>Ga0334893_1000204_pt1 | contig 97141 bp, 81 predicted proteins | sample GraSluR3_MG_5_FD_207218 | JGI IMG/M metagenome (GOLD analysis project Ga0334893, IMG submission 207218) | Sludge microbial communities from methane-producing bioreactor in Wageningen University, Netherlands - Granular Sludge_09_05-R3 | ecosystem: Engineered > Bioreactor > Anaerobic >...
ACAGTGCTTTTTCTCTGTAAAAAATCCTAAAAATATCTTCAATTATTGAGTAATAATTGAATTAATCAAATCTTATCACAATAAGGGAAAAAAAAGAAGCTGCCTCTGTTGTTATGAGACAGCCTCGGATTATTTCATCATTTCTGCGTAATACTTGTAAAAGTACGGGATGGTTTCGATACCGTTAAAGAACTGCTCCAACGGGAAGTTTTCGTTGGGCGAGTGAATGGCATCGGATTCGAGCCCGAAACCCATCAAAATGGACTTGATTCCGAGGATCTGTTCAAAGGCGGAGATAATGGGGATGCTGCCCCCGCTGCGAACGGGCACCGGCTTCCTGCCATATACCTGTGTGTAGGCCTTATCGGCAGCCTGGTAGGCAATCATGTCGGTGGGCGATACGTAACCCTGCCCGCCGTGCAGTTCCGTTACCTTTACCTTGACGCAGGCCGGTGCGATGGCTTTAAAATGATCTTCGAACAACTTCGCGATCTTATGGTGGTCCTGGTGGGGGACAAGCCTCATGGAGATCTTGGCGTATGCTTTGGAAGCGATCACGGTCTTGGCCCCTTCGCCAGTGTAACCTCCCCAGATGCCGTTTACGTCGAGCGAAGGCCGGATACCGGTGCGTTCGTTGGTGCTGTAACCTTTTTCACCCCAAACCTCTGCAATGTCAATGGCTTTTTTATAGGCTTCAAGATTGAAAGGCGCCTTTGCCATTTCTGCCCGTTCAGCATCACTGATCACTTCAACATCATCATAAAAGCCGGGAATGGTTATCACATTGTCTTCGTTGGTCAGTGAAGCGATCATCTGACAGAGGATGTTGATGGGATTGGCAACAGCCCCGCCGAAAAGACCCGAGTGCAGGTCGCGGTTTGGTCCGGTTACTTCCACTTCCATATATGCCAGCCCGCGAAGCCCTGTGGTGATCGATGGGATGTCGGGGGCGATCATGCCGGTGTCGGAAACCAGGATGATGTCGGCATTGAGCAATTCCTTGTTCTGCTCGCAGAATTTTCCAAGGCTGGGCGACCCCACTTCTTCTTCGCCTTCTATCATGAATTTGACATTACAGGGAAGCGTACCGGTCTTCACCATCAGCTCAAAGGCTTTGGCATGCATATATGCCTGCCCCTTGTCGTCGTCGGCACCCCTGGCCCAGATCTTTCCCTCGCGGATCTCCGGCTCAAAAGGATCGCTTTTCCAAAGCTCCACAGGGTCTACGGGCATCACATCGTAATGGCCGTAAACAAGCACCGTGGGCGCTGCGGGGTCAATGATCTTTTCTCCATAAACAACGGGGTTTCCATCAGTGGGCATGATCACGGCCTTGTCGGCACCGGCCTTCATGATGCTGTCTTTCCAATATTCCGCTGCTTTCAGCATATCGCCCTTGCGGGCAGTCTCGGAACTGATGGATGGGATCCTGATCAAACCGAAAAGCTCGTCCAGGAAGCGGTCCTTGTTCTCTTCAATGTACTTTTTTACATGTTCCATATCATTGTTTTTTATTTGATTTTCACGGAGTGAATGGCAAAAATAATAAAAGCTGCCGGATTTTAGGCCAAAGGGCAAGCCGAAAAACGATAAATTTGCAGATCGTCAACAATACATACAAGAATGAAAAAGATCAGGGTTGCCATTAATGGCTTCGGAAGGATCGGACGGATCACCACCCGTGCCATGCTGCGGCACAAAAATATCCAGCTTGTTGCCCTGAATGACCTGAGCTGCCCTGCCACACTGGGGCATCTTTTCAGGTATGACTCCGTGCAGGGTCGCTTTGAGGGTGACGTGAGCTGGGACGAACAGCATTTGTATATCAACGGATCAGCGGTAAAGGTACTGAAGGAGGAAGACCCGGGCCGGCTTCCCTGGAAGGCGCTCAACATCGACATAGTGATCGAGTCGACCGGCCTCTTTGTCAGGAAGGAGGACGCCATCAGGCATGTAACGGAATCGGGCGCGCGCAAGGTGATCATCTCGGCGCCGGCCAAAGGCGAAAGCGACGGGGTGCCCTATGTGGTGCTTGGTGTGAACGACCATGTGATCGACCGCAATGACGTGATCATCTCCAATGCTTCCTGCACCACCAACAATGTTGCTCCCCTCATCATGATCCTCGACCGGCTGTGGGGCATTGAAAAGGGTTTTATCACCACTGTACACTCCTATACGCGCGATCAGAACCTGCTCGACGCCCCGCATCATGACCTGCGCCGGGCAAGGGCCGCGGCATATTCCATCGTGCCTACCACCACCGGGGCCGCCAAGGCTGCCACCCGCATCTTTCCGCATCTCGAAAAGAACCTTGGCGGTGCCGGCATTCGTGTCCCCGTACCCGACGGATCCCTCACCGACCTGACCTGTACACTGGCCAGGCCCGCCAGCGTGGAGGACATCAACAGGGCCTTCAAAGAGGCTGCCGGCAATTCACTGAAAGGGATACTGGAATATACCGAAGACCCCATCGTTTCCATCGACGTGATCGGGAATACACACTCGGCCATTTTCGATGCCGGCCTTACCGCCGTGCTTGGCGATAAGAACAAGCTGGTGAAGGTGGTGGCCTGGTACGACAACGAAACCGGTTATGCCAACCGGCTGGTTGAGCTGATCGGACGCTTTGCCTGATTGCGGCTGCCCGTAAATTTGATCCCGGCCTAGCTGAATTTTTTCAGCGCCAGCTCATCCCCGTCAAAAACTGCATAGGTGAAGTTGGTGATCCAGTCGCCCAGGATCACGAGTTTTGTGTTTTCGTTCAGGTCGGCTAGGGTGGGAAGATGGCGGTGGCCGAAGATGAAATAATCGATGGCGGGATACCTGGCAGCCATGCCCGAGGCATACTTGTAAAGCATCTCTTCCCTTATGTCGCCGGCGGCATCTTTCCTGCCGTCTTTTGCAATGTTGGCCAGCCGGCTCTTCTTCGAGAAATACAATCCCATCCTGGCACCCAGGTCGGGGTGCAGCCAACTGAAAAGCCACTGGTTGAAGCGGCAGGCGAACACTTTTTTCAGAAACTTGTACCCATGGTCGCCCGGGCCAAGGCCGTCGCCGTGGGCCAGGTAAAACATCCTGCCCGAAAACTCCATGATCTCCGGTTTGCGGTGTAAGGTGATGCCGGCTTCCTTTTCAAGGTAGTCAAAGGCCCACACATCGTGGTTGCCCCTGAAAAGGCTCACGGGGATGCCCGCATCGGTGATACCGGCCAGCTTGCCCAACAGGCGGACAAAGCCCCTTGGCACCACGGTCCTGTATTCAAACCAGAAATCGAAAATATCGCCCATCAGGAAAATGTGGGTGGCATCCTCACTTACCTTGTCAAGCCATTTTATAAATAGCTTTTCCCGCTCCAGGCTGCGGGCATGGTCGGGAATGCCGAAATGAAAATCGGAAGCAAAATAGATGTTTTTCCGCTCGGCCTGCATGGATTTTTTTTACAATGATAAGAAATTGTGATCAATATTCGGGCCTGCTGCTGTAATAATCCACCAGCACTTCCTTCAGCTTGTCAAAGTCGCGGCTCAACGTTACAATGCGCCCTTTGGTGTCGACCAGCAGGTAAGCCGGCAGCCTCATCTTCAGGTTGAAGAGTTTCTGAACCGGCGACCCGGCGCCTTTCAGGTCGGTAACATGCGTGCCGGGAATGCTGTCGAGATTAATGGCTGCCTGCCATACCGTGAGATCCTTGTCGAAGGAAATGCTCAGCACCTCCAGCCCGTAACGGCCAAAGGCCTCCTGTGCCTTCCGGATGATGGGGTTGGCCTGGCGGGAAGGTGCATCAACCGCAGCCCAGAAGTAGATCAGCAAACTCTTTCCTTCAAAGTCTTTGGGCCCCGCTTCTCTGCCATCGCCCGTCGGCAATTTGAAGTCGGGTACCAGCCTGCCCGGAGACAAGCGCATCCTGGCTTCCAGCTCATACTCGTTTGCCGCCCTGATGTTCTCCACCTGATTATGAAAATCAAGCACATATTGATTTTCCGGCAGGCGCGCCATCAACGAACGGTCAAGCATCTCATAGTCGCTGAAGTCGTCCTCCTGGTTGAAAAGGGCAAACTCCTTGAAAAAACTGTTGATCACTATGATGGAAGCCAGGGAGGAGGGATGACGGCTGATGAATTCCCTGGCATAAGCCCTGTGTGCTTCATGCAAACGGATAAATTCGGCGTTCAGATGATCCCTGATGGCAAGGAATTCGGGATGGCCCTGGCTGGCATGGAAAACAGCCGCCAGGGAGTCGACCTTGTAATGGTCCCTGTTAAGGCGTTCCAGGTATTCAACAAGCAGCATGCATTCATCCGGACCCTCAACCTGATATGGCCAGGCCGGGTCGTCCGTCTGCCTGATCCTGACCGTATCGCCGTTTTCAACAATGACCATCAGGGGGTAAAGCTCCTTGTGGGCAAGACGGTAAACCCGGTAATCCGGTGCGTTCACATTGAATGATATGCGGCTTCCGTCGCCGATGGCGGCAGAGTCAATGATATCGACCCGGGCAGCGGTGACCCTGCTCAGGAAAACCATTTCCTCAAAAGGATCGTAATCAGCAATGATCAGCGCTTTTCCGGCAGCCGGACTGCGGCTGTTGCACCGGCTTAATAAAGTTGCCGCAAGGATCAGGAGAAGGATGTAAATCGTGTTTCTTAAACTCATTATCTGTGATATTTAATTCAAATCGGCTGTAACATGAACGAAAGGCTTTAAAAAAATTGTGCCTGCCCGGCTGCAAAAATACTTATTTGCTGCCGTTGGGCAAAATCCTCCGGCCTATGAAAAAAAAACATAACTTCATGGCGCGAAAAAAAGTTCATATGGGCAGATGTTCAACCCTTCTCGTATTGTTCCTGCTGTTTTCCCTGCCTGCCACGGCACAGCGCATCCTGCTTGTGGAGAAGCCGGGCACTTTTAAGAATTATAAATACTTCACTGGGGATATGATTACGCTCAGGATTTCAGGGCAGGAAGGAAGGCTGTCGGGCAGTATAAGCGTGATCAGCGACAGCAGCCTGCTGATCGACGACGGGCAGGAGGTGATGCTGGCAGATATTGATAGGGTTTTGCGGCCCCGCTGGGGGCTGGGTGTACTGGCAGGAGCCAGTCGTATTGCAGGCGTCGCCTACCTGTCGCTCGATGTCGTGAATCACGCCATTAATGATGAGCCCGATATTCTGGACCGTAATACGGTGTTGATCAGCGCCGGCCTGGTGGCTTTCAGCTATGCCCTGTACCCGCTCAGATACAAACGCATGACAATCGGGGAGCCCTGGCGGATACAGGTGCTTGACATGTCGTGGGAAGGGGAGGCACTTAATCCATTTCAGCGATAAATGCCTTGATGATACGTGTGATGCCGGGTTCTGCCAGGCTGGCCGCATCGATCACCTCTTCATGGGTGATCTTCACGATCTTTCCTTCCACCCCCAGGTCGCTGATCACCGAAAAGGCCAGGCAGGGCAGCCCCGCCTGACGGGCTACGATCACTTCCGGTACGGTCGACATGCCAACCGCATCGGCTCCGATCAGCCTTACGTATTTATATTCGGCAGGGGTCTCGAATGTTGGCCCTGTTACTCCCGCATACACGCCCGTGCGAAAGCCGATGCCGAGCCTGCCGGCAATGGCCTGTGCCTTTTCACGCAAGCGACGGTCGTAGGGCTCGCTCATGTCGGGAAATCGCGGGCCCAGCTCCTTATGGTGCGGCCCGATCAACGGATTGGTGCCCATCAGGTTGATGTGGTCCTCGATGAACATGATATCGCCCACGGCGAAACCGGGATTTAAGCCCCCGCTTGCGTTTGAAAGGATCAGCATGCCGATACCAAGAGCCGTAAAAACACGCACGGGAAAGGTCAGTTCCTGCATGGTGTAGCCTTCGTAAAAGTGAAAACGGCCCTGCAGGGCTACCACATCCCTGCCGCTCAGCTTGCCAAAGATCAGCTTCCCCTCGTGCCCGTCAACGGTCGACAAAGGGAAATCGGGGATCTCATGGTAAGGGATCACATGCGATGCTTCGATTTCTTTGGTTAGCCCGCCCAGGCCGGTACCCAGGATAATACCAATGGAAGGGGCACAGCCCGTTCGTTCCTTTAAAAAGTCACTTGTTTCCTGTATTCTTCTCAACATATTCCAGGATTTGGTCGTCAAAGATAGCATTATCTCCTTTATGAAACCTGACCCTGATGGGAATATAGAATACCGGCATTTTACAGATGAGCTTGTACAGCTCCGACTTGCCGAGACGCATGGCGTCTTTTTCAGTGGTGAAGATCACCTTGTTCTGAGAGAAAATATTGTCAAATTGCCTTCTGATCTTTTCAAGGTCCTGTACGGTGTAGGTATGATGGTCCATAAAATCCATCACCAGCAGTTCGTGACACATGCCATGCAGATGTTCCTGCAAAGGATAGGAATTGGCAATGCCCGAGAACAGCAGGATGGTGTTATACCTTTTATTTGGCGGGATCGTGTATTGGTCGCAAACCGGTACAGGCTTTTCGTAAGTAACGTATGAAAAGAGCAATTGCTGGTGAATGGCCGGTCTGATCATGGAGGTGATCCGCCTGCGCGTGATGGGTGAAAATACCTTTGGGGTTTTGGTAACGACGATAATATCGGCACGCCTGGCGGCAGACCTGAATTCGCGAAGCGTGCCTGCCGGCAATGGATAGTCGTTCACATAGAGCTTGTGAAAATCGGTGAGAAGGATCGACAAACCGGGTTTTACATAACGGTGCTGGAAGGCATCATCGAGAAGGATCACATCCAGTTCGGGAAACCGTTCTGACAATTCCATGATGCCCTTGCTGCGACGCTCATGTACGGCAACTTCAACCTGGCTGAATTTTGTCTTGTATTGCAGGGGCTCATCGCCGATCTGCTCATAAGTCGAATCTTCAGAGGCAAGAAAAAATCCACTGGTTTTCCTCTTGTATCCGCGACTCAGCGTGGCCAGCCTGTATCGGTCCTGTAACAGGCGAATGATGTATTCAACCATGGGGGTTTTTCCGGTTCCGCCGCAGGAAAGGTTCCCGACCGAGATCACCGGTATGGCAAAAGAGTGTGATGACAATATTTTCCAATCGAACAGCTTGTTCCTTACAAGCATGATCAATCCATATAAACAGGCAAAGGGTATTAGTAAAAAACGAAGCACTTCCATTGTGGAAAGTTACATAATTTTTAAAAGACTCAACTGTTTACTATGCGTTATCTTTATATTAATTTTTTGTTTATCCCAACGTATTTTCTTCAAAATTAAACGAATATCCTGAATTTTCCAAATTCTCACGCTTTTTCAGGTGTTCTCCTTTTTTCCGGCCCCCGTTTTTTATGATCCTGCCGGAAAAAAACTATTTTTATGCTAAAAAAATACCGGATATGAAATTAAGCGAGATCACTGACTTTCTTGAGGGCATGGCCCCGAAGGCATTGCAGGAGTCATACGACAACAATGGCCTGCTGATTGGTCGCGACGGCCATGAAATTGACAAGGCGCTCATCTGCCTCGACCTTACCGAAGCGGTTATTGATGAGGCTGTGCAGGAGGGTGCCGGACTGGTCATCAGCCATCACCCCCTTATTTTTGGCGGTCTGAAAAACATCAGCGGCAGGGATGCAACCGGCCGTGTCGTTATGAAGGCGATAAAGAACAACGTTGCGGTCTATGCCATCCATACCAACCTCGACAATGCCTTCAGAGGGGTGAATGCTGCCTTGTGCGATAGGCTCGGCCTTACGGGATGTAGGATTCTGCGCCCTGCCGTAGAAAAACTCAGAAAACTGGTCACCTTCTGCCCCGCCTCCCATGCCGGCCCTGTGCGGGAGGCCCTGTTTGCCGCGGGAGCGGGACATATCGGCAACTACGACAGTTGCAGTTATAACATCCAAGGCCATGGAACTTTCAGGGCCGGCGAAGGTGCCGACCCCTTCGTGGGCGGTATCGGTGAACTGCATACGGAACCGGAAACACGGATCGAGGTGGTCTTCCCCGCTTATATACAGGAACGGCTGCTCGGTGCACTGCACGAACGGCATCCCTATGAAGAGGTGGCTTATGATATTTACCCCCTTATGAATGATTTTGGACTGGCCGGGGCAGGGATGACCGGCTCACTTGAAAAGGCCGTCAGCGAAGAAGCTTTCCTGCTGTCGGTAAAAAAACTGCTGGGCACGCCTGTGATCAGGCATTCACGGCTTACCGGCAATAAGGTACGGAAAGTGGCCGTGTGCGGCGGGTCCGGCAGTTTTCTCATTCCCGATGCCATCAGAACGGGAGCCGATGTCTTTGTTACGGCCGATATAAAATACCACCAGTTTTTCGAAGCCGAAGGGAAAATGCTGCTGGCCGATGCCGGACATTATGAAACCGAGCAGTTTGCAAAAGATTTATTGTATAAATGGCTGAATGAAAAATTTCCTACCTTTGCACTCCGTATCTCGGAATGCAATACAAATGCGGTTCATTATTTGTAATTTATTAACGCAGAAGCTTAAACATGGCTAAGACAACAAAAAAGGAAACCCCTGCCACCAAAAAGAATCCTGCAGCAACCAAAGCAGCAGCAAAAAAAACACCAAAAAAAGCTCCCGTAAAAACCAAAGCGGTCCCAAAAGAACAGCCGGAAGTAAAAGCAAAGCCGGAAGTAAAAGCAAAGCCGGAAGTAAAAGCAAAGCCGGAAGTAAAAGCAAAGCCGGAAGTAAAAGCAAAGCCGGAAGTAAAAGCAAAGCCGGAAGTAAAAGCAAAACCGGAAGTAAAGGAGGAAAAGGCCGAACAAAAGGTCGAAAATACACTGAGAGCACTGTATAGCCTGCAACAGATCGATTCACAGATCGACAGGATCAGGATCATCCGGGGTGAACTCCCGCTGGAAGTGCAGGACCTCGAAGACGAGATTGTGGGTTTGCAGACAAGGGTTGAGAATTTCAAACAGGATATTGAAACCATCGAACACAATATCCTTGAAAAGCAGGAGGCCATCAAAAACAGCCAGTCCCTGATCAAGAGATATGAAGAACAGCAAATGAATGTCAGGAATAACCGCGAATACGATTCCCTTACAAAGGAAATCGAATTTCAGAACCTGGAAATTCAACTGGCTGAAAAACGGATCAATGAAAACAAGATCGCCCTGGAAGCGAAAAAGGAGGAAATAGAAGGCTCCGGTTCCCTGCTGGATGAACGCATGAAAGATCTTGAAATGAAAAAAGCCGAATTGAACGACATCGTTGAGGAAACGGAAAAAGAAGAAAGGGAACTCACAGCCCTTTCGGGCGAAAGGCATGGCATGATCGAAGCACGGCTGCTCACGGCATATCACCGTATCCGAAAGAATGCACGTAACGGGCTTGCCGTGGTCAAGATCGAGAGAGACGCCTGCGGCGGATGTTTTAACAAGATCCCCCCCCAGCACCAGCTCGACATCAGGATGCATAAAAAGATCATCGTTTGTGAATACTGCGGACGCATCCTGGTGGATGATGAAATCGTCGCGGCGGTTGAAAGCAACTGATGCCTCAGCAAAAAACTGCTTTGGCAGGGGAGTGAAAGCCGGTCTTTCACTCCTCTTTTTTTTACCTTTACCACGGGTAAGTATCGCCGGTATGAAAAAACTGATTTGTATAATCCTCTTGCTGGCCGGATCGGTCGTGCAGGCACAATACACCTGTTCTGAAGGCTGTGCACAGGCCCATAACCTGATAACCGCGCTCCGCTTCAATGAGGCCAGGGAACTGATCAGTAAAGAAAAGGCCACTGACCCGGAAAACCTGATCCCCGTTTTGCTGGAGAACTATATCGATTTCCTGACGATCATCGTAGGCGAAGACGAAAAGGTCTTCGACAGCCTTGCCAGGCAACGGGCGGCCCGGCTCAGCTTGCTCACCGCCGGCGACCCCAATTCCCCATGGTACCGGGCATCCATCGCCCGTGTGAATATGCAATGGGCATTTGCACGGGTAAAGTTTGGCCAGTACCTCACTGCCGCAATGGAGATCAGAAAGGCATACCGGCTGCTCGAAGAAAACAGCAGGGAGTATCCCGCTTTCCCTCCCGACCAGATCGGCCTGGGGCTGATGCATGCCCTCATCGGCTCAATCCCCGATAACCAGCAGTGGATCGCAGAAATTTTTTCCATGCAGGGAAGCATCGGCCAGGGCAGGAAAGAACTGATGGATGTCCTTGAAAATGCCGGCAGCAGCGACTTCTCATATCTCCGTGAGGAAGCCTTGTTCTTTCTCAGTTTTATCGATCTTAACCTGCAGGCCGACCGGAACAATGCTGATGCATTGCTTCCCTATTATGATGATGCCAGCCCTGGTAACCTGCTGCTGGTGTTTTCCAAATCCAGGATACTCATGCAGTGTGGAATGAATGATGAAGCCATCGTCCTGCTAACCAATGCTCCCCGTGGAAGGGAGTATTTCCCTTTTTATTATCTCGATTACCTGGCGGGACTGGCAAAACTCAACAGGCTGGATGAGGATGCCGGCGCTTACCTCTTGCGTTTTCTGGTTAACTTCCGCGGCCAAAGCTATGTTAAGTCGGGATACCAGAAACTTGCCTGGCATCATCTGCTGCAGGGTGATGAAGCCCGTTATCGTGATTATATCGCCAAAGCCCTTTTATATGGTGATGAACTGACCGATGGCGATAAACTTGCCCGCGACGAAGCAGAGAGCGGCATCATTCCCAATGTATGCCTGCTAAAGGCCCGGCTGCTGTTTGACGGGGGATATTATGCCGCCGCGGCAAATATCCTGCAGCAGCATGACTGCAGCCTGATCACAGCCCGCGACAGTATTGAGTTCCTGTACAGGAATGGCAGGATTGCCCATGCCATGAACCTGTACGATGAAGCTTTGGAATGGTACGCGAAGACCATCGGAGCCGGCCGGGAAGAAGTCTGGTATTTCGCGGCCAATGCCGCCCTGCTGTCAGGAAATATCTTTGAAATGCGTGGCGACCATGAAGGGGCGAGGACCCATTACCGGCTTGCCGCGCGAATGAAGAATAAGGAATATGCCACCAGCATAAAACAGAAAGCCAAAGCGGGAATTAACAGGATTTCCGGGAGGGAAGAAACGGATAAGTGATCAATGATATTATTTGCGGAGATGGTTCGTGCCATTTTTGTCCCGCCTGATAAGACGACCGATGCTGCGGGCCCGGAATATCAATAATAAACCGATAATGATCCGGATCAGGCCGTTCAGCCAGATCATATTCCCTGATATAATCAGCTCTCCCTGCATGGTAACGGAAGTAACCACGTTGCTCAGGAATGCCGACAAACCGGTGATGAACGACAGCCCGCCAATCACGATAAGGGCGTATTCAAGGGCTGTCGGACCATTCAGGTCGATCAGCATGTCAGACGGACCCAGCTTTCTGCTGATCATTTCCGCCAGGCCATTGGCCCTTGAAACCAGCAGATATGACAGTACAACATAAACAATGATGGTGGTGAGATAAATAAAGAAATAATAAAATTCCACATACCCGTGGCCGCGGATCAACTGGAAAAGCATCGTAATAAAAAACTGCAGGTAATCAATGGCTTTGATGGCAAGCGATACCCCTGCAATTACACAGATGATCTCAATAAGTTGTTTTTTATCCATAGGCTGGATTCATCGCGTAAATGTAATGATATTTCATTATATGAGGATTTTCATGCAGGGAATTGATAAAACCCCCATTTCCCAAATTATCACTACAATACGGTGTATACGTATGCATAAGCCGGTATGTTTCAAAAGCTTGGTTAACAAAGATCAGGGGATCCGGCATAGTGCGCAGGTTCCTTGACCGGAAACCGTTTTGGCAATGGCCGGTTATTGTAAATCACTCATATAGAAAAGGAATATTGTCACGCATTTCCCGGGCGGCCCATTTGCATTTATCCGGTTCGGGGCATCAGAACCTTATGCCAAAAGTGAGGAGGAAACGATGGTCGGTGAGTTCCATTTCAGCCGGATTTACGCGAATGTTTTCCGTTCCGTACAGGTAGTAATCCTCGTTTGAAACGGTATACACATAGGCAAAATCTATATAGTAGGCTTTATCCCTGTATCCGATGCCTCCTGAGTAGGCTGTCATGGCGCCGTCGTTAATACCTGACTGATAAGGGCTGCCAAACCAGGAATATCCTGCCCTGAAACTAACCGGTCCCGTGCGCCATTCCGTACCGGCCCTGAAATTGTGCCCTTTCCCGTAACTCGCGGAAATATCGTTGTTTTCCGATAAGTATGAATAATCAGCCGCCCGAAACCTGGCTTTTGAATAATCAACATATTCATATTCGCCGCTGATGAGTCCGTAAGGACCGAAAAGAAATGCAATGCTGCCCTGCAGCCGCATGGGGGTGCTCATATTGTAACGGTAGCTGCCGTAAGGAGATTCCTGGCTGTAAAAGTCGCCGTTATCAAAATATGATTCAATGTAACGGTCCCAGTAATCTTTCATCACAAACCATGAAGGGGTGTGTACCGAGCCGCCGATTCGAAGGAAGTCAGCAGGCCTGACAATAAATCCGAATTTCATGTTAAAGCCTGTTCCCCTGGTTTCCAGCCGGTCGTAAACATTGAACTTCCTGAAATCGTATATGGTGTCGGCCACATCCGTTTCGGAATATGTCGAGCGTTCGAAATACCGGATCCAGGGGATTCCGAACGACATGCCGAGGTAAAGGAATTCGGAATAGTTGGTCCCGAACGAAAAATTCCATTCATTCATCGAGCCCCACTGGTCAATGTATTTCTGTTGCAGGGTCCCGCCGTTGGGGACAGGCGAGAAATAATTGTTCGTATTGGTGTCGACATCAAGCAGGAAGGTCCACCAGGCGGGATAGAGGTCGAAGCCATAAAGCCCGTTTGTATTGTTTTCGATATCCAGGTAGCTGATTCCCCGGGCATGTTCCACATAGGTGTCGAGCAGTGAATTTTCCGTGTTTTCACCTTGTATCACATACCTCCTGTTAAAATCGTTCAGGCGGTTCAGTCCGGTGGCAAACTGGAAGTACCTGAATCCTTTCTGGCTATCACGCGAACTGAGTTCTTGTGTGATCACGTAACCCAGGTTACCCAAACCGAAATTGGTTTTCGAATCCTTCCCGGTCATGCCGTTATATAATGAGCTGCTTTGCCCGCTGTGAATCATGGGTGTGATGATGAAATCAGAACCCTTGTACACACCCAGCCCGGCCGGGTTGCTGCTGACCACCGAGAAGTCGGCCCCCAGGGCCCCGAAGGCCCCGCCCATCGACATATACCTTGCTGTTCCACCGGGAAACTGCTGTGAATACCGGAGGGCATCCACAGCAGTCTGGGCATAACTCCATGTTGCAGTGATCAGGAAAACTACAGTGATGAACAAATACTTTTTCATTCTTTTTGATTAAAGCGTTAATTCAATATTACCTTCTGCCGCCCCTGCTTCCTGATGAACTGCCGGAAGGGCTTGAAGACCTGCCGGAAGAGCTTCCGGAACTCCTGCCGGGTGACGAGATCGTTCCCGAGGACCTGCTTGGTGACGAGATAGAGCCGGAAGACCTGCCGGATGAAGTATTGCTGCGTGAAGGTGCAGAGTAGCTGCTTCCCGGGGTGGAGGTACTTCTGGTCCTGCTCTGTGTGGGCGGTGAGTAGCTCCTGCTCTGCGTTCTGGTGGGTGCAGAGTAGGTCCTGGTATTTGAGGGACTCGAAATGGTGCGCGATTCCGTTTGCGGCGAACTGGGCGTACGCTGGCTGTTGATCGTCGAACCCGTATTGGGCGTGCTTTGCCTGTATCGTTCTGCCGGTGGTGTGGAACGGTGTTCGGGAGCCTCGTAGGTTCTGGGCTTGCTGTACCGTTGTTCCGGTCGCACACCGGTGTAACCGCTTTCCCTGCTCTGGGAAGGCTGGTAGCGTTCCTGTCCCTGACGGGTAGCGGGGCCGGTTTCAAGCGGGGCAGATGCAGGTGTCCGGGTTTGTCCGGGCTGATACCTTTCCTGCGCCTGTCGTGCGGCAGGGCTTACAGGGGTGTTGCTTTCCCTGGCCTGAGGCTGCCCGGGCTCTTCCTGCCTGCCTGCGGAAGGGGCAGGTTCGGCTCTTGTAAACCTTTCGGCAGGTGTGCGGCCGCCTTCTTTCACCAGGGTGGATGGCTGGCGTGCCACACCGGTAACGGGTGCTTCGGTCCTGCCAGCCGGCTGGTCCTGGGTATAGCGGCTGCGTGCTGCCGGGCTTTCAGGCGCGATGGTGCGTCCGCTGCCCTGCTCGGTCCTGCCGGTGGAAACACTTTCGGCCGACTTGCGTCCGCTGCCCTGCGAGAGGGAAGATTCAGCCTGTGAAACCCTTGTGCCGGGGCCTACGGCCAGTCCGTCTTCATACTTTTCGCCGAATGTCCTCGCGTCGCGGCTGTAGGATGATCCCGCTCCGTTGGAGTTGAAGCCGCGGCTTCCCCTCGGACCGTAATAGTGTGAGTTGTAATCGTAACTGTTGTAATAATAGTCGTATGGGTAATAGTGCCCGTAGTAGCATCCGTAGTAGGGCCTGTTCCAGCCGTAATAGTAAGGCCATCCCCAACTGTTGTAGTAATAGGGCCAGCCCCAGCCGTAACTGTAGTAGGGCCATCCCCAACCGTAGGAATAATATGGCCAGCCCCAGCCAAAGTATACGGATACCAGTGGCCTGTAACTGGGATACCAGAAGTTGTACCCCATATAAATACTGGTGCCGTATGCCCATGGATTGTAATCGTAGTAATACACGTTGGTATAGTATGTGTCGTAATAACTGAAACCGGGATTCGGGTTGTGGAACCTTCTGATCCTGGAAGAATAGCTGTAGTCGTAGTAATCGTCGTAATCAAACTCGCTTCCCGTATAGTTTGCTTCCGTATACTTTCTTTCGTCTTCATAATAATAATCGTCGGAAACGGCATCACGTGTTTCTATGTATTCTGAACTTGTATATACTTCAGAAGCAGTATAGGAATCGGTTCGCTGTTCCCTGGTTGCAGCTTTTTTGTTATCCGGCTTCGATGAATAATAAACGTCATCGTAAACAACAGATGTTTCCTTCTGGGCTGAACAGGCTCCGAGGAAAAAGACTGCAAGGACTAATAGGCTGAGATAAGTTTTCATGGCGTACTCCTTTCGGTGTATATTTAGTGAGTGTTTATTTGGGGTTTGCTTCATTTTATTAATTTTGTCGCAACTAATAAATTGCAAATACTATACCAAAGATAAAAATGGCCAAAGATTTTTCAACCCGGGAGGAGAATTATTCACAATGGTACAACGACCTGGTCATAAAAGCAGACCTGGCGGAAAACTCAGCCGTGAGGGGCTGCATGGTCATCAAACCCTATGGATATTCCATCTGGGAGAAGATGCAGGCTGCCCTTGATAAGATGTTCAAGGATACGGGGCACAGCAACGCCTATTTCCCCCTTTTTATCCCCAAGTCGTTTTTCAGCCGCGAAGCGGATCACGTGGAAGGCTTCGCCAAAGAATGTGCGGTGGTTACGCATTATCGTTTAAAAAATGCCAGTGACGGCAGGGGCGTGGTAGTGGATGAAGATGCCAGGCTGGAGGAAGAACTGATCATCAGGCCCACATCCGAAACCATTATCTGGGATACTTACAGGGGCTGGATACAATCATACCGCGATCTGCCCGTCCTCGTTAACCAGTGGGCCAATGTGGTGCGCTGGGAAATGCGTACAAGGCTGTTTCTCCGCACGGCGGAATTCCTCTGGCAGGAAGGCCATACGGCCCACGAAACAAAACAGGAGGCCATTGATGAAACCATGCTGATCCTCGACCTCTATGCCAGGTTTGCCGAGGAGTTTATGGCGCTACCGGTATTGAAAGGCGTAAAAACCGCCAATGAGCGATTTGCCGGCGCCGTCGATACTTATTGTATCGAGGCCCTGATGCAGGATGGCAAAGCCCTTCAGGCCGGGACTTCACATTTCCTCGGACAGAACTTTGCAAAAGCCTTCGATGTTAAATTCCTCAGCAAGGAGAACAAACTTGATTACGTATGGGCCACTTCATGGGGGGTGTCGACCAGGCTGGTCGGTGCCCTGATCATGGCCCATTCCGACGACAATGGCCTGGTGGTACCGCCCAAACTGGCTTCCACCCAGGTGGTGATCGTTCCGATATACAGGAAAGCCGAAGAGCTTGAGGCCATCAATGCCCGGGCAGCGGAGATCAAAAAGGCCCTTGAAGCACTCGGTATCAGTGTTAAATATGATAATCGCGATACACACAAGCCGGGCTGGAAATTTGCCGAATATGAATTCAAGGGCATACCGGTGCGCCTGGCCATCGGGCCCAGGGACATGGAAAACGGCACCGTGGAGGTAGCCCGCAGGGATACACTTGAAAAGGAAACCTTGCAGGTGGCCGACATTGAGCACAAGGTCAGGAATCTTCTCGAACAGATACAATCAAACCTTTACAACAAGGCGTTGAATTTCAGGGAAGATAATACGCATTATGCCGATAGCTGGGAAGAGTTTACCAACATCATCGAAAACAAGGGTGGCTTTGTATATGCCCACTGGGACGGGACAACGGAAACAGAGCTGGCCATCAAGGAGAAAACCAAGGCAACCATTCGCCTGATACCCCTCAACGCCAAAGCTGAAAAGGGAAAATGCATCCTCAGCGGGAAGGATTCCGAAAGAAGGGTGCTGTTTGCCAGGGCCTATTGATCTGATGTTTCGGCCTGCCGGCAGGGAAATCCGGGGTTCCGGATCATCCTATTGTTTATATAGCTTACCTGTTCCGCTGATCTCCGTGCTGATGTCAACCGGATCCCCTGAATAATAAACATCGCCTACATTATATATCCTTACGTCCAGCACCAGGCTTGACCTCACATAGCAGTTGTTGGTGCTGTTGTTGGTCATGTAATTGAATACGGTGTTCAGCCTGCTGAGATCGGCAGGACCGTAACCCCCTGAATACAGGTAGTTGATATGCGAATATCCTTCAACCTCCAGGTCGGCCGTGCCGTAATGCAGGTTGAACCGCGCCCTGTTCATGTCGATCTTCAAACGGATGCTGCCGGCACCTTCCGTTACGTCGAGCCTCAGCGAATCGCCCTGAAACAGGTTGGTGGAGATCAGGTTGCCCGACGACTGGTAAAGGATGCTGTCGATCCGCGGCAGGCTCAGATATACCTCTATGGGCTTGTCAAAGCTCCTTACCCAGTTGCAGTGATTGTCGTTTGAGATGGTCAGCGTCTGATCGCTTATATTCGTTTTTATACCCGGGATGATATTTTTGCCGGCCCTTACCTCAATGGCATATCCGGCCGAATAGGTGAGGAAAACATCAACATTGTCCTGCATGTTCAGGATGGTGTAGGGAGCTGTTGGCCGCGATTCGGTCGTTACCGGCCCGCTGTTCTTAAAACAGTGGCCAGGGTTGGCTTTTTCGCAGGCGTTTATCATAAGGGCGACAAGTATGAGGCCGGTGTAATATTTTATCTTCACGATCAGTAATATTTAATGTTCAGGTTGTATCCCATGCCGAGGGTGATATAGTCGGCCCTGGCGTAGTGGGCCTTCAGTGTCAGCGATGCGTAAAGGCCGGGGTTCAGATAATACCGGATGGCCAGTTTCTCGTAGATGCCTCCCTCACCCTGGTAGGCTCCGCTGAAATAACCGCCGATGTTAAACATCAGTGATACCTTGTCGATCATGATTTCCCATGCGATATTCCCCCCGCTCTTCACCACCGGCCAGAAGCTGTCGAGTTCTTCACCCCGCCCTTTTTCAATGATCTGACGGTCGGTGCCGTCATAGCTCAGGTCAAAGCCGATCCCGATCCGGCTTTTGTAGGAAACCTGTTTAAGGATATTGGTATAAAGGGAATAGACAAGGTATTTGCCGCCGATCTCCGCTTCCATGTTCTTGTAACCCATTCCCGCACCGAACTGTAGCTGGAAAAACTTCTTCCCGTCGAATTCATACGGATATAGTTCGGGCATCAGCTTACTCCTCATATACGGGTTATCTTTGCTCAGTTTATAGGCCAGCCCGGCATTGACTGACGGAATGTTGATGCCGTAGTTGGGGGTTTTTATTGATCCGTTCGAAAAGTGTGTCAGGCTGAGGCTGCCCGAAAAATAGAGCCGGTCGACGATCTTCGACCGTATTTCCAGGGAAATGCTTACGGCCGCATTCAGGTGTGAACCGATGGCAGTGTTCTTGTAATTGTCGAGCCTGTGAAAACGTTTGGTCAGGTATCCCAGCCCGACGCCCGGCCGAAAGTAAAGGCGCGTGGGACCGTTTGGGCTTAACGGAAAATTGATGTAGGGGAATATGGCATGCGCACTTCCGAGGTAGGGAGTGGATCCAAGGGCTGAATACCAGTAAGCGACACCGATTACGGGATAGTCGTACATATATTCCCAGCGGCTTCCGCCATAGGTTTCCTTTGAAATGCTGATCTCAAAGGAAGGGAAGTGTTTGCTATAGATCTCCATTTCGAGGCGGTGGGGGATGAGAAAACCATATCCTGCCTTCGCTTCCACCATCATGTTCGACCCGATGTGTTCATGCCTTCCGCCGGGTTGCGACAGGGCATGATGACAGCACAGCAGCAAGAGGGCACCGACCAGTAAGGGCAGGCTGTTGCCTGTATTCCTTTTCTTCCTGTTGGTATATGTTGATAAAGTGTTCACCGGATATGACATAACGTGAAAAGTGTGCCCGGATGTTGCTTAAGCATCGGCAAAAATAAGGAATTATGCCTTTTGTGTACGCAGCCTGTTACGGCCGTTCATCCGGAAGCCCGGAAGATCATGGGATAATAATGTTAACTTTGCCCCTCATCCCGCAAGAAAAAATATTATGAAGAAAGGACTCGCCGAATTCGAACGCTTGCTGCAGATCATGGACGAACTCAGGGATTCGTGTCCCTGGGATAAAAAGCAAACACTCGAAAGCCTCCGTTATCTCACCATAGAAGAAACCTACGAACTTTCCGATGCCATTTTGTCGAACGACCTGGATGGGATAAAAAAGGAGCTGGGCGACCTGATGCTGCACATTGTATTTTATGCCAGAATAGGATCGGAACTGAATGCCTTTGACATCGCCGGTGTTCTGGAACATATTAATGCCAAACTCATTGAAAGGCATCCGCATATTTATGGGGATGAAAAGGTGGCGGACGCCAAAGCGGTGAAGGACAACTGGGAAAAGATCAAGATCAGGAACGAAGGCAGGCGGTCGGTGCTGGCAGGCGTGCCGCGTTCACTGCCTCCACTGGTGAAAGCCTACAGGATGCAGGAAAAAGCCAGCGGGGTCGGGTTCGACTGGGAGAATACCGGACAGGTCTGGGATAAGGTGCTGGAAGAACTGGCAGAGCTGAAGAAAGAAACCGAGCACCCTGTTCATGAAAGGATGGAGGAGGAATTTGGCGACCTGCTCTTTGCCCTGGTAAATTATTCGCGTTTTATTGGCGTAAATCCCGAAGATGCCCTTGAAAAAGCCAACATGAAGTTCAAAAGAAGGTTTCAGTATCTGGAGGAACGAGCGGGTAATGACGGGCGTAAACTGTATGATATGACACTTGCCGAGATGGATGTTTACTGGAATGAGGCGAAGGCGAATGAGCACAACGATACAGCGGGTTAATGGGATATAAGAATACATTTCTGCTTGCCTGCTTTTTGCAGGTTTTCACTGTTTTTGCGGGCCAGCCCGACAGCCTTCGCTGCAGGCGCGAAGTCAGGCTGAACGGTGAGTATTTCAAATCATATTTTACTGATACCCGGGATGTGTTCACGTCGCCATTTAAGTGGGACGGCAGGGAGTGGATCGCCGTGTCGGCCCTGACGGCTGTTACGCTTCTTGCATATGCGCAGGATGATTTCACACGCGATTTTTTTCAACGCAACCGCTGGCATGCCGCTGAACAGTCGAGCCGGTATTTTTTTGAACCATTGGGCAGGGGAGAGGTGATTTTCCCACTGATGGGCGGTGTGTATATTCTCGGACTTGCCACGGGCAATCAACGGGCAAGCCGGGCTGGGCTCACAGCGGTGAAGGCCATGGCAATTACGGCTTTTTTCACCCATGCCACCAAGTATGCAACCCAGCGTTTCAGGCCTCACGATCATGATCCTCCCAACCCCCGGCTATGGGAAGGGCCTTTCGGCAGTTATACACATACCTCTTTTCCCAGCGGGCACAGTTCGGTGGTATTTGCAGCAGCCACGGTGCTTGCCTCCGAATACCGTGATAAACCCTGGGTGCCTGTGCTGTCATATACGATAGCTTCGCTGTCCGCACTGTCGCGTGTATACGATGATGAACACTGGGTAAGCGATGTGATCATTGGTTCCGCTCTGGGATTTGGCATTGGCAAACTGGTATACCGCAATACGGCCTGCAGCCCGAGATTCATTGCTCTGCCGGGAGTGTCGGCTTCAGGACTGCCCGGCTTTACCATGATCTATCATTTGCGTTGATGGAAATGGTATTTTTGCCGCAGATAAATTTTATTTTTTTTGGCGGATGAAACAGGAAAAGGATCATAGATACCGGCGGCTTGTTGAGATAGCGGTACTGATGATACTGGGGGTGCTTGTCATTGTTGTGGCACAGTTCATCCCAGCCGGGGATCTGGTGCTTCCCGATACGGAACGGGCAGCATCTGTGGTAAGCCCGAGGCTTGAATACGGGGTGGAAGTGGATTCGCTTGAAGTGGTCAGGGATGTGGTGAAGCGTAATGAGTTCCTGGCTGATATTCTGTTGCGTTTCGGTGTGGATTACCGTTTGATCGACCGGATTGCCAGAAGCCCGCGCGATGTTTTTGATGCGCGCAGGATCAGGGCCGGCAATGCCTATTCGGTGATCAGAACCCTTGACACAATGCCACGTACATTGTATTTTGCCTATGAGGCTTCGCCATCGCGGTACGTACTCTTTGACTTTCGCGATTCCCTGCATATCATACAGGGTGAAAAGGAGATTGAACGGCGGTTGTCGACATGCAGCGGCACCATCAGCTCATCCCTGTGGAATGCCATGCTTGAAAATGATACGGATCCCGGACTGGCCAATGAGTTGTCGGAGATCTTTGCCTGGACCATCGACTTTTTCGGCATCCGTAAGGGTGATCATTACCGTGTGCTTTATGAGCGGCTTTATGTTGACAGCAATTATGTGGGGCTGGGCCGTGTGATCGCAGCCGCCTTCAATCATGCCGGGCGGGATCATTATGCCTGTTATTTTGTGCAGGACAGCGCCGGCGATTATTTTGACGAGGAGGGCGGGAGCCTGCGCCGTACTTTTCTGAAGGCTCCCCTGAAGTATCGCAGGATCAGTTCGGGTTTTTCATACAGCCGCATGCACCCGGTACTGAAATACCGAAGGCCCCACCTTGGTGTTGACTACGCAGCCCCGGCGGGCACGCCGGTCATGGCGGTAGGCGACGGGCTGGTTACTTCTGCCGGTTGGACGGATCAGGGCGGCTATACTGTACGGATTAAGCACAATGGCACTTACAGCACATCTTATTGCCATTTTTCTGGTTTTGCCAAAGGGATAAAAAAAGGTGTATATGTTAAACAGGGTCAGGTGATCGGATATGTCGGCAGTACGGGACTTTCCACGGGCCCGCATCTGGATTTCCGTTTTTACAGGAACGGGCAGCCCATCGATCCGCTCAAGGTTAAGTCCCCGCCGGTATTGCCTGTAGATACGGCACATTACGCGCGTTACCGTGTTTACTGCGACAGTTTGATAAACGTTTTGGGAAACTTGCCTGGGCAAATGCAGTGACCATTGATTTCATTTTTGTGCAAAAAAAAAGCGGCCGAAGCCGCTTTTCAGTTTTTTACCGGTTCTGTTAGAAGTAGAACAGGAGGTTGATGCTTCCGCCGAGGTTGTCGGTGTCGAGGTGGAACATGCTTCCGCCTGCGGTTTCGAACTCGGTGGTTTCAACTGCGGTTGTCCATACTTCCGTTTCGGCTTTTCCTTTGCCCTGGGCCATGAAGCCGATTCCCCAGCCGAATTCGCCGCCGATGGAAATTTTGGGAGCAAAGAAATACTCAACGCCGACAAATGCGCGAACGCCGAGGCCGAACATCAGGCCATCACTTTCTTTGAGCGGCCTGGGGGTGGTTCCGGGGTTGTAACCTTCACCTCCGAAGTCATACCATGTACCGGTAGTTGCTGAGAGGCTGTTGCCGTAGGTGTACTTCACCATGTTTTCGTTGGCAACCATCAGGCCTGCTTCGGCACCATAGAAACCCTGCACACGGCCGGCTCCCCTTCTTTTTTCGAGGCCAACGCCAATGTGGAGGGCCATGTTGGAAACGGTCATTTTGTCATCGACCATGGCCGGGGGCGTTGTTGTTGAGCCATCCTGGGGAGTCAGGTTTTTGAAAGTCTCGGAGTTGTATCCAAGACGCAGGAAATAACGGTAAGCAGTGTTGGCGTCTTTGAAATACTTTCCGTAGATCGTCATAGGTGTGGGAGCAATGAAATTGAATGCGGGACCCGGGTTGAATGCATTTGCATTGAACATGTTCCCGACATACTGGAAGAATGGAATGGCGTTGATGCCGATGGCATAATCACCTGCTTCCGGCAGGATCGGAACACCTTTTTTGGAGGTGAGATCCTGTGCATTGACCACTGCAACTGCACAAATGGCAATCATTAAAGTAAAAATCACTTTTTTCATAACACTTAGTTTTAGTTAATAATTGGTCGGTTCAAACCACGCAAAATTAATGATATTTGATTTTTATCAAATGCTAATTTACTATATTTTATCAAAAAGCAAATGTTTAAAAGAAAATATTTTTTTTTCAACACTTAAAAATTAATCCGGATCAGCTGTTATTCCTGCATCTTCGGCCAGGTTTTTTTTCTTTCGCAGTTTATGCGGAAAGCTCAGGAAAAACAAAATGATCAGGGTGATATGGATGAGGATGTCGGGCAGGTAAAAGCCGGCATAGATGATCTCGAGGGTCATGAACAGCAGGGCTGAGACGGTATAGATATAAAGTCCGGTCCGGTATCGTTTCCACATCAGGAATATCCCCGAGAAGGATCCGAAAAAGATTACGAATCCCAACATGGAAAAAAGGAAGAAATTCAGTTGCGACAGCTCGTAGATCTGCAGGTATTTATTGAATATACCGCTGATACCGCTTGAGTAGATCATGCCTGCCAGGAACATCAGGGAAAAGAGCAGGGTATAGCTGAAACCGATATAGCACAAGAGTGAAAAGAAGAATGGTTTCTTTGTATTTTTCCTGCTGCCTGTTTGTTTCCCGTTGTGTTTTTCCATGGCCTAATGCATGTATTTAAGGTTCCTGGCATATAAATATACGAACAAAGCCGTGATAACAATATTCAGCAGCGGGTTTGTTTCGCTGCCGAAATACAGCAGGGGTACCGCGAGCATGGCGAGCTGGGAGGCCGTATAGATGTGGAACCCGTTTTTGCGCAGGTTCCACATCAGTATTGCCCCTGCCAGGGATAATGCCGACAGTATAAATGAAACGAAGAAAAAGTCCCTGGGGGCCTGCAGCAGGAAACCGGCTTCGGGCATGTTTCCGTAAACCGTGCGCATCACTTCCAGGGATTGTTCGTAGTTAACAGAAACGGCAAAAAATCCGATCACGCTCATTCCGCTGAAGATAAAGGTGAGGATGCACAGAATGCTCAGCAAAGGTGGCCGTTTTTGTTGACGTGCCGGGTTTCGGTTTTCTTCTTCCATGGTTTTGGTTGGCAGGCGGTTTTTCGGGATCTTTTTTTAAGGATTCGTTATTCGAGGCTTCCCGTGACCTTTTCCACCTCTTCGAGGATCTCGCACGATTTAATCAGTTGTTTCATGGTGTTGTGGTCGTCGTAAAGCGGCCGGTCTACATCGAGGAATTCAACATATTTTCTGACCACTTCTTTGGCTTTCGTCACTCCGTGGCCGAATTTATATTCCCTGAAGTCGAGGGCCTGGGCGGCTGCCATGATCTCGATGCCGAGAATGCCATATGCATTGTCGAGGATCTGAAAATTTTTAATGGCGGTGTTCATGCCCATGGAGACGAAGTCTTCCTGGTCGGCGGCGGCGGGTATTGACTGTATGGATGCCGGGGCCGAGAGTATCCTTTGCTCCACGATCTGCATATCGGCTGTATACTGGCTGAGCATAAGTCCTGAGAACATGCCGGCACCTTTTGTGAGGAATGCCGGCAGGCCGACGCTCAGTGCGGGGTTGTTCAGCCTGTTCATCCTGCGTTCCGACAGTACGCTGACCATGGTGATGGCGATGCCGGCCATGTCCATGGGTAATGCCACGGGCGAACCCTGGAAGTTGGCACCGGAGAGCTGCAGGTTTTCTTCGGGGAAGAAGATGGGGTTGTCGCCCACACCATTCAGTTCGATCTCAACCTGTGAGCGTGCATATGCGAGGGCGTCGTGTGCGGCGCCGATCACCTGTGGGGTGGAGCGCATGGAGTAGGCATCCTGCACCTTGCATTTGATGCGGCCTTCTTTCAGGTCGCCGCCATCCACAAGTTTGTTGATGGCTCCGGCGCTTCTGACGGCGCCTTTGAATCCCCTCACTTCGTGAATCCTGCTGTTGTAAGGTTTCATGTTGGCTTTCAGGGCTTCGAGCGACATGGCCGCGCCGATCTCTGCCTGCTTCAGCCAGTTGTTGGCATCATATAGGAAGATGGCGCTCATGGCGGTCAGTACGTTTGAGCCGTTGATGGTTGCCAGCCCGTCGCGGGCCTGGAGCCCGGGTACGGGGATGCCTGCACGTTTGAGGGCTTCATGGCCTTCATACAGTTCGCCCTGATAGTATGCCTTGCCTTCGCCCATCATGAGCAGGGCGATCTGCGACATGGGGGCGAGGTCGCCGCAGGCACCCACGGAACCCTTCTGGCAAACCCAGGGGGTAACGCCCTTGTTGAGCATGTCGACCAGGGTTTGAGTGATCTCGGGCCGGCAGCCCGAATTGCCGTGGGCATGTACGTTTATCCTTCCAAGCATGGCTGCCCGCACATGCTCAAGGGGCATGGGCTCGCCGATGCCGGCGGCATGGTTGTATATGAGGTATTTCTGAAAATCCTTTACCTGGTCATCATTGAGGACCACTTCGGAAAATTCTCCGATGCCGGTATTTACGCCGTACATGATCTCCCCGGCCTCGATCTTCTTCTCGAGCATGGCCCGGCAGGCGATGATCCTTTTGACCGCATCGGGATGCAATTCCACTTTTTCGTTATGGCGGGCTACATTCACAAGGTCTTCGATGCGCAAGCCGGCCCCTTTTATTACCAATGTCATGATATTGTCTCCTTTTAATATATTATATGTATAAAAAACTGACTATTGGGCCTGGATAACCCCGGCCCGGGGTAAAAACCCCTGTGGGATGCCCATCAGCAAAAAAGGGATGTGCGGTTGATCTTGATCTTGAACTTCAGGATCCAGTTGGCTGTGATGCCGTTGCTACTGTTCATGCGTGCAAAATTACCAAATTAAGTTAACGGCCCCGATGCTGCAATAATATTTCTGTCATGGCCGTTTCGGTCAGCAGTTGCTGTTCGCCGCTTTTCATGTCTTTCAGCATGAATTTGCCGTTTTTGATCTCATCGGCTCCCGCCATCACGATATGGGCCACGCCTTTATTGTTTGCCCAGGCGAGTTGTTTTTTAATTTTTGCTGCATCGGGAAACATCTCTGCCACGATGCCGGCCTGCCTCAGCCTGTTTACAACGGGCAGGCAATATGCGGCTTCATCTTCGCCGAAGTTGACGAACATCACCGCCTGCGGAAACCGGAAGGAATCCCCGAAAGCACCCAGCTCGGCCATCACATCGTAAATGCGGTCGGCGCCGAATGATATCCCTACCCCTGAAACGCCTTCGAGGCCAAATACCCCGGTGAGGTTGTCGTAACGGCCGCCGCCACAGATGCTGCCCATGGGAACGTCAATGGCTTTTACCTCAATAATGGCACCGGTGTAGTAGTCAAGCCCGCGCGCCAGTGTCAGGTCGAGCCCGAACTTTGCTCTCAGGCCGAGGTCTTTCAGCTGCCGCATTACCGTCATGGTTTCTTCACAACCGCTCATCCCGGTGGGGGAGTCTTTGAGGATGCCCGTAAGGGCTTTGAACTTTTCTTTCAGGGTGCCCCCGAGCGTCAGTATGGGTTGCAGTTTTCGGATGGCTTCGGCCGAAACGCCCCTGTCCGCCATTTCCTCGTTCACCTTTTCCAGTCCTGTCTTTTCGAGTTTGTCAATGGCCACGGTGATATGGCCGAAGTTCCTTTCCTCCCCGATCACTTCGGCGATTCCCGCAAGGATCTTCCGGTTGTTCAGTTTCACGGCGACTTTGATGCCCAGGGTGGCAAAAACGTCATCGATGATCTGTATGAGTTCCACCTCGTTCAGCAGTGAATCGCTGCCGATCACGTCAACGTCGCATTGGAAAAATTCGCGGTAGCGGCCGCGCTGTGGTTTGTCGGCGCGCCAGACAGGCTGTATCTGATAGCGTTTAAAGGGAAAGGATATATCGTTGCGATGCTGTACCACGTATCGTGCAAAAGGTACGGTGAGGTCGTACCGCAGGCCTTTTTCGCTGATGATCCCGGTCAGTGCCTGGCTGTTTTTTCCGGAAAGCAGCTCCTCATCGGCCTTCAGCAGGTAATCGCCCGAGTTCAGTATCCTGAATATCAAACGGTCGCCTTCTTCGCCGTATTTGCCTGTGAGGGTGGACAGGTTTTCCATGGCGGGCGTTTCGATGGGCTGGTAACCATAAAGATTGAATATTTTCCGGATGCTGTCGAAAATATAATTCCTGCGCGCCATTTCTGCGGGGGTGAAATCGCGTGTGCCTTTGGGTATGGATGGTTTCTTCTGTTCCGCCATGCTGGTTAATTTGCATACAAAAGTAAGGATTTTAATGATAAGCCCGGCCTTCCGGTGCATGAAACCAGGCAATGCATTCGGTTGTTCAGGGGTGATGCAGCCTTTAGCGGCGGCCGGCGAATCGCAGAAAAATAATATCTTTGCATCCAGCCCGAAAGCCTGCATGAAGATACTCCAGATAGCCAACAAGGTGCCTTATCCTCCCCGGGATGGCGGATCAATTGCCACTCTGGCCATGACCAGGGGCTTCTGCCGGCTGGGTCATGAGGTGAGCGTGCTGGCCATGAACACTTCGAAACACCGCATTAAGGCCGGTGATATACCGGATTCACTTTCAGGGGAAATACATTTTATACTGGAAGATGTGGATACCGGCATTTATCCTCTGAAAGCATTGAAAAACCTGATTTTTTCAAGGATGCCGTACAATGCCGAGCGTTTTGTGACCAGGGAGTTCGGCAAAAGGCTGAAGGAGTTGCTCCTGGCTGAGCGGTTTGATGTGATACAGCTTGAGGGGCTCTACCTGACACCCTATGTTCCCCTTATCAGGTTGCACAGCAATGCCCTGCTGTCGATGCGATCGCATAATATTGAGCACGAAATATGGCATCGCAGCTACATGAACTGCCATGGCCTGAAAAAATGCTATACCGGGATCATCGCGGCGCGTGTGAAGCGTATGGAGCTTGGCTCTCTCAATGATTACGATGTGATGGTCCCCATTACATCGCGCGATGCAGGCATCATGCGGTCGCTGGGTTGCCAAATTCCGTTGCATGTGGCACCTGCCGGGATCAATATGGATGATTTCCGGGCATACGACAGAAAGCCGGTATTTCCCTCATTGTTTCATATCGGTGCGCTCGACTGGTCGCCGAACCAGGAGGGGCTGTCATGGTTTTTTGAGCACTGCTGGCCGGTCCTGCACCGGCGGCATCCCGACCTGCAGTTCTTCATTGCGGGCCGTAACGCGCCTGAACATATCCGGCGCATCGACCAACCCAATGTGGTGTTTTTGGGTGAAGTGGATGACGCTTATGCATTCATGGAAGAAAAAGCCATCATGCTTGTGCCATTGCTGACGGGAAGCGGTATGCGCATCAAGATCATCGAAGGTATGGCGCTGGGCAAGAGCATCGTGAGTACTTCCATCGGCACCGAGGGCATCGGCACAACGCACGGGCGCGATATCATCATTGCCGACAGCCCCGAAAATTTTATCAGCGGGATCGAAGACCTCCTCGATAATTTTGATAAATTTGAAGCCATTGGCAGGAATGCACGGGCATTTATTGCCGAAAACTACGATAATGTATCAATAACCGAAGCCCTGGCAGGCTTTTATAAGGAACACATCTGATGGTAGTGCTGGCTGTTATCTTCTGGTTGTCGGTTTTCCTGGTTTTTCATACATACCTGTTTTATCCGCTGATACTTGAAATTCTCGCCTCCGGCAGGAAGGGGAATCAGATGGTTTACGAACGGGATGATGAACTGCCATTTGTTTCGGTGATCATCTCCGCCTTTAACGAAGAAGCGGTTATTGCGGAAAAGATAGAGAGCATATTTGCCGGCGACTACCCGCACAACAGCTTTGAGGTACTGATCGGCTCGGATCATTCCGTTGACGGAACTGCCGGCATCATCGGCAATTACCTGCCCCGCCACGCCAATCTCAGGTTTTGGGATTTTACCATCAGGCGGGGGAAACAAAATGTGGTAAATGAGCTGGTGGAGGCATCGACGGGCAGCATCCTGATCCTGACCGATGCCAATGTGATGTTCGACAAGAGTACCATCTTTAAGCTGGTCAGGCATTTTAAAAATCCCGGCATCGGCCTGGTCGATACCAATATGATCAACAAGGGCCTGAAGATCGAGGGCATTTCATACCAGGAGAAGGCATATATCTCGCGGGAGGTACGTATTAAGAATATGGAAGGCCGCCTGTGGGGAACGATGATGGGGCCTTTCGGGGGTTGTTATGCCATCCGCAGGGAGGATTATTCGCCTGTCCCCCCCAATTACCTGGTCGATGATTTTTATATCAATATGAAGATCTTCGAAAAGAGGAAGCAGGCCATCAATGACCTTGAAGCCCGTGTTTTTGAGGATGTTTCAAACGTATTGCGCGATGAGTTGCGGCGCAAGGTACGCATCGCAACCGGCAACTGGCAAAACCTGCGTACCTTTTCGGGCTTGCTTTTCAGGAAGAATCTGGGTTTCTGTTTCCTGTCGCACAAGGTACTTCGCTGGCTGGGCCCTTTCTTCATCATTGCCGCTTTGCTGACCAACATCGCGCTTGCCTTCCATTCCTGTTTTTACCTCCTGCTGCTTGGCTTTCATGTTTTGCTCCTGCTTCTGCCGTTGCTTGATGCCTTCCTCAAGGTAATGGGAATACATATTAAATTACTAAGGCTGGTCACACATTTTTACGCCATGAATCTGGCGCTGCTCATCGGCTTTTTCCGATCATTCCGCAAAATCAGCAAAGGGACCTGGGACCGTACCCCCAGGAACCAATAGGCGGACAAAGCTTCTCCGGGTTTTCCCCGGATTACCTTTTTGATTTTCTTTTTGACAATTGTTCGAACCTGCGTTTCCAGATGTCGAAATCCAGCAGGGGGCTGTCGGAGGTGGCTTTTATGGTCAGGAAGATGCCCAGGGGGAGGAGTACGGCCGATGCCACCCACATGCCGAAGGGGATACCGACGGCACCGGCGATGGCTGATTTTTCACCGGTAATGGTGATGATATGAAAGAGGACGAAGAAGAGCACCGACATCACCACCGGCAGGCCCAGCCCGCCTTTCCGGATGATGGCGCCCAGGGGGGCGCCGATAAAGAACAGCACCAGGCAGGCAAAGGAAAGGGTGAACTTCCTGTGCCAGGCTACTTTGTGCTTGGCAAGCCATTCGCGCTTGCTTTCCTGGTCGTTTCGCTGCCATTCAATGTTGCTTTTTATACTGCGGGCCTTGTTGGTTGCACGCTGAACGATCCGCAGTTTGTCGGCCTTTCTGAACCCGGCCAGTGGGCCCGCCAGGCTGTCGTAAGCGGCCAGGCTGTCGAAGCTGCTGCTGTCAATCCCCGGGTAATGGCTGTAATGCCTGTTAAAAGCTTCAGAAAAATCTTTTTTCTTCTGTGAATCCTGAAGTCCGAGCGAATCGATGGCATCCTTGAGCTGGGTGAGGTTGAGCATCGAATAGTTGTTTTTAAAAAGATTTTCGTCGGTACGGGTCATGGCAAAGCCCGAAAGGTCGAAGCGGCGGTACTGCTCGCCGAATTTTGTTTTCTGGAATTGCCGTTGCCGCGTATAATCTTTCTGGTCGTGCAGCTCGGTATAGTTAAAGCCATCGAAAAGGTGAAAGATGAGGTAACGTCCGTCGGGGGTCAGCTCCATGTATCCCGAATCGGCCACGGTCATGTCGGTATTTCCCTTTTTTTCGGAGTGGTTGTAAATGATCACGTCGCGGATCGTTTTTCCGTTCTTGTCTTTTTCTCCAACCCTGATAACGAAATTGTCGATGCCTTTATAGAATACCCCTTCGGGGATGTCGAGGGCCAGTTTTTGCTTTCTTACATCGTAAAGCAGCGATTTGAACTTGAGGTTGGCAATGGGAAGCACATTGTTTGAAAAATAGAATGCGATGCCGCTGATGACGATGGAAAGGATGATGAGCGGGCGCATGATCTTCCAGAGGGAGATGCCCGACGACTTCATGGCCACCAGCTCATAGTGCTCGCCCAGGTTGCCGAAGGTCATGATTGACGACAGCAGGATGGCCAGTGGCAGGGCCAGGGGAACGAAAGTGGAGGAGGCATAGAAAAGAAGCTCAAGCACGATATACCATTCAAGTCCCTTTCCTACCAGGTCGTCGATGTATTTCCAGAGGAACTGCATCAGCAGGATGAAGAGGGCCACGAAGAAGGTGAGTATGAGTGGCCCCAGGTAGGAGCGAAAAACCAGCAGGTATACCTTTTTCATAAAGAGTAAATGCATCGCGGGCCAATATATTGTACGGCCTCCGACAATATTGCAAAATTAGCAAATTACCCTTATCCCGTGCATCCGGTCGCCCGTAAGTTGTTCAAACATTGCAATGAATCCGGTTGTGCGGTCAGCGCGAATACAAATATTCATATTTTTGCCACTATGAAACTGATAGAAGTAAACGATAAAAAAAGCAGGAAACAGTTCCTGGATATGCCCAGGAGGCTATACCGGAACGATAAAAACTGGGTTTGTCCGCTCGACAGCACCATTGAGTCGATCTTCGATCCGCAGAAGAATGCTTTCTTCAGGCATGGCGACGCCATCCGGTGGATACTTGTTGATGGTAACGGGCAACTGATCGGGCGCGTGGCCGCTTTCTATGATGAAAGGAAGTCGGCGAACTATGACCAGCCAACCGGAGGCATGGGTTTTTACGAATGCATCGACGATAGGGATGCTGCTTTCATGCTTTTCGACGCCTGCAGGAACTGGTTGTCCGGACTGGGGGCCGAAGCCATGGACGGACCCATTAACTTCAGCGAAAACGATAATTTCTGGGGCCTGCTTGTAGAAGGGTATATCCAGCCAAGTTACGGGATGAACTATAACATGCCATATTACCATAAGCAGTTCGAGGCTTATGGGTTCTATACCTATTATGAGCAGGTTTCGAACCATCTTGACCTGCGAAAAGAATTTCCCGAGCGCTTCTGGACCATCGCCGGCAGGATCATGAACCGGCCCGGTTATACCTTCAGGCATTTTGAATACAAACATGCTGAAAAGTGCATTTCCGATCTCATCAGCATTTATAACCAGGCCTGGGTTTTTCATGAGCATTTCCAGCCACTGGAAAGGAAGGTTGTGCTCGACAGCCTGCGAAAGGCAAAACCCATCCTTGTTGAAGAATTTATCTGGTTTGCCTATCATGAGGATAAACCCATTGCTTTCCTGGTCATGCTTCCCGATCTGAACATGATACTGAAACATCTCAACGGGAAGATGCACCTGTGGAACAAGATCCGTTTTCTGTATTATAAATGGAGCAAGGCCATCACGCGTTCGCGGATAACCGTAATGGGAGTGGTGCCGCAATACCAGCGGCTGGGCATAGAGTCGGCCATCTTCAAGCATCTGGATATTGTGATGAAAAAGCGGCCACACTACGATACGATCGAACTTTCGTGGGTGGGTGATTTCAATACCAAGATGCGTGCGCTGCATGAAGCCGTGGGCGGCCACTTTGCCATGCGGCACTATACCTTGCGCAAGCTTTTCGATCCTGAAAAGGAGGCCAAAAGGTCGGGTTTCATCCCCATGGGAGCGGGAAAGGAGTAATGTTTTTAATGCCGGACCAAGCAACCTGCATGCATTTTTTTCTGTCTGTTTTATAGGAGGTATGAACAAAATGCTTATTTTCGCAACACAATAATATATTTATTCAGCAAAAAATATAATTTTGTATAACCTAATCCATGTTTAACTAAAACTTTTTTACAATGAAAAAATTATTACTTCTTAGCCTGGTTCTCTGCATCGGTGTGATCGCCTATGGCCAGAATGCACCCGCCGTTAGCAAGGACCTGCTGAACAAAACAGCTGAGGCAACATTCATCAAAGGTACTGACGATGCCACCAATTTCGAAAATCCGGTGAATATGCTCAGAAGCAGCGGCGCTTATGGTCCGCTGGAATCCCAGCTTGGCATTACATGGTACGACCTTTTCTCGAACAAATTTATCGGCGACCGCTTCTATCGCTGGGACGACGGTACCATGGCCGCAGTATGGATCTATGGTATTGAAGCCACCGCATTCCCCGACAGGGGTACCGGTTACAATTATTTCGACGGTTCAAACTGGGGACCGGAACCCACTTCACGGCTTGAGACCGTTAAGACAGGATGGCCAACCATATGCGCCTGGGGCCCTGACGGTGAGATCGGCGTTTCACACAACGGCGTTACCAGCCTTGAAATCTTTCAGCGTGAAACCAAGGGCAGCGGCGTCTGGTCACAGGCCAATTTCCTCGGACCTGCCGGCATTGAAAATGACCTGACCTGGCCGAGGATGATCACCACCGGTGAAAACAATGAAGTGATCCACATGGTGGTCAATACCTATGTTGAATACCAGGGGCAGCCCACGGCATTGCTCTATTCACGTTCAGAAGACGGCGGTGCAACCTGGGATCCCCACAACGTTGTGATGGAAGGTACCGGCCCCAACGATTATTTTGAAATTGCCGCTGACGAATATACCTTGGCTGCCCGCGGCAATACCGTTTGCGTGCTGCTCGGAAGCGCCTGGCACGACCTTTTCTACTTACGCTCCGACGACAATGGCGAAACCTGGAATAAGATCATCGTATGGGAACACCCCTATCCGTTCTTCGACTGGAATACCACGATTGCAGATACCACCTTTGCCTGCGACAATTCAGCACATTTGACCATCGATTATGACGGCCATGTCCATGTTGTATTCGGCATCACCAGGGTTGCCCACTGGGAAGTTGGGACCACCTATAACTATTATCCCTATGTCGACGGTATTGGTTACTGGAACGACATGATGGATCCTTTCTCCAACGAACTCAACGCCCTTGCTCCCCCGCAGTACGGCTATCCCGACACGGAGCTGATCGAAGACTACAACTATATCGGCTACATGCAGGATGTTGACGGCGACGGCGTGATCACGCTCGCCGAAGAGATCATCAGCTACCGCCAGCTGGGCCCCTCAACCATGCCTACCATCACCGTTGATGAATTCGGCTACAGGTACGTGGTCTTCTCCTCAACCACCGAAACCTATGTGAACGAACCCTATAACTACAAACACCTTTGGGCAAGGGGTTATGACAATGCCACCGGCAGTGAGCAGTGGGGCGATTTCATGGACCTTACCGAAAGCATCGTTCACATATTCGACGAATGCGTACATCCCATCCTGGCCAGCAACACGGATGATCACATCCACTATATCTACCAGGTCGACATCACCCCGGGCCTTGCCCTGGATGACGATCATGCCTATCAGGAAAACCGCTGGCTTTATGGCATGCTCCCCAAAACCGAGCTGACGCCAAGCTGGACCGGCGTGGGTGTTGAAGAAGTTGCCGCCATCGACAATTCAAAGGTGTCGCAGAACTATCCCAACCCCTTCAACGGAACCACCAACGTTACCGTTCAGCTTGAAAAAGCCGCTGAACTGTCGCTCGTGGTTACAAGCATGACCGGCCAGAAAGTGATCGAGATCAACAAAGGACAGGTTCCCGCACAGACCCACATTTTCACCATTGATGCTTCGAACCTCCGCTCAGGGATCTATTTCTACACGGTAACCGCCGGCGAAAGCCAGGTAACCAGGAAGATGATCGTTGAATAAAACTAATTCAATCATACACAAAAGCCTCGTGATGAACGGGGCTTTTTTTTTGTTTGGACATACGCCGCCCGCCATTATTGTTGTATCTTTACTTTTTACAACAATCCATGTTTAACCAAAAATCAATAAAATGAAAAGAACAGTACTCATTTTCCTGCTTGTTGCTTTCACGCTATCGATGGCAGCTCAGCAGGCAACGCCACCTAAGTCGCAGATCAACAAAGCCGTAAAAACCGAATACAGGCTTCCTGTTGAAAAGCAAAATGTGTTTGTGAATGATGTCAACTACAGCACACGCAGTTATGCATTTGCCCCCAATGAAGCCATTATCGGGAATACCTGGTATGACTTTCAATCCAATGCTTCGCTCAATAACCGCTTTTACCGCTATGAAGACGGCCGCATGGCAGCCGTATACACCATGGGTTTCGAGGCTGCGGTATTTCCCGACAGGGGGACCGGCTACAATTTCTATGACGGCGTGGAATGGGACCCGTCTGCCACAACCCGTATAGAGACAGTGAAGACCGGATGGCCCAGTTATTCGCCCTTCGGCTCCGACGGGGAGATCATTCTAAGCCACAATTTCCCCACAAACCTTGTATATAATATACGTGAAACAACAGGCATCGGCGACTGGACAGAGAATGCCTACCTGGGATCCACCGGGCCTCCCGCCCTCGCATGGCCCAGGATGATCGCCTCCGGCCCCGATATGCTTGGCATCCACCTTTTGGCAAATTCATATGAAGCCTATCAGGGCATGACCACTGCCGTGGTCTATTCCTATTCACCCGACGGGGGTGACACATGGACCGTGGAGAATGTCCTCTTAGATGGCATGGGTCCCGATGATTACCTGGATCTCGGTGCCGATGAATATGTTTTTGCCTATCCCCGGGGCAATACCCTCGCTTTCCTCATGGCCAGCGCCTGGCACGACCTGTTTATCATGAAATCCACTGACAACGGCGATACCTGGGAAAAGATCATTGTCTGGGAACATCCCTATCCGTTTTTCGACTGGAACACCACCATCGCCGACACCTTTTTCTGCGTCGACAACTCCGCCAACATCGCCATCGATGCCAGCGGAAAATGTCATGTGGTTTTCGGCATCAACAGGGTGATGCACCTCGAAGTGGGAACCACCTACAACCTCTTCCCCTATGTGGATGGTATCGGCTACTGGAACGAAGATATGGATCCCTTCTCGAACGACCACGACGCCCTCGCCCCGCCGCAATACGGTTATGCCAACAGCGAAATGATCGAAGACTATAACTATATCGGCTGGATGCAGGATGTGGACGGCGACGGGGTGATCACCCTGACCGACGACATCTATTTTTACCGGCAACTCGGGCCGTCGACCATGCCCACCATCACCGTTGATGAACAGGACCGGGTCTTTGTCATATTCGCTTCAACCACCGAAACCTATGTGAATGAACCCTATAACTACAAGCATTTATGGGCCAGGGCTTATGCCAACGAGTCCTGGGGCGAATTCATGGATCTTACCAATGCCATTGCGCATATTTTCGACGAATGTATTTTTCCGGTTCTTGCACATACTTCCGATGATTTTATCCATTATATCTACCAGTCTGACATTACCCCCGGAACAGGGGTGGATGACGACCATGCCTACCAGGAAAACCAGATCTATTACGGGCAACTGGCCAAATCGGAACTTATCGGGATCACTGAACTGGGTCAGAAAAACAATAACCTGAGCGTTGACCAGAGCTATCCGAACCCATGCAGAGATTTTGCCAATGTGAGGATCGGCCTCGAAAAAGCGGGTACTGTCAAGATTGAAGTCACCAATGCCATCGGGCAAAAACTGACCAAAACAGACAAAGGATATCTGCAGGCAGGATCGCATACGATGAAAATTGATGTAAGAAGCCTTGATGCCGGCCTGTATTTCTATACGGTCATCAATGGCAGCAACCGCCTTACAAAATCGTTTATCGTGGAATAAAGGCATAAACTGTCCTTAAAATAATGGGTTTCCGGTTTACTGCCGGGAACCCGTTTTTTTTGCATCGGGAAACCGGCATAAAAAAAATGACCCGCTCCTTTTGTTTTATTTGTATCTTGCAATATCATTTAAGCGATCTGCTCAGGTGCGGATAAAGAATGATAAGATAAGCCGGAGGAGCATCCTCCCGCATGAATATATGAACCAAAAACTTACCGAAATGAAAAGATCAAGCCTTTTTGCCATGCTTTTGTGTGCCTGCATGGCGCTGAACGCACAGAACATCCCACAGGTACAGAAATCAGTCCTGAACACCATGGTGACCGTTGACCATGTTCGTCCGTCACATACCATGAACCCATTCATGAACCATGAGGTGAACATGGTTAGTAACAAGGCGATGCTCGACCCCTTCGAAACAGAACTTGGTGAAACCTTTTACGACCTGCAGTCGAATGCCTCGATCAACAACCGTTTCCAGGTATGGGACGATGGCACCATGGCAGCCGTGTGGACCCGTGGCCTGGAGGCAGCCGCCTTCAATGACCGGGGTACCGGATATAACTTCTTTGACGGCTCATCATGGGGCGACTGGCCCACGCAGCGCATCGAAACCCGCCGTACCGGCTGGCCCAGCATTTCGGCCTGGGGGACCGGCGGTGAGGTGGTTGTGGCGCATAATGGCGTTGAAGGCCTGGAATGGCTGACGCGCGATGAAAAGGGGACAGGTGCCTGGACACAAACCAATTTTCTCGGGCCTGCCGGTATTGAGAATGACATTACCTGGCCCAGGATGATCACTTCGGGGGATAACAATGAGATCATCCACCTTTTTGTAAACAGCTATGTGGCCTATATGAATCAACCCCAGGCCTTGCTGTATTCAAGATCGGACGACGGCGGGCAGACCTGGGCTCCACACCATGTAATCCTCGATGGCATGGGCGATGATCATTATTTTGAACTGGGAGCCGACGATTACGTTTTAGCCGCACAAGGGAATACGATTGCCATGCTTTACAGTTCCGACTGGGCCGACATGTTCATGATGAAATCGGACGATAACGGCGATAGCTGGGAAAAAACAGTGATCTGGGAGCACCCCTATCCGTTCTTCGACTGGAACACCACCGTTACCGATACATTCTTCAGCGTATGCAATGCCGCCAACATTGCCCTCGACCCTGACGGGATGGCACACGTGGTCTTCGCCATTAACAGGGTGGCGCATTTCGAACTGGGAACCACCTATAACCTCTGGCCCTATTACGATGGCATCGGCTATTGGAATGAAAGCATGCAGGGTTTTTCCAATGATGTGAATGCCCTGGCACCGCCGCAGTATGGCTATGCCAATTCGGAAATGGTCGAGGACGTGAACTACATCGGCTGGATGCAGGATGTAGACGGCGACGGTGTGGTCACCCTCAATACGGGCATCATGTATTACCAGCAGCACGGCCCGTCGACCATGCCAACCATCGGCATAAACGATCTGGGAAATATCTATGTGATCTTTTCCTCAACCACTGAAACCTACGTGACCGAAGAATTCAACTATAAACATCTTTGGTTCAGGGCTTATGAGAATGGCTCATGGGGAGGTTTTACCGACCTGTCGGAGAGTATCGTCCATATCTTTGACGAGTGCTATTACCCGGTTATCGGAGACGTTTCCGGCCAGGTCATACACTATATCTACAATGCCGACATCAGCCCCGGCCTGGCCTGGAGCGATGACCATGCCTGGCAGCAAAACCGCATCATTCACAGCCGTTACGACATTCCTGTGGCGATCGGTGAAGAAATGGCGGATGGCTTTGCCTTCGGGCTGAACCCGAATCCGGCCCGCGACAGGGCAGTGGTCAGCCTCGAACTCGAGGGACCGGCCAATGTAGTGGTGACCATCACCAGCCTGAACGGTCAAAAGGTACGGGAAGTGAACAGGAAGGTTCAGGGCGGCCATGCCAGGATCGGTGTCGACCTGGGCGGATTGCCCCCGGGCACCTATCTTTGCAGGGTGCAGGCCGGCGGGCATACGGCCAACAGCAAACTGATCGTTTACTAAAAAAAATAAATGCCTTGAAGCACGTGGCGCGTTTCTCAGCACCACGTGCTTTTTTTTTGCCTGCAAGAATAAGGGCGGATATCTGACGGGGCCTGAAAATGAAAAGAGCCGTCTGGTCACGACAGCTCCCTCCAAAATAAACAAAACCAAATCTTTATAAGGCAAGATTATAACCTCCAAAAGTGTGCCAATTTGTTATATTGTTGTGAATCAAAATCTTGTTGTTTTTCTTATAAACCGGGTTTTTACATGAGCGGGAAAATCACTCCCATTTTGGGAAAAACCTGTCTTTATTCCGTGCATTTCACAGCGGTTTCCTGAACAAACAAGGGGTGCCCTTTGTTAAAGGGTAGACGTCGTTTTCATGAAAAACAAAACAGTACTGGTAAGCGGTGCCACCGACGGCATCGGAAAGCAAACAGCCCTGGAGCTTGCCTCGAAAGGAGCCAGGCTGCTTGTACACGGACGCAGCCGCCGTAGCGGAAAAGAGACGGTTGAGGCGATCAGGAAACGGTCGGGGAATGCAGATGTACATTACCTGCACGCCGATCTTTCTTCGTTTGGGCAGGTGAACGATCTTGCCGCCAAAGTTACCCGAAAGTACGGTGAACTCGATGTGCTGGTCAATAATGCCGGGGTTTTTCTGAGGGAACAATTGTTTTCGGAGGATGGCATTTCCCGTGTCTTTGCCGTGAATCACCTGGCCCATTTTTCCCTGACACTTCAGTTGTTGCCCCTGCTGCTCGGATCCCCGCAGGGGAGGGTGGTAACGGTTAGTTCCGTGGCCCATGTCAACAGTCCGCGGATCGATTTCAGCGATATAGAAGAGATCAACTCCTACATTGATTACAGCGCCTATGCCCTTTCGAAGCTAGCCAATGTTTTATTTTCCAATGAACTGGCCCGGCGGCTGGAGCATACCCGCGTTACCAGCAACAGCCTGCATCCCGGGGCGGTCAGCACCAAGCTGCTGCACGCCGGATTCGGCATGACCGGCCTTGGTGTGGAGGAGGGCTGTAAAACATCGGTATTTCTCGCTTCCGACGATTCTGTGACGGGGGTTAGCGGCAGGTATTTTTCAAAGCTTGAAGAGACGGAGGCTTCTGCATTGTCATATGATCCAACCGTAAGGAAAAACCTCTGGCAACTGAGCGAGGAAGTTTGCGGCATCCGTATGGAAGACTTTATTTAATTTTGCATTTTGCCGGAGCCCTGCGGCCCGGGCATTTTATAAATTTCATATAAGGAAAATGAAGGTTTCCATAAAAGCCCTGCAAGGGATCATGCTTGTTCTCTGGTGGCCTGCAGCCCTGCTTTCACAGACAGAGCCTGCCATCACAATTGCCGAACTCAGGCAGCACGTTTCCTACCTTGCATCCGAAGAACTGGCCGGCCGTTATCCGGGTACCGGCGGCGACCGGATGGCGGCGGAATATATCGCCGGTGAATTTGAAAAGGCCGGTGCAAAGCTGTATAATGATCACGGCTACCAGTATTTTGAACTGGTCAGCAGCGTGGAGGCCGGTGATGGCAGTTACCTGCGTTTTCGGGGACGGGAAGGGCATCTGGCCGAAGATTTTATTCCCCTCTCTTTTTCGGGCAGTGCCGGGCTGGAAGCCTCTGTTGCATTTGCCGGATACGGGTTCCAGGTGAGCGGCGACAGCCTCCGGTGGGATGATTATTCCGGGATTGATGTAGGGGGCAAATGGGTGATGATCTTTCCGGGAGAACCTTCTCTGGCGGGCGCGGGAAACATCTTTTCTTCGGCAGCCGGACTGCGCGGGAAGGTGCTCACGGCCAAAGACCATGGTGCGGCGGGCGTCATCTTTGTTTCGGGCCCCGCCTTTGATGAGGACGACAAACTATTCAGGATGTTTTACGATAAATCGGCTTCGGATGCCGGCATACCCGTGATCCATGTGAAACGGCAGCTTGCCGACAGCCTGCTGGCGCCCGTTGCGCGTACGATTGGCTTGCTGGAGCAGAAGATCACTGACAGCGGGGCGCCATTTTCATTCGAAACGGATATTTGGCTGGAGGGGGCTGCGGAGGTCATACAGCAGAGGGTGACCACCATGAACGTACTTGCATGGCTGCCCGGGAATGATCCCCTGCTGGCTGGTGAGGTGGTGGTGATCGGTGCGCACTACGACCATCTTGGCATGGGCGGCCCCGGATCCGGTTCGCGCGAGCCGGATGTAAAGGCGGTGCATTACGGTGCCGACGACAATGCTTCGGGTGTGGCCGGGATCATTGAGATAGCCGAAAGGATAGCGGCTGCCGGCGACAGCCTGCGGCGTTCGGTGATGGTGGTGGCTTTCGGAGCGGAAGAGATGGGGCTGGTAGGCTCGGGGTATTTTATTGAAAACAGGCCGCCCGGCATGGGAAACATCGTGGCCATGTTCAACTTCGACATGATCGGCCGGCTTAATGATAAGGGCAGCATCAGCATCGGTGGCACCGGCACATCCCTTGAGGCCGAAGAACTGCTGAAAAAGCAACTGGAATTGTCAGGGCTGGAGGCTTCCTTTTCAAGAGAAGGTTTCGGCCCCTCCGACCATGCCGGTTTCTATGTCGCCGACATCCCGGTATTCTTTATTTCCACGGGTGCACACGGCGATTACCATACAAGCCGGGATGTACCCGAACTGATCAATTACGTGGGACTGAAAGCCGTTGCGGATTTCAGCCGGGAGCTGATCATGGAGGTGGCAAACCGTGACGACAAGCTTACTTTCAGCGAGGCCGGCGACAAGTACAGGCGGGGGCAGCGCTATGATTTCAAAGTAACGCTGGGCATCGTCCCCGATTTTACCGGTAGCGAAAACAATGGCCTGCTGGTCAGTGGCGTCAGAAGCGATGGCCCGGCAGCACGTGGCGGTATGCTGAAAGATGATGTGATCACGGCCCTCGACGGTATGGCAGTTGGCAATATTTACGACTATATGGCCAGGCTCAAAAAGCTGGAACCCGGACAGATCATCACCGTTGATGTGACCAGAAATGGTGAGAAACTGGTCCTTATCGTACAGTTATAAACAGCGGGTTTTTTAAGGATGGCATTCAGGGCAGCCCGCACAATGCAAGTTTTCATATCTTTGCGCTTTAATCTTCGGCCATGTTTGATTTCCTGGGTGCCTCCTTTATCCTGAAATTCCTGAAGTTCGCGGCAGTGGGCCTGTCAGGCCTGTTTGTCGATTATTTCTTCACTTATATTTTCAAGGAAATCTTTAAGGTGCAGAAATATATTTCCAATTCTATCGGGTTTACCATTGCGGCCACAGGCAATTATGTGCTGAACCGCATCTGGACCTTTGAAAGTCAGAACGAGGAGATCGTGATCGAATATTCTTCCTTTCTCATCATTTCGGTGATCGGGCTCGGGTTGAATAACCTTATTCTCTGGCTTATCCTGCGAAAGCTGAAGATCAACTTTTACCTGGCAAAATTCTTTGCCATTTGTGTTGTGACCCTTTGGAATTTTTTGGCCAACTTTTTTATCACCTTCAGCCAGGCGTAGGAAGGCGGAGATAAAAAAACCCCGCTTGCGGCGGGGCTTGTTTTATTCGGCGTATACTTCGAATTTCAGTTCGACGCTCACCTCCTTGTGAAGTTTGATCTTGGCGGTATATTCGCCGAGCTCCTTGATCGATTCCCCATCGACATAGATGTGTTTGCGGTCGATCTCGAAGTTGCGTTGTTCCTTTATGGCATTGGCGATCTGCACATCGTTCACCGATCCGAAGATCTTTCCGGATGTACCGGCTTTGGCCGCGATCTTTATGGTCAGGCTTTCGAGTGCTTTGGCCAGTGTTTGCGCCTCTTTCAGGATCTTTTCTTCCTTATGTGCCTTTTGTTTGACCACTTCGGCCAGCACCTTCTTGTTTGTTTCGGTTGCGGCAACTGCCAGCCCTTTCGGGATCAGGTAATTCCTGGCATATCCCGGTTTAACGGTGATCAGGTCGTTTTTATAACCCAGTTTGGGTACGTCTTGTTTTAAGATTACTTCCATGGTTTTTCCTCCTCATTATTTTAACAGGTCGGCAACATAGGGCATCAGGGCAAGGTGGCGGGCACGTTTGATGGCCTGGGCCACTTTTTTCTGATATTTGGTTGAAGTCCCGGTGATCCTGCGGGGGAGGATCTTTCCTTGTTCGTTAACAAATTTCAAGAGGAAATCGGCATCTTTATAGTCGATGTACTTGATCCCGCTTTTCTTGAAACGGCAGTATTTTTTCTTTTTGGTATCGACCGCTATCGGGGTCAGATATTTTATTTCTCCACTGTTTTGTGCCATTGTAATTTAATTTTAGGGTGAATGAACGGGTCAGGCTTCCGCTTCGGTGGTTTTTTCTTCTGCAGCCTTTTTCCTTTTCTTTTCGTTGTAGGCAATGGCGTGTTTATCCAGTTTCACGGTGAGGAAACGGAGCATGCGCTCATCCCTTTTGTAAAGCAATTCGAACTCTTTGAGTTCCTTTCCATCCATTTTGTATTCGAAGAGATGGTAGAACCCGGTTGACTTTTTCTGGATGGGATAGGCGAGTTTCCTCAAACCCCAGCTCTCGTCAAGAACGATCTCTGCCCCGACGGAGGTGAGATGCTTCCTGAACTTATCAACCGCTTCCTTCATCTGATCTTCAGACAAAACGGGAGTCATAATGAAAACGGTTTCGTACTGGTTCATGTTTCTGTTAATTAATTATTTGAAAAATTTATATTCCGCTTTTCGAAAACGGAGTGCAAAAGTATGCTTTTATTCTGAATTTTGAAAATTTTAGTGACTTAAATTGCTCTTTTTAGAAAATTCGGAATGGTGCCGGGTATCCCGAAAAACCAGAAATATTTAATTTCATTGTTTTTCGTGGATCCACGATCCCGTTTAACGGTATCGGGACCGGGTGCCGGATTCCGGGTGTTTTGCTTTTTCCCCGACCCTCGCCCCGGTTTTTTTTTATCAAATCCTTGCAATGTATTATGATTATTTGTATATTTAAAGAGTAAATAAACCAATACCCTGATGTCTGTTCACTTTTTAAAGCGCTTTGTCCTTATCAGTTGCATATCCTTATTCAGCTTGAGTATGTTTGCCCAGGATTTTTGGGAAGAACTGAACACACCGAGTGGCATACATATTTATTCAATAGCTGTTAATGATGCCGGACAAATATTTTTAGGAGCAGCAAATGATGGAGCCCCCGGTGGTGTGTATCGATCAAGTAATAATGGTGCTAGCTGGGATTTAGTTTATGATAATGGAGAATTGCAAACAAATCCGGTAGAAATAAGCTGGTATGAAGATATTTTTATTGGCAAACGTGGCTTTGACCAACTTATGGTTTCACATGACTCTGGAGATACATGGGATAGTTTATTTTTTCCTGTATTGAATAGTATAACCGAAATATTTTCACCTGGGCTTGATACATTATTCGTTAGTTATGCGGATGGGGGCGCAAGGCTCCTTCGCACATATGATAACACAATGACTTGGGATACTGTTTTCTTTACTACAAATAGTACTGAATATATTAAAGATATTCTGCAAACCCAATCGGGTGATATGTATATAGCCCTTACCGGCTATTTTCCAGATATGGGCGGGGTATACAAATCAACTGATGGTGGCAATAATTGGGAATTATCGGGTTTATTCAACTATATGGTATCATCCCTGGCCGAAAACACTGAGGGCGATGTTTTTGCCGGCGTAAGGGGCATACTCCAATCGGGCTTGTCGCCAGGTATATTTGTTTTACGAAGTGGCGAAGATACATGGGAAAAACTATTGGGTGGTTATCAAATCTCGGATGTTGCTATCAACAGCGAAGATCATATTTATTGTTCCGTTGAATCATCCATAGGTGTAATTCGTTCTGTTGACAACGGCCAGAACTTTGAAATTGTTAATGAAGGGCTTTCATCGGGATATAGGTGGAAAATCATTTTTGATGATACTGATTATGCATATACATCCAACAATATTTCTCTGGCAAGAAGCATAAGCCCTACAGTTTCAATTACTGAAGAATATCAAAGGCCACCAGCACCATCATTGATCCTTTATCCAAATCCGGTTAGAGAGCAATTATTCCTCAAAATGATATCCGATGAGAATGACCTTAACAACATCAGGGTCTATAATTCATTAGGTGTATTGGTTTTACAAACGAAAGAGGAAACAGGTTCAAATAATATCATGCTTGATGTAGCACCACTATTACCTGGTTTTTATTTCATTGAGGCTAATACCGAAAATACAAAGCAAACGGGCAGGTTTATAAAATACTAAGCAAACAAAACCAAAACCATGAAAACACTTTTAATTACAGTATTCCTCCTAACGGGCATATACATACATGCCCAGGTAGTAAATGTAAACCCCGATCCCAATGGCAATCCATGGATTGCCGGCGATGGGTTGCCCATGACACCAGAAATGGAGGCCGAAACTCTTGCCATGTATTATAAATATTTGTATATTTAAAGAATTAAAAAACCAATATACTGATGTTACTTCATTTTTTAAAGCGCTTTGTCCTTATCAGTTGCATATCCATATACAGCTTGAGTATGTTTGCCCAGGATTTTTGGGAAGAACTGAACACACCGAATGGCATTCATATATACTCTATAGCTGTTAATGATGCCGGACAAATATTTTTAGGAGCAGCAAATGATGGAGCACCCGGTGGTGTGTATCGATCAAGTAATAATGGTGCTAGCTGGGATTTAGTTTTTGATAATGGTGAATTACAAACAAATCCCATAGAAATAAGCTGGTATGAAGATATTTTTATTGGCAAACGTGGCTTTGACCAACTTATGGTTTCACATGATTCCGGCGACACCTGGGATAGTTTATACTTTCCGGGATTAGGAAATATATCAGCAATATACTCCCCTGGACCTGATACCTTATTTGTTGGCTTCGAACAAGAGGGAGCAAGGCTCCTGCGCTCATATGATAATACAATGAACTGGGATACTGTCTTTATAACATCGAACAGTAGTGAGTATATTTTGGATATTCTGCAAACTCAATCAGGCGATTTGTATATTGCCCTTACAGGTTATTTTCCGGATATGGGAGGAGTTTATAAATCGAGCAATGGCGGCGATAGCTGGGAGCTTTCCGGCTTATTTAATCATATGGTGTCGTCACTGGCTGAGAATAGCGAAGGCGATGTTTTTGCGGGTGTAAGAGACATAATGCACCCGGGTTTATATGTTTTGCGAAATGGTGAGGATGAGTGGGAGGGCCTTATTGTTGGTCCACAGGTTGAGGATGTTGTAGTTAATGGTGTGAACCATATTTATGTTTCATCTAGCCAGGTAATTCGTTCGCTGGATAATGGCCAAACTTTTGAATATTTTGAAGAAGGCCTTTTCCTTGGGCCAAAAGGATTTATGACCGACGATGAACTTGGCTATCTTTACCTTACATCAGAGTTTGCATCAAATGCTCTTTATCGGACTATAAATTCTACAGTTTCAATTGCTGAAGAATATTATTTACCAAGCAAAAATTCATTGATCTTATATCCGAATCCTGTGGATGAGCGATTATTTGTAGGAAACTTACCTGACGGACCGGAGTATCAATACGAAGTATACATACATAATGCACAAGGTATGGTTGTTAAGCAGGAGCAGGTTTTTTCCAGAGGCTCTCAATTAATGATAGATGTAAGTGTTCTTCCTTCAGGATTCTATATTATTTCAGTTATTGCTGATTGTAAAAGAATAAATGGCAGATTTATAAAGAAATAATCCATTAAAACCAATACGATGAAAACACTTTTATCTTTAATTCTCTTGCTATTGAGCATAAGTTTGTATGCTCAGATTGTAAATGTAAACCCCGATCCCAATGGCGATCCATGGATTGCTGGTGATGCTTTACCCATGACACCCGAAATGGAGACTACAGTCCCGGTTATGGTTTTGACATCCCAATCAGCTCTTGACTCTCTGCCATATGTTGTTAAAAACAATGAACTTAAATATATGCCTCCTGTGTTTGATCAGCTCTGGACTGGCTCATGTATACATGCGTCAGAAGTTTGGTATTGTTTTACTTATGAGATTAATCGTTTGCGCGATGTTAGTGCAGGTGACGCAATTGATACATTAACAAACCTATATCATCCATTTTTTACATACAATTTCCTGAATGATGGGGATAGCACTGCCTGGACTATGCAACAAAGTGGTTTTGATATTATCAAAGTAAATGGTTGCCCCTCATTTGATGATTATGATGACCCTGCATTGGATAGTGCCTCGCTGATGCACCTGTATTGGATGCATGGCTATGATAAATATTACCGGGGAATGCATAACAAAATTGACTCAACTGCATTTATTCATTGGGATAGCACGCTAAACAGCCTTGAATTATTAAAGCACTGGATTGCCGACCATAATAATGGAGATGAAACCGGTGGCCTAGCGGAAATACTGATTTATGCGTGGAGTGGTTGGCAGTACTTTGCTTTGTTCCCCTATGGTTCACCTGAGTTTGGAAAACAATGGAACCCATGAAATAGTATTCGATTTAAGTAGTTTACCTACAGGTATCTATTATTGTACACTTCTTGTCAATAATTCCCGGGTTGATACCCACAAGATGGTACTATTAAAATAGAGTTAATTGGTCTTTAAACAGATAGCTTACTGCATATGAACCACGCAGCTCTCCCATCTCCATATACAGGAGGGAATTTGCTAGGTGGGTTCTCAATAAAATGATCGTAAGCCGCTAAAATCCTGTCTTCATCGGCATCGGCGATGATGGCCGAGCCGTTCTCCACGATCTCCACCCATTCGGTTTCGGGGCGGAGGATGATGCAGGGCTTGTGGTAGAAGTAGGATTCTTTCTGAACCCCTCCCGAATCGGTCATGATCATTCCGGCCTTTTGTTCGAGCAGGCACATGTCGAGGAAGGATACGGGTTCGGTTATGTTTATCCCGGGCGAATCCGTCAGGCTTTCCAGCACCTCCAGGGGCAATTGCCGGGCCAGCATCTTCCGGGTGCGCGGATGCAGGGGGATAATGAAAGGCATTTTCTCTTCCTCTGCAATTTTTATGATCGCCCTGAAGATGGACGTCAGCCGCTCCGCCCTGTCGGTATTGTGGTCGCGGTGGATGGTGGCCAGCACAAATGGCTTGCCCTCCATGCCTGTTCTTTTCAGTATCTCCGAACGCTCTTCCGCTACGCGGGAAAAATACAGGGCATTGTCGTACATCACGTCACCGCAATGGAACACCCCGGGATGATCGGGCGAATATGGCCCTTCTTCCCCCACGGGAAACCCTTCACGTTTTAAATTGTTGATCCCGGTTTCTGTCGGGCTGAACAGGAGGGTGGAGCAGTGGTCGGCCGTGATGCGGTTGATCTCTTCGGGCATGGATTTATTGAAGGAACGCAGACCGGCTTCGATGTGGGCTACGGGCACACCCATTTTCACTGCCGCAATGGCCCCCGCGAGCGTGGAGTTGGTATCTCCATACAGCACCAGCCAAGAGGGCTTTTCCTTTTCGATCACTTCCTCGATGCCTTTGATCATGGCGGCGGTTTGCTCACCGTGCTTTCCCGAACCCACGCTGAGGTTGTAGTCGGCCGGCGGGATGCCCATCTCGTCGAAGAACACCTGCGACATATTCTCGTCGTAGTGCTGCCCGGTATGCAGGATCACTTCCTGCAGTCGATCCGAAAAATCGGCCCTGATGGCCCTGGAAAGCGCCGCTGCCTTAATGATCTGCGGCCTCGCGCCGATGATGGTGAGGAGTTTTTGCATTCACTTGTATTTTGTTTTCAAATTTAAGCTTTTTCAGTAGATATGATGAGTCAGAGAGTTCCTGAATCAGAGAATTCGAGATTTTCCTAAAATGACCATTTCTCTGGCTGCCTTGACATATTAACAAGTTTTCCGATAATATGATCATACAATTGGATCAATTTTGTATGCTTTTCATTTTCAAGATAATTAAAGGAGATGGCAAAATCGAGCCATGTAATGGTTTCTGATGCTTCCGATACGCATAGTATTAATTTTGCAACAAATGCCTTTTTGTATTTTCGGTTTCGATATGCTTCCGCAATATTTGCACAAACTGACCTTGACGATCTTCGAATTTGATCAGTTAAGGAATATCTTTCCTCTTTGGGAAATGATTTTGATATTTCGTGAATTTCCAATGCAGATTGAAAGGCAAGTTGATATACCCTTAAGTCTTTATGTGTTTTAATCTGTACCATAACACTTATTTGTTATTATTATATCCCTGACCCTCTGACCCTCTGACCCTCTGACCCTCTGACCCTCTGACCCTCTGACTCTCTGACTCTCTGACCCTCTGACCCTCTGACCCTCTGACCCTCTGACCCTCTGACCCTCTGACTCCCTGACTCTCTGACCCTCTGACTCCCTGACTCTCTGACCCTCTGACCCTCTGACTCCCTGACCCTCTGACCCTCTGACCCTCTGACTCTCTGACCCTCTGACTCTCTAACTCCCTGACTCTCTAACTCTCTCCTAAAGCAAACCTTCATCCGCAAAGCTGAAATAATTGTTCTCGCCGATGATGATATGGTCGATCACGGGCAGGTCGAGGAAGGAGCCGGCTCTTTTGAGTTTTTGTGTGAGACGGATGTCGGATTCGCTGGGTGTGATGTTGCCGGAAGGGTGGTTGTGGCAAAGGATTACTGAGGCGGCATATTGTTCAAGGGCCATTTTGAAGATCTTCTTGGGGTCGGCTACGGTGCCCGACAGGCCGCCCTGGCTGATGCAGATGTTTCTCAGCACCTTGTTTCCGCGGTTCAGCAGCATGATCCAGAATTCTTCATAGGCTGAATCGCGCAGCAGGGGACGGAAGAAGTCGTAGGCATCCTGGCTGCTGCTCACCTTTTTCCGGTCGAGGCTCTCTTCCATTCCCGTGCGGTTGCCGATCTCAAGGGCGGCGATGAGTGCGACTGCCCTGGCCGGGCCGATGCCTTTGCGCCTTGTGAGGTCCGATACCGATAACCTGCTCAGTTCCTTCAACCGGCCCTGGGTGTCGTCGAGTATCCGCCTGGATATTTCCAGGGCCGACATCTCCCGCGTGCCCGATCCGAGCAGGATGGCAATCAGCTCGGCATTGCTCAGCGCCCGCCTGCCCTTGTTCATCAGCTTCTCGCGCGGACGCTCATCCTCGGCCCAAAGCCTGATGGGTATGTTCTTGCAATAGTCGTCTTTCATGATCCCTCCTGACTATTAATACCCGAAAACGAAAAAAGTCCCACCTTTTCGGGAGGGACTTTTAAAAAAAAATCTTTATGGTTGATCCATTACATGGAATTGACTTTCCTGGTCAGCTTTGATTTGAGGTTGGCAGCCTTGTTCTTGTGGATGATATCCTTCTTGGCCAGCTTGTCGATCAGTGAGATGAGGCCGGGCAGCTTTTCTTCTGCATCGTTCCTGTTGTCGATCGCCCTGAACTTCCTCACGGCATTGCGCATGGTCTTGCCGTAGTAACGGTTGTGTATCCTCCTTTTTTCGATCTGCCTGATCCGCTTTAACGCTGATTTATGATTCGCCATATTCTTATGATTGCTGTTTAATAATACTCTTAGCCTCAAATGGGGGTGCAAAGATAAATATTATTCTGTAAATCAAAAAAATATTCATTAAAAAACTGAATTTGTATCTACTGACTGAGCTTGCCGGGGTAGATCTGCCGGAAAAAACAATTGCTTTGCGGGCCGGCATCGATGGGCCGCGATGGCAAAAAAAAGTTTCAGGCTTGAATTACGGATCATTATTTCGTACCTTAGGGCGTTCAAAAACCAATATTCACCTTTAAGAACCAATTTTATGAAAGCAAAGATCTTTATTTTTTCCTGTGCTGCCATTTTTATGGCAATGTCCGGCCTTGCGCAGATTCCGCAGAACTGCGTAAGCTTTGAAACCCTCGCTATGGGAAGTATGTTCGGGAGCGGCGTAAATTCCATCGGGGATGAAATCCTGGTTGAGGAGGAAATTAGCGTTACGGTCGAATACTTCGAGTGGGTTGGCGGTGGCGGGATGTTTGGCGACTGTGAGGTTATGGACGGTACATCCAGTTTCGGCAGCGGGCAGGCCATGTGGACCAACAACATCAACCTGGCCTTTCATTTCGAAAACCTGGGCTTTGTGCCCAACAGGGTGAGCTTCGACTATTTAAATGAAGGGGGCGATGAGAATTTCTCGGTGAACGGATCGCCCGTCTTTGCCGGTGAGATCAGCATGGCCGTCCTGCCCCCGGGCATCAGCATGGCCATCATGAACATGGGCAGCTTCCAACGGGCAACGCTTACCGGTGATATCACCGAGTTGCTGATCGGCGGACAGGAATTCATGATCGATAATATTTGTGCCACGCTGGTGGAAGACCCGTCGGATTGTGTCGACTTTGAAATGCTTCCGCTGGGGGCCGAATACGGCAATGGCATCAACACCATCGGGGAGGTGATCTTCACCGAGAACGACATACCCGTGAGCGTTGAATATTTTGAATGGCCGGGCGGGGGGGGAACCTTCGGTACTGCAACAGTGATCGACGGCAGTGCAAGTTACGGCACCGGGCAGGCCATGTGGACCGATAACATCAACCTGGTTTTTGATTTTTCGGGCCTGGCGGAACTGCCCAACTGGGTGACCTTCGATTTTGAGGATTACGGTGGCGACGAGAATATCTCCGTTAACGGGTTTCCCATATGGTCGGGCGAGCTCAGCATGGCTGTGATGCCCCCCGGGTTCACCTTCTTCATCACCGGCATGGGTTCCTACATGCAGGCCACCATCTTCAGCCATTCTGATCCCATCACGGAACTGCTGGTGGGCGGGCAGGAATTTACCATTGATAATGTCTGCCCCATGCAGGTGGGCTTTTACACAAATTGTGTCGACTTTGAGCCGCTGACCGTCGGGACACAATACGGAGCCGGCATCAACAGCCCTGGTGAGGTGATCTTTAACCAGAACAGCATCGATGTGGCCGTTGAGGAGTTCATCTATGAAACCGGGGGCACCAATTTCGGACAGGCCCAGGTATCGGTTGGCGGCGGCCTCGGCAGCGGCAACAACATGGAAATTTCGAACATCAACCTGCTTTTTGATTTTACCTGGATCGGGATGCCCATTGAGATGGTGACTTTCGACTTTGCCGACTACGGCGGGCATGAGAACATCGGCGTTAACGGCGGGCCCGTCTTTGTGGGTGAACTGACCGATGCCGTGCTGCAACCCGGCTTCAGCATCAGCGTGAGCATGTCGGGATATACCAGCAGTTGCGTGATCGAAGGCCCGGTAGCGCAATTGCTGGTGGGCGGACAGGAGTTTTACATCGACAACGTATGCGCCTATGCCATGGTGTCGGTCGACGAGCCGCTGCCAACCGGCAACGGGCTGCCTGCCATGCTGGGACAGAACTACCCCAACCCGCACCATGGCCTTACCATGATCCCTTTCACGGTGACCGAGCCGGCTCATCTGAAGATATCCGTTTTTGATCAGCTTGGCAGGGAGATAGATGTGCTGGCAGAAGATACCTTTGGTCCGGGCCTTCATATCCTGAGCTGGGATCCCGGCACACTGGCCGGAGGAATCTATTTTTACCGGCTTACCACGAAAACGGGCTCAGAGGTGAAGAAGATGATGCTGACCCGGTAAACGCGGCGAAGGAGCCCGGATTTGTTTCCTGATGGTGGGATTTAACATATTGTTATGAATACTCCAAAGGGATCCGTTTGTTTATTGTTTACAAAAAAATAGCAAAATGTCGAAATTTGCCGATATTCATTGTCATTCAGGCCTGCATCCTTTTGCTTTTAAAGTGGCCGGAAAAAACCGTAACAACAATGTGTGGGATTACGACCCTCCCCTCGATCGCCAGCGCGACAGCAAATACCCTGAATACACCCAGTCTGATTTTACCACCCTGGCCAAAGGGGGGGTGAAACTCATTTATGTATCCATATATCCAATCGAGCAGGGCTGGTTCAACCCCGGCATTCTGGGCAAGGGGCTGGTCTCCGATGTGGCCGCCAAAGCCATCTCAAGGGTTCCCGTAAAATTTGTGAACATGGTGCAGGCGGATGATTATCGTTATTTCGACTTTTTTACCAAAGAATACCATTTTCTGAAGGAAGAGGATGGGAGAACGCACCGTATTGACGGGAAAGACTTTAAATATGTGATCGTAAAGCCGGGCGAGGATCTGGGTGCACTTTTACAGGAGGAGGGTACCATCGGGGTTATCATCACGGCCGAAGGTGCGCAGTCATTCATCATGGGGAATGAAAAGTCCATTGAGAATGGCAGTTTCAGCCTGGAACAGACCTTAAGCAACATAGCGTCCGTTAAAAAGTGGGAGCACCCGCCTTTCTTCGTATCCATGTCGCATCACTTTTACAATGGATTTTGCGGGCATACCAGGAGCCTGCCTTCGCCGGCCAGTTTGCTGCTGAAGCAGGCCGTTGGTTTGAATGAGCCCATCAACGACAGAGGGCGTAAGGTGATTGATTGTTTCCTGGGCCTGAACGGTTTTGAAGGCAATGGCCCGCGCATCCTCATCGACACCAAGCATATGAGCGTGGCTGCCAGGCTGGAGTATTATGCACGGCTACGGCAGTTCAACGAAGGGAAGGATGATGCCGACAAGATCCCTGTGGTGGTGAGCCATACTGCCTATTCGGGGCATCGCACCATGACTTCGGCCATTATCTGGCCCGATACGGCCGAGGATAAGTACAAGGCTTCAGGCAATTTCAACAACTGGGCCATCAACCTCTGCGATGATGAGATCCTTGAGGTTTTCCATTCAAATGGTATCATGGGGCTGAATTTCGATGAGCGCATCCTGTCGGGTTACAAAACCATGCACGATTATCACCGGAAATTCACAAAACCTGATATTAAGCGTAACAGCAAGGAGGTGCGGCAATTCTGGGCACAACAGATGATCGATAACCTGCTTGGCATCGTAAAGGCAGTGGTGAATGCCGACAAGGTGCCTGCCGGTGAAAAGGTGAAGGTATGGAACATGCTGGCCATCGGTACCGATTTCGACGGTATGATCAATCCCGGTGATGGCTTCATCACTGCCGGGGAGTTTGGTAATTTCAGGCAGGAGATGGAAGCCTTGCTCCCGTTGCAGGATGGCATTGACGACCTGCTGATGGGGCTGCCGGTAAATGAGGCCATCGACAAGATCATGTTCAGCAACGCTTTCGATTTTGCAAAAATGTATTATACGCGCTGATAACAATCAAAACGATCATTTATGGATAAATTACTGAAAATTGCCGTGGCCGAACTGGGCCAGAAAGAGATCAGCGGGCCGGCGCATAACCCCGCCATTGTGAATTATGCCAAAGAGGCGGGCTTTACCTGGGTGAATGACGACGAAACCCCCTGGTGCAGCATCTTCGTGAACTGGGTGGCCAAAAAGGCCGGGCTCAAGGGAAGCGGAAAGGCCAATGCCCGCTCCTGGCTGCTCTGCGGAAAAAATGTTGACAATACCCCCGAACCCGGCGATATTGTGGTGTTCTGGCGCGGCAGCCCCGACTCCTGGCTGGGACATGTGGGCTTCTTCTTCGGCTTCTCCATCGACGGCGAAAGGGTCTACTGCCTGGGCGGGAACCAGGGAAACCAGGTTTCCGTGTCGGCATATTCCATCGAAAATGTGCTGGGCTTCCGGCGGCTGGTGCCCTCGGGCATCGTCAGCCTGCCCGCCCCCGTGCTGAAGAAGGGCGACAAGGGCGACAAGGTGAAAGACCTGCAGGATGCCCTCAAGGAAGCGGGATTTGACTGCGGCACCAGCGACGGCGACTTCGGGACCCGGACAGAGAACGCAGTAAAACTGCTGCAGTCGATGAAAACCGGCCTGCCGGTAAACGGCGTCTATAACAAGGAAACGAAAGACCTTTTGTTTGAGGTGCTGAACGGCTGATGAAAGAGGGGGATGGCCTGCAGGCAGGCATTACCATTCCCCTGCTTTACCTTATCACCAACTTTTGACAGTTGCTCCTGTTTTCGTTGCAAAGCAGGTACAGTCCCGGTTTCAGCCGGCTGAGGTCGATACTGAGGGTGCCGGCCTCCGCCCTGAATGAAAACTGCAGGCGGCCGTTCATGTCGTATATGTCCATGTTGCCGCCGGAGGCGGAGGTAATCGTGACCCGGCCGGCGGCAGGATTGGGATAAACGGAGAGAAGCTCTCCGGGAACCGCTTCCCCGATGCCGACGATGGTATGCAGGCTCCAGAAAAATTCCATGGTGTGCCCTTTCATCCAGGTGCCCGTATCTTCGTCCTTTGTCCAGTACATCCAAAGGTGCATGTTGTTGTCTTCATCGTAGGTGAAGTAGCCCTGGTCGATATTTTCCCACTGGCCGGCGTCATAGTCCCACTCGTACCTGAAACTGGTAAGTATGTTGCCTGCTCCGTCGTATGTGTTCACGTGCTTTTCCACTTCTTCCCAGGCCAGGGCCATATCGTCCCAGTTGAAAGCCGTGTGGGTGAGCTCGTTCCCCTGGTCATCCCAGGTATATACGCGCAGGTAACTGAACATGGGAGTACCCGTCGACCAGTACTGGAATATCGTATCGCCGGTGACCAGGCCCTGGGCATTGTAGGCATAATGGCTGTGGTTACGGATGTAATACGCTCCCGAATCAGGATCCCATATATAGCGGTGGGCAAATTCCTTTTGCTGGAGCTTGTCCCAGGTGTTCGCGGCACTGTCGTGCTTATTCCAGGCCTGGCTGTAATACAGTAGTTCCAGCTCGTAATCTGTCATTGCGGTACTGCCTGTATAGTTGTTAATATAGCGGTATTTCGGTACCCAGATGTTACTCACCATCGTGCCTGTGTATTCTGTCCTTTCAGTGAGTCTTTGTAAATCATCATAGGTATATTCCCTTTTCTGGGAATAGAGCCACTGGGTGGTATCGAGGAAAAGGCCGAGGCTTGAATCGGCCGTGACAAGTCCGCGTTCCGAATACTTTGCGTAATGCTTGTGCCTGAGCAAGGAGTCGGTGGTTCCGCCGTCTTCGGGAAAGAAGTGGGCATAGGTTGAATCGAGGAGGAAGACTTCGGTACCGCGATCTGTTTGGAGGCTGTTCCAGCACGGCAGTGCTTCGGGCAGTGGGATGTGCTGGGCCTTGAGGGTGATGGCTGCGATGAGCATGACAGCCGGAAGAAGTATTTTTTTCATCATGTCGGGTTTTTGTTTACGTCAGTTCAAAAATATATAAAAAATATAATGGCTTCGGCAAAATTTTGCCGGGGGGGAGGGGAGGGCAGGGCAGGCTTGTGAATGATTGGCTTATTCCTTTTCGATGAGGTGGATGGATCTTTTGCGCAGCACCATGGAGAGCCCGCAGTATTCAATAAAATTGTTTTTTCGCGGTTCGCGGGTATACTTGTCTTCTTTTTCGGTAGCCCAGGGGTTGAAATACCGGAAGGTGATGTTGTTGTTCACCGCCCAGTGCATCATGCTGCCGTCCAGTTCGTCTCTGCGGTGGAGGGGGTCGAGGTGTTCAAGCGAGTGGCTTACCTTCACCCAGTTGCCTTTAGCCGTGTCTTCATCCTGGTAGAGCGGGCGTTCGATGCCGAAGTATCTTCTGAGCACCAGTGAAAATACCGGGTGGTTGATGGTGTTCCAGGGCTTCATGTCGTCGGGGATCCAGTACACTTCGGCAATGATCTTGAGGTTGTTTTCCTTATCGGGATTGATACATTCGAGGATGGCCTTTGCCCCGTTGGGGATGTTCGAATATTTTCTGAGGGTGTGGGGTAGTAGCACCAGTGGCCGGAAAGCATGGTCCTGCGGGCCGTTTTGTTTGATGGTATAGCGTTTGCTGATATCCTTCCAGATGCTTCGGTGCAGGATCTGGCAGTTTGTGATGAATAGGAAGCGTGAGCGGTAGCTGAAAAAGATCTTAAAAAATCCCCAAATGCCGCCGATAACCGAAAATACCGAAACAAGCACGATGAGGATGGTTTGCAGGACGTTGATGTTTTCCATGGGATGCAGATGATTTTTTTAAACCCCGCTGCAGCGGTATGGGGCTTTACAGGCCAAATATAAGAATTATGGGGTAGCGGGGGGTGTTGTCAGGCGTTAAAAAAAACTCCCACCTAAGCGGGAGTATAGGATTTACATCCTTCGGCATAAAGCCTTATTGTGATAAGATGTAATTAGGGCAAATATAATCAATTTTTTTGACAGATCAAATAATTTTTATTATTTTTCTGCATTCAAATCATTTTTTAAACCAATAATCATGAAAATATTAGGATTAGACTTGGGTACAAACAGTATTGGATGGGCTGTGGTGGATAAGGATTACTCTGAATTTACATTGTTGCAAAAGGGTGTCCGGATTTTTCAAGAGGGTGTTAAAATTGAGAAAGGGAATGAGAGCTCTAAAGCAGCTGAACGAACGAAATATCGCAGTGCCAGAAGGTTAAAGTATCGTCGAAAACTGCGAAAGATAAATGTTATAAAGGTATTAGTTAAATATCAATATTGTCCGGAAATCCCGGATCAAGAGCTTGATCTATGGCGATATAAGGGGATTTACCCCAGGAATATTGAATTCAGAGAATGGCTACGCACCGATGAAAAGGGTAATAGAACACCTTATTATTTCAGAAATCTTGCTGTTTCCGAGAAATTAGATTTAAACAACGTTTCGGCAAGATATCAAATCGGACGCGCTTTTTATCATCTGGCCCAAAGGCGTGGGTTTCATAGCAATCGGCTTGAAAGCACAAATGAAAATGAAGGGATTGTTAAGCAGGCAATTTCTGAAATTAATGAAGAGAAGGGCGATAGGACCTTAGGACAATATTTTTACGAGAAATACCTGGCAGGTGAGAAAATAAGGGACACATACACTCATCGTGAAGATCACTATCTGGCTGAATTTAATCGAATTTGTGAATTTCAAAATCTGCCTCAGGGTTTGTGCAGTGAGATGGGAAAAGCAATTTTTTATCAAAGACCATTGAAGTCGCAAAAAGGACTTGTTGGGAAATGTGTTTTTGAGAAGAACAAGCCAAGATGTCCTGTATCAAGGCCTGAATTTGAAGAATTCAGAATGTTGTCGTTTATCAATAACATAAAAATTAAAATGCCTGATGATGACAAATTGCGGCCATTAACTCAGGCAGAGAAACAAAAAATTTTACCTCTTTTTTTAAGGAAAAGTAAAGATTATTTTGAATTTGAGGATATTGCAAAAAACCTGGCACCTAAAAAACAGTATAAATATTTCAAGGATAATAAGAAGAATCCTGAAGATTGGTTGTTTAATTACAGTTTAAAGACTACCGTTAGTGGTTGCCCCGTTTCTGCCAGGTTTATTGAGATTTTTGGTGATCAGTACATGCTTTTTAAGACTGAATACTTAAATAAAACCAATGGGGGAAGGGGGATTATTGATATTAACGATGTTTGGCATGTCCTTTTTTCTTTTGATTCTGATAAAAAGCTTGCTGATTTTGCACGCGATAAATTAAACCTCTCCACAGAAAAAATCGATAAATTTTTGAAGATTAAGTTGAAGAAAGACTATTCAACCTTGAGTTTAAAAGCCATAAAAAAGATTTTACCTTTTTTGAGAATGGGGTTGATATATTCCCATGCTGTTTTTTTGGCCAAACTGGATGATATTTTACCATCTGAAATTTGGAATATTGAAAAGAATAGAAGAATAATAAGTGATGCAGTCAGTGAAATAATCCGCAGTCAAAATCAAGAAAAAAGCATTATTGATATTGTAAATGGATATATAAAAGATAACAGGGAGAACAATTCCACTTGGAGTGAGGAGGCAAAAGAAATATATAGAATTGAACTTAATTCACGAATTGAAAACTATTATGGAAAAAAAACATATTCATTTTTTCCGGAGGAAAGAAAAACTCAAATAGAGAACAAAGCATTCACTTTGTTTGAATCACAGATGAAAAGGAATTGGGGTAAGGGAGATTTTGCCAGTATACAAAGAATTGATGAACAGGTTAAAGCGTTTATATCCGATAACTTTAATATAAGTGCCCAAAAACTGGAAAAACTTTATCATCCCTCTGCTATTGATGTGTTTGATCCTCCCAAAAGACGGGCTGATGGACGTTTATATCTGGGAAGTCCGATGGTTTCTTCAATACGGAATCCAATGGCAATGCGCTCATTGCACCAATTAAGAAAACTAATAAATGAGTTAATAGAGAACGATGTTATTGATGCAAATACACGTGTTAATGTTGAAATGGCAAGAGATCTCAAAAATGCGAATGAACGAAAAGCGCTCAAGAGATGGCAGGAAGCCCGGGAAACCCTTCATAAAGAATATGCCGATTTAATAAAACAGCATTATATTGCAAATGGCCTAAACATTGAACCCTCATCAGATGATATATTAAAATATCAATTATGGGAAGAACAAAATCATAAATGCTTATACACTGGTTCAGAAATAAAAGTAAGCGATTTTATCGGTTCAAATCCTGCGTATGATATTGAACATACAATCCCACGGAGTATTTCACTTGATAATTCTCAGGTAAATAAAACATTATGCAGCAATAGGTTTAACAGGTCGGTAAAGAGAAATAAAATGCCGTCGCAGCTGGACAATCATTCTGAGATTCTTTCACGTATCGAGCAGTGGAAAGGAAAGTACGAAGAACTTGATAAACAGGTACACTCATTAACACGCGTTGTGAAAAATGCTGCTGACAAAGAAATGAAAGATCGTTTGATTCAGAAGCGTCATTACTTGGTATTTGAACGAGATTATTGGCGTGAAAAGTACTATCGTTTTATTATGGAAGATGTGTCCGATGGATTTAAAAACAGCCAATTGGTAGATACAGGCATTATTACTAAATACGCCCGCTTATATTTAAAAACATATTTTGACAAGGTCTATACTGTTAAAGGCAATACAGTGGCTGATTTTCGAAAGGCTTGGGGCCTTCAGTCCGAATATGAGAAAAAGGAACGTGTCAGCCACATTCATCATTGTATAGATGCCATCACCATTGCATGTATTACAAAAGAAAACTATGAGTTACTTGCTAAATTCTATCACGACTGGGAGGAGGCGGAAATGGCCGGTAGCAAGAGTAAACCGAAAATTGAGGTGCCATGGCCGACTTTCATAACTGACGTACTTGGCGTTGAAAAAGAAGTCCTGGTATCGCATTACACTCCTGATAATCTTTCAAAACAATCAAAGAAGAAATTACGGGCAAGAGGTATAATAAAACGTAATGAAAACGGGCAACCAGTTTTCCAAAAGGGAGATACTGTCAGGGGAGCCCTGCATAAGGAGACCAATTATGGTGCCATTAAAGTATTGGTAAATAATAGGTATGGTGTAAAGGAAGAAAGAATAATATACGTTTTCAGGAAATCCCTTGATGCGTTAACTGCTTCTGATATAAAAAATATTGTTGATCCTCATATTAGAGAAATCGTCACTGTTGATAAAACTAAAGAAGGTGAAATAAAGAAAGAACTTGACAATCTAAATAAGCAAATTAAAAATTCCGAAGATGAGCATGAGATAAACCGGCTTAATAGCCTGATAAATGATCTGAAGCATGAACTATCTGCTCTGTTTCATATCAAAAACAAGAATGGTTCAATCACCCCGATAAAAAAAGTGAGGTGCATTGCATCCAACATTACCAACCCTATACAGATAAAGAAACACCGAGATTTGTCACTACATGATTATAAACAATATTCAAATTTTGAAAATGATAGAAATTATTTAATTGCAATTTATGAGGGTGTTAATAATAAAGGTATAATTAAAAGAGATTTTATTTTAGTTAACTATTTAGAAGCCGGACAGTATTATTGCGGTAAACTGGATTATGAAATTGTACCTAAAATTCACCCTCGATCATCATTTCCAATAAAACAAATTATTAAAATTGGCACATTGGTTTTATTGATTGAAAATAACTCTGATGAGATTGATCGGTTATCCTTCCCTGACATCCAAAAGAGATTATATAAAGTGATAGGGCTCAGTGTTCAAAGAATTAAGAGTACCGCTGGGAAAATTAATGAATATGCTACAATAGTTCTCAGGCATACATGTGAGGCACGATTAAGTAAAGAACTAAAGATACAGGATGGTATTTTCAGAATGGATGAACCATATATTGCTCAACGTAAACTTAACCAAAACCAGTTTAAGGCATTGGTTGAGGGCTTTGATTTTACGATGTCTGCAACAGGAATTGTTCATTTTAAAGACTGACAAAATGCTCAAACGTACCCTCTTCTTTTCCAATCCCTGCCAACTGACCGTTAAAAACAGGCAGTTGGTGGCAGAACTGAAGGATGGCGGTGAAATTAAAACGGCCCCGGTGGAAGACCTCGGCTTCGTGGTGCTGGAGAACCAGCAGATCAGCATCAGCATGCCGCTGATAGAAGAACTGGTCGGTAACAACGTGGCGGTGGTTTACTGCGACCGGACATATCACCCGCATGCCATGCTGCTAAACCTGAACGGCCACCATTTACAGCAGGAGCTCTTCAGCCATCAGATTGCTGCGGGGATCCCGTTAAAGAAGCAATTATGGAAGCAGACCGTAGAGGCCAAGATCAGGAACCAGGCTGCCCTGCTGAAGTGCCTGGGTAAGGAGTACAGGCATGTGGCCTATTATGCGGGACATGTTAAGAGCGGCGATACGGACAACCGCGAGGGAGCGGCTGCCAGGATGTACTGGCCGGAGTTGTTTGGCAGTGATTTCAGCCGCGAACGATACGGAACCGTGCCCAACAATATGCTGAATTATGCCTATGCCGTGCTGAGGGCTGCCGTGGCACGCGCACTGGCAGGCAGCGGATTGCTGGCCACACTCGGCATTCACCACCACAACCGCTATAATGCTTTCTGCCTTGCCGATGACATTATGGAACCCTACCGGCCGTTTGCCGACGGACTTGTTTTCATGTTGTATGATCAGTTCGGCGATGCGGGTGAACTCTCTACCGGTATCAAGATGAAATTACTGGAAGTGCTGTCGGTGGATGTGTGGTTCGGAAAGAAAAAACGCCCGCTGATGATCGCTCTGTCGAATACTACTGCATCACTGGCCAGGTGCTATAATGGAGAGGACCGGCGGATCAGTTATCCGGCAATTATATAGGAGAAAGAAAATTGCAGACAGCATGGAACAAACCAGGCTTAATGCATACCATATCATGTGGCTCTTTGTATTTTTTGACCTGCCTGTTACCACAAAAAAAGAAAGGAGGCTGGCAACACGTTTTCGAAAAGACCTGCTCAAAGACGGGTTCAGCATGATGCAGTATTCGGTGTATATCCGGCATTGTGCCAGCAAGGAAAGCGCAGCAGTGCATGTGAAAAGGGTGAAGGGACTGATCCCTGAAAAGGGCCAGGTGAGCATATTGCAGGTTACGGACAAGCAATATGGTGATATTGTAAATTACTGGGGCAGGAAAAGCAGTCCGCTGCCCGAAGGGCCGAAACAACTTGAATTGTTTTGAAAGGCTTTACGTTCTTTGACATAATGTACATACCTTTGCATCAGAAATTGCATGTATTCTGCTTCCAGGCAGCGTGAACTGAGGTTTTTTTGAGGCTGTTTAAGGCTGTAAAAGCCCTGTTTTCAGGCCGTTTCGTGCCCCTGGTTGTGGTTTGATGTAATTTTCAAAGGATATTCAGCATCTGCCGTAAATTCACCGCTGTTTGTTGAGTTGTGGTTTGATGTAATTTTCAAAGGATATTCAGCGAGCGAAACATAAAAGATAAAGATGGGTTAGTTGTGGTTTGATGTAATTTTCAAAGGATATTCAGCAGATCGAGCGAAACATAAAAGATGGGTTAGTTGTGGTTTGATGTAATTTTCAAAGGATATTCAGCTGCGGTTTCAACGTCCATTTTCAGTTCAGAGTTGTGGTTTGATGTAATTTTCAAAGGATATTCAGCCATAAGGCATTTGGCACGGGTGTCGTTAAGTTGTGGTTTGATGTAATTTTCAAAGGATATTCAGCAATATTCATCGTAATCCACCGTGCCATCACGTTGTGGTTTGATGTAATTTTCAAAGGATATTCAGCAGTTCCTTTTATGGATGCCGCTCGACAACGTTGTGGTTTGATGTAATTTTCAAAGGATATTCAGCGATACGGATAAAACGGTGATGGGCAATTTTGTTGTGGTTTGATGTAATTTTCAAAGGATATTCAGCTTTTTGGAAGAAAACATTGATAATTATCCCGTTGTGGTTTGATGTAATTTTCAAAGGATATTCAGCTACTTGATGAGAACCCTGGCCCGCATTTGGTTGTGGTTTGATGTAATTTTCAAAGGATATTCAGCTAAATTTCCCCATGCACGACGTGCTTTTGCGTTGTGGTTTGATGTAATTTTCAAAGGATATTCAGCTCGCCTGTTTGTGGTCTCCATATTTATCACGTTGTGGTTTGATGTAATTTTCAAAGGATATTCAGCGGACGTCTGTTGCTGCCGGTGCATCACGGTGTTGTGGTTTGATGTAATTTTCAAAGGATATTCAGCATGCTTCTGCCGGTTTATCAATAACCCTTAGTTGTGGTTTGATGTAATTTTCAAAGGATATTCAGCGTTTCAAAATTTTGGGTTGGTTCTTTAACCGTTGTGGTTTGATGTAATTTTCAAAGGATATTCAGCAGTTGAGGATGCTGCGAATGCTGCTGCCGGGTTGTGGTTTGATGTAATTTTCAAAGGATATTCAGCAACGGTTTAGCGGTATGCGGTCGTTGCCGAGTTGTGGTTTGATGTAATTTTCAAAGGATATTCAGCCAGCGGGTACAGGGATCGCAACGATGCTAGGTTGTGGTTTGATGTAATTTTCAAAGGATATTCAGCATCAACATCCGGACTGGTCCCGCTGACGCGTTGTGGTTTGATGTAATTTTCAAAGGATATTCAGCGGTTCGCAGAAGGCTGTGCCTGGTCATCAAGTTGTGGTTTGATGTAATTTTCAAAGGATATTCAGCCATATCTCTCACCCATAACTACTTGTAAAGTTGTGGTTTGATGTAATTTTCAAAGGATATTCAGCGGCATCAACTGGACAGCACGTTCTGCTGCGTTGTGGTTTGATGTAATTTTCAAAGGATATTCAGCACTTATAAAAGACTGGCCCCGCAAGGGGAAGTTGTGGTTTGATGTAATTTTCAAAGGATATTCAGCAGAAAAAAATGTAAGTGCAATTGACCTTGCGTTGTGGTTTGATGTAATTTTCAAAGGATATTCAGCAACGGGTAATGTTGGCACTGTCTTGGTCGGTTGTGGTTTGATGTAATTTTCAAAGGATATTCAGGCATGGTCCCTTCTTGCGCGTATTCTTCAAAAAAAATAGCCACGAATTCACGAATGAAGAATGTATATCTTTTGCCTTCGCAGCAAGAAAAATTGCCACGAATTCACGAATGAAGCATTGATATCTTTTGCCTTCGCATCAAGCAAAAAAACAGCCATTTTGCACAAAGGAAAATGATCGTATTCATGCATTCGTGGCAAACAAAAAAAACAGTCATTCTGCACAAAGGAAAATGATCGTATTCGTGCATTCGTGGCAAACAAAAAAAACAGCCATTATGCACAAAGGAAAATGATCGTATTCGTGCATTCGTGGCAAACAAAAAAAACAGCCATTATGCACAAAGGAAAATGATCGCCTTCCTGCATTCGTGGCAAACAAAAAAAACAGTCATTCTGCACAAAGGAAAATGATCGCCTTCCTGCATTCGTGGCAAACAAAAAAACAGCTATTTTGCACAAAGGAAAATGATCGTATTCGTGCATTCGTGGCAAGCAAAAAAACAGCTATTTTGCACAAAGGAAACTGGTAGCATTCGTGCATTCGTGGCAAACAAAAAAAACAGCTATTCTGCACAAAGGAAAATGATCGTATTCCTGCATTCGTGGCAAACAAAAAATCAGCTATTATGCACAAAGGAAAATGATCGTATTCATGCATTGTGGCAAACAAAAAAAACAGTCATTCTGCACAAAGGAAAATGATCGTATTCCTGCATTCGTGGCAAACAAAAAATCAGCTATTATGCACAAAGGAAAATGATCGCATTCGTGCATTCGTGGCAAACAAAAAAACAGCTATTTTGCACAAAGGAAAATGATTGCATTCGTGCATTCGTGGCAAACAAAAACAATTATGGAAAAAATCATATACAAAGAAGAAAGTTATCAGATCATCGGCAAATGCCTCGAAGTATACAATAACCTGGGAGCAGGCTTTCTTGAAATCGTATACAAAGATGCACTGGAACTGGAATTTAAAAATGCCGGGATTCCATACGAAAGAGAAAAAATGTACGATGTAAACTATAAAGGGATTATCCTGCCGCATAAGTTTTATGCCGACTTCGTGGTATATGATAAAATAATTCTTGAGGTGAAAGGAGTATCCGGTATCCCGGATGAATTTATAGCGCAAGCCATAAATTACCTGAAAGTATCATCAAACCAACTGGCATTGGTTGTGAACTTTGGTGAAATGAAGCTGAATTATCAGAGAGTAGTTCTGTGAAAGCCTTGAATTCACGAATGAAGCATTGATATCTTTTGTCTTCGCATCAAAAAAAATAGCCACGAATTCACGAATGAAGAATGTATATCTTTTGCCTTCGCATCAAAAAAAATTGCCACGAATTCACGAATGAAGAATGTATATCTTTTGCCTTCGCAGCAAGAAAAATAGCCACGAATTCACGAATGAAGAATGTATATCTTTTGCCTTCGCAGCAAAAAAAATAGCCACGAATTCACGAATGAAGCATTGATATCTTTTGCCTTCGCATCAAAAAAAATAGCCACGAATTCACGAATGAAGCATTGATATCTTTTGCCTTCGCAGCAAAAAAAATAGCCACGAATTCACGAATGAAGAATGGATATCTTTTGCCTTCGCATCAAAAAAAATAGCCACGAATTCACGAATGAAGCATTGATATCTTTTGCCTTCGCATCAAAAAAAATAGCCACGAATTCACGAATGATGAATTGATATCTTTTGCCTTCGCAGCAAAATATAAATAGCCACGAATTCACGAATGAAACATTGATATCTTTTGCCTTCGTGGCAAAAAAAAAACAGTATATTTGTTCTTTATCATAACACGCGCCGGGATCGGGCATTGACCGGGTCAGGCCGGAGAGAGGCGCAATCGGATAAAAATTGACAATGATGCCGGAGACCTACTACGAGAAAAACAAGGAGAAAATCCTGAAAAAGCTCAGGGAACGCTACCGTGAGGACAAAGCGTTCAGAGAAAAGACCAGGGCGGCCTGCCGGGCAAGATACCAGCTGGATCCGGAATACAGGGCCAAGTCACAGCAAAGGGCAAGAGAACGCTATCATACCGACGAGAATTACAGGCAGGCAAACCTTGAGCGGGCGAGAAAGCGACACATGAAAAAATGATCCATTTGGCTCCGGGTGCAGCCTGCCGGGTTCATCCATTTTAATGAATAAACAGCGGGCCGTCGGGTCCCAGCGGCAGCCCGAACAGCATCCAGGCCACCAGCAAGCCTGTCCAGAGAAGCCCGAGAATGATCGAATAGGGCAGCATGGTGGAAATGATGGTGCCGATGCCATAGCGCTTGTCGTATTTCTCCGCAAAGGTCACGATAAGGGCAAAGTAGCTCATCATGGGTGTGATGAGGTTCGTAAACGAATCACCAATCCGGAATGCGGCCTGCGTGAGTGCCGGATGGTATGGCGGGTCGATCAGCATCAGCATGGGGATGAATACCGGTGCCATGATGGCCCATTTGGCCGAGGCGCTGCCCATGAACATGTTGATCAGCGCGGAAAGAAAAACAAACCCTATGATCAGCGGGATGCCTGTAAGGCCGATACTTTGCAGCGTATGGGCGCCTTTGATGGCAAAAATGATCCCAAGGTTGCTGTAGTTGAAAAAATAGACGAACTGTGCAGCAAAAAAGACCAGTACAATGTAGCTGCCCATCGTGCCCATTGATTTTCCGAGGTGGGCCGCCACATCCTTGTCGCTCCTGATGCTTCCTACCGTAATGCCGTATGCCAGGCCGGGAAAGAAGAACATCAGCAGGATGCCGATGATAATCCCATTGAAGAAGGGTGAGTGCAGCACCGATCCTGTTTCCGGATCACGCAACAAGCCGTTTGCAGGGACAATGGTGATGGCAAGCAGGATGAGGGTAAGCAGCAGGGCCCATCCGGCATTGCGCAAGCCTTTCCTTTCCAGTGAAGAGAGCTTTCCGATGGGCATTTTTTCGGCGCTGCCTTTGTATTCTCCCAGGCGCGGCTCAACGATCTTCTCGGTAACCCATACGCCTACGGCGAGCACAACAAAGCAGGAAGCGAACATGAAATAGTAGTTCACGGCGGGATTAACGACCATATCGGGGATGATCATCCTTGCGGCGGATTCGGAAATGCCGGCCAGAATCGGGTCGATGGAGCCGATAAAGAAACTTGCCCCGAAACCCCCGCTCACACCCACGAAAGCAGCGGCAAGGCCCGCCATGGGGTGCCTGCCAAGTGCATGAAAGATCATGGCCCCCAGCGGGATCAGGATAACATAACCGGCTTCCGCCGCCAGGTGGGAGATGATCCCTGCCAGCACAATGGCGCCTGTTATCAGCCTTCTGGGAGCACCCAGCACCAGCGCCCTGATCATCGTGGCGAACAGTCCGGAACCCTCTGCAACACCAATGCCGATCATCACCACCAGCACATATCCCAGCGGTGGAAAGCGGAGGAAATTGAACAACAGGTTCTCATACATCCACCTGAAGCCGTCGCCGCTCAGAAGGTTCTTCGTATAGATCGGTGTGCCGTCAACGGGATGGTTGGCCGTAGTGCCGGCCATATGCCCGATCCAGGATATGATGACTACCAGAACTGCCAGACCCGCAAACAGGGTTGCGGGATGGGGCAATCTGTTTCCAATGATCTCAACCTTGTCAAGCATTCTCAAAAACACCGGACGCTTATCTCCTTTAGTGCCGGATGATCTTTTCATCTTTTTTGATTAAGTTATACGGGGGATAATGATTATTTGGGATAAATGAAGCGGTCATCGGTTTCTTCGATCACCATTTTTTTCCATTGGTCTGAATAGCCCGGAAAGACGGGTGGCTGCGGATAGCCGTAAGGATTGCGAAGGAATTCGCCATCCTGCTCCTGTTTGATGTTTCCGTCGAGGTATTTTACCAGAAGGAATTCTCCCAGTTCTTTCCATCGCCGGATGGTATAATCGCCCATGCTGCATGAATAGTCGGTCAGGAATTCACGGGCCAGTGCGGGGTCTGTTTCCCAAAGGGTAAGTGCGGCGGCATCGATGGCTGGCACCATGGTTTTGAATTTGGTTTCCAGTTCGCTTTGAACCTTGCGCAGATCCGTCATCACCCTGTTATAGAAGAGGTAGGCAAAATGTGCCACCCTGTTGAAAACCCAGAAGGCCGCATCATCCTTGTAGGTCAGGATGTCGCCGTAACCTTCGGCCCATGTTTCGGGAACCCTGTTGATGCCTGCATAGAAGGGCACATACACCGTGCTTCCGGCATCATCAACGCCAAACCAGATGATGCCGCCGATCGGGTCGGGCAGCCAGTTTCGCATCTGGGCAATATAGGAGAAGCCGGTCTGCTGGGTTACGGTAACCCTTTCGTTGAAATATTCCTGCCCGTCGTGCTCCCAGGTCAGCGGCCGCCAGCGGTAGGGCTTCCCGAAAGGCCCCGCGCCTGCGTCAAGCGACATGTCAAATTCGGTGCCCTGCAGATAATCACGTTTGAATTCCATCAGATCCTGCGGGCTAATTTTCCGGTCGGGCTTGATAAACAGGGGCATCCTCTTGCTCCAGTCCTTCCCGCTTGCATAATCCAGGTACTGGTCCATATCGCCGTTAACGCGATTGAAGAAACTCCATACACGCAGTTCGCAAAAGCGGATGGCACCGAAGTCAAGCGGAGCATAGGCATCGCTGAAACTGAATTCCGGATCCGGTCCCTCAAAATAGCCCTGTTTTTTTGCAAAGGAGATCACATCATGGGCGTAGACCACCTCCACATCATCGCCGAAGATCATATCCAGGTATTCCGAGCTGATGCTTTTTTCCCCGTCATGCAGCGGAAAACCCATGATACGAGCATGGTTTGCGTGTGCGGAAATGTAACTGTCAGGTATTCTTACAGCTACCCAGACCGCTCCCTTGTTTGCGTTATAATATTGTTTTGATCGCCGGTCGTACCTCATGTCGGTTCCCTTGCCGATCAGTTCCATGATCCAGACCTCGTTGGCATCGGCAATGGAAAACGATTCGCCTGAGCTTGCGTATCCGTGGGCTTCAACCAGTTCGGCAATGACCTTGATGGCTTCCCGTGCCGAGCGCGAGCGCTGCAGCGCCATGAACATCAGGCCGGCATAGTCCATGATCCCGCTTGTGTCGACCAATTCCTTCCGCCCACCGAAAGTGGACTCGCCGATCGCCACCTGGTGCTCGTTGATAAAGCCGACCGTCTGATAAGTATGGGGTGGCTGCGGGATCTGACCAATAGGGCGGGCCGTGCCGCGGTCATAGATGGTTACCATGCTCCCTTCCGGCCATTCAGCAGCCCGACTGAAATACAACTCGCCATACCGGATATGCGAATCGGCTGCATAGGTGATCATGGTTGAGCCGTCGGTTGAGGCGCCTTTGGTTACCAGGAAATTCGTACAGGCGGTGGAGTGGGAGGGGATCAGGTCAAGGAGCAGGAAAAAGATCAGGGAAAACCGGAAAAATCTATTCATTGGCAGTTTCAGAGATAGTGTGGGAAGCCAGGTATCTGCCTTCACGGTTAAAAAAAAGCCCACCTGAATGGGCATATCGGTGCAAATATAGAATTTTTTTTTTAAATGAGGGAGGAATAATTGATGTTTTGCGCCCCATTCTTATCTTATTGGCTGCGGATCATATGGCGGGCTGAACGGGATCCATGCAATATTCCCGCCTTACTTTTTTATGTGCCGGTGGCTTTCGGATGGCTTCCTCTTCCGTTCCCTGTATGGCTTTTCCGGGCACGGTGGTTCTGAATCCTATTGTCAGGCTGCCGGGGGCCGTGCAATAAAGGCATGCATCGGCCGTGAGGCCGCCGATGAACACCCGTGTCACGCCCTTTCCGCGCCCTTAAGGGGCAGGGGCGCCGCAGGAAGCGGTATCACGGATCATGATCGCAGTTTTTCGTTAAGATAGTTCTCATGTACCTGATAATCGCTGCCGGAGTATAATACCATGGCGATCCGCTGCACGCTTTTCAGTTTCGGTATCCTGTTGAGGATGGTATCCAGGGCGATTGGCACGGCCTCTTCGGGCGGGTAGCCAAAGGCGCCGGTTGAAATGGCCGGGAAGGCGATGGTCCTGATGCCATTCTCTTCGGCCAGTTGCAGCGCATTGCCGTAGCAATCGGCCAGGAGTTTGTCTTCAGGGTGGTCCAGCCCGTAGATCGGCCCAAGGCAGTGAATAACGTATTGATTGGGCAGGTCATGTGCACCGGTGATCACGGCTTCGCCCGCTTTGATGGGGGCCAGGGGGCGGCATTCCCTTTCCAGTCCCGGGCCGGCCGCCCTGTGGATGGCACCGGCCACGCCTCCTCCCGTGCGCAGTCCGGCATTGGCCGCATTGACCACTGCCTCCATATCCGGTTGGGATGCAATGTTGCCCTGTCGCAGTTCAAGGCTTATGTTCCCGATCTTATACTGTTTCATCGCTCCTCCATTTTTTGTTCATCCGGGGCATTTACGAAATAAAGGTACGGTTTTTTGCCATTGTTTTTGTAATAACTTGTTTTGTCGGGGGGACAGGCTGTATGTGCAGGCACGCAGCGGGAGATTCGACCCGGCGGAAAAAATGCTGAAAGCAACGTTTTGTGAATTGAATATAAAAAAAAGCCCCCGTGACCGGGAGCTTTTTGGGTTGATTCAGTACCCCGTAGGGGATTCGAACCCCTGTTACCAGGATGAAAACCTGGCGTCCTGGGCCTGACTAGACGAACGGGGCCTTGATTTTCGGACTGCAAAAATAATTGTTTTTTTGAATCCGGCAAAAAAAATTTGTCATCGGGGCTTCATTTTTGCCATAAATAAAATTATGGCCTCTTCCACCCGCCCGCCGGGGGCACAAGCAAGATTATCATTAACTTTACGGCTTAATTTTTTTATGATGACCAAGTCGGAAAAAAGAAACAAGCTGTTTGCCAGCCTGGTGGAAAAGGGAACCCTTAAGCAAAAGGTATTTCAGCAAACCCACAATGGCTTTATGCTTTTTAAGGAGGTTTTGCGCGAACTGGCCGATGAGTATGAGAAGGCCGGCCTCGACAAGGAGATCGAGATACCGGTGGAATTCAGCGAGAAAGGTGAGTTTGAAGTGCAACTGAAGTTTGCCGGCGATGTGCTGGTATTTATGATGCACACCAATGTGTTTGAATTCCCCCGCGACCATATCGTTCATAAGACTTCCTATGTGAAGGAAGATCCCGGCCGCTCCTTTTGCGGGGTGATCAACATTTTCAATTTCCTGCGCGACTCATTCCGCTATCGCCGTTTCAACGATGTGGGGTATCTTATCGGGCGGGTCTTCATCAACAGCGAACAGCATTTTTACATCGACGGGAAGAAGGAACTCCGGCTGCTGCCCAACAATTTCGTCGACAGCACCCTCGACCATGAAAAGGTATGCGGCATCGTTGAACAGGCCATGCTGTACACCATCAATTTCGACCTGCTCACTCCGCCCTACGACCAGGTGAAGGAGGTGAGTGCCATGGAGTTCCTTACGGCCCTCGACAGCATGCGTATGAAAACGGGCAAACGGCTTGGGTTCAGGTTCCAGGCCGACCTGGAGGAATGACCCGGGCGGTCATTCATGCTTTCTGTCAGAACATCTCCCTGATCTCTTCCTTTATGACCTTCAGCGCTGCATCGTGCGCGGCTGACTTCTTTTCGAGGTGCAGGCCGATGATCTTGCTGCCGAGGTCGGCGGCGCTGTTCTTCCCGTCCATCATCACGGCGGCGGCATTGATATCGCTGAGCACCTCTTCCTTTGCATTCTTGACCAGCTCCCATGCCTGGTCCGACATGTAGATCTGCATGGCCAGGTTGTGTTCGTACTCTTCGCGCACCACGCTTAAAAGCCTGCTGTGAAGCAGCTCCTTTTCCATGCCGGCTTCGCTCACCCGCAAAACCAGGTTTTCGGGGTTGATCCGCTCCAGGAAGAGCACGATGCGCTCGTATGCCTGGAAACGCAGGGGGACGGATGCGCGGCGGGTCTCATCTTTGCCGGCCTGCTTCAGCTCTTTGATCTCATGGTCGAGAAAAACCCGGATTACGTAAAATGAGGCGGCAAACACTACCAGCGAAGGGAGGATGTATTTCAGTATTTCAAGAAACTCGTTCATGGCGCGACTTTTGGCTTGTTGTTGTTAAAATGCAAATATAAGTGCAAAAATCCAGCCTCGCTTTCTTATGTAGCGGAAATTAGTACCTTTGCGTTTCTTTTTTATTTTAATGGCACGAATATGGAAATTTTGTCAGACAGAATAAACCAGCTTTCGGAGTCGGAAACCCTTGCCATGACAAGGAAAAGCCGTGAGCTGAAGGCTTTGGGACACGATGTGATCAATTTGAGCATCGGCGAGCCCGATTTCAACACCCCCGAATTCATCAAGCAGGCGGCGGTATCGGCCATCGCCCGCAACCAAACCCATTATCCCCCTGTTTCGGGCTATCCCGAGCTGCGCCGTGCCATTGCCGACAAGCTGAAGCGGGATAACGGGCTCGACTATGCCCCGGAACAGATCGTGGTATCGGGCGGTGCCAAGCACTCCATTGCCAATGCCATGCTCTGCCTGGTAAACCCGGGCGACGAAGTGATCGTGCCGGCACCATACTGGGTGTCGTACAACGAGATCGTGAAGCTGGCAGGAGGCGTGCCGGTGGTGATACAGGCCACCATCGAGCATGATTTCAAGTTTACGGCGGAGCAGTTGCAGGCAGCCATCACTCCGAAAACAAAAGTGCTGATATACAGCAGCCCCTGTAATCCTACCGGCTCGGTGTTTTCGCGGCAGGAGCTCGGGGCCATTGCAGACGTTATTGCCGCCAACCCACGGGTATATGTTATATCGGATGAGATATACGAGTTGATCCGTTTCGACGGCGAACATGTGAGCCTGGCCGGATTCGAAGCGATCAGGGAGCGTGTGGTGACCATCAACGGCGTTTCCAAGGGCTTTGCCATGACCGGCTGGCGGGTGGGATACCTGGCCGCCCCGGCCGTGATCGCCCGTGCGTGCGACAAGCTGCAGGGGCAGATGACCTCGGCAACATGTTCCATCAGCCAGTATGCCGCCCTCGAAGCCATGCAGTGCAACCCGGCCGAAAATGAGGAGATCAGGGAGATGGTCGGCATTTTCAGGGAGCGCCGCGACCTGGTGTACGGCCTGCTGCAGGAGATCCCCGGCTTCAGGAACAACCTGCCCCAGGGAGCCTTCTATTTCTTCCCGAATGTAAGCGCCTATTTCGGGAAACGCCATGGCGTGCAGAAGATCGACAATGCCACCGACCTCTGCATGTACCTGCTGAACCATGCCCACGTGGCCCTGGTGCCTGGCGATGCCTTCGGAAACCCCAATTGCCTGAGGATCTCCTATGCCACCTCTCCCAAATTGCTCATCACCGCCATGGCAAGGATCAGCGATGCCCTGTCGGAACTGGAATAAAACAGCATCAGGCAGGAATTCAGGGATACAAAAACAGAAAACCTTTAAAACACATTATTCATAAAATGGCCAGATTTTCCGGAATTATCGATTCATTCATGAATAAAAGGGTGATGATCGTAGGCGATGTGATGGTCGACTCATACCTCTGGGGCGTGGTCGACCGCATCTCACCCGAAGCCCCCGTGCCGGTGGTGGATGTGAGCCACCGTGAGGAACGGCTCGGCGGGGCTGCCAACGTAGCGCTGAATATCAAATCGCTGGGCGCAACACCCATTCTCTGCTCAGTGATCGGGGCGGAGATGAAAGGCGATGTCTTCCTCAACATCATGGAACAGGAAGGCATGTCGGCATCATACGTCTACCGTAGCCACGACCGCATCACCACCACGAAATTCCGCATCATCGGGAACAATACCCACCTGCTCAGGGTCGACGAAGAGGTGCGGCACGACCTCAGCCGGGAAGATGAAGAAAAGTTCCTTGAACTCTGCCTCGGGCTCATCAATAATGAAAATATCGATGTGATGGTCATACAGGATTATGACAAGGGCATACTCACCCCGGGGGTGATCGATAAACTGATCGCCAAAGCCCGCGAAAAGGACGTACCGGTGGTGGTCGATCCCAAAAAGAAGCATTTCGACCTCTACAGGAATGTCACCCTGTTCAAACCTAACCTGAAAGAGCTGAAAGAGGGCCTTGAGGTTGAATTTGCGGAACCGAACGAGGAAGTCCTGCAGGAGACCGTACGACTGCTGCATGAACGGATCGGCATGGACATCGCCATGATCACACTCTCCGACAAGGGGGTCTTTATATCATCGGGCAGGCCCGGGAGTGCCGAGAACCATCTGTTGCCGGCCCATGTGCGCAATATTGCGGATGTTTCGGGGGCCGGCGATACGGTGATCAGCGTGGCAGCCCTCTGCGTGGCCTGTAAATTGCCACTGAGAACCATTGCCGAAGTGTCGAACCTCGCCGGAGGTATCGTATGTGAAAAGATCGGCGTGGTGCCGGTCGAACGAAAGCGGTTCGCAGAGGAACTGGAGAAGTTGTAAAAGCCCGTCGGCGCCGCCATGACCCTAAAATTATCCTTTTCGGAAATATTCCTTAATATTGACCGTTAGTTAGAGTAAAATCCTTAATCCTTGAAGCGGACCCTACACACAGGCATGATCCTGATGGCGGCAATGATGCTCCTGCCACTGCTGGCCGACGCCCAGAAAAGAGGCGTGATGAACCTGCCCAATTACAATAACAGCCCATACCATTTCGGGTTTATCCTGGCCATGAACGAGATGCATTTTACCATCAAGATGGCCGACGGCTTTCAGAATGTCAGCTATGACTCCCTGCAGTCGCCCGATATCTACGCCGACTCCCTTAATCTGCTGAAAGTGGGTTCGGTACCTACCTACGGCTTTACGGTTGGCATCGTGGGAAACCTCCGCCTGGGCAAATATTTTGACCTCCGGCTGATCCCCTCCCTCGCCTTTGGCGAACGTTATCTCGATTATTCCATGCTGGCCTTTGACGATGGCGTACCTTCATATGTCGAGATCAGGAAAAATGTAACCTCCGCCCATATCGATGTTCCGCTATCTGTACGATACCGCTCCAAACGGGTACACAATTTCGGGGCATATGTGCTGGCCGGCGGCAAATATGTGCTGGACCTGGCCGCCACGCGTGCCGACAAGAAAAACAAACAGAACGAAACCCTTGTCAAGCTGCAGAAACACGATGTTGCCGCCGAAGTGGGGGTGGGGGTTGAATTCTACAACGCCTGGTTCAAGTTCGGTATCGAAATAAAAATGTCGTATGGCCTGTTCGACCTTACCGTTCGCGAAGGGAATATCTACACCGGCGGTATCGAAAAGATCAATTCAAAGGTATGGCAGTTGTCGTTCACCTTTGAATAATATCCCCATTCTTCTCTTTCACGCTTTGATACCTGCCGGATACGGGGGCAGTCAGATAAACAAAAAAGGGGGGTAATGCCTGAGAGCACCTTAACGAAAAAACCAAAAAAAAGCCGGGTCTACAGGGGACCCGGCTATGCTGTTTTGACTTATGTTAAAGGAATGATGTGATCAGTTTTCGAAGTCCTTCAGGTTTTCCATCAATCTTTTCCGTGTAAAGAATATCCGGCTTTTTACCGTTCCGATCGAGATGTCTAGTTCTTCGGCAATTTCCTTGTACTTGAATCCCTGTGTGTGCATCTCGAAAGGAATGCGCTGCTCGTCGGAAAGGGCATCGATCTCTTCCTGTATCTCCTTTTCGTAGATCTCCGAGTCGGGCATGACCTCCGAAATATTGTCGGAACTGTTTATGTGGTAAAGGTTGTCGGTGGTGTCTATGATGGTCCTCGAACGCATGTTCCTTCTGTAATTGTTGATGAAGATGTTTTTCATGATGGTGAAGAGCCATGCCTTGAGGTTGGTCTTGTCAACAAACTTATCTCTGAACACCAGTGCCTTCAGGTAGGTTTCCTGCAGGAGGTCCATGGCATCGTCATCGTTGTTGGTAAGTTTCCGGGCGAAATATTCAAGCTGCTGCTGCAGGCTTGTCAGTTGGAAGTTGAATTCTACGTTTGTCATTGCTTTAGGTTTTTGTTTAATATCGATGATGCAAAGTTAAACAATAAACCAATACAAAGTCAAGCTTTTTTTAAAATAAATTAAAATAAATCTAAATAAAAATAATAAATAGCTGAATATCAATGCAAAAAAAATACAGTAAAAGTGTACCGAAATAGAATAAAAATTTAATAATTGTTAAAAAAACATGAAAAAGTTAAACAGGAGGAGTGGGAAGAGGTGTGGTTGTGGGTGTTATTCGTACTGGTTTAGTACATTATCCCTGAACTCGATGGAGGAGCTGAACTTTTGTATGCCTGCCGGCAGCCGGCCGCTGATCTTTTCCGTCTGGATACCGGAAATATAGATGGGTGTATCCTTGAATTGCTCCGATAACTCACGGAGGTAAGCCCTGATATCTTCTTCTTCGGTGCTGGCCGAAAAAGATGTTACGATCACCTCTGGTTGGCTGTGTGCCTTGATGGAAGCAATATCTTCGAGCGGCACGCCCTGCCCCAGAAAAATGCTTTTATGGCCGCGTTTCCTGATCAGGTAATGGTATACCAGCAGTCCGATGTCGTGCAATTCCCACTGTGGCAGCACAAGCAGAAAGGTTTTGTATCCCGCACGCTTCTCAAGCGGCAGGCCGTCGATGGCGGTAAAAAGCTTCTGCCGCACAAGGTTCGAAAGAAAATGCTCCTGCGAGGGGGTGATGGAGCCGGTCTGCCAAAGCGTGCCTATCTTGCTCAGCAGCGGATAAATGACCATGAAGAGGGTTTCCTCAAAGCCGATCTTGATAATGGAATTATTCAGCACCTTCTCAAATTTCACTTCGTCCAGCTCGATCATGGCCACGATAAGACTTTCGATATGCCCGCTGTGCTCGGGCGAATGCATATTGTTCAGCTCAACGATCCTTTCGCATAATTGCTGGTCGCTGAGCCCGGCAATGCGCGAGATCTTATACCCGTTACTGATCAGAACGGAAATGTTGAGGATACGCTTCAGGTCGGTATCGCTGTAATATCGGATATTGGATTCCGTGCGTTCGGGAACCACGATATTATAGCGCTTTTCCCAGATCCTGATGGTATGGGCCTTGATGCCGCTGATCCGTTCCAGGTCTTTGATGGAATAATGGTTTGTCATGGAGTGCTGTATTCTCCAAAAATAACAACTTGTACAGGTAAATGTTTAAAGATTTGTTTAATATTATAAACATTTTTTTGTTATTAATGAAGGCAGGGTCGCGGCGGAGCCGAAACAAGGGCAAACATCTGCATTTAATTCGTAATTTCGCAGGCCGGGGCAACATATGGACAAGGCCATCAGAAATATTGTTATCATCGGTGCCGGAAATGTAGGCACCCACCTGGGCAGGGCGCTCAGCCAGGCAGGTCTTAATATCTGCCAGGTGGCGGGTTGGCGTGAGCAGGCCGTTCAGGCACTGGCTTCGGAACTCGGCACCGGACATACCACCTCCATGCATGAGGTGCGTAAGGGTTGCGACCTCTATATCATGGCGCTCCCCGATCAGATCATCGAGAGCATACTGCCGGAACTGGGCCTCACGGATGAATTGCTGGTGCATACCTCAGGCTCCATTCCGCTCGGCATCCTTTCACCCTATTCTGCCAATACAGGGGTGTTGTATCCCCTGCAGACCTTCAGTCGCAAACGCAACATCGACCTGCGGGAGGTGCCGTTTCTGATCGAGGCCAGCAGTCCCGCGAACGGGAAGCTGCTCCTCGACCTGGCCGGCAGGATCAGCCGGAGGGTAAGCCTCGCCGACTCCGGGCAGCGGCAGGCCCTGCACATTGCGGCGGTCTTCGCCTGTAACTTCACCAACCGCATGTACGACATTGCCCGTCGCATCATGGAGGAATACGGTCTGGATTTCAGCCTGCTGGTGCCACTCATCCGTGAAACGGCCGCCAAGGCCACCGAGATCGGCCCCGCCGGGTCGCAAACAGGGCCCGCATACCGGCGCGACATGAAGATCATAGAAAAACACCTCGACATCCTGGCCGGGCATCCGGGCATCCTCGAAATATACCGGGATATTACCAATAACATTCTTGACGAATCCTGAATAACATTATGACGAATTATAAAGAACTTCTCAGCGGCATTACCACCTTTGTTTTCGATTACGACGGGGTGCTCACCACGGGCATTGTTGTGCTCACCGAAAAAGGGGAACCGCTTCGCACAGCCAATGTGCGGGATGGCTATGCCCTGCAGCTTGCCGTGAAAAAGGGTTACAACGTGGCCGTGATCTCGGGCGGCAAATCGCCTTCGATGTACCGCCGGCTTGAATCCCTCGGCATTACTGATGTTTACCTGGGTGTGGCGCATAAGGTGGAAGTGTTCGAGCAATACCTTGCCGCCAAAGGCATACAGGCATCGGAGGTGGTTTATATGGGCGACGACATTCCTGATTACAATGCGATGCTGATGGCGGCCGTACCTGCCTGCCCGGCCGATGCAGTCGAGGAGATCAGGTCGATATCCAGGTATATATCCCATTACGAAGGCGGCAGGGGCTGTGTCAGGGATATCATTGAACAGGTGATGAAACTGCAGCACAAATGGATGAACGATGATGCATTCAAATGGTAAGGGTGGCTTTCTGATCAACTGGTTGCGCCTGCTGCGCTGGCCCAACCTGCTCATGATCATCCTCACGCAGTACCTGCTGGGTTACTGCGTGATCGCTCCGCGCATGCCGTCAGGCACTGACCTGCCCATGGGGCACCTGCTTTTCGCCCTGCTCGTGGCCGCCACGGTGCTGATCGCGGCCGGCGGCTATATCATCAACGACCATTACGATGTAAATACCGACAGGAAGAACAAGGCGGGAAAGAATATGCTCGACGGCAGGATCTCCGTGAGGAAGGCCCTTCGCGTTTATTATGTCATCAACGGTATCGCCGTTGCGCTCGGCTTTTTCCTGGCCATTCGCGCCGGGTCTTTCCAGCTCGGGCTGATCTTTCCGGCCATAGCCGGATTGCTCTGGTTCTATTCGTCGAGGTACCAGCGCATGCTGCTCTGGGGTAACCTCATCATCGCGGTACTTACGGCAATGGTCGTTTTGGTGGTATGGCTGTTCAATTTTGTGAGCCTGCTGTCGCATCCGGCCGAATTTGTTGATGCGATCAGGCAGATGGGTGCCGTGAGCCGCTATGTATGGGCCTATTTCCTCTTTGCCTTTCTGCTGAGCATGATCAGGGAAATACTGAAAGATATACAGGACCTTGCCGGCGACACGGCTTCTGGCTACCGCACCCTGCCTATCATATGGGGTGTGGCGGCGGCCAGGCTGCTCACGGCTTCGCTGGTGTTGCTCGGCATGGCGCTGCTGGCCTTTGTACAGTGGTTCTTATTTTCGCGTGAGCTGATGCTGCTGTTCTGGTATGTCATGCTGGTGCTGCAGCCCCTGATGGCCTACCTGCTGTACCTGATTGCCCGCCATGGCCGGAGCAGCGATTATGCACTGCCCGGAAATACGGCCAAGGTGATCATGCTGGCAGGTGTTTTATCCATGGAATTACTTTGTATCATTTAGCTGGCATGTTGTTAAAAAACCTCGATCCATATCGTATCATCCTGGCTTCGGCTTCGCCGAGGAGAAAGGAATTGCTTGCCGGACTGGGCATCTCTTTCGAGGTGATGGTGCGTCCCGTCAATGAGGATACTCCCCCGGGAATGAAAGCCGAAGCGGCAGCCCTGCTGCTGAGTGAACGAAAAGCTTTGGCTTTCAATGATATCCTGATGGAAGAGCGGGTGCTGCTGATCACGGCCGATACGGTGGTTTGCCTGGACGACCGCCTGCTGGGAAAACCTTCCAAGGCGGCAGAGGCCGTGGCCATGCTAAAGGAACTGTCGGGTCAAAAACACCGCGTGATCACGGGTGTTACCCTGAGAAGCAGCCGAAGGAATGTATCCTTTGCGGCCAACACGGATGTGTTTTTCAAACAGCTTGAAATGGATGAGATCCGTTATTACGTTGATCATTATAAACCTTTTGACAAGGCCGGGGCATACGGCATACAGGAATGGATCGGGTATACCGGCGTTGCGCGCATCGAAGGCTCATTCTATAACGTGATGGGGCTGCCCTTGCAGAGGTTGTATGAAGAATTGCGCAAGTTTTAGTATTTTTACTGGTGGAACCTCCGGGCAGCGGCATGGGTGAGCATATATATTGTATTGAATGCAGGGAGGTAACATATTATAGCAAAATGGATTGTTTTTTGATTATTGTTTATGGAAGAACCGCACATACTGGTAACCAATGACGACGGCTTTGAGGCCCCCGGCATCCTGAAGCTCACGGAGCTTATGCGTAAGCTGGGCCGCGTTACGGTGGTGGCGCCCGAAGAGCCCATGTCGGGCATGGGCCATGCCATCACGGTCAGGCATCCGCTGCGCCTGCGCAGGCGATCCCGGCAGGATGGTATTGAAATATGGACCTGCAGGGGTACGCCGGTCGACTGCGTGAAGCTGGGCGAACAGGTGGTCATGAAGAAAAAGCCCGACCTGCTGGTGTCGGGGATCAATCACGGTTCCAATGCCGCCGTCAATATCGTTTACTCCGGCACCATGGCTGCCGTGCTCGAAAGCAGCATTTCCGGAACGCCCGCCATCGGCTTTTCCATCTGCGACTACAGCCACCACCCCGACCTGGCCCATGTCGATAAGTATGTGCTTCGCATTGCGCGGGAAGTCCTGCAAAATGGATTGCCTGCACAGACCTGTCTCAATGTGAACTTCCCGGCGGTAAATGGTGCCGACATCAGGGGTGTGCGGGTATCCCGGCAGGCCAACTCCCGCTGGGTGGAAGAGTTCGATGAACGGAAGGACCCGTCGAACCGCGACTATTACTGGCTTACGGGCCGGTTCGAGCTGCTCGACCAGGGTGAGGAAACCGACGAATGGGCGCTTCGCAACAATTATGTTTCGGTGGTTCCGGTGCATCACGACTTTACCGCCCACCATGTGATGGAATATTTTCATAAACTCGACCTCAATGAATAATAGGAATTCGGTATGGTTTGGCGTGCTGGCCGGCATCCTGGCTCCCATGGCGGTATATGCTTTGCTCTACTTGGTAGTGGTACTGCTCATTGATGTGCAAAGCCATTTTTCCGGTTTCGACCAGAGCCTCCTCCTGCTGCTCAGCCCCATCCCCAACCTCTTCCTGATAAGGTATTACTTTGTTTCAAAGAAGTTCGACGATACCGGCAGGGGGCTGCTGCTTGTTACTTTCATTTACGTGATCGCCTATTTTATCCTGATCAGCTCGTGAGGGCCGGTTAGTTGAAAAACTGATAAGATTCCCGATGAAATATTATATCATAGCCGGCGAAGCCTCGGGCGACCTGCACGCCTCGCGACTGATGCGTGAACTGGGCAAGCTCGATCCCGAAGCATCATTCCGCTGCTGGGGAGGCGACCTCATGGAGGCAGAAGGGGGCGTGCTTGTGAAACATTACCGCGACCTGGCCTTTATGGGTTTTGCCGAGGTGATTGCCAATATCCCCACCATCATGCGGAATTTTCGCCTCTGCCGCCGCGATCTGCTCAGCTTCAAGCCCGATGTGCTGATACTGGTCGACTATCCCGGATTTAATCTCCGCATGGCCAGATTTGCGGCCGGCCGGGGCATACGGGTGTTTTACTACATCTCACCGCAGGTCTGGGCATGGAAACGTTCGCGCGTGCATGCCATTAAACGCTACGTGGAGCGAATGTACGTTATCCTGCCCTTTGAAAAGGATTTCTACAGCCGCTACGACTACGAGGTTGATTTCGTGGGCCATCCCCTGCTGGATGTGATCGATGCCAGGCCTGAGGGCGTGGGATCCGGGATCCCGGAAGGAGCCTTAAATGATGAACGGCCCCTGGTGGCCATCCTGCCGGGGAGCAGAAAACAGGAGATCAGGAAGATGCTGCCCGTGATGCTTGGTGCCTCCGCCCGTTTCCCTGCATGTCGTTTCGTTATTGCCGCCGCACCATCAGTCCCGGAACAACTCTATTCCGGCATCATCGGCAAACATGATGTGGAGGTGGTCACCGGCAGGATGCATGAAATCCTGCAACAGGCGCATGCGGCCATGGTCACCTCGGGCACCGCCACCCTGGAAACGGCCCTGATCGGCGTACCCGAAGTGGTTTGTTACAAGGGGGGAAGGCTCTCCTATTTCATCGCCCGAAGGCTTGTGCATGTAAAATACATTTCGCTGGTGAACCTTATCATGGACAGGGAAGTGGTGAAGGAACTCATACAGGGTGATTTCAATGAGAAGACGCTGACAGGTGAGTTGTCGCGCCTGATCAACGATCATGACTACCGTTCCGGGATGCTTGCCGGCATGCAAAGGCTTCGTGAGGTTCTGGGCGGTGCGGGTGCGTCGGCAAATACGGCGGCACTGATGCATGCCCGGCTGCTCAAAGGCGGCTGAAAGGACAATCCAAAACAATAAGCAACCTTGCTGCACCCCAACCCGCCGCCCGGGCCTGGTAAAAAAATATAAATTTTTCTGCGACTTTTTCCATTTTCCGGTATTAACAGATAAAGGCAGTCACGATCTGCATGTGAATACTGAAGAATGGCAAACCTCCTGTGGAGCAGGGCTCCGCTGCTCAGGCTGATCATTCCCTTTGTTTCGGGAATCATCCTGTCATACGGATATGACGGGCAGATGTCCTATGCCCGGTGGGGCATGTATGGGCTTTCATCTGCGGTATTTGCCGGTGGGTTGCTATACCCCTTGTTTTTTACATACCGGCGGCGCTGGATATTTGGTTTCATGATCATCATGATGATGTTTTTTGCCGGCCTTTCCGCCTCTGAGGGACGGAAAGAAAAGCGGGCGGAAACCCTGGCCCTGATCTCTCCCGAAAAGCTGACATACGTGGTGATGATAGAAGAGTGTTTCGAGCTGCGTGAACGCTCATGCCGCGGCGTGGTAAGCCTGCAGTATGTTGAAGAGGGCGACAGCCTGCGCCCCTGCAAGGGGAAGGTAATGGTATATACCGCCGTCGACAGCACACTGCCGGCCATCCCTGCCGGCCGATATATGCTGATACATGCATCGCTGAAGGAGGTGCAGCAGCCCCTGAACCCGGGGGGCTTTGACTACAGGGGATACCTTGCCCGGAGCGGCATTTTCCATAGTACTTACTTGCAGGCAGGGACCTGGGAGATTGACAAAAAAGGGGCTGCCTTCAACCTGAGGCATTATGCTTCCGGCCTGCGGCAGATGATGCTTGAAAAGCTGCAATTGCATGGCATCAGCGGGGCTGAACTGGGCGTGTCGGCGGCCATGTTGCTCGGCGACAGCAGCCACCTGGGCGATGAGGTCAGGGATGTATACGCACGCGCGGGAGCCATGCACGTGCTTTGTGTTTCGGGACTGCATGTGGGCGTTGTCTTCCTGGTGATGAATACGGTTTTTAGCTTTTTGAGAAGGAGCAAGGCAGGGAAGGCGATTTTACCCTTCCTGTTGCTGGCCTTTATCTGGGCTTATGCCCTGCTCACAGGGCTGGCGCCTCCCGTGGTCAGGGCGTCATCCATGATCAGCTTCCTTATTGCCGGTGGGGCGATGAAAAGGCAAACCAATGTTTACAATACGCTTGCCGCCTCTGCCTTTCTGATGCTGCTCTTCGACCCCTACGTGATCTTTGGGGCGGGCTTTCAACTTTCCTATTCCGCCGTGCTGGGCATTGTGAGCGTTCAGCGCCCCATTTACCGCCTGTTGTATGTCCCTTATCGCATCCCCGACCGCATCTGGGCCATCACCGCCGTATCGCTGGCCGCACAACTGGGTACACTGCCACTGGTACTTTTTTATTTCAAACAATTTCCCGCATACAGCCTGCTTACCAACCTGATCGTAATTCCTTTGTCGTCGCTGATCATTTATGCCGGCTTGCTGATGCTGCTGCTGCCGGTGGCATGGCAGCTTGCTGCGCTCTTTGCATGGATCCTCCAAAAGCTGCTGTTCGTGATGGACCGGGGCGTGTCGCTGGTGGAAGCGTTGCCATATTCGGCAGTTACCGATATCTCCATTGACGGGCCTATGGCATTCTTTATCTGCCTCATTGCGGGTGCTGCCGGTCTCTGCCTGGCAAACAACAGCAGAAAAGCATTCATGTTTGCACTTTTTGCCGCCCTTATGCTCTCATCATACCGGCTGGTCATGCATTACGGACAGTTAAGGCAGGAGGGGCTTGTGGTCTATGCCGTCAGGGGCCATACGGCCATCGATGTTTTTGCCGGCCGCTCCTGCCTTTTTGTCTCCGACAGCAGCCTGGCTGCCGACCCGGCTTTGCTGGAATATAATATCAGGCCATATCGTATGCGGAAGGGCCTGATGGAACAGGAAAATATCTTGCTTGCCGGTGTTGCGGGAAAACCGGATGCTCCCGGGCACTTGTTATATATTCCTGCCGGGAATCGACGGGTAGCCCTGTGGGAAGGGAAATTGCCGCGGCTGCCGGGGCCGGGAAGGCTGAGGCTCGACTGCCTGGTTCTCAGGGGAAGCTGCCCTTACCAGACTGTGCGCTTGCTGGAGTATCTTGATCCGGCCATGATCGTCATCGACGGTTCCGTGCCCTGGTGGAAGGCCCGGGACATGAAGCAGGCTGATTCCACTGTCGTGGTATGGGATGTGCTGGAACGGGGTGCCCGGGTCATTGAATCCTTGCAGGATGGCAACAGCACCGGCATGACTGGCACCAGATAAAAAAGAGGATGCCGGCGATGTGCCGGCATCCGAAAGATAAGCGCTAATTGATTAAGTAGATGGTTATAAAGGAGGTAAGCTGCCTATCCCGTTTCTTTAAGTAAATTTTTAAACCCGATTTCGGCCAGTGCCCTGATGGTGTTGTTTTCGAGAAAATCGGCAAGATGTATCTCAATGCCGAAGTTTTCCTTAACTTCCCTTTCCAGTTCAACGGCACCAAGTGAGTCGAGTCCGTATGACAGAATGGGACTGGAAGGGTCAATCATGTCGGGTTGTATATCCAGTTTATTGGCAAGCCATTGTCTCAGCCAGCTTTCCAGGTCGGCGGGGCTGATATCTTTTTCGACTTGTGGTGTTAATGATGATTTCTTGTACGTTTCCTGTTGCTTCCAGGAATAGATACGTTGGAATTCATTTTTCATCCAGATCTCCCTGCACCTGGCATGCCTGATCTTTCCGCTGCTGGTTCGGATGATCCGGCCGGGGCCAATGAGTTCGATGGCATAGACCGGTATTTCATGTTCATTTGAAACGGCCGACCGGATGGCTTCCACAACAGCTTCGGCCTTGAGGTTGCGAAGGGCTGTGCGTTTAATTTCCTGCACGATGACCAACCGCTCATGTTTACCTTCTTCAAAGGAGAAGGCGGCACAGGCATGCGGCTGGAGGGCGGGATGGCATTGTTCTACGGTCGACTCAATGTCGGCCGGAAAATGATTCGCTCCGTTGATGATGATCACTTCTTTCATCCGCCCCGCGATAAACAACTGGCCTCCGCTGATAAAACCCAGGTCGCCTGTCCTCAGGAAGGGGCCTTCGCCAGAGCCGGCGATCCGGGCCCGGAACAGGCGTGCTGTTTTCCGGGGCTTGTTCCGGTAGCCCTCACATACCGACTTGCTCCTGATCCATATTTCGCCAACGGTATTTTCGGGGTACGGCCGGCGTGTGTGTGGGTTGACAATTTTTACTACATCGTCCAGCCAGGGATAGCCGCAAGCGGTCAGTTGCATGCTTTGCACCGGATCAGTTGCGGGTTCTGCTTTCCCGTCATATTCAAATGACTTTCGGTCGATGCTGATAATTTTTGGTTTTTCGGCATGATGTATGCCGGTTGCCATAAGGGTACATTCGGCCAGGCCGTAGCAGGGAAGGAACATCTTTTCCTCAAAGCCGCAAACGGCAAATGCCTTTGAGAATTTTTCGAGGCTTGCGGGCCTGACCGGTTCCGATCCGCAGAAGAACACCTTTAAGGAGCGCAGGTCAATACTCTTTTTCTGCTTATCGTCAATGCGGTCGGCCAGCAGCTCCAGTGCGAAATCGGGGCAACCCACCGTAGTGGCCTTGTATTTTGTGATACCCTGCAGCCAGATCAGGGGGCTTCGCAGGAAGTCGTAAGGGTCGATGATCACATTGGTGCCACCCTTGTAGAGGGGTTGCAGCAGCGTGCCGATCAGTCCCATGTCATGGTAAGGCGGCAACCAGTTCACGCTCACGAGCTTTTCGTCATGTCCGAAGGCCGTGCTGATCACTTTTGAATTATGCATGATGCCTGCATGTGTGATCATGGTGCCTGCCGGCTTTCCGGTTGTGCCCGAGGTGTACTGCAGCATGATCAAGTCGGCAGGGCTGGCAGGCGGCGGGGTGAAATCTTCAATGCCGTTAAGCGGGTTGTTGCTGTAAACGATGCGTGGAACATCCAGGGCTTTTCGAAAATCCTTTTCCCGGCCGGTGAACAATTCTTCAATCCGGTTTTCAATAAGCAAGAGATTGGGATTGGCATCATCAAATACCGACCAGAAGCGTGTGTTCTTTTTGTTCTTTTTGGGCGGATGTACCGGAACGGCGACCACTCCGGCGAAGAAACATGCCAGCAGTGATTGCACAAATGCAAGCCCGGGGGGGAAGATGAGCATGCAACGGTCGCCTTTACGGGCTTTCCGGCTGATGGAGGCTGCAATACCGATGGAAGATGAAATGAGCTTGCCATAGCTGATCCGCCCGCTTTCATTCCCTTCTCTGTCGAGAATGATAAGGGCGGTTTTATGACGATTTGCTGCTGCCCGGTGGAGGAGCAGTTCGTTGAGCGTGGTGAACGCTGTGGCCGTCTTTATTGATGATGCATGGATTTCCATACATCGTCAAATGTAGATTTATTCGCACCCGCGTCTGGGTAAAATATTGCTGAAGCGCCGATAATCGAAAGTGAAGCTTCTTTTTTTGCAACTTAAGCAGAGATGGTTAATTTTTAATTTTTTCCTGAAAAAGCTCAGGTATCCATCCAGGCTTTGAAATGAGTGGCTTTGGCCTTGCTGATGATGATCGGAATGGAAGGCTTGGGCATGACCTTAATGCTCAGCCTTTCGTTGAAATAGGGGTTGATCTCCGCTACGGACTCCCTGGATACAATAAACTGCCTGTTGGCTCTGAAATAATAGTCGGGGTTGAGCTGTTTGCCGATATCATCGAGTTTGTGGTTTACAATGAACTTGCCGTTTGATGACGTAACGGCGTATACCATGCCGTTTTCGATAAAAAAGTACGCTATTTCGGCCACCGCCAGCGGGATCAGTTTGTCTTTTACCTGGATGAGGAATGATTTCCTGTATTGCTTCTTTTTTTCGCCCCTCAATTCTTCCAGCAACTCCAGTATCTTCTTTTCATTTGAAAAGGCATTGGATGCTTTTAGTTTTCTGAACTGCCCGAGGGCGTATTTTACTGATTTCGTATTTACCGGCTTGAGAATATAATCGATGCTGTTCACCTTGAAAGCCCGGATGGCATATTGGTTATAGGCAGTGACGAATACCACGGGAAAGTCGACCGTAACCTTTATGAATAGTTTAAAGATGTTTTCGTCGGAGAGCTGGATGTCGAAGAAGGCCAGATCGGGCGGGGGGTTTTCCATTATCCATTCATGGGTTTCTTCCACGCTTTCGAGCACGGCAAGGATGTTGCAGGAGGGTTCCACTTCCTGCAGGATGGCCGTGAGATTGCGGCTGGCGCCAATTTCATCTTCCGCTATCAGGACGTTCATGGATGTATCAGGGGTAGTTTTATGATAAACTGGCTGTTTTTTTGCTGAATGATCACCTCCCTGGCTGCCATCAATTCGTATCTTTTCATCAGGTTGGGTATACCAAGACCGAGTTTATTGCCAACGTCGGGTTTATAGTTTATGTTGTTGCTGAATATAATATAGTTGTTGTCATTCACAATGCTGATCAGCAAGGGCGTAGTCTGCGATATCTGGTTATGCTTGATGGCATTTTCGAGCAGGAGCTGAAAAACCATGGGTGGAATGAGGCTTTCCTTCACCTCCTGGCTGATATCGGTTTTTAATATAAGGTTCTTTCCAAACCGTTTTTCGAGCATATACCTGTATGATTCGAGGAATTTTAATTCCGATCTGACTTTCGTCAGCCTGGCCATATCCGTATCGAGGATGTAGCGGTAAACGTTTGAGAGGTCGTCGACAAACTTCAGGCCTTCTTCCTTGCTTCCCAGGCGGATCACCGAGCTGAGGGTGTTCAGGGTGTTAAAGAGAAAATGCGGGTTCACCTGGTCCTGGAGGGTTTTGAGCTGTATGCTGAGGTTTTCTTCTTTCAGCCGGTAGTTCTCAATTTCTATGATCTTCGATCTTACGATCATTTTCAGTGCGTAGGCAATCAGCACGCCGAGGGGGTGCAGCAGGACATATTTCCACAGGTAGAAGAAAAAGCCGTAACGCATCCCAAAGGGGTTGCCCACCGTATATTCGGCAAAGGCCACGGTGGCCCAAAGCAAAGCATACAGCAAGGCAAGGTTGTATAGGATCAGGAGGATGAGCCTGATGTATTTGCTTAAACGGGCAGGTGTCAGGTAAGGTGCCCATTTGTAATTAAAATAGATGAACAGGAGCATGGACACGAAGGCATGTCCGAATTGCCAGAGGGATCTTCGCAGGATGAAGCCGGTATTGAAAAATGGGTTGGAGGCACTGTCGGAGGCTGTGAATATGCCCGAAAAGAAAGGGAGCGTATTGAGCAGTGCAATGGTCAGGGCTGCCACAACAATGAATGTGTGTTCGTACTTTTTAAGGCTGGCGAAGGCCATGGCGGTAGAATTTTTTTATCGGTAGCTTTTTGTTAAGTTCTTATTCAACTGGCATTTTCCTGAAATCCAGTATCCTTCCCTTGTTCCTTCTTTTGTCGGGGTACCTTACGGCGTAAAACACCCGTACATAATAGGAAAGCAGGTCTTTGAGCTCTTTTCTTTTCACGAGGTGCTGGATCTTGTCGGTTTCATAAAGTTTATTGGTGGTGATGATCTCACGGTCGACGTTGAAGCCTCCGCCCATGACCACGCGCGGGCCGGCAAATTCAACCAGGGAGCCTTCTTCACCGATGATGATGTCGCCCTGTGTTACGTAGCTTGCATAGGCGCCTCCGGTGGTGGGCCCGGTGATCACCGAGAGGTAGAGGATGCCCTGGTTTTTGAGGTCGAGCAGGGCCATGTTCATTTTGGCCATCTGTGCCAGCGACATGGGGCCTTCGTTCATGCGTGCGCCTCCCGAAGAGCATACCGAGATGAGCGGCTGTTTGTGTTCAACGGCATAGTCCACGGCCCGTTTGAATTTTTCGCCGAAAACAGCGCCGAAGGAACCGCCGAAAAACCTCAGGTCGGTAAGGACAAGAACAATGTCTTTGCCTTTGATCCGGGCGGTACCGGTAACCAGACCTTCCTTCGAGAAAGAATTTTGCATGGTCTTCTCGAGGTTATCCCTGTAGCTGCCAAAGTTGTAGAAATCGCCGTTCAGCATCTTTTTGAACGACAGGTCCCCTTCAATTTCACGAAAAGTGTTATTGTCGCAGATCTTTTCAATGTGTTCTTCCACCGTCAGGTATTCGCCCTTGCCGCATTTGGGACATGCATAGAAGTTGTCTTTGTATTCCTGCAGGGAGATGAATCCGCATCCTCCGGCTACCCTGAAGAGATTTTTTTCAGGGTCCCATTCTTTTTCGCAGTTGACGAGTTCGGTATCTTCGATCCCGAGTTTTTCGAGATGTGCCTTGATCAGGTGCATGATCTCAAAGTTCTCCTGCTCCACGTCGATGGTCTTAACCTTGAGGGGGAACTTGCGTTTGGTCTTTCTTTTGGCCAGTTTGTCGAGATCGTCGATGAATTCACCGTAATGCAGCACTTTTTCGCGTCTTTTGCTTTTAAGTTTTCTGATGACCGACGGCTTCAGCGTCCTTTCGCCTTTTTTTGATTTGGGCAGCCACTCGTTCAGTGTCCTGATAAGGGATTTTTTGATGATGTTGCAGCTAAATTCATAGTCGACATGGGCTCCATCTGCAGGTTCGGGCAGTATTTCGTCGATCATCCCGATCTGCCTGATATGCTCGGCGCCCGGCCTGAGGATGTTGAGTGCATCGGGCAGTACCTCTTCCAGGTCTTCGCCGGCGCTGAGCCTTTTATGGAAGATGATCCGGCAGCAGCTTTCGGGTGCGATCACCGAGTAGATGGCATTTTCGAGCATAAAGCCTTTGTCGGCCACCTGAATGGCAAGTGCGCCGCCGCTGCCACCCTCGCCGATCACATAGGAAACCGTGGCCGTGTTGATGTCGCAAAACCTGCTGATGCAGTCGGAGATAAGAAACGATTGCCCGCCCATTTCCGAATCCATGGATGGATCGCCGCCATATGTGTCGATAAAGGAAATCACGGGGATGCGGTTTTTTTCTGCCTGGTCGAGCATTTCAAGCACAAAGCTGAAGCCTTCGGGCTTAACCATGCCGGTAGCCTTGCTACGCTTGCCTTTTCTGGCTTTTTCCTGCCCCAGGATGATGCATCCTATGCCGTTTATGGTGCCGGTTGCCGCAATCAGTGAGGGATCGGGTGAGCCATAGTATATGATATCGTCAAACACCCCTTCGATCACATCGGAACTTCTGATGCGCCTGGGGTGCCTGACCAGGTCATACCTTTCCTTATATGTCTTTTGAGGAGTGTGGTCATCTTTCTTAACCATGAAGCAGTCATTTTGGGTTTCAATCTGACAAAATTAAGGCATAAAGTTAGAAAACTTTCGATATGTTCGAAAAAATGACCGGATTCTGCCCTTAATCATCCCGCTAAGCTGAACCCCTGTCGCAAAACTCAGGAGGTTCGGCGACTGAAAGTCTTGTTGGAAGATCTTTTACGGGAATTCAGGCCGTTAAATACTTTCCTGTTAAGCCGGGCGGTCATCAGACGCAGTTTTTTCCTGCCTTCGGCCAGTTCCTTCAGGATGATTTTTTTGTCTTTTTCGGGCATATTCTCAATGCCTGAGAAGAGTTCAGAATAATAAGCGATACTTTCTTCCAGGTTTATTCCGAAATCGAGCAGTTGCTGGTTGACCTTTGGTTCCGGGGGAGTTCCCGCTTCAATGATCCTGTTTTTCAGGAAGTCGAGGTTTATCGACAATTCTTTTATGAACATATGCGGCCTGTCGGTGCGGCTGATCATGTTTGCCCTTCCATAGATATGGTCGGTGATCTCTTTCAGGCTCATCGTTTTTGAGAAATAGGCCAGGTTGGGTCCCGGGCATACGGAAACACCGCTGCCTTCAATCTTCGTATCGATATCGTTGAGCAGGAGTGCCGAGGTGCCAAGCCCAACGCAAATACATGATTTGTCTACGATGTTGTCATATTTTTCCTGGTAGCGGGCCACAGAATGCATTTCCCTGTCGAGTTCCTTCAGTTTCATGCGCTGGAATTGGCGGGATGCTGCGCAAATGCCTTTTTCAGAAAATTCATGGTTGAGTGCCACGAATTTCCTGGGACAGCTGCTGCCGGGCTTTCCCTGGCTGATCGCTGCCTGTTTTTCCATGTCTTTGCTGTTTCCCCTCAGGCTGTTGAACGGGATACCCAGCGGGGATATATTACTCAGGTAAAGGCTGTTTTCATCTGCTTCCTGAAGTTGTTTCAGGGTGGTTTTATCAACGTTCGTAACCTCAGGCACCAGCAGGAACGGACTTCCCCAGCCTATGGAATCGAGCCGGTAATGATCGATCAGGAAGCGGTGTTCATCGGCCGTGCCAACGCCTCCCTGTGCCGTGAACTTAACCGGCAGCGGTTGTGCGGGTGGTGTCCGCTCTTTGCTTTTCATGGTGTTGCAAAAAACATCATGTATGGATTGGATCAGTTCCTGCCTCAGGCTCCTGAACTTTTCGAGGATGGGGCCCAGGAGCTGGCCGTCGGTGGCAAACGCATGGCCGCCGCAGTTCAATCCCGATTCAACCCTGAATTCCGAAACCCACAGGCCTTTTTTTGCCAGGAATTTTCCCTGGATCAGGGCCGATTTGAAGTCGCTCACCTTTAAAACGATCTTTTTCTTGATACTCCAGTCCTTGCCCGGATGGAAGTCGCTGAAATTTTCCAGATAGCTGTATAACCTTGGGTTCATCCCTGCCGAAAGCACGAGAGAGGAAGAAAGATCGCTGTTTGCGTATCCCCTGACCGCCGCATGGGCATCGTTAAATTCACTTGCCAGCTTTTTTCCTTTGCGATAGTTTTCCTTGTCGACTTTGGTCATGATGTTCACATCGATACTGCCTGTCGAGAGCTTGTCTTTGATCCAGTTCCTGATCTCCTGAAGATCGGGGTACCCGGCCTGAAATTTTTTAAATTCTATCCTGAAAGGGGATTGCGTGGGCAGCATCCCGAAATACGACCTGATTTCATCAAGTTTTCCCGTAGCCAGGGTTTTCAGCTCCAGGTATTTCTTTTCCGCCAGGCTGTTCAGCAGATTCAGGTAAGAGGTGATCCTCTTCGCCCTGAAATCTTCGAATTTTTCGCTTATTTCCGTGTAGGGGACCCCGTACCTGTTACAATATACCTTTCTCATTTTTTCGAGCAGGAAGTCGTCGACAAGCGAAACCACGGAGTCGATGCCCAGGTGGGCCACCCTGACCGGTGTATCGACCGTATATCCGATCCCCATCACGGGGATATGAAAATTATGTGTGTTCATCATCATATATGGTGTTTCTGTACACAAATTATGCCGCAATCCTTCTTTCATGCTGACCACTGTCAGCGTTTCAGCGGGAAGTGCCTGAAATAATCCATAAAAAAGGCCAGGCACCCTCTGACAATTTAAAACTGGCGAATATTTTCAAAAGGGAACCTGAGAGGTGGGTAAAAAAGCCGGATTGCTTTATTTGTGTTTTTTTACTTGCCTTGCGATCAGACCTTTGGGGCCTTTTGCCAGTTCAAAATTAACAATATTATTTTCTTTTATCGGTTCCAGCAGGTCATTTGCATGGACAAAGACACTCTGGTTGGTGTCCATATCCCTGATGAAGCCGAAACCTTTGTTTTCGTCGAAAAAGCTGACCACGCCTTTTCTTTCCTGGTTTGCGTCCTCATCATGTGCCCTTTTCGGAATTCCGATTTCAATTTCTTCTGCTTCGATGTCGGTTTTACTGGCAGGGTCGGGCGGGGTATCGGTGATCACCCCGTTTTCATCCACATAAGCGATCATGTCGTCGAGGCTGGACGGCCCGTCACCTTCCTTCTTCGCCAGCCTTTTCTTTTCCTTTTCTTTTCTCTTTTTAGCCCTTTTGTTTCTTACTTCTTTCTTATTGAATGATTCCTGCGATCTGCCCATATTTAAATTTTAGGTTTATACAATGATGTTGGTTGCGGGAAACGCGTCCCCAACCTTCCATTTCATTTGTTTTCCTGTAATGCTGTTGCAGTGACAGGAGGGATGCTCTTAATAATCTTTTTTGGGACGTGCCTCATTTACCGTGATCTCACGGCTTTTCACCATCATTCCGTTCAGTTTTTCAATCGCTTCGCGTGCTTCGTCATCGTTATCCATTTCCACAAAGCCAAAGCCTTTGCTCCTGCCATTGTATTTGTCGCTGATGATCCTTGCTGAATTCACTTCGCCGAATTCCCCGAAAAGTTGTTCGAGGTCATTTTCATTTACCTTATAATCAAGGTTTCCTACATAAATGTTCATAATTGTTTTTTTTAATGATTCGTGTTTAATCGGTTAATAAAACCCAATAATTGGAAAGGAAGGCAACGATGAACTAATGGTCGGTGGAAAATTAGTCGATGGGAGCACAAACTTCAAATTCTTGAATTTTTACAAAGGTACGTTAATATTCACAGAAATCAACTTTCTTCGAAAAATACTTTCCTTTTAGCTGCCGAAATGTCCATCCATGTTAAAAGGATATGGGGAGCCGCCAGCCGGGATTTTTTGCCGGGAGCCTCCCTTTTTGCTTATCGCTCTCTAAATGTTGTATCTTTACTGTTCATTATGACAAAGGAAACAAAACTGGCCGTACTCATCGACGGGGATAACATCCCCTCCGGGTACATAAAGGAAATGATGGAAGAGATTACCAAGTATGGTACGCCTACCATCAAACGTATTTATGGCGACTGGACCAAGCCGCACCTGATCAAGTGGAAGAACCTTTTGCTTGAGAATGCGATAAACCCTGTTCAGCAATACAGTTATACAACGGGTAAAAATTCCACCGACTCGGCCATGATCATCGATGCCATGGACATTTTATATTCGGGAAAGGTGGACGGGTTTTGCCTGGTTTCTTCCGACAGCGACTTTACACGGCTGGCCACCAGGTTGCGCGAAGCGGGCATGGTGGTATACGGCATAGGCGAAAAGAAAACCCCGGGGCCGGTTATTGCTGCATGCGACAAGTTCATTTACCTGGAGATATTGAAAACAGATGGTGATATGGACGAATCGCAGAAGAAGAAAGCGAAATCCGAGTACGACAAGGTCACTTCAAAGGTGATCAGGCTGCTGCGAAACTCCGTTGACGATGCGGCGGATGAGGATGGATGGGCTTTCTTGGGCGATGTGGGATCCCTCATCCTGAAAAAACAACCCAATTTCGATGCCAGGAACTTTGGCTTTGAGAAGCTTACGCCACTGTTCCGGTCGACCGGTCAGTTTGAGATTGAACAAAGGGACCACGCCGGCGGAAAGTCGAAACTGATATATGTGCGGAACAAAAAACCGATTGCATAAAGCCCGTTGTCCCGAAAGCTTTTTTTAATCCGCCGTCGTCCCGCTTATCCGGTATTTCGGCGGTCGCGAAGGATGTGGTTAAAGGCTCCGTTGTTCTTTGCCTGAACTGCTATTTCATCGTGGGTTTAATATTATTTATTATGAAAGAATTCAACATGAAAAGAACCTCAGTAAGGGGGTTGCTTTTAATCGCACTGATATCAGCTTTTGCATGCGGGGGCATCCGTGCCAGTGCACAGCCCTATCAGGCTGGTCATGTTTCCATGGTATTTACTGATGATGACCGGAACGGCCGGCAGATTCCGGTTGAGGTTTACTACCCGGCCGAGCAGGGTGGGGAAGAGGTGCCGGTGGCACCGGGTGAGTTCCCCGTTCTTTCCCTGGGACACGGCTTTCTGATGGATGTCGGTTCCTATTCGAACTTTACTGATATCCTTATCCCCCCCGGGTATATTCTTGTGCTTGTCGACACGGAAACGGGCATTGCACCAGGCCATGAAGATTTTGGCCTCGATCTCTCTTTTGTCCTCAGGGCGATGAGGGATGAAGGGCTTGACCCGGCTTCCCTCTTTTTCGGTTCCGTATCGGGCAGGTCGGGGGTGATGGGCCATTCAATGGGGGGAGGCGCATCCATGCTGGCTGCCGCAGGCGACACTTCCATTACCGTGGTGGCCAATTTTGCCGCTGCCAATACCATGCCGTCAGCCGTTTCTGCTTCGGCAAACATACAGCAGCCCACGCTCCTGTTTGCCGGCTCCGAAGATTGCGTTACGCCGCCTTCCATGCATCAGTTGCTGATGTACGACTCACTGGCTTCGACCTGTAAGACCTTTATCAGCATTAACGGGGGCGGCCATTGCTATTTTGCAGATTATAATTTTTTATGCACCCTGGGAGAAAACTCCTGTGCGCCCGTGCTTACGGTGACCCGCGAAGAGCAACAGGAAATCACATTCGGTTTTCTGCTTCCATGGCTGGATCATTTCCTCAAAGACGATCCTGCCGCATGGAATATATTTACCGATTCCCTCTATGCTTCCGGAAAGATCAGCTATCTGCATGATTGTTCCCTCACCGGGCTGCCGGAAGGCGAAAGCGGGGGGGCGGAAATAAGGATTTATCCGCTGCCATTCAGGGATAAATTGATCATTGAGGGCGGGGAGAGCATGCATGTGCTCATGATCATTGATCAGACGGGCCGTGAAGTCGCATCCTTTTCACTGCCTGCCGGATACAGCAGGCATGTGAGCCTGGGATTTCTCAGGCCGGGTATCTACCACCTGCTGTTCCTGGGTGCTGACGGCAACAGCAGCTCTTTTAAAGGGATGAAGATCTGAAGGCGGATAATCTTCTTTAAAATCCCGGATGATGCAGCTGCCGGTCCGGATTCGGGCTTCCGCTGCGCGGAAGATTGCCCGATTTTGAAAGCTGAAATCTGAAATCTGAAATCTGAACTGTAGCAGGAACGGTTGTTATCACAAAACAAAATGAAACAGCCTGTTTCCCCGTCCCCCGTCCCTCGTCCCCCCTTTAAACCAGGCGGGGGAGGGCAATGTGATTGCGCGATTGAACGATATTCGAAAATGTCATCCCGACCCCGTGTAAACGGGGGAGGGAATCCCCGCCGGTGGGAGAAGGCATGACAAGAAGCCCCTCAACCCCAAACCCCTTTTTGCCCGGGGAGAAGGCATGACAAGAAGCCCCTTAACCCCAAACCCCTTCTTCCCTCGACTTCCGTTCGGGACAGGCTCCCGGGGAGAAGGCATGACAAGAAGCCCCTCAACCCCAAACCCCTTCTCCCCAGGGAGAAGGGGCTTTTTAATTTATTGGATGCCTGGTTAGAAATTCTATAATTTCTGATATTGTTTCTTCTGGTTTATTCATTACCTGCTCATTGCTGAATCTTATAATTCTTATCCCGTATCTTTCGAGTTCAGCTGTGCGGTTTTCATCATGTTCCTTAATGCTTAAAACTGAATGTATTTTTCCGTCAACTTCAATCATCAACCTTTGTTCATGACAATAAAAATCGGCCACATAATAATGTATCGGATGCTGCCTTCTGAATTTCAAACCTGCACATCTGCGACCCTTGAGAAAATTCCATAATTTTTTTTCTGCCATGGTTTGCTTTTTTCTCAGGCTTTTGGCATATCTTCTGGTCTTTCCTTCTGCGTCCAAATACAGAAAGAAGTCGATATTTTTTTTCTTGAAAACCACCAATTATTGAATTAAGCATCTCTAATAGTTAATACTTAAATATCAAAATTGTCCCCCAAAATAAATTTATTTTCCCCTTCTCCCCGGGAAGAAGGGGCCAGGGGATGAGCAGAATTCCCCCTTCTCCCTGGGGAGAAGGGGCTAGGGGATGAGGGGCATTGAAAATATATATTGGGGAGAAGGGGCCAGGGGATGAGGGGTGTTGCAGAAAAGCATCCCCGGGAAGAAGGGGCCAGGGGATGAGCAGAATTCCCCCTTCTCCCCGGGAAGAAGGGGCCAGGGGATGAGCAGAATTTCCCCTTCTCCCCGGGAAGAAGGGGCCAGGGGATGAGCAGAATTCCCCCTTCTCCCTGGGGAGAAGGGGCCAGGGGATGAGGGGTGTTG
>Ga0334893_1000213_pt1 | contig 93358 bp, 80 predicted proteins | sample GraSluR3_MG_5_FD_207218 | JGI IMG/M metagenome (GOLD analysis project Ga0334893, IMG submission 207218) | Sludge microbial communities from methane-producing bioreactor in Wageningen University, Netherlands - Granular Sludge_09_05-R3 | ecosystem: Engineered > Bioreactor > Anaerobic >...
CTTGTAGGGTGCTCTTTTTATCGAAGTAATGGCAATAGCAGATATCGCCTAGTAAGTATCGTTTCTCAGCATCCTTTTTAGATGTTTTAAAATTCAGGTAGTAAAGGCTTTTCTTTTTATCTTCATCTTCAATGGTTCTTAAATTATCAAGGTCAAACAAGAAAGAATCACCCTTGTCTATAACAGGAACTACATAGAATGTAGTTTCTATTGGCTTCCCATCCTTATCCTTATTTTTTCTAAGAGCCTCCACATCTTTCATTACAGAATTTACCTGTTCGTGGTATATATGTGCATTGGGCGCTTGGCGGTATAGTTTACCTATTTTAATTACGGTATCAAGCATATTGAATTTGGTTTTAATTGTTAAACAATGGAGAGAATAAATAAAGGTCGCTAGCCAGTTCTTATAGTTTCATAATTATCATTATACTCATCCAATAAATTAACTACATATTCTTCAAACTCCTTAAAATATGTACTGCTAATAAAATAATTGGGGGTGTAAGGGTTCTCAACTACTATTGTAAAAATATCCTTACCGCTAAACCCTTTTTCTTTAAAATAACTCACGCTTACCTTTGCATACTCTTTAACTTCATCCATTGTCATCAGATGAAAATCTAAATTTTGATAGATTCTAGCTTTTTCCATAATTCTAATTTTTAATTTATAATGCAAATATAAACTATCGCAGTGTAATATACTTAATATTAACAAACATTTTTTCAACAAAATATAAACATTGTATTAATCTGAATATTAGAGTTATATTTGCATTGAATTATAACTTTGGAATCCTCATTTGGAGTTGAAATGTGTAATATACTTAAAACGTGTTATTTAATCAGACCATTGTGGATTCCAGTCCTCCAAACCTGACAGGTTTACAAAACCTGTCAGGTTTTAACCACCCCCACGCATCCAAACCCCATGCTGTTCTTCTCGCCAAAGCCTGCTGCGTATCCAATTTTCAGGAGTTCAGTGGGTGCTGTTAGCGCAAATCGATAGGTATAGCCTATTACTTTGGTTTGCTGTGGGGTGCCAGCCTTAATGGCTATGCCTCTTTTACGGAACGTGCTTAGGAGTTCGAATTTTACATCGGCACCTCCCTCAAACTCCTCAACATAGTATGCCAAATATTTTTGGCAGAGATTTTTGTAAAGGGCTTGCTCCATTCGTGGGTCACAAGGTTCAATGAAGTGGGGCTTACCCTCGTCGTTTTTAATAGCAACAGTAAGTGGAGAGAGTGTTTCAAAAACCATCTTATTAGCGAAGGTTGGCTGAGGCATTAGTTCAATTCCCGCTACCCTAAACATTACCCTGCTTTTGCTATCGCCAAGCACAAACTGCTGCTGGGCAAACACACCTTTAATAAACTCTTCTGTCGACTTCTCCGGTAAAAAGCTTAACTGCAAACTAATAATTGGGTCGTTTATCTGAATTCTATCACCCATTATTTTCTTTTTCACAACATCAAAATGTGAGAAGGTGAAAAGTCGAAACTGCTTGCTACCCTGAGCAAAGCCATTGGTATGTAACCAACTTGCGTACTCCTTGTTACCCTTCTCCAAGGTTTTATAAATCCACCCTGCCACCTCGTACTGATAGTTAATGGGCAGGATTCGGTTCTGAGTTTCGGCAATTTCAAGATTTATTTTAAAGCGCATAATTATTATCTTTCTTTTTCCAAACCTGACAGGTTTTAGAAACCTGTCAGGTTTATACAACAAATAATTATCTACTCCTCCATCTTCCTCCCTTCACCAATACGTACCTTGCTGGTTTCAAGAGCCTTTAGGGCAATATCCTTAACACCAGCATCGGCGGCCGCAGCCTTAGTAGCCAGCTCCTTAACAGTAGCTTCCATATCCTTAATTTTGTCCTTTAGGTTTGCAATAATCTGGTTATTGAGTTTTAGCTCCCCCTCCAGCTGCTTGGCGCTTAGCTGCTTCTCGAACTCATGCTGTGTGGTTAGCTGTTGGGTAACTACCTCCTGGGCTTGCTTAACGGCCTGTTCAAGTTCCTGAGGGAAGGAGGCCACCTGCTTGCGTAACTCCGCAAGTTCAGCTTCAGCAGCTGCAATGGCATCTTCGCGCTGCGTTAGCTCACGCTCTTTGGCTTCACGCTTTTCGTTGTAGGCATCGGTCTCCTTCTTGCGTTGCTGGCCAATGGTGTAGTTGTACTCGTCCTCTTCGCGCTTACGGGCTTTCTTCAAATTCTCGTCGTATTCCTTCTGCAACAGTGTTTGTTGCTCCTGCTCCCTTTTCCACGTTGCACGTTTCTCAGCCATTTCACTTTCAAATGCCTGCTTGGTCTCAGCCATATCAGCTTCAAACTGAGATTTTTTTTCCTTCTGAGCAAGAAGCATGGCAGATAGCGAGTCGGTTTCGGCAGTAAGCTGGTAAAGGTTCTGTAGGTTTTCCTTCTCAATGGCAATGGCCTTTTGCAGGTCAGCAAACTTCTGGTACTCGGCAGTTAGGTTTTCCGATAGCTTATCGAGAGCGGAGGTTAGCTGCACCTTTAGGCTGGCCATTTGGGTAACGACCCCATCGAAGGTCTGTGCTGAGGCTGCTTTCACCAAATTAGCATTCTGCTTAACCTCTTGCTCCTTACGGGGATCTTCGGGTTTGGTGCTCTTTACCTTTTCCAACAGCTCCTCATAGGCTTCAAGGATTTCATTCTTTGTACTTTTGCTTGTTACATTCTTAGTCATAGTGTTAGCCATTAGTTTGATTAAAAAAATAAAAACAACGATTGCCTCTAAGAGAGGCTATTTAGATGTTTGTTTATGCCATTTTGTAATTCTCTCATCGATATAGACTTTAAGTCCTTCTGGTTTAACCACCTCAACCTCATTGAGCAACCCCAGAATAAATCGGCCAATACCCTCGAACGAATACACCGCACCATTATAAATTGCACCTTTCGTGTTTTTCTTAATATAATATGTTGTATCGGGGAATTCCTCTTCCATAAGTCGATGAGCTCGATCCGAAAGTTTTAAAACTACAGGGATTGGCTCTGTTCCGCTCATACCAAAGGCATCAATTTGGCATTCCCCATGTTTCTCTTCGAACTGCCATTGAGAATCCGTTGTGGCAACACCCTCAATACGATCTATCTTGAATTGCTTTACCATATGCGAGTTCACCTCGAAGGCTATTAGGTAGGTATAATAGCAAAAAAACTTGATAGGCTCAATTAGCCTGTCGCTGGTTTTACCACTGCTTAGCGAATGGTAATTTTTAAGAATAAGCTGCTCCTTATTTTTTATGGCTTTGCGAACTGTGCTGATGTTTTTTGAAATACCTTGCCTATAGAGGGTCTCTGAAATCTCATCAATATCTGTTAGGGCATATAACTTGGATTGCAAGCTTTTCTGGAGTGGTCCACGCAGGGGACTGTTGGTTATGGCATCCTTTATGGCTGCTGCTTCCTCCAGACTGAAAATAATAAGATCCTCGGGTTTAAACTGAAACCTATCAACACGCTCAATGGAGAAGCAGTCGCCCTTCTTCTCAACTTCAAAACCTAAATCCTGAAGCAGCACAAAATAACGTTCTATGGTTCGTTCCGACACATCGAAATCATAGGCTAACGCGGCTTTAGTAACACCAAAAGGGGCTCGCAAACGCGAGATTAAGCTAAAGACTCTATAAATTTTTCTATGATCTACCATTTCCTAACAATATAATTGTGCAATAAACTTACAAAAAAATACCATTGAATCAAATATTTACTAACCTGAATTATTGGTAGGAAATATCAGCAAAATGGCATTCTATGCGTTGTTTCTATTTATAAACACAGCTACCCTTACCTGCTCTTCTGGATTGCACTGGGGATACACCCCCTGTACTACAGCAGTAAATACATTGTAACCAGCATTTAGCATCTTACTAACTTCTCGGTTACTCGATCTGGGGATATACCCAAGCATATAATTGCCATGGTATATGGCCACTGCGTTTTTGTCGAATTTGTTGGAGGGTTCGGCAACCAGCTTAACCTCAGTTCCAATTGAAAGCTGATTGAATGCAAAGGCTCCATCGTAAAAAGTGAAGCCAGCAATATAAAAATTGGCAAAATGTTCTCTAACTCTTTCCATAACTTTTTTATTAGCAAAACTATGACACACTTCCGACAACTTGTGTCGGAGAACGTAAAAAGTTTAGGAAATGGTTTAAACTATAATTAAAAGCGCAATTGTTGATGAGCAAAACTATACACACCCTTACCCTATCGCCTCTTTCACTACCTTTACCCTACGGGAGTATATGGCCACGGCGGCAAGGCAAACTACACTTGATGCCAAAAGGGTGATTTGAACTCCAATGGAACCAGAGATGGTTCCCAGCAGCAAGCTGCCCAAGGGCGTTACCCCTAGAAACGACATACCGTAAAGCGACATAACCCTACCCCGCTTACCATCATCAACAATGGTTTGTATAAGGGTATTGGTTGATGCGTACTGCACTATCATTCCAAAGCCTGTAATGTATAGCAACACCAGCGAAAGGGTTACGCTTGTGGAGAGCGACATGCTCATAAGGCCTAAGGCAAATATGATTGCGGAGCCCAATATAAGCTTGGGCAGAGTTGATACGTTTTTTCGTGAGGCTAAGTAGATTGCTCCCGTTAATGCCCCGGCACCCAATGCTCCTGTTAAAAAGCCAAGGAGTTGCGAGTCGCCGCCCAGGATATCCTTGGCAAAAACGGGCATAAAAACCTGAAAGGGCAGACCAAAGAAACCAGTTGTAACCACCAACAGGAGTAGGTACCTAATTGGCCTAAACGAGAAGGCATACTTAGCTCCTTCCACCAAATCGGAAATCACGGAACCGTGCTTAACATTCCTATTTATGGTATCAATCCGCATAGCTAGCAGCGAGAACACCACTCCCAGAAAGCTTACGCCATTAATCATAAAGCAAATACCCTCGCCCACCCAGGCAATAAGGAAACCGCCAATCATTGGCCCGATAAACCGAGCCGAGTTGAAAAGAGTTGAGTTTAACGCCACCGAATTTTGTAGCAACTCCTTGTCGCCAATCATGTCCACAAGGAATGCATGGCGGAAAGGGTTGTCGAATGCTATTACTATCCCGTTTAATGCTGCAATTAGGGCAATATGCCAAACCTGAACAGTATTGGTGAGTATTAGCGTTCCCATGGTAAATGCCAGAATCATAGGAACCACCTGTGCAACAATAAGCACCTTGCGCCTATCGAGCCTATCGGCAAAAACACCGGCAAAGGGAGTGAGGAAAAGCGCTGGTATTTGCCCCGAGAAACCGATTACGCCCAACCAAAATGCCGATTCGGTGAGACGATACACAAGCCACCCCAGAGCGATATTCTGTATCCACGTCCCCATTAGCGAAACTATTTGCCCCATGAAGAACAGACGAAAATTCCTGTTTTTCAACGCTCTAAAGGCAAAACCCACACGATGAAAGTACGATCGGATATCGAGTAAGCGATTCATTTGGTATGAGTTAGAAGAGATATAAAAAAACAAGACTCCTGAATGAGGCAGGGTCTTGTTTTCACTTAACCTTTGCATTGCAAAGGTAGAAACGATAAGCTAAACGAAAAAATTTGGCGATTATCTTTTTAAATCCTTAAAGTGCTTCATGAACTGAACCCGCTCGAATGCAGCAGGGTCATAGCTCTTGGCCTGGCTCATCTTACCCTTAAACTCATCTATGCTCTTATAACCCATTTCAGTCATCCAGTCCTCAACCTGCTTAAGCATTAATGCAATTTGCTCAAAGCCATTCCTGTAAAGGGTCGATGCAATTTGGGTAACGGTTGCACCTGCAAGCAGAGACTTTACCACTGCATTTCCATCATGCACACCTGTTGATGCGGCCAAATCGCACGATACGCGCTCGGCCATAATGGCAACCCAGCGCAAGGGCATGGCAAAGTCGCCAGCCGAGCTGAACACAGAACCCCCGGTGTACTCAAGGGTATTGATATCGAAATCGGGATTGTAGAATCGGTTGAATAGCACAATGGACTTAATGGGCGTTTCGCTAAGGCGTTTGATAAAGCTGCCCAACGAGGCGTTGTACGGGCTAATTTTTACGCCCACCGGAATCTTCACCATGCTGGTTACCTGAGTAATAATATCAAAGTACAGCTTCTCGTTCTCCTCGGCACTTCTGCTAAAATCAGATGGTAGTGCAAAGATATTTAGCTCAATGGCATCGGCACCGGCATCCTGAATGCGCTTGGCAAAATCGGGCCACTTATCGGCAGTTACACAATTTACACTGGCTATGATGGGGATGCTAACAGCCTTTTTGGCATCGGTAATAAGCTTGAGGTAATTAGCCACCGGATCCTCCATCTCATCAAAATCGAAGTATTCAATAGTTTCGGGGTAGATAAACCCGGAGGATTGCATCTTGTTCATATTGTCCTGAGCCTCCATGATGATCTCCTCCTCGAACAGAGATTTCAGAACTACGGCCGCAGCACCGTTGGTCTCAATGGCCTTAATGTTTTCGAGCGAGTTGGTTAATCCGGAGCTTGCTGCAATAATAGGGTTCTTAAGCTTAAGCCCCATGTAGCTTGTTGCTAAGTTGGTCATAGTATGTTAGGTTTTGGTGATCGAAATATGATGTAATTTACAAAAAATTCATCGATTGACACAAAAGCCTTAACAAACAAAAGGTCAAATAGCTCAAAACTTGGAAACTTAAGGCTACAGAAAGGTAAGCTTCACCTCTTTCAAAAATTTATCCTGCAGTAAGTTGGCCATACGCTTAATAACGGTACGACGGATTTCCAGCTCAACGGGCAGGCTTGGATCTTGGTGCGCCACATTAATACCTGTTCCAATAATGAAGTGTATCTCGTCGCTTTCGAGAATAAGGGTGATAATCTGGTCGGCAGGCCCTTTCCCGGGAATGGAAGTTTCGCTAAACTTTGAGAGGATTTCGGTTACCTTGCTTAGGGTGAGTATTCCCTCGGTTACCAGGTCGGCACCCTCCATAAACGAAATGGGGGGTAGATCGGGATCGGTGAACTCGAAGCTATCCTCAATCTCGAGGCCCAACTCGCGAGAGATGATATCGCCCGTTGTTGCCCCGCACACAACCTTTTTACCTTCGAATTCCTTGAACTTTTTGGCAAGCTTACTATCGTTCTCCTTTTCGAATGGGGGGCCAGAGCAAATAAGCAATTTACGAGGTTGCCTAAAGTATATGGTAGCAGCGCTAATATCATCCTTAGGGTGGTAGCCATCGTTAAGGTAGGCCATATTAACAAGCTTAGTGCTAAGCTTCCGAGCCGAGATGTTTGCCTCGTTTTTTATTAGTCGCGCCACAAAATCCTGTGCATTCTCCAATCCCCATCCAAAGGGGTAATCCTCACTACCCATCCCCGATTGGGTTATGCCATCGCCCCATATCACAATTCTATCCTCCTTTTGTGGGGTGAAAGTACAATACCGAAGTTCTTTACCTGCGTTTACTTCGCTTTGTAAAATTACGCATTGCCAACCGGGCTCAAACCTTTCATTACCTCGCATAACAACACACTCGGGGTTATCGTACTCCAAAATTCGAGTGGCACCACCGTGCTCGATGTCAACAATGGTGAATGTTGAGTAGCTCATTTGCCTAACGGAGCAAACGGGCAGGGTATTCATGATAATCTCGGCAATCTTGTTTATCTCCTTATGCTCCTTGGTAAAACTTAACGCCATCTTAGCGGTAAGGGTTGCCAGCACATTTGCCTTAACGCCGTGCCCCATCCCATCGCTAAGCACCACTATGGTTCGCTCCTCGCCTAAAACCCTTTCGCTCAGGAAGACATCGCCACAAATCCTTTCCCCATCATGGTTTTTCTGCTGACAGTTTACCTCTATAAAAAAATTATCGGACATGAGTTGGTTGATTGGTTGGTTGACTGAACGTAACGGCTGTCAAGAATGATTTGCAATTGGATTGTTATTTACACCACTTCCTTAATCTTTTCCTTTATTCCCCTCCTTGTAAGTGTTGATTATTGAGTTAAGCATATGCTCCGTTTCGGCCGCCCCCTCACCTAGCAGGAATCCTATTTTCTGCACCATGGCCAAATTGATGTCAATGGCCTCGGTTATCCTCTTTACAACTTCCTCCTTACGTACCTCGGGGGCGTACATATCGCGAATTACTGCGCCAACAATATCGTTCTTCTTTATTGTAAATACCGATATGTTGAGCAAAACATCCTTGTAGTGAACGTCTCTGTTCTTAATATCCTCGTTGTTCTGTATTACATACGAAAATAGGTTGTATATATTATACGGTATCAAGGTTTTAAGATCGGCACCCACCAGGCCGGGTACTATTTCGTTTATTTCTAAAGCATCGTCTCCCAGCAGGTCGATGAAGCTTTGGTTACTTTGAACAATCTTCAGCTTCCTATTAACAATTACTAATGCCGAAGGCAACTTTTTCATCATGGTGGTGATGGTTTCCGAAGCATCGCGAGCAGCCTCCTGCTCTTCTCTAGCCAACTTTTCGGACTCGCGAAGAGCTTGCTGGGTTTTGGCAAGCTTGTCGTTAGTTGCGCGCAAGGTTTTAATATATTCCTGCCTGTTGGCTAGGGAGTAGTTTAGGCACATATCGGTATGGGCAAGCCCCGACGAAACGGCAACGGCAAAATCTCTACAACTTTTGTATCCACAGGCCTCACAGCCCGAGTCTTTACCCAGCGACTCCTTCCCTATCACTTTCAATATTTCATGCACCACCTCCTCCGAAGGGGGAGTTACCCTCTGGTCGTCGGGTTTAAACACGCAGCTAAAATCATGATCGGAATGCTTGACAATGCTAGCCTCAAATGCTTTCTGATTGAATGTTTTTAACCTTTTATTAGCGTAGTTCACCACCATGGTTCGGCGAATGAACTTTTGACCACCCCTGGACATACCAGGCCCCATAAGGCAACCATCGCAGTAGAATAGGTTGAAGTGCCTGCTTATCTCCTCGGCACTACTTTCGAACTCCTTAACAGCATCCAGAATATTATCACGCCCCTCGGTGGTTATCACATCCCCGGTAAGCAGGTTCTCATCTATATCAACGGCTTGTAAAAGCCCATTGGCTATGGGCAGTAGTGAACCTTTGTACCCAATGGGGTTATCAAACTCGCTGTACTCCAGCTTACTTTCTTTAATCTCATACTCATCAAAGAGTTCGCGTAGTTCGGTAAATGTAAGTACCGAGTCGACCTTACCATCGCCTGTGTAGAGGAGAGCCTCCTCCTTGCTCTGAATGCAAGGGCCAATGTACACCACCTTGGTATCATCGCCATACTCGCGATGAATAACCTTGGCTGTTGCTATCATTGGCGAAACGATTGGGGCAAGATTGTTTACCAGCTCAGGGTGAAACTTCTCCACCAACGAAACCACCACGGGGCAAACTGATGTAAAGAAATATTTCCCCTTAAAATCATCGAATAGCTTTTTGTACTCCCTCGCCACCAAATCGACTCCAAAAGTCACCTCACACACGTAGGTAAACCCAAGCGATTTGATCATCTGCACAAACTTGCGATAGTCGGTGATATCAACAAATTCACCCGAGATTGAGGGAGCAACAATGGCGGCCAGCTTCCCACCCTCCTTAAGCAGGCTCTTCACCTCCTCCTTCGACGATTTATATGATATTGCGCTAACGGGGCAAATGTTAATACAGCTTCCGCAGCCAATGCACCTTTCGGGTAGTATAACAGCGAAATTTTTCTCTGCTTTCACCTCAATGGCCTTAACGGGGCAAACCCTTACACAGGCAAAGCAGTTGATACATTTTGACTCGCTAATATTGAATAGTTGAGACATGATTGCGAATAGATTAATTTTCGAAAGTGGAGTTCAGGATATCGATGGCCTTTTGCTCATCAACATTGGTATATACCATACCAGCAACCTTAAGGATAGGCCCCTCGGCGCAATTACCAAAACAATGCCCCCCATGGAAATTTATGCGCTCCTGGATGTTGTTGTCCTTAATGTATTGGGATATGGTTTTAAGCAAACCCTTATTCCCTCTGGCAAAGCATGAGCTGCCAAGACAAATTACAACTTCAACTTTCTCACTCATATCAACAATAATCGTTATTACATTAACAACAAAGATAATGATAAAAACAGTAGGGTAATTTATATAAGCCCGTGTTTTACATCCTCGTTGGTAAGCTGGCGTTTAAGCCCTTACAATAAATTACTGACAAACAAAATTTTATGTTTCAATCAATTCTAATTTTTCTCTGATATTAACTAAGTTAGAATGATTTAAAATTACAACCTTGTATTGCGCAATAGGGTAACAATTGCTAAATTGAAAGCGGTTAAAATAACTTATACGAATCGTACAACCTTATTTATCAGTGTTTTATATTTGTTATTTCGCAAACAATAAAGTTACAAGCATCAAAAACAAGTGTTGCAAAACACCCAGCTATGGAAAAAAAACTTAAAGAGCTACTGGAAAAGTATAGTCACACCTCAAGGGACAGCTTAATACCAATTCTTCAGGATGTTCATGACGAGTTGGGATACCTGTCGGAGGAATCGCTATCGGCCATTGGCAAGCATTTGAATGTGCCCACAAGCAAGATATATGGTTTGGCCACTTTCTACAACCAATTCCGCTTTCAGCCAAAGGGCAAAAACCACATAAGGGTATGCCATGGCTCATCGTGCCACTTAATGGGAACGGTTACCCTACTAGAGGTTATCGAAAAGATACTGAAAATTAAGCCCGGCCAAACCTCGCGCGACGGCAAGTTTAGCCTCGAAGTGGTTAGCTGCGTTGGTGCATGTGCCCAATCGCCCGTAATATCTATTAACGGAAAGCCCTACGGAAAGCTAACCACAGAACGATTGGAGCAAATAATTGAGGAACAAAGCAGCATAGAGCCAGCATAGTATCCACTTTCAATAATAAACATTAAATAGCAAAGGATTTCAATGGAAAAGGTTACAGCCGATAGCATAAAGTTCTGCGTCGATAACATCATTGCTAGCCCCCCTGCCGAGGACATTAAGTATATTAACGATAAGCTATCAATACTCCGCAGAAACAACATTTCCATTCCCATTGTTTACCTGGGAATTACCAGCTCATCCATAGTGGCTGGAGCCCTAGATGTACGCGAGGCAATTGATGATTACATTTCCGAATCGGACATAGATATCGAGCTGATTGAGGTTGGTAGCATTGGGCTTTGCAGCCTTGAGCCCATAATGGATATACAGCTCCCCGGGAAATGCAGAATATCATTCCAACAGGTTACACCCGATCTGGTTCAGCAGATACTCGATGGCGTTCTTAACAACTTTTTACCCCCCGACAACATTCTTGCGCAGTACAGGAACCCAATTCATCAACCCTGGGCAAGTGTGCCGTTTTTCGATGAATTATCGTTCTTCGGGATGCAGCAAAGGCATCTGTTGGCCAACTGCGGATTCGTTAATAACCTTAGCATTGTTGATGCATTTGCGTTTGGTAGATACAAAACCTTTGCAGATGTTTTGCGCACCCATACCCACGACGAGGTTTGTAAAATAGTAGAGGCGAGCGGACTAAGAGGAAGGGGTGGTGGTGGTTACCCCACCGGCAAAAAGTGGAGAGCAACACTTGAAGCCGCTGCAAACCAGAAGTACCTGATTTGCAATGCCGACGAAAGCGACCCCGGTGCCTTTATGGATAGGATGCTAATTGAAAGTGATCCCCATCTGATTATTGAGGGCGTAGCAATCTCTGCCTATGCAATTGGCGCTAGCAAAGCCTACATATACACCCGAAACCGATATGAGTTTACCGTACAACGACTCGAGGAGGCTATTAGCCAGGCCTACGATGCAGGTTTACTGGGCTACAACATTATGGACAGTGGCTACAGCCTTGATATTTCGATAAGAAAGGGGCCCGGAGCCTACGTGTGTGGCGAGGAAACCGCCCTAATCCAAAGCCTTGAGGGCAAACGTGGCATGCCCACCCTAAAACCGCCATTTCCTGCAACAAAAGGTCTTCATGGCAAACCAACCATAGTTAATAATATTGAAACGCTTGCTAACGTTCCGCTAATAGTAGCCAATGGTGCCGACTGGTACAGCAATATTGGGTCTGAAAAATCAAAGGGAACAAAGCTCTTCTCCGTGTCGGGTAAGGTGAACCAGGTATGCTTTGTTGAAGTGCCCATGGGTACACCCATTGCCAAGATTGTTGAGCTTGCCGGAGGGGTTAAGCAAGGTCGAACCTTAAAGGCGGTGCAAATAGGCGGTCCATCGGGTGGCGCGATAACTGCCAATGAGCTAAATACGGCCATCGACTTTGAACCGCTCAAGCAAATTGGAGTATCGATGGGATCGGGCGGGATAACCATATTTGACGACACGGTATGTATAGTTGACATGGTGAAATATTACATGCAGTTTATTCAAAACGAGAGCTGTGGCAAATGCATCCCTTGCCGCGAGGGGTCGCAACGGATGTGCGCCATACTCGATAATATCACCAAGCGCCCAAATAACGACGATCAGCATAGCACGCTAGAGCGTTTTAAGGGGGTTATACAGCTCGAAAGCCTTGCCGAAGTTATGCGCGACACGTCGCTTTGCGGCTTAGGGCAAACCGCCCCAAACCCAGTGCTTTCTGCACTTAAGAAGTTTCGCGACGAGTTCGAAGAGCATATATTCGACCGCAAGTGCCAGGCCAACGTTTGCCATAACCTAAGAACCTACTATATCGATGTAGAAAGATGTACCGGCTGCGCAGCTTGTGCTAAAAAATGCCCATCCAATGCCATCATTGGCACCCCCCGATCGCCATACTTTGTGGTTGAAGAAAAATGTATAGGTTGTGGCATTTGCGAAGAGGTGTGTAAGTTTTCGGCGGTATTTTACAAATAGTTCATCATCTTAAGGAGTACATAATACGCAAAGCGTATGAAAATTGAAGTTAATAACAAAACCATTGAGGCTCGAAAGGGCGATACAATTCTTGAATCGCTTACCCGAAATGGCATAAAGGTACCTACCCTTTGCAATATCAAGGGGCTTTCGCCAACGGGTGCATGTCGTATTTGCGTTGTGGAAGTTGATGGCATAAGCAACTTGGTAACAGCCTGCTCATACCCGGTTGAGGAGGGTATGAAGATAAAGACTCACTCGTCCAAGGTGCTTAAGGCGCGAAAGGTGCTTGTGGAACTACTGCTCAGCAGCCACCCCGACGACTGCCTGTACTGCGAACGGAATGGCACATGCGAATTGCAAGACTTAGCCATTGAGCTTAACATCCGCGAGCGTCGGATACCTGCCCGTAAGCTCAGGCATAGGCTCGATTTGTCGAGCCCAAGCATTGTCCGCGACCCAGCCAAATGTATCCTTTGTGGCAGGTGCGTTAGGGTTTGCGACGAGGTTCAATCGGTAGCTACACTCGAACCTGTTTACAGAGGCCGAAAAACCTACATAGGAACATCAATGAATCGTGATATCAACTCATCAAGCTGTATTACCTGTGGGCAGTGCATATTGGTTTGCCCAACGGGTGCGCTGCATGAGCATTCGCGAGTTGCCGACATCCAGGATATACTTAGCCATAAGGATAAAAAGGTGGCCATTCAGGTTGGTCCTGCGGTTAGCGTTTCCCTAGCCGAAGAGTTCAACCTAAAAGCAGGTAAGGATTTGAACGGGATTCTTTTCGCCATTCTCAAGACCATTGGCTTCGACTACGTATTTGACACGTCGTTTGCTGCCGACCTGCACATCATGGAAACATCCGCTCAGCTTCAGGAGCGAATGGTCACCAAAGAGAACTTACCTATGATATCGAGCTGCTGCCCAGCCTGGGTAAAATTTGCAGAACAATCGTATCCCGATTTACTCCCATTGATATCAACCAGCAAATCGCCACAACAAATGATGGGAGCCCTCCTAAAAAGCCACTTTGCATCACTGGAGGGGCTTGCCCCTAACCAGCTATATTCGGTTTCGGTAATGCCATGCATAGCTAAAAAATTTGAAGCACAACGCCCCGAGATGACCAGCAGAGGGGCGTCCGACGTAGATGTTGTAATAACCACTCGAGAGCTTGTCAAGCTCATTAAGCTATACGGCATTGATGTAGAAAGCATAGAACCTCAACATTTTGATAACCCCTTTGGGGTTAGAAGTAGTTCTGGCAAGCTATTCGCCAACTCAGGTGGTACAACCGAAGGTATTATTCGTACACTATATCACCAAAAAACGGGCAAGGAGCTAAATCAACCCAAGCTAAACGAGCTACGCTCTGTTAATGGAGTAAAAGATTTTACCCAAAAAATTGGCAAGGAAACACTTAAGGTAACAGTAGCCAATGGTATGACCAACGTGCGACAGCTGCTCGAGTTAATTCGAAATGGGGAATGCGATGCCCACTACATCGAAATTATGGCTTGCCCCGGCGGATGTGTAAACGGTGGAGGACAGCCCTTAAGGGGTGTTGACAAGCATGTTAAGGCCCGTTCGCGAACCATTTACGACATTGATGAGTCGGAGAGTTTAAAATGTGCACATAACAACCCACTAATAAAAGATCTTTACACCAATTATCTCAATGTACAGGACAAGGAAAAGGTGAAAAAACTTTTGCATACATCCTACAAGCAAAGGGATGTGCTAGTGTAAAAACAATTCACAAGCATCAAATTTACCAGTAGGCAAAAGCAAATCCACATCTTATGACCACAGCAAATAACCATAAGCAACTGGTGTACACGGTTAAAGAGCTATGCCGAATGTGCTACACTTGCGTAAGGGAGTGTCCGGCAAAGGCCATAAGAATTTATAATGGTCAGGCCGAAGTGATATCAGACCGATGCATTGGTTGTGGCAACTGCATAAAGGTATGTAGTCAGGATGCCAAAGTGTTTTTACAAACCAGGCAAGATGTTAAAACCCTACTAAAATCGCAACCCAACGTGGCCGCCATAGTTGCACCCAGCTTTCCGGCTGAGTTTTCAGATATCCCTAACTCGCAAACTTTTGTGGGAATGCTAAGGGAAATGGGGTTTCATCACGTTTTTGAGGTGGGTTTTGGTGCCGATCTGGTGGCACACCAGTACAAAAAGTTGCTGGATAATCATAGCAGTGGCTACATATCGTCCGACTGTCCTGCAATAGTAAACTACATCAGATACTACCACCCCGAGCTTACCAACAACCTTATGCCCATTGTGTCGCCCATGGTGGCTATGGCCAAAGTGGTTAAAGCTATATACAGCGATGCCAAAATTGTTTTTATTGGACCATGCATTGCAAAGAAAGACGAATCGGACGAGGTAGATATAGGCTTAACCTTTAGGGAGGTAAGAGCCATGTTCGATAGCCTGGGGATCTTGCCACACTCCGTTACACCAGCCGATTTTGAAGAGCCAAGGGCAGGTAAGGGAGCCATATTTCCAATAACAAGAGGGCTAACCCAAACCATCAATATAAGTGACGACATGCTGGAAAGTAAGGTAATTGTTGCCGATGGCCGTAAGGGTTTTCAGGATGCCATAAAGGAATTTGAGGACGGATACTTAAGCAACCATTACCTCGAGCTACTTTGCTGCGAGGGATGCATAATGGGCCCCGGCATGAGCCCCGAGGGCAAACGATACCAACGACGCCAGTACATTAGCAATTACGTTCAGCAAAAGTTTAGCGGCGAGGAGGTAGCACGCTGGCAAGAAAATCTTGATAAGTTTAAAGACATAGACCTTACCCGGTTGTTTAGCCCCGGCGACAAGCGGTTGCCTTTACCCGACGAGGAAGAGGTGAACAGAGTGTTGGCATCTATGGGGAAGTTTACAACCCGCGATCACCTTAACTGCGGCACCTGTGGTTACGAAACCTGCATTGAGCATGCAATAGCAATTGTGGAAGGGCTGGCCGAAGTGGAGATGTGCCTTCCCTACACCATCGAAGAGCTGCATGAGACTATTGAGGATTTGGCCATTACCAATAAAAAGCTAGCCCAAGTGCAGCAGGCCCTAAAACATTCGGAGAAATTGGCCCATATGGGACAACTCTCGGCAGGCATCGCGCATGAACTTAACAATCCGCTTGGGATTATACTCATGTACAGCAATATCCTGCTTGACGAGCTCGAAGATGCACACCCACTCAAGAACGATATGAATCTTATCTCGATACAGGCCAAGCGATGTAAAAAGATTGTAAGCGGGCTACTCAACTTTGCTCGTAAAAACCAGATTAAGGTTGAGGATGTTGAGGTGAAAAAGCTAGTAGAAGACAGCCTCCTTTCAGTAATAATTCCCGATAGTATTCGAACAGAGGTCACCTGTAGCAAGGACTCCATTAGAGCTATGCTCGACTACGAGCAAATGATTCAAATGCTTTCAAATCTTATAAAAAATGCAGTAGAGGCCATGCCTAGGGGTGGAAAGGTTGAGGTTGATGTTACAGAAACTTCAGACGATATTGTAATTAGAGTAAAAGACTATGGTGTGGGCATACCCCCCGAAAATATTGATAAACTTTTCACACCATTCTTTACTACCAAAGGAATTGGGCAGGGCACAGGTTTGGGATTAGCTACAATTTATGGCATTGTAAAAATGCACAAGGGAAGTATTGAGGTCGACTCCAATACCGACCACAGCAAGGGGCCAACTGGCACCACTTTTACAGTAAAAATCCCCAAGAGCCTTGAACCTACAAGTGAATAATTAGCATGATACCAGACATAAAAATTATATACGATGAAGAATCAAAAAACAATCCTACTGGTTGACGACGATGTAGACTACTTGTTTCAGATGAAGTTGCAGCTTGAGCGATTCGGTTTTAAGGTTGTTATGGCCGAAAGCCAGAAGGAAGCCGAAGGGCTAATGTCGATAATTAAGCCCGATTTGGCCATCTTCGATCTCATGCTCGAGAGCGAGGACAGCGGTTTTATCCTATGCTACAAGATGAAGAAGAAGCACCCCGATGTGCCTATCATTTTGGCCACTGCGGTTTCAACCGAAACCGGATTCTCATTCGGAATCGGATCGGAGGATGAGCGCAAGTGGATTAAGGCAGACCTTTACCTTGAGAAGGGCATCCGCCCCGAACAGCTACAAAACGAGATCAACAAATTGCTAAAGATATAGTATGGAAACCCTTGAGGTACTAGTGGTTGATGATGAGTTTGGCATTCGCTCTGGTATAACCCGAATTCTACGTAGTTTTACGGTTAGCTATCCGTTTATGGACGATGACATTGACTTTAACATAACAGAAGCAGCTACAGGCGAAGAAGCTCTAGAGATAATAAACAACAAACCACCCGATATTGTACTACTCGATAACAAGCTGCCTGGCATACAGGGCGTAGAGGTACTGGAGTACATTAACAATCATCAGCTTAAATCGTTGGTGATAATGATAACATCTTACGCTTCGCTAGATTTAGCAGTTAAGGCCACAAATGTAGGAGCATACGATTTTGTACCAAAGCCGTTTACACCCCAAGAGCTTAAGGCCTCAATGGAGAACGCAACTAAGCATCATTTCCTGAGGCGAATGACCCGCAAGCTCCGTAAGGAGGGAAAGCAAGTTCGTTTTCAGTTCCTAACGCTACTTTCGCACGAGCTAAAAAGTCCGCTGAATGTGATTGAGGGCTACCTTAGGCTTATGCATGAGCGCCAGGCTGGCGATAGCATTGCCAGCTACGATAAGATGATAGACCAATCGCTGGCTAGAGTAAAATCGATGCGAACTATGATTATGGATCTTCTTGATCTAACTCGTATTGAATCGGGTGGAATGCAACGCTCTCTCCGAGAAATTGACCTTTGCCTTGTGGCCAAATCGGCCATCAGCACCATGATGCCCTTAGCGGTTCAGCAAGACATTGAAATTGAATTCAATGAGCAGGACTCTGTTCCCTACAACGCCGACTCCGAGGAGATGGAGATTATATTCAACAATCTAATATCCAACGCCATAAAATACAACAAAGCGAACGGCAAGGTGGTATGTAGCGTGACGATGGAGCCTAAGTATGTAGCGATTAAAATATCGGATACCGGTATTGGCATTGCACAGGAAGACCTACCCAAGCTGTTTATGGAGTTCTCACGCATCAGAAATGCACAAACCAAGGAGGTTAGTGGCAGTGGGCTAGGACTAAGCATCGTTAAACGAATTGTTGATCTGTATGAGGGGAAAATTGAAGCTGAAAGCACACTTGGCGAAGGTTCCAGCTTTTCAATACATCTCCCAATTAAAGTAAACTAAAGTAATAACACATCTGGAAAACAAATCGTTGGCTAGTCGTAGTAGTTAATTGTTAAATGACGTAACAGATTAAACCCATTTTTTATACTTTTGTTAAGCAATTTGGTTGATCAAAGAACTAACAATACACCTCGATGAAACTACCCGAAAAAACCGTTGAGCGCCTTAGCGAATATCGCCGTACCCTACTTGAATGCCTAACTAAGGGAAAAACCCATGTATACTCACATGAACTTGCCGGCCTACACAACATCACCGCCGTTCAGGTTAGACGCGACTTGATGCTAATTGGGTACTCGAGCATGAAAAAAAGGGGTTACGATGCCCAGGAGCTAATTGAGGTAATTGGCAAGCTGATTGATCACCCCGATGGGCTAAATGTTGCAGTAATTGGCATGGGTAATCTGGGACGTGCAGTTACAACATATTTCACAGGCAAAAGGCCAAAGCTAAATGTGGTAGCAACATTTGATATTGATGAGAATAAGGCTAATCGAGTAATCTCAGGAGTGAAGTGCTACCATATCCGCGATCTTGATGCCATTATTAAGGAAAATAAGATTGGCATCGCCATTATTAGCTCACCCCCAGACACTGCCGTTTCCATTACCGAACTACTTGTGGCCTCGGGTATTAAGGGTATCCTTAATTTCACCACTACCCCGCTTATGGTTCCCGACAATGTTTTCCTTGAGGAGTACGACATGATTACCTCTATGGAAAAGGTGGCGTACTTTGTTAAAAACATTGACAACAAGTAACTCTTCAAAAATCATAGACTAACGTTTCAATCATGATACGCAAAGCGTTTGCTGTACTATATTTACTTTTTGCACTTCTTCCAATTGCTGCAAAATCGCAAGATAGCAAGTTCTTAGTCTCGGGCAGTATAGGTTTTTCAGTCACCGATAGTTACCATATTAGTGGATTTGATACTCACGGGAAATCCTCCTTGCTGATTACCAATGGAAGCATCACTTTTGGCTACTTCGTGTCGGAGCAATTTATGATTGGGGCAAGCATTTCGCACCAGTATTCAAGCTCTAAATACTCCAGCACTTACTACTCCAATTCTAGTAACTCAAGCAACACCATTTCGCCGCTATTCCGCAGATATCTTAACTCTAACCTGTTTACTCAGGTGCAAGTAAATTTGGGTGCAATTACCATTAACTACGCCCCAATCCCTGATAGTGAGTACGAAACAATTAACAAAACCCATAAAACCATTTATGGGTTGGGAGCAGGAATTGGCTACTCCCTAGAATTAAACGAAAGCATTAGCATTGAGCCTAAAGTATTATACCAAATAAACAGGCATAATTCAAGCCTAAGCAGTATGCCCGACGAAATTAAATTAATTGTAATCTCTGAAATTGGGCTAGTGTTCAGGTTCTAGTGATTGAGCACCTTTAGTAGTTCGCTTTTTATCTCTGTATATTTTGGTGCCGATAAATCTCTACTAAAAAGCGAATCTGTAATGGTTTTATAGGCAACAACCTCAATTGGGGTTTGGTTAAAAACCACAATATTATGCCCAAGCATCAGCGCCTCATCAACATCATGGGTAACGAAGATTACGGTACGCTTATCGGTTTGCCAAATGCGGCTAAATGAGCGCAGCAGGCTCATCTTCAGCTTAACATCCAAGCCCTTTAGGGGCTCATCCATAAGTATCAAATCCGAAGGGTAGGCGAAAGCACGTGCTATGGCCACCCGCTGGCGCATGCCACCACTAAGCTGGCTTGGGTAGTAGCTGGCAAATCCGGTGAGTTCAACCAGCTTGATAAACCTGTTGGCAATGGTTTGCCTTTGGGTTTGGCTATAGGAATTGCGTAGCACAAATTCGATATTCTCCTGCACGGTTTTCCATGGTAGCAGACGGGTATCCTGAAAAATATACGATAATACCTTATCATTAAAACCAACCAAATTACCTCCGCTGGGCTCTACTAATCCCGCAATAATATTTAGCAGAGTGGTTTTCCCTCCACCCGATGGGCCAAGGATACAGGTTATTTCGCCCTCGGCAATATCGAGATTAAAATTGCTGAACAGCAAAAGCTCTTCGTAGCTTTTATGTAGATTCTTAATTTGTAGTCCCATCGCTATCCCCTCCAAACTACTATTCGTTTCTCCGTTAACCTAATAATACGCTCAAAAATGTAGCTAAGCAGTACGGCGATTATGGTCCAGGCAATTACCGCATCAACATTCAAAAAGGTTTGTGCCGAGTGCATTACAGTACCAATGCCATATCGTGGTTGGCTAAGCACCTCGCCAATAATAATGGCGCGCCAGCCAATGCCCATGGCGCTGGATGCTCCGCTTATTATAAATGGCATGATGGCTGGAATGTAAACCTCGCGAACTATTCGCAGCTTTCCAATTCGGTATACCTGAGCCATTTCAACCAGCGATTTATCAACGCTCCTAATCCCATCAATTGTATTAGTGCAGATAAAGGGAAACATGGTGAGGATGGCGATAAATATGGGAACCGAATTGGCATTGAGCCAAATAAGCGCTAAAAGAATTATGGCGATAACGGGTGTTGACCTAAGCACAACCAGAATTGGCTTTAGAAAGGCATTAAAATCGTTGCTTATACCTGCAGCAATACCTAGGCTAACTCCAAAAACCAACGAAATGGCAAAGCCAAGTAATCCCCTTAATATGGTCGCACCAACCACAAGCAAAAATTGGCTTTCGCCAAATAGGCTAAGTGTTTTTACCAGCGTATCCTCGGGGTGAGGCAGAATAAAATCGGAATCGAAATGCGCGGCCAACACCTTCCACAGCAGAAGCATAAAAGCAACAGCTGCAATGCTAATCCATTTGGTTCTACTGATAGAAATTCTCATTGGGCAACCTCCCTCCTACTATATCGGGGTTCATGTGGTAAAAAACATTCAAGTACGATTGTATCTCATTTTGAATAGTGCTAGCCCTTACAAAATTTAGGTTTGAACGTGGAATAGAATTCTTTGCCACCGCAACGTTAGGAAGTATATTATACTTAACAATTAGCTGCGCTGCACTATCAGGGTTCTGATTCACCCATTGGGTGGAATGCTCGTAACTTTTTAAAATCCTATCAACTAGCTCCTTGTTCGAATTAATCAACTCACCTTTAGCCATAAAAGCAGTTTGTGCTATGGGCATATCCATAATTTTTTGCCACTCGGCATTCAAATCGAATAGAGCCTTAACATGGCTATTGCGCTCCATAACAAGGCTTACCAGTGGCTCGGATATTACGCCCAGCGAAGCCTGACCAGCAGCCACAGCGTTGGCCAAATCGATATGTGTTGGGAAACGGTAATCGAGCCTAACGTCAACCTCAGGGTCTATGCCATTTTCAATTAAAAGATGTTTGAATAGCACATCGGGGGTCATTCCCTTACCCATCAGGTTTATGGTTTTTCCCCGTAGCATATCCCATTGGGTTATGGTGGAATCGGTGCCGAATAGGTATAAAGTTCCCCAAACGGGGATGGCAATTAGCTTGTAGTCAATGCCCCTGTTATAAAGAATAGCGGCCATTGTGGTAGGGAGAATGGCAAAATCGGCGGTTCCATCTATCATCATCTTTCGAACCTGAATGGGCTCGTTCAAAATCTCGACCTTAATCCTATTGTCGCTTACTTGGCTTAAACTATCAATAAGCTTAATCATCCCCATCGACGAAGGCCCTTTCAGGGTTGCAATGGTAACATAGTCTTTAGATTTTGGCTTTTGATTACAACCCAAGAGTATAGTACTTATCATTAGGAATAAAACGAATCTAATTCTCATCGGATGGGGTTTAGTAGTGCAAAACTAGTTAAATGAATTTAATTATTAGTTAGCATTAGTTCGAGATAAATGATTTATCAAGGTCTCTGCCCTTCCAGCGAAAACACAAAAACACAGAGACACTGAGGCACTGAGGTACAGACCTAACTCATCGACCAGCAAAGGCATACAGAGTCTTTCAGATTTTTCCCAAAATGGAAAAATAGATAAAAAGGCATTGGTTAGCAGATTATAAGGTTCTTCATACATCGAACTGATATTAGTTAGTAATTTAAACAGATATTACCTTAACTAGATTGATTTCAATAGATTAAGTCAAATCACCAATAATATGCTAACAAACATTTTGCAGTACAACAAATAAGGTGTACTTTTGTTATCAGATTAACAGACAATCTACAGGAAACAACTGAGAGGCGGATTATACTCCAAATCAAGGTTTTTAAAACAACAATATCAATCTAATCCGGAGGTACTCTGATGGAAAAGAGAGTTGGAACTGCACTTATTCTGGTTGAAAGTCGTGATAGCGTTCAGCAGCTTAACGACATTATCTCACACCATTCCCAAATTATTATTGCTCGTCAAGGGCTGCCACGCAGCACTGGGCAAAGTGTTATTTCGCTTGTTCTTGAAGGTACCACCGACGAAATTGGTTCCCTTACCGGTCAGCTAGGCCGCTTAAGGGGCATTCAGGTTAAATCGGTACTTTTAAAGAACACGCAGCATGAATAAACTATTACTTTTTGCTTTAATTAGCATTGCGGCCTTTACACACAAGGCCAACTCTCAGGATTTTAAATTTCAGGGAACAGTTATCGACTCCGTTTCGCAGCAGGCCATCGAAGGGGTTGCCATTCAGGTAGCACCAGCAAATGCTGAAGGCAGAACGTTTACCGCTACAACCAATGCCAATGGTAGGTTTACACTTTCATTACCCGCCAACAGCTACCAGTTTAACCTAAGCATAATTGGCTATTCTCAAGTTCAACAGGTACTGGCCATATCAAACGAGACAGAAAAAACCTTTGAACTCAAACCTCTACCCTTCTCGCTTGGCGAGGTGGTGGTATCGAGTTTTAGAGTTAATCGTAGCGTTAAGGAGCTGCCAACGCCTTTGGCTGTGGTTGGCAAGTACGATTACCAAAAGCACTCGGGCATAACCCTATCGAACGTTCTGGCCAACGAGCCCGGCATTGCCGTTGGAGGCGATGGCGTGTGGGCCACCAATATCAATATTAGAGGCTTTGCGGAGAACAGATTGGTTACCCTTGTTGACGGTTTTAGGGTTGAAACGGCAACCGACCTTACAGCATCGCTATCGATGATTGATGTGAACGATATTGAACGGGTTGAGGTTATCAAGGGAGCACAGTCGGTTCTTTATGGCACAGGTGCCATGGGTGGTATTGTAAATATTATTACTAAGGATGGCCATTTTGCCAGTCAGCCCTATGTTAACGGGAACTTAATTGGTGGATTTGCTTCGGCCAACAGTAGCTACTCGGGCTACGCCAGCGTTAATGCGGGAGCCGACAGGTGGTATATAAAGGCCAACGGAACCTATACCGATGCACAAAACGTTACCACTCCATTGGGCGAGCTGCCCAACAGCCAGTTTACCGCCAATAACCTATCGGCAAAGCTGGGATTTAAGCCTGCCGATAATCATATATTTAAAGCGCAATTCCAGCGCTACTGGGCTACCGATGTGGGAATCCCAGGTGGTAGTGCATTTCCTGGCCCAGCCACTGCAAGCTACAGCGATATTGGTCGCCAGCTGTTCTCGGCCAGCTACGAGGTAACTAGCATATCAAATACCCTCTCATCACTAAAGCTAAGCTACTTTAATCAGTTCATACTTCGCGATGTGCTACTATTCCCAAATATTGTTACCGAGGTCCCCGTTCCCATTGGAACGCAACGTACCACCCCACAATATTTTACCCCAACGGGCGAGCACCTTACTAATGGGTTACAGCTGCAAAGCACCTGGAATCTAGGTGAGAACAACACCCTTATTGCTGGTATTGATGCTTGGGAGCGGCAACTTTACACCGAACGGGAAAAATATATTAAGGTTGAGGTGTTCAACACCAATGGCGATTTGATGGTAACCAATAATATTGTGCGTGGCGAAACCCCTACCCCCGAGTCGACCTTTAGTACAGCAGGGATTTTTGTGCAAAACGAAAGCCGATTGCTCGACGATAGGTTAACCCTTATACTTGGCGGTAGAGCCGATGGTATTAGAACAAAAAATGAGCAGAACTTTGATGTAGATTACCTAATTATAAATGGCAATAGAAACGATTCGCCACCAAACCAGCGAACAACCTTTGAGGCAGGCGAGCAAACGCTTTTCTCTTGGAGTGCTAACGCTGGAGTTCTTTACAATGTAGCAACCGATATTGACTTGTCGGCAAATTTGGCCCGTTCGTTCAGGGCTCCATCGCTTGAGGAGAGCTATAAGTTTATCGACCTAGGTAACCTTGTGCTTTTGGGCACCCCATCACTTAAGTCCGAAAGTGGCTATGCCTCCGATCTAGGACTTAGGATCTGGAAACAAAACGTTACTGCACAGGTAGGCGTTTTTGCCAACTGGATTGATAATATGATTGTTGAAACGCCAGGCGAATATATCTACACCATAAACACAGGCCCAATGGAGGGCACAGTGGATACTCTCCCCGCTTTGGTAAATGCCAACGTAAGTAAGGCCCGACTTTATGGTTTCGACCTCAAGCTGCAGTACAAGGCAACAAGGAGTTTGGTAGTATTTGGTTCAGGAGCATATGTTAGAGGAGAAGATACGGAGGCTGAAACCAACCTACCCCAAATACCCCCGCTTAGCGGAAGGTTTGGGTTGCGTTACAATATCAACAGAATTGGTAACGTGGAGGCAAGCGTTTTTGGTGCAAGTAAGCAGGATAAGGTTGCAGAGGGCGAAACCACAACCGATGGTTACCATAGGATTGACATTGCCGTAAGCACCAACCGCTTTAGCGTTGGACTATCTAAAGTTCAACTATTTGCTGGTGTGGATAACCTCACCAACAACAGCTACACCAACCACCTATCCACCAACAGAGGCGCCATAAGCATTGAGCCCGGGCGAAACATTTACGTTAGGGCTAGCATCTCATTCTAATAGTATAAAGCCACTTTGCTATGAAATTTACTCCAGAGAAATACCTTATAGCCGACGAGCCAATGAAGCCCTTCATTGACCCTGCCGAGATATGGAATTACATTTACAGCACCGAATCGACTCCAGAGCGGGTGCGCGAGGTTATTGCCAAGGCATATAGTAAGAAAAGGCTATCGCTTGAGGAAACTGCCGTGCTGGTAAACACCACCGAGCCAACGCTTGTGGAGGAAATTCTTAACGCAGCACGCGACCTAAAGGAGAAGGTGTACGGTAATCGCATTGTGCTATTCGCACCGCTGTACATTGGCAACAAGTGCACCAATAACTGTTCTTACTGCGGATTTAGAGCATCGAACAAGGATGCAGTCCGTGTCACTCTATCCGATGATGAGATAATAAAAGAGGTTGAAGCCTTGGAGGATAATGGTCAGAAGCGGCTTATTCTCGTTTACGGAGAGCATAAGGACTACTCGCCCGAACATATTGCCAACAACGTGAAATTGGTTTACGGCATAAAGAAAGGAAACGGGGAGATACGTCGTGTGAACATAAACGCTGCGCCGTTGGATATAGAAGGATTTAGAACCGTTAAGGATGCTGGCATAGGTACCTATCAGGTTTTTCAGGAGACCTACCATCCCCAGGCGTACGCAAATTACCACCTTGGTGGTAAAAAGCGCGATTTCGATTGGCGCCTAACCAGCCTCGATCGTGCACAGGAAGCAGGGCTCGATGATGTGGGCATAGGCGCCCTGTTTGGGCTTTACGACTGGCGCTACGAGGTTCTGGCGCTTGTGCGCCACACCAATCACCTTGAGGCCTGCTACAACGTGGGGCCACACACCATTTCGTTCCCACGCATTAAGGATGCAGCATCGATAAATACTCCGAAGGAGTATGAGGTGAACGACAAGGATTTTGTGAAGCTGGTTGCCATACTTCGCCTTGCCGTGCCCTACACCGGAATGATCCTTACTGCCCGCGAGTCTGCTGCAGTTAGGCGGGAGGTTATCCAGTTTGGGGTATCGCAAATTGATGGCGGAACGAAGTTGGAAATGGGCTCTTATTCAAAATCTAAAAACGAGGAGCAAAACCTTAACCGCGAACAGTTTATGATTAACGACAACCGTTCGCTGGGCGAGATAATCGAAGAGCTGATTGAGCACGAGAGTTTGCCCTCTTTTTGTACCGCCTGCTATCGCGTAGGCCGCACTGGCGAGCACTTTATGGAGTTCTCTGTTCCCGGATTTATTAAGCGATACTGCACACCCAATGCACTACTTACGCTAAGTGAATACCTAGTAGATTATGCTACTCCACAGGTACAGGAAAAGGGTTGGAAATTGATTGATAAAACTTTAGATAACCTCAACAACCAAGGCAATCCTGTGGAAATTAGGCGAAGGATTGAGCGGATAAAACAGGGTGAAAGGGATTTGTACTTTTAACAATTTTGTGATATGCAACGGTTGGTTTTCGTAGTGTGTTAATATCTACCGTGGAAAATGTTAATACAAGAACTTCCACCTGCATACTACTGAATACCAACTGTTTTGCAACTTCATATTTATTCATATGATATTTATACTAGTTCAGTTTTTCTTAATCCGAGTTTTGGTTTGTTTAATTTCTTTATCGATTCTCTAACCTTATCCCTTGTCTCTGATTGTAAGAAAGTTGGAATCAATATATTTAGCTTTATTCCTAAAATCCGGTGAATAATCACTAAATCTTTAAGTGTAAATTGGGATACTCCATTTATTAGTTCACTCATATACGATTTTGGATGCCCCAAGATTAATCCCAAATCCTGCTGGGTCAAATCATATTCTTTAAGCTTTTTTCTAATTGCAGCTTTACGCTTATTGATAAATTTTTGTTCATAACTCACAACCTCCTCAGCGTTATCGGACTCTTCTACTTGTGAATCAGAGATTCTATCAAAATCAGACCATTCCCTATCTTCGTACTCTTTTATCAAATCACGAAGCCTTGAACGTAAAGGTTTTAAATCTGGATTTTCATCAATCATTAAACGCAACTTGCGCTCGAGTAAAGATGCCTTTTCCAAATCATACTCATTCTCTAATCTTTCTATTTTCTCAATTTCTCTTATGTCAAGAATGTCTTTCATGATTATTAATTATTTAAATCCAATTATTATCCTTCAACCATTTTTTAATTACACTCCTATTATTTTTAAAAGTCAGTTCGTAATCATCATGACTCCCTGCCCAAACAATCGTTGCTTCACCGTTTTCGTCAAATTCAATCATTATTAAAGTGCGATGAATATTTATATTGAAGAAATAAAACTCTCCGCCATAAACACAATCAGCATCTGGTCTTTTTTCGGCTATTTCATAAGGTGTATTCCAATTACTATCCTCAATATCAGAAATCAATTGTTGAATAGATTTTACTAATTTTGAGTTTCCTTTATTTTTCCGAATCAACTTACCCAGAATGTGTTTATTTATAATTCTCAAATCATTTTTCTTTGATCATTCTACGGCAAAGATACAAATTTGTTCTGATAATATCAGAACAATAACTCATCAATATGCATGAAAACAATTGCACCCAACTACTGAGCAACGCCCCAAGGTTCTCCTTCATCGGCAAAATGCCGAATGGCAGAGTATACCAAATCAACAATCTTAGCCATGCCACTATACGATAGCTTTTCGGGAGTATCGGAGGTTCTGTGGTAATCGCTATGCAGACCAGTGGTTAATATGTACGAAGGTAGCCCCAGCTTATCGTAATGATAATGATCGGATAATGAGTATACCGAAGACCCCGGAAGGGTTTCGGGATCAATTGATAGAGTAGAATCCCTATTCACATTTCTAAGGATATTGGCAAACGATTCTATTCTATTCTTGCCATTAAGGTACAAGTGCACCTTATCAGCATCATTCCTTGATGGCCGCCCCACCATATCGATATTGACAAAAGCAACCGTACTATCGACACAGAATAGAGGGTTAAGCGTGAAATGCTGGGACCCCAACAGGCCAATTTCCTCAGCTGTAAAGCTGGCAAACACAATATTTCGAAAGGGTCTGTAGCCATTCTGATAATCGGCAGCAATTAGCCGAGCCACCTCAAGCATAACGGCTGAACCTGAGGCGTTATCGTCGGCACCGGGATACCACCTGTCTCCAATGGGTTCAAGATGATCGAGATGTGCCCCAACTACAATGTTTTGCTGAGTTATTTCTCTAGCAGGTATATACCCCACTACATTTTGCGTAGGAAATATATCAATATCACCCTCTAAATCGAATGTAACATACGATTTGCTAAGCTGAATATTGAGGGAACTATCCTCACCCATCTTATCTAGCAAATCGCGTGGTGAATTGCCAAGGATAGTCTCGGCCAGCTTAATGGAGATAAAAACTATGGGTTTATTGTTCCTTGAGCTGGGCATATACGATCGAATAGGGTTCTCAATGTTCAGATCGATGCTGTAGTTTGCTAGGGACTTACTCGCACTTACATTTTTCGATATTTTATAAAAATCGTTATTATCCTTAGGGTTAGCAATTAGTACCAGTTCGCAACCTGTTTCCTTCACAAATCTCTGAATATAGAATAAGGACAAGCCCAACTTATCGACAAAAACTAGCAAAGCTTTTCCTTTCAGATCCATACTATCAAAACCATCCTCGCTAAAAACACCTCCAAACACAACCTCAATGTCCTTTTCCTTTGGTGGCAACTTGCCGGTATAGGCAAAATCTTCATTGAAATAAAAAACGCTATCGCCAACGGTAAGCCTCTCGGTTGCCCGAATTGTGTTGTACACATTGAAGCGCTGCGAGTAGGTGGGTTTAACAAAGGTAGGCAAGCCCTTTAGGCTATAGGTTGAGAAAAGGGAATCGACATACCGCGCCGCTAATACATCATGCCCTGTTAAGGTGCTGCGCCCCATTAGCGCAGGTGAGCATAAGTACTCTACGTGTCTCCGTAGGTTTTGCTCAATGCCATCAACAATTTGAACAGTTTGAGCAATTGCCGCACCGTTGAGCCCAATTAGCAGTATGCCCACTAATATTTTAACCGATATCCTATTTTTGAAAAGCATCAATAGCATTTGTTTTATGTACCCAACCGACATCGAAATGCATAGCAATAATACCCCATTGCGATTAACCACATAAGCATAAAGTAGTGTTAGACTATCTCAATATGTCTGTTTGTCCAATGTCCTACTATCAAAGTTAGGAATTTATATGGTTATATTTCGACGCTAATCAAAAATTTCTGTAAATTTGCAGGGTATTACACAAGCGTTTATGAAAGAACTAAAAGTAATATCGGTACTTGCACTGCACGTGTATCGCTATATCAAAAATCGCGACACCTTCCATTTCTGATGGCTTCATAGCTAGCCTCGCTTCATCCTTTTTTAACTTCTCGAAACATATTTCTTAATCAATAAAATATTATTGCTATGGAACTACCATTTGCAGAATCGTATAAAATTAAGATGGTTGAGACCATCCGTCGCAGCACCCGCACCGAGCGTGAGGAGTGGATTAAAACCGCCAAGTATAACCTTTTCAATCTGAAAAGTGATCAGGTATTCATCGACCTACTTACCGACTCGGGTACAGGCGCCATGAGCGACAAGCAGTGGGGCGCCATGATGGTTGGCGACGAGAGCTACGCCGGCGCATCGTCGTTCTACAACCTAAAGAATGCCATTAAAAACATCTTGGGTTTCGACTACTTCATGCCAACCCATCAGGGCCGTGCAGCCGAAAACGTGCTATTTTCGGCGTTGGTAAAGGAGGGCGATTATATCCCAGGCAACTCGCATTTCGATACCACTAAGGGACATATTGAGTTCCGTAAGGCCCACGCTGTGGATTTAACCATTGATATTGCCAGCGATACCGAAGCTTACCATCCATTTAAAGGGAATGTTGATATTGATAAACTAGAGAAGTACATGGCCGAAAACGCCGCCAGGGTACCATTCATCATTGTTACCGTTACCAACAACACCGCCGGTGGACAACCCGTATCGATGGAGTGTTTGCGCGAGGTGCGTCGAGTTGCCGATAAGCACAACAAGCCCGTACTTTTCGACTCGGCTCGCTTTGCCGAGAATGCCTACTTTATTAAAATCCGCGAGAAAGGTTACGAAAACAAAACCGTGAAGGAGATTGTGAAGGAGATGTTCTCGTATGCCGACTTTATGACCATGAGCAGCAAGAAGGACGCCATTGTAAATATCGGTGGTTTTATCGCCATGAAATCGCAGGAGGTTTGGAGGCAGTGCTCAACCTACAACATTATGTTCGAGGGCTTTGTAACCTATGGCGGAATGGCGGGTCGCGATATGAATGCCCTATCTGTAGGCCTCGACGAGGGAACAGAGTTTGAGTACCTTGAAACCCGCATTAAGCAGGTTGAATATCTTGGCAACAGGCTCAAGGAGTTTGGCATACCATTCCAGTCGCCTGCTGGTGGCCACGCCATTTTTGTTGATGCCAACAAAATCCTCCCTAATGTTCCAAAAGAGCAGTTCCGTGCACAAACTTTAGCCGTTGAACTTTACCTAGAGGCTGGCATTAGGGGTGTTGAGATTGGGGCACTACTGGCCGACCGCGACCCAGAAACCCGTGAGAACCGTTTCCCCAAGCTGGAACTCCTTCGGTTGGCCATTCCACGACGCACCTATACCAACAACCATATGGATGTGATTGCCGTGGCTCTTAAAAACGTTTTCGATAGGCGCGATAGCATAAAGAGCGGGCTAAAAATTATGTGGGAAGCACCCATCATGAGGCACTTTACTGTGGAGTTGGACAAGGCTTAAGAGTATTAAACAAGCATAACTAAATTGGCGCAAGGTTCAAAAACCTTGCGCTAATTTTCTTTTAATAGCAAGTCCATATTTTTCGCACCCTTGTCTATTCTAGGTATATATTGACAAGGTCTATTACCAATTAGTCTAGCAACTTACCCATTCGTTTTGCAATAAAACCATTGGCGAACTTTGGGCTTAGCCTGTCTCATAATTCATTGGATATAGCATTACTGCCCAAATAAATTCTAGAAATTTTCTTCTCATTAACAATCACTAGTGTCCGACTAAGTCTTTTTTAAAATGATAATAATGTAATAGATTTAGCTTCGCTGCTACTTCGTGGTCTCGCTTCCTGCCTGACTGCGTCATTCAGGCAGGCGCTCGAAATCTATATTTATTAGTCGGTCAGTAGTGATTAACAATATAGTTTCTGATGCTTTAGTATAATAAGCCTAAACAGGAACTAACTAAAATCTTATGCATGGTGCCCAAAACGAAAGCGGCATCTATATTGATAAGTATCTGCATAGCGCTTTCGATGGTCAAAAACTTTTTTAACTTATTGGGATTTAAGTACTATTTTTGCAGCCCTTTAACCATGGCATAAACTTTTACCATTTTATGCTGTTTCCTAATGAAATAATTTTCGCTTCACATTAAACAGAGAGTACCCCAGAATAATAATGACCGACCTAACCACCGGAAACGTAGCACGGCAAATACTCCGATTTTCAGTACCCATGCTGCTGGGTAATGTCTTCCAGCAGCTCTACAATATCGTCGATAGCATAATTGTGGGCAAATACCTTGGCAAGGAGGCGCTTGCTTCGGTTGGCGCATCATTCCCAGTAATATTTACCATTATTGCTCTAATTATTGGCATTGGTGGTGGTGCATCGGTTGTAATATCGCAATACTTTGGGGCTAAGGATAAGGAAAGCGTTAAGAAGGCGGTTGATACGCTAAATATCTTTTTGCTGATAACTGGGCTGGTGATATCGGTAACGGGCATTCTATTTAGTAAATGGATATTCACCCTACTGCAGCTTCCCGATGAGCTAATGGATTCGGCAACTACCTACCTTAACATCTACCTCATGGGGATGTTGGTTTTCTTCGGATTTAATTCCATAACCTCAATCCTTAGGGGCGTTGGCGATTCTAAAAACCCGCTGTACTACCTTATTGTTGCAACAGTCCTCAACATTGGTCTCGATTTCCTTTTTGTACTTGGATTTAATTGGGGAATTGCTGGTGCTGCATGGGCTACAGTGGTTTCGCAGGGTGTTGCATTTGTAATAGCAGTTACGCATATCAACCGAAAGCACAGCGTTATCCGCATTGATATTTGGGGTATCAAATTCGACTGGAAAATATTCGTTCAAAGCCTTCGGATTGGCCTTCCCACAGGAATACAGCATACCTTTGTTGCCCTTGGCATGATGGCGCTAACAGGAATTGTAAACACGTTTGGAACAAACGTAATTGCTGCCTTTACAGCAGCTAGCCGTATCGATTCGCTGGCATCTCTCCCCGCTATGACACTGTCGGTTGCCCTATCGGTTTTTGTGGGGCAAAACATTGGAGCAAATAAGTATCAGCGTATTAATAAGGGACTGAAAGTGGCGCTGGTCTTCGCTTCGCTTTTCAGCATTAGCATGACGGTTGTTGCGCTGTTCTGGTCGGAGCCACTGATGAAGATTTTTTCCAACGACCCCGAGGTTATTGCCATCGGAAAGGACTACCTTATAATCGTTAGTCTTTTCTACCTTCTATTCTCCACCATGTTTGTATACAATGGGTTGCTTAGGGGTGCCGGCGCCACGCTAATCCCCATGTTTACAACTCTGTTCTCGCTCTGGCTAGTTCGTATACCATTGGCGGTTTTCCTAAGCCGGTTTATGGGCGAAACGGGCATTTGGTGGTCAATTCCCATTGCCTGGTTCTTTGGAGTTGCTGGAGCTATGCTTTACTATAAGTTTGGTAATTGGAAGGATAAGGCCGTGGTGAAAAGGAGTAGCTAGTAACAACATCTAATGAAATTAAATCCGCAAAAAACTTTTCAAAAAAAAACAAGGTTATAATAACAAGGCAAAGGATTACCTTATACATTTGCAGTTAAATTTTGAATAGTTACTGCAACCCTTCAACCATGAAAAAGAGCCTCAAACTGAAAATATTAGCAGGTTTTATGCTGCTAATAGCCCTACTAACTGTCGCTGGGGCAGTTTCGGTAGTCGAATTTTTAAAGCTTAGCCGTTCGGTAAACGCTTTAATTGAAGACAACTACAAAACCATTGAAGTCACCCGCACCATGCTCGAATCGCTTGAGCGAACCGATAGTGGAGTACTACTATATCTGCTTGGCGAAAAGGAAGAGGGGCGTAAGATAATAGCATCAGCAAGCGCAACTTTTGACCAAGCGCTCGATGCTGCCACAAATAACATTACCGAGGCCAACGAGGATAGCTACATAAGCATTATCTCTGATAAGTATGAGCAGTTTAGTATCAAGCTAAACAAAACCCTTAGCAATAATTACCACGGAGGAGCAATGGGGTGGTACCATGGCGAGATTTATCAGAGTTTCCTTAATGTTAAGCATGCCGTTGATGAGCTTATGAGTCTTAACCAAAGTAGTATGTATGAAGAGGCAACTATTTTAAAAGAAAAATCGCACAGAGCCATAATGCCAGGCATTGTTGCCATTGTAGGTGCATTGGTATTCTCACTACTTCTCAGCTTCTTCATTTCTAAGTATTACATCACACCGCTTAGCTCGCTATCCGATGCAATTAAAACATTCACCCCTCGCGAAAGTCAATTGCGGTCAAATATCAAATCGGAAGACGAAATTAAAAAGATTGAGGTTGAAGTAAACAATCTTATTACAAGGCTGGTGAAATTCCACGATGAGCAAAAAAAGTAGGGTATGCGTAAAGAGGTAATTATCAAGTTTATTGGGTATGTGCTGCTGTTCAACTCGGCATTTCTCATGCTCTCCTCAGCAATTTCATTTGCTTATTCAGAAACATCTTCAATCCCACTTCTGTTCAGCGGGCTAATCTGTATTATATTCGGCGTATTCCCATTTATTTTTGTTGAACGCCATGACGAGATTAGCTTTACAGAGGGGCTTGTAATTGTGGTTGGTGGTTGGGTAATCACCTGTCTGGTGGGCATGCTCCCTTACCTTATGTGGGGTGGTGAGTTCTCGCTAATCAATGCTTGGTTCGAGAGCGTGTCGGGGTTTACGACTACCGGATCGTCCATCCTCAACAATATTGAGGGGCTTCCTAAAGGGCTCCTCTTTTGGCGCTCGGCTACCCATTGGATTGGTGGTGTAGGTGTTATTATGTTTGTGCTTCTAATCCTACCCCACTCCACCAGTTCACGCCTTACCCTGCTAAATGCCGAAATGAGCGAACTATCAAAGTTCAACTTTAGGTACAAGGCCCGGAAAATAATTCACGTGCTAATCATTGTTTATGTTGGGCTTACCCTAGTTCAAACCATTGCGCTCGCACTAGCAGGTATGAGCGTATTTGATGCCATTAACCACTCCTTCGCCACCATAGCTACTGGTGGATTTTCGACTAAGAACCTTAGCGTTGCAGGATTCAATAGTCCCTCCATAGATATCATCATAATGGTTTTTATGGTTCTATCGGGGATACACTTTGGTCTTTTGTACAATACCTTAACCCTCAAATCGGAAAATATTTTCAAATCACCCGTAGTAAGAGCCTTCATTGCGGTGTTAGCAATTGGAATCGTCCTTGTTTCGGGCAAACTATACCTGTCAGGAACCTACAGCCTATGGGAATCGCTAAGGTACGGTGCCTTTCAGGTAATTTCGCTGGGAACCACCACTGGCTTTGCCACGGCCGACAGTGCATTCTGGCCCCCCTTTGCTCACATCATCCTAATATATTTTACCATTCAGTGTGCCATGGTGGGATCGACATCGGGAGGATTAAAATTTGATAGAGTTTACCTTTTCTTTAAATCGTTAAAAAAACAGCTAACTCTACTACAACACCCTAGGGCCATTGTAGTTCTTAGGATAAATAATCGGCCTATTAGCGACCAGTTAGAAACGATGACCCTGGTCTTTTTCATCCTATATTTTGTAACCCTGTTCGCCACAACGGCTATCCTTACAATTCTCGATGTGGATTTGTATACTGCCTTTAGTGCTTCCATTGCAACCATAGGAAATGTTGGCCCGGGTTTTGGCGAGGTTAGCTCGTTGTCCAACTATGCCACCATTCCTTCGCTGGGCAAGTTTGTGCTAACCATCAATATGCTATTGGGACGTCTCGAAATATTCAATATTATTGCCCTGCTGATGATAAGAAGGGGGAATTACTAGCAGGCAACATATGTTATCGCAGAATTTTACGTACAAAAGCCACAGTAAAGTAGGACATTAGGAATACTCCCATAAAGCCTAACACACCGCTGAGTATCCTTGAGTACCCTAAAGGGATAAACTCGCCGTAGCCTATAGTAAAAAAAGTAATAACGCAGATATACAGTGACTTGAAAAAAAGTAGAGGTTCTGGGTTAAGGTCACTAACTACATCACCAATACCAATAATTGTAAAAAACGAGTAAAGAAACGAGAAGATTACTTGAACTACCAAAATACTTGTAATAACTCGGGCTGGAGAAGTGGCGTAAAGCCCCATCCAATCGAATACTAGAACTTTGGAGTAGTATTTTGGGTAAGCAATTACTTTACCAATCCAGGTAGAATTCAAATCTTTACTGAGGATATTCTTCTGAACACACCGCATATACTCCACGTAAGATTTATCCTCGTCTTCGTAACGCCCCAATCCATTGAAATTCTCCTTGAGAATTCTGAACTATGAGGCTTTCTCGTCAATGGATGTATTGCGCTGTTTATAAATCATCGATTTAATACCATTAGCCTCCCATTGAACATAGAGTTTCCCTAGTAATCGGAGTCCTGTTATATTAAAAATATCGACCTTAGGACTTTCACCAAACGAGTAATAATCAATGATATCACGGGTAATGCATCCCCACAGATCAATCTCCTGGGCTACTTCTACATTAAGGTTCAGAGTACCATTAAACTGGCATCGATTAAATGTTAACTTTTTAAACTGACCATTGGAAAAATTTACACTCCCCGGAAAGATCACCTTCTCAAAGGTCATATCGGCCTGAATACCCTCAAACAATTCAAACGAAATATTTTGCGCTCCAAACGTTGACTTCAAGAATGTTATTTTCCCCTGTTTGAGCTGAGCACCCTCAAAAGTAACCTCGCCTTGAAAAAACTGACAACGGTTGAAACTAGTTCGGCCTTCACCAAATTCTACATTTCTAAAATCGATACGACCAGGACCAAAATCAGTTTGATCGAATGAAACAGCTCCACTACCAAACTTGGCGTAGCGAAAATCTTCTTTACCTTCGCCAAAGCGGGCAACCTTAAAACTAACATCACTATCGTTAAACTGCGTATTGACAAAAGATACATTCCCGTCACCAAAATCTGTATTGGTAAAAACCACCTTTCCCTCACCAAAATCAGTATCCTGAAAGTCTTTACACCCAGGAGAGAAAGAGGTATTCTTGAAATTAATCACCTTACCTTCAAACCGACAACGGTTCATATCCATCCTATCCACCTTTATAAACATATCGTTAAACAACACATCGTTGGTTTTAAAAACAGCATCGGAAAAATTAAACGATGCTCCAACAATCGTTGCATTGGAGAGCATAAAAGAGTCACCACAAATGGTAGCGTATGAAAAATCAACATCAAACCCTGAATAAAAGAAGGCATTTTGAGCTGAGAAGTGTTTTATTTCTATTCGAGAAAATTTGTCCTTTAACAAGTAACGTCGACATGCAGTAAGAGAAAAACCATATAAATAGCAATCATCCAAATTGAGAGGTTGGTTATTTCCAATATTATCATAAATCTCCTCAATGCTTGGTATGGCAAGGTAAAGTTCTTCCAACACTTTACCATCCGTATTTAGAAGAGTTACCTGTGCTGTTCTTGAAGTAGAGAACCCATCGGCACGATAAAAGGGCTTGTCAAAAAACTTTACTTTATGAGTATAAAATGATCTGGCCATATCGGTATAATTGATATACCAAATGTAGCTAAAAGTAAGTAGTATACAAGTTTGATTGTCTTAAAATTTGATATTCAGGCAAGCCTGCACCTCTTGCATTCCGTTGTTCTGGTTGCAAAGGATAACCAGCACATCACCTTCATTAATAACGGTGGAGCCGTTGGGGGTTATGTACTTACCATCGCGCTTTATCATGGCGATTATGGCCGAGTTGGGGAAGTTCAAATCCACTATCTTTTTGTTTATTACATGCGAACCCTCAGGGATTTTAACCTCGGCGTATGCCGTTTTCTCTTGCTCCGACAGGAACACCTCCACCGGACCCAGGGGTTTCAGCTTCTCGGGAAGTGCAACACGGAACCACTTGGCTAGGATGGGTAGCGTTGTACCCTGAACAATAACCGAGGTTAACGCCACAAAGAATACCACATGGAAAATTATACCCGCCTTATCGATACCAGCTATTAAAGGGTATGTGGCAAACACAATGGGCACAGCACCCCTTAGGCCAACCCATGATATGTAAAACTTTTTGCGCACAGCCATACGGAAAGGCAATAGGCTCGCGAGTACCGCCACGGGTCTTGCCACAAGGATTAGAAATACTGATACCAAAAGTCCAAGCCCTATTACGGGAATTATTTGCGATGGATTAACTAGTAGTCCGAGGGTAAGGAATAGTACAATCTGCATAAGCCACGCCAAACCATCGTACATCTTCATAATGGTGCGCTTATGCATAATCTCCTGGTTTCCTAAATACAACGCACAAAGGTATATGGCTAAAAATCCGTTACCACCTATAAAGTCAGTAAACGAGAAGGTTATAAACATTAACCCAATCATTAGCACGGGGTAAAGCCCCTCGTATGCAAGTTTTATCTTGTTGATAACAAATTTGCTGGCCACAGCAAAAACTGCTCCTCCTGCAGCACCCAGCAACATCTGCTTTAGGAAAAAGGGTATAACCGCCCCCAACCCCATATCGGGATTCATTACCAATGTTAGAAAAACGATGGTTAGCGCATAGGCCATGGGGTCGTTACTACCACTCTCGAACTCGAGCGTTGACCGCAACTTGCTTTTAAGGGCTAAGCTTTTACCGCGTAGTATGGAGAATACTGCTGCCGCATCGGTTGAGGACACAATGGCACCCAGCAGCATCCCCTCGTAAATGGTGCATCCAGTAACAAGCCAAACAAAAATGCCAGTTGTTACTGCAGTAAGTAAAACGCCTAGGGTAGATAGAGAAATACCTTGCCAAAGTACAGGCTTTATGGTAGACCAGTTGGTGTCGAGACCACCGGAAAACAGTATAAAGTTTAACGACACGATCCCAATAAACTGAGCAATCTTCGGATTATCAAAGGTGATACCCACAATGCCATCGGCACCTGCCAACATCCCAATCCCCAAGAAAAGAACTAGTGTAGGAACGCCAAACTTATAGGAGCGCTGTATTAGGATAATACTAATTAATAGCAGAACCGAACCTACTAATAAAATATTCTCTGCGGTAATTAACATACTGTGGGCATAAAAGAGAGTTAGTACTGCAAAGTTAAAAAATTGTGGGAAATTAGTGGTAGGGGAATTTTAGATGGAAAGTCTGAAAGCATGCCCTGAGCTTGCCGAAGGGTCGAAAGTCGAAAGTCGAAAAGTCTGAAAGTCAAAAGTCTAAAAGTCTAAAAGTCACAAGTCGTATGTGGAAAGACTAAATTTACCAACCACCGATTACCAACTACCGATCACCGTTTACTGACCATCTCGTCATCGTGGCAAAAAACGCCGCTCTTATCTCGTCAACCAAAAGGTTTACGAGACAAGCAGAGACAGGCCGATTACTGATTACTGATTACTGATTACCGATTACCGATTACCGATAACTGACAACTAACAACTGACAACTGACAACAACATCCAACAACTGACAACCAACAACTCTAAACCTCACCTCCTACCCTAACCGCTTTCTGCACCCCCTTAATTCTGCCAAGGCGATAAAGCAGCATTTCCAAATGCTTTGTGTCCGACACAAAAACCTGTATACGCCCCTCGAACATCCCATTGGAGGAGTTCATGGAGAACGATCGCATATTTACCTTTAAATCCTTACTTATAAGCTCCGATATTCGGTTTACAATTCCCAGCTCATCAAAGCCCACAATCTTGATAGAGGTTTGGAATGAAGTATCGGCCTTGGTCTCCTTCCACTTGGCATTCACCACCCTGTACCCGTACTTTCGATGTAGCTGCGCTGCATTGGGGCAGCTGGTTCGGTGTATCTTTATGCCCTCGTTTATGGTGACAAACCCAAAAATGCTATCGCCAAAGATGGGATTGCAGCACTTGGCCAGCTTATAATCCACATCCACCAGCTTTTCGTCAATCACCAAGTAATCGGTTGATGACAACTCCTTACCATCCTTAACCCTTGGCTTGATCGGCTCCTCAGGTATTTGAGATTGATCAGCCTCATGGCTCTCAGCTTTCACAAGTACCGCTTTCAACTCGGTAAGGTTCACCCTATCGAGCGATATCAGCTCGAACAGCTCGGCAATACTCCTTAGCTTAAGATGTTTCTGAAGCGTGGCAATGGCCTCATCCGTATCGGATATTTTCCAGTTCTTTAGCCTTCGGTACAGCATTTCCTTACCAAGGCTAAGCTGCTTGTTCTTATCCTCACGCAGGCATTGCTTTATCTTATTACGCGCTTTGCTGGTAACCACAATCTGCAGCCAATCGGTTTTGGGCTTTTGATTTTTTGAAGTGACAACCTCCACCACATCGCCATTCTGCAATGCCTGCTTAATGGGCACATTTCGCCCATTAACCTTTGCCCCAACGCATTTGCTCCCCACATCGGAATGGATATCGAAAGCAAAATCGAGAACGGTTGCCCCCTGCGGATACTTCCGCAAGTCGCCATTGGGGGTAAAGGCAAAAACCTCTTTTTTATAAAGATTTAGGTTAAACTGATTAACAAATTCCTCGGGGGCACTAACGGGTGTTTCGAGTATCTCGCGGACTTTCTCAACCCATTGGTCGAGCCCTTTATCCTGCTTAATGCCCTTATACTTCCAGTGGGCAGCAAGGCCACGCTCGGCAATCTCGTCCATCCTTTTGGAGCGTATCTGCACCTCAACCCATTTGCCTTCGGGGCCAACCACGGTGGTATGTAACGACTCGTACCCATTGCTCTTGGGCACCGATATCCAGTCGCGCAAACGCTCAGGGTTGGGGGTGTAGGAGTCGGTGACGATGGAGTACACCTGCCAGCAATCGGACTTTTCGCGCTCAGGGGGGCTCTTTAGGATCACCCTAATGGCAAAAACATCGTACACCTCGTCGAAGCTCACCCCCTTTTTCTGCATCTTTTTCCATATGGAGTACACCGTTTTGGGCCGACCCTTAATCTCGAAATCGAACCCTCTCTTTGAAAGTTCACCCTCGATGGGAAGCATAAACTCTCGAATAAACTTATTACGACGGGTGGTAGTATTCTTCAACTTCCGCAGAATCATCCTGTAATCCTCGCCATTGGTGTACTTCATGGCCAGATCCTCCAACTCCGACTTCAATCGGTACAAGCCAAGCCTGTGGGCTAGAGGTGCATACAGATGATACGTTTCCCATGCCAGCTTAAGCCTAACATCGGGTGGCATCGCGCTCAGGCTACGCATCTCCTCTAGCCTGTCGGCCAGCTTGATAAGGATTACCCGTGCGTCAGTTGAGAGGGTGAGGATTAGCTCCCTGAAATTCTCGGCCTGCTTGTTCGGATCTTTGGGGTCGAGCGATGTAATCTTTGAAAGTCCCTCAACAATAATTGCTATGGTTGGGCTATAGCGTTTCTCAATTTCTGTTAGGCTTAGTAATTTATCCGTAATGGTGTCATGCAGTAGGGCTGCAACAATTGATGTTCCCCCCAGGCCAATCTCCTCAACACAAATACGAGCAACATCAATAAGATGATAAACGTAGGGATTGCCTGCCGCCGTTCTTCTATCGGCATAAAGCTTTGTAACCTCTTTAATTGCCTTTGATATCTGCTTAACATCGTCGCGGGTAACCCTGTTGCGGCATGAACGTAGCAAACCACGGTATCTATTTAGTATCTGTTTTTGCTCTCTTTCGTATTGCATTTCCTCGTATTTTGATATGTAAAAATAGCAAACTGGCGCTAACAAAAGGCCAATTTAGATTTTATTCTTAAGAGGTAATTCAATACTATCGTTAACAAATACTAAAGGCAAACAATGGCCTACGACTAAAGAATAAACTTAGTATCTTTATGCAAATTTTAGTATAGAATGATTCCAAAAGATATAATAGCACGTATTGAGCGACTCCGCAAAGAGATTAACAAGCACAACCATCTGTACTACGTAGAGGCCAAGCCCGAAATTTCCGATTTTGAGTTCGATGCCATGCTCAGCGACCTGGAAGCACTTGAAAAGAAGTATCCGGAGCTGTTGGATAGCTCATCACCAACCCAACGTGTGGGAAGCGATATTTCCAAAGGGTTTCAACAGGTTAAGCACAGGTATCCAATGCTATCGCTGGCCAACACGTATTCGTTCGATGAGGTTCAGGACTTTCATAACCGCATAGCCAAATCGCTTTCGCAACCTTGGCAGTACGTATGCGAACTAAAATACGATGGCACCGCCATTGGGCTAACCTACAAAAAGGGAAAATTACTCCGCGCGGTTACCCGGGGCGACGGTGTGCAGGGCGATGACGTTACGGCCAACGTAAAAACCATTCGCTCCATTCCGCTTACCCTAAATGGCAATGATTTTCCTGAGGAATTTGAAATCCGTGGCGAGATTTTTTTGCCCCACGCTGTTTTCGACGAAATAAATCAGAAACGTAATGAGCAAGGCGAAACGCCCTTTGCCAATCCAAGGAATGCCGCTGCCGGAACGCTTAAGCAGCTTAACCCCAAAATTGTAGCCGAACGCAATCTCGATTGCTTGCTGTACTTCATCCTTGGCGAGAATTTGCCCTTCGACAATCATTACGAAAATCTGCTAAAGGCCAAGGATTGGGGTTTTAAAATTCCCCAAAACATTGAGCTATGCCAATCGGTTGATGAGGTTACCCGGTTTATTGAGCACTGGGACACAGCCCGCAAGAACCTCCCATACGATACCGATGGCGTGGTGATAAAAGTGAACAGCTATCAGCAGCAAAACCAGCTGGGCTTCACTGCCAAAACACCCCGTTGGGCCATTGCTTACAAGTATAAAGCCGAGCAGGTGAGCACCAAGTTGCTTTCGGTTGATTATCAGGTGGGACGAACAGGCGCCATAACACCTGTGGCCAATCTGGAACCCGTGCTGCTGGCTGGAACAACCGTTAAGCGAGCCTCGCTGCACAATGCCGATCAGATGGCAATTCTGGATCTGCATATGGGCGATACCGTTTTTGTGGAGAAGGGCGGCGAGATTATACCAAAGATTGTAGGTGTTGATGCCAACCTAAGGGCATCAAACAGTAAGGTGTTCGAATACATTACCCATTGCCCCGAATGTGGAACCGAGCTTGTTAGGCCCGATGGCGAAGCCAAGCACTACTGCCCTAATCAAGCGGGGTGCCCACCCCAGCTAAAGGGGCGAGTTATCCATTTCATCAGCCGTAAGGCTATGGATATTGATGGGCTTGGCGAGGAGACCGTTGAACTGCTATTCTCCAAAGGATTAGTTCACGATATTGCCGACCTGTACAACCTAACCTACGAGCAGCTTATTAACCTTGAGCGCTTTGCCGATAAGTCGGCAAAGAATGCCATTGTAAGCATCGAGAATTCTAAAAAGAGGCCCTTCCATAGGGTGCTTTTCGGGCTAGGCATTCGTTATGTTGGCGAAACAACAGCGCGCAAGCTATCTGCTCACTTCGGTTTGCTCGAAAACCTAAAACAAGCTACCTTTGAACAGCTGATTGAGGTTGACGAGGTTGGTGAGCGCATTGCCCAAAGTATTGTGTCGTTCTTTTCCGATGCCAAAAACATTGAGCTAGTTAAAAGGCTTGAGGATGCTGGCCTTACGCTTGAGTCAGAGACAAATAATAGCAGCGCTGCAAATGGCATTTTAAACGGGCAGTCGGTGGTTATCTCAGGAACGTTCAGCCGCATTTCGCGCGATGAGCTAAAGGAATTGGTCATTCAGCATGGCGGCAAATTAGTTAGCTCCGTATCGGCAAGCACTAACCTGCTAGTTGCCGGCGACAAGATGGGCCCAGCTAAACTCGATAAAGCCAATAAGCTAGGTATAAAAATTATTTCGGAAGACGATTTTTTTGATTTGATTAACAGCTAAATACCCAACAAATAGATGTTTAAAAAATTTAAGCTACGCATAGGGCACAAGAAGCTTCGCAAGGAGCTTAAAAGTTTTTCGAGAGAGAAGAAGGTGCACAACTTTGTTTCGGCACGCAGGGTTGCCATAGTATTTTATGCTTCGAACAGGAACAACTTTAAGCAAATCAATGATTTTGCTGACTTTATTACCAAGCAGAATCTTGAGGTTACCATGCTGGCGTTTTGTCCGCAAAAGGAAATCCCTCTCGACTACCAGAAATTTGATAATGTAAACCTTCTCACCATAAAGGAGGTGAATTGGTATGGCAAGCCCCTTGCCCCATTCGCCGAGGAGTTTATGGCAACCAACTTCGATATCCTTATTGACCTTTCCACCGAGGAAATCTTTCCGCTTAAGTGGATTGTTTCGCTCTCCAAGGCTAAGTTTAGAGTTGGTAACCTGAGCTACCCCGATAATCCCAACGACCTTATCATCAATGTAAAACCCGATGAGGACTTAAACTATTTTATCTCACAGATAAAACACTACCTAAATCTTATAAACAACCGGTTTGCTCAGCAGGACAGCAATGAGAGCTAGCAGAAACGGGAAGGGTGAAGAATTGAAATTTTAAAATATCGACATATGCATAACAAGTTCAAAGGACTGGGAGTAGCTATGGTCACTCCCTTCACTTCGCAAAGCGAGATTGATTTCCCCGCAGTAGAACGCTTGGTGGAGCACCTTATAAATGGTGGCGTAAACTACATTGTACTGCTTGGCACCACTGCCGAATCGGTGACCCTAACCGATACCGAGAAACAGGAGCTGGTTAGCTTTGTGGTGAAGAAGAACAACGGTAGGGTACCACTAGTAGTTGGGATGGGAGGCAACAACACCACTGCCCTTATTAAATCGATCCACGGTTTCGACTTTTCAGGTATAGAAGGCATTCTATCGGTAACCCCATACTACAATAAGCCCACACAAAAAGGGTTGGAATTGCACTACAAAGCCATTGCAGCAGAAACGGAACTACCCATAATTTTGTACAACGTTCCCGGCAGAACGGGTGTAAATATGAGTACCGACACCACCCTTACGTTGGCAAGGGATGTGAAAAATATAGTGGCGGTTAAGGAAGCATCGGGAAACCTCAATCAGCAGAGCTACCTGCTACGTGATAGGCCAAGCGATTTCCTTGTGCTATCGGGCGACGATGGTTTAGCCCTACCCCAAATGGCAATGGGTTTCGATGGGGTAATTTCGGTAGTGGGGAATGCTTTCCCAAAACAATTCTCAAGGCTAATCGCCTTGAGTAAAACCGGGCAGCTACCCGAAGCCCGTGAGCTTCACTACAAACTCACCGAAATTATCGACAACCTATTTGTTGAGGGAAATCCTGGGGGAGTGAAAGCAGCGCTAAATATCCTCGGACTAATTGACAATAATTTACGTCTTCCGCTGGCACCAGTTAGCGAGGTTACTTACAATAGGCTTAAAGATTTGATTGACAGGCTATAACGTCATTCATTATTTTAACAGTTACTACCACAGTTTCAATATTAATTTGTTGAGTAAGTTATTAATATTGACTTGGTTAACCATTAACGGGCTTTAAGTGCATATAACTTTCAATAGCAGGCTATACCACAACCCCATAATAGTAGTGCACTACAAACATACACACAGCACATTTATATTCAGGTAATTGCATCACAACTAACCGACCAAAGTAATCAAGATTCTTTGCTTCGCTCTGAATGACAGTTTTTACATTTAGGTGGGGTGGGGAAGGCGGCAAAGCCACCTTCCCCACCCCATCATAATAAAACCATTCAGCTGTCATTCAGAGCGTAACAGAGTGTAACGATGAATCTTGGAATTTCATTGATTTGCCGAAAATAGTATATTATAATTTCACTAGTGTCCGACTAAGTCTTTTATAAAATGATAATAATGCCATAGATTTCTCGCTTCGCTCGAAATGACAGTACTTTCAAGAGGTCTAAGGGGTGGGGTGGTGAAGGCGGCTACGCCGCCTTCACCACCCCACCCCCTTACTCCTTACAGCGTAACAGCCTGTCATTTCGAGCGAAGCGAGAAATCTATATTTATTAGTCGGTCAGTAGTGATTATAATTTGTATGGTATACAACGGCGTTAATATCGGTAAGATACACGCAAAATGAACCTAAACTAGGCACAACTTGTTTCGTATTCAGGCGAGCTCACAATGTTGAATTACAATTGTACAGACAAGTATTTTGAACTAAAACATCATTCCTATTAAACCACTCTGAAATACCTTTATATTAAAAATGAGACTCTTGCCGAGTCTTTTTTTTGTTTTCAACACAGCATATATGGTTGATTATATGCACATACCCTACATTTTAACAAACTTTTCAAAACAATTTTCAATAAACTATTGACAAAACATTAAACATTTTGTAAATTTACTTGTTCTTACTCAGGAATAATTCCTATATAATTATTAATACGCTTTGGCTATGGGAGCAGAAGAATTAATTAAACACGGGCTAAAAATTACGCCACAACGCATTGCGGTGCTGGATGCTATGAAAACTATTGATGGGCATCCAACGGCCGACAACGTGATTGAGTTTATTAGAAAAAATCATCCCCACATTGCCATTGGTACAGTTTACAAAACCCTTGACGTATTTGTGGAGAAGGGTCTTTTGAAAAAGGTTAAAACCGAGAAGGATATCATGAGATACGAGTTGGCCAAGGATATTCATCATCATCTTTACTGCAATGAGTCGGAGCGCATAGAGGATTACTTCGACCAGGAGCTCGACGACCTGCTAACCGATTTCTTCGCGAAGAGAAAGATACCAAACTTCACTGTAGAAGATATAAAACTCCAGATTACTGGTAAATTCTCAAGCAATAAGTAAAACTAAACCAAACAATTAACTTTTAAAAGAATTAATTATGAAGGAAAAAAGTATCGAACTACTCAACAAGGCGGTAGCCGACGAACTAGCAGCTGTACACCAATACATGTATTTCCATTTTCATCTCGATGACCAAGGGTACGACCTATTGGCCAACCTGTTTAAGCGCACTGCCATTGACGAGATGCTGCATGTAGAGGATCTGGCAGAACGTATCCTTTTCCTTGGTGGTGATGTGGATATGGAGGTTTCGCAACCCGTGAAAAGAATTCACGACGTGAAGGAGATCCTTAAGCTTGCTGCCGAAATGGAGGAACAAAGCGCCAACGACTACAACCTTTGGGCTAACGAGTGCTCAAAGAACAACGACTCAGTGTCGAAGAAACTGTTTGAGCGCCTAGTAGAGGACGAAGAGCGCCACTTCAACCAGTACGACGATGAGATGAATAATCTTAAGAAATTTGGCGAGAACTACCTTGCCCTACAATCGATTGAGCGTAGCAAGAATATTGGATCTGGCCGACCTACTGAATAGTATAACCTTTTTACACGTTTCATTCACAAATTTCAACAACAACAAAAAATCAATAAAAATGGAAGAGAAACAAGAACAAGTTTTCGCAATGCCCCGCATTGGCGAAAAGGCTCCCGAGTTTAAAGCCGTTACCACTCAGGGCGAAATCAATTTCCCTGGCGATTACAAGGGCAGCTGGGTAATTCTTTTTAGTCACCCTGCCGACTTTACGCCTGTTTGTACCTCGGAGTTTATGACCTTTGCCAGTATGGAGGAAGATTTCAACAAGGCAAACTGTAAGCTGGTTGGCCTATCGGTTGATGGGCTTTACAGCCATATCGCTTGGCTACGCACCATCAAAGAGAAGATTGAGTACAAGGGTATGAAGAACGTTGAGGTAACCTTCCCGCTAATTGAGGATATCACCATGGAGGTGGCCACCAAGTACGGTATGATGATGCCCGGCGAGAGCAACACCAAGGCCGTTCGCGCTGTATTTGTAATTGATCCCCAAGGAATTGTTCGTACCGTATTATACTACCCACTTAGCCTTGGCCGTAATTTCGATGAGCTGTACCGCATAGTTATTGCGCTGCAAGCAGCCGATAAATTTAGCGTTGCTACACCAGCCGACTGGCAACCCGGTGATGATGTAATTGTTCCCACAGCCGGATCATGCGGCGTGGCTAAGGAGCGTATGGAGAGCAAGGACGAGGATACCCATTGCTACGACTGGTTCTTCTGCACCAAAAAACTCGATAAGCAAAAAGTGCTTGATGCCATTATTAAGAAATAGACTTCTCGCCTAACTTGATTTTTATAAAAGTGACTACCTTTAGGTGGTCACTTTTTTTGTTTCACAAAAATCGGTGGATATATGAAACGAAAACTCATCAGGTCAGCATCAAAGATTAACGGACTTATTTCCTTCCAAAGGGTGCATCAACGGGTAAAGAAAAAACCGGGCGAGGCACCGGGTACCGCCGTGCATACAGGCCATAAGGTTTTGGATGATGTGCTTATTACGGTACATGATTTTGATGAGAGCCATTACATCAGCAAAGACATAAAAAACCTTGATGAAGCAGAAAAATACTTGCAAAGCAAATCGAAAACTTGGATTCAGGTTCGGGGACTGCACGATGTGGAGAAGCTTAAACCCATATGGAAACAATTTAAGTTGCACCCACTTGTTGAAGAGGATATTGTTAGCATAAACCAACGTCCCAAGGTTGAACCCTACGACGAGTATATTTTTGTTGTACTCAGGCTGATAAGTCACGTAAAGGCTGATAACGATGAAGTTAAAAGCATCAACGAGCAGGTGAGCATTATACTGGGGCAAAACTATGTTCTAACTTTTCAGGAGAGCGATGCACCAATTTTTTCGCCAATTACCAAACGGATCGAGATGGAGGGCACTCGTCTACGCCGATTGGGCCCCGACTATCTGGCTTATGCCCTTATCGATTGTATTGTTGACCACTACTACAGCTCGCTCGATAACATGGACGAATCCATTGAGCGGATTGAGGAGGAGGTAATTACCAATCCACAGAAGCACCATTTGCAACAAATACATTCGTTACGGAGCGAGCTTATGGCATTTCGTAAGTCGGTGTGGTCGCTACGCGATGGGTTAAACTCACTACTACGCGACGAGTCGCCCTTTATTAGCAACGAGGTAAAACTATTTACCCGCGATGTGTACGACCACCTAGTGCAGGTAATTGAAACCATAGAGAATAGCCGCGAAATGGTGTACAGCCTTTACGATATGTACATGTCGAACCTGAGCAACAGGATGAACGAGGTGATGAAGGTACTAACCATAATTGCCACCATTTTTATCCCACTCACGTTTATTGCAGGTATTTACGGGATGAATTTTAACCCCGAAACCAGCCCGTGGAATATGCCCGAGCTAAACTGGTACTGGGGTTATCCCTTTTCACTAATGCTGATGATTTTAATGGTGGCTGCAATGGTAATCTTCTTTAGACGAAAGAAATGGTTGTAAACTAGTGGTGTAAAGCATCTTTTAGTAAACCCTTTAGGCTAATCCTATCTACCTTAGCTGTTGGGGTTTTGGGTATATGAGCCACTGTTACTATCTGCTTTGGTTGTGCGTAGGGATGAACAAGTTGTTTAATCTGAGCCAGCAGCGAGTGTTTATATTCCTCAGTCATACCTGTTGACTCTACAGCCAGCACAACCGCTTCGCCCAGCGTATCATCGGGGATGGAGCTAATAACCATAGTGCTTGTATGCAGGTTGGCAATGGATTGTTCAACCTCCTCGGGCATAATCTTTATGCCTCCACTATTGATAACATTGTCGTACCGGCCCAGCCATCGGAATTCTTTACTATTCAACACCTCAACAATATCGTTGGTAACTAGTATGCCCTCAAAAAGATGTTTATTTTCTAGGGTTAGGCAACCTCTATTGTCTATGCCGATAACAGTATCGCCAATGATGGTATAGAAATCCTTGCGTTGGCTGCCATTTACTTTTCGAAGTGCAATATGGCTGCTAGTTTCGGTCATACCGTAAGTTGCAAAAATATCAATGGGCAACTGCTGCACCTCCTTCTCAAGCGATGGGCTTACCTCTCCCCCACCCACAATAATGGATTTTACCAACGGTTTTTCCTTTAAGGTTTGTAGCGATTGGTGGAGTTGGAATGGTGTGAGGGCTGTAAAATCGATATAAGGATTGAAAGGTTGAATACCTGACTGTCTCTGGCAGGATTGGATGAATGGATGATTGATGAATGGGTTGCTTGAGGGCTCAACGGTAAGCAGATTCAATCCGGAGACAAAGGCTCTAACTATCATCATACGGCCAGCGATATACGCTGCGGGCAGGCAGAGCAAAGCGGAGCTTTGGCTATTTAGGTCGAAAAAATTGCAGGTTTGGCTTGCAGAGTACTCTAGCCATTTCTTCTGTAGCTTGATATTTTTAGGTTCGCCGGTAGAGCCGGAGGTTTTCACCTCGATATAATCAGCATCAGAAAGCCACTCCCGAATAAATATGTAGATATCCCTCTCCCACGTTGGGGTGGATTGTGAACTAACCTTCTCATCACAGAGTTGAAGCAAAGTTTGCTGCGTGTAATGTTTGTTGTTTATTGTAAGCAAAACCAAATTCGATTACGTGTTGTACTTATTGGTTGTAAAGTTAGTGGAATTGTTGTTATTCACTTTGTGCTTCTAATCCTCCTATTGGTAACTGCTACTTGTAACCCGTAACTGAACAATAAACCTCTCAAGAATTGACGCTGACAGGTGCTTCGCACGCTGTCAGGTCAATCAGTTCAATTAACTTCTCCCCACCTAATCGTTGGGTTATAATACAATTCCGCTTCACGCAGCTGTAATGGCGAGGAAATGTTATTGCTAAAAACCTGTCCAGTTCCAAGACCCTGAACCATTGATATGCTATGCGTAAATACCCATTGCGATATGGCATTTAGTCCAACGTTGCTTTCCAAGGCCGATGTGGCCCACCAGCCAATATTTTGGCCTTTGGCCAACGATATCCACTCGTTGCTCATTTCGAGGCCACCAACCAAGCTGGGCTTTAGGATTATGTATTGGGGTTTTATATGGGTTAGCAATCTGACTTTTAATGTTGAATCAGAAATGCCAATAAGTTCCTCATCCAATGCAATAGGTATTGGTGAGTCGGAACAGATACGAGCCATCTCGTCCCACTGCCCCGCTGTAATGGGCTGTTCAATGGAATGGATATGATAATCGGAAAGCCTTTTCAACCGCTCCATTGCATCCCGTGGCGAAAATGCTCCATTGGCATCGAGTCGCAGCTCAAGATCATCGGGAGAAAACACTTTTCGAATACTTTTCAGAAGTGAAATTTCCTCATCGAAGTTTAGCGCCCCCACCTTAAGCTTTAACACCCTAAAGCCACTATCCAACTTTTCGCGGATGCGAGCCTGCATTTCGGCTTTTGTTCCCATCCAAATAAGCCCATTTATGGGAATACCTCGAGTACCAGATGTGAAATCGGAAGGGAAAAGAATACCGCTATTGTCATATTTTAAATCGAGCAATGCTGTCTCGAGTCCGAAACGAATCGAGGGAAAGTCTTTAATATCGGTGAGGTTAGGGATGGCACCAGCATTAATATCATCAACAACCTCCAGAATCTTCGGCTCGTAGCCATCGGTGTACTCGGGATTTAAACCAGGAATAACCGAACACTCACCAATTCCCGTTCTACCATCTTTAGCAATAATAAAAAACCACGATGGTTTACTATACAATGTCCCCCGTGAAGTTTGTCCAGGATTTAGAAATTGAAAATCGATTCTCTTTAAGGCTGCCCTAATCATCACAAAAATCTTACAAAATCATTCCAACGCCAAAAGTAACCGTAAAGATGAATGTTGCAAATGCCAATCGCTTTAGCTCTGGGTACAAATCGGCAGGATTTGAATGCTTGAAAACTGCCACCAGATTACTAATGAACAATGGGAAAGCAAGAACAAAAAGGAATTGGTAAGCAGAATGATAGTTGAAAATTACAAACACTGGACCCAAAAGTGCCGAAACAACAATCAATACCAAATGGTAAAACTTTGCTTTGCGATTGCCAAGCCACACCACCATTGTCCTTTTGCTTGCAGCCTTATCGCTCTCGTAATCGCGAAGATTATTCAAATTGAGTACCCCCGTGCTAAGCAAACCAATGGCTGCTGCTGGCATAATGTGCCAAGGGTTAAATGTTCCTGTGTGCAAAAAATGGGTTCCCATAACCCCAATGAGCCCAAAGAATAGGAACACAAATAAATCGCCCAGTCCCCTATAGCCATATGGATTTTTGCCAACAGTATATTTAATGGCGGCAACAATGGCAATAATTCCTAACACAAGGAAAAAGAGTACAACTCCAATATCTTTTCCTTTGGTTCCAAAGTAAATAAGCAACATACCCGAAATGAATGCCAAAGCAATATTTATAAGCAACCCTTTTTTCATTTGTTTGGGAGATATCTCACCGCTTTGCACCATCCGCCGTGGGCCAATTCGATTATGGCTATCAGCTCCGCTTTTAAAGTCGCCATAGTCGTTGGCAAAATTGGATAGCACTTGCAGTAGAAGGGTTGTGATTGTGGCAAGGATAAATACGCTCCACAGGAAATTACCATCTGCCCAAGCAAGGAAACTTCCCATAAGCGGACTCGACACTGCCAAAGGCAGTGTTTTTAGTCGCGCAGCTTCAACCCATGCTTTAACTTTGCTCATTGTTACAACAGGTTATGGAAACCTAGGATATTTTTTAAAATCGGGATCGCGTTTCTCAAGAAAGGCGTGCTTGCCCTCCTGAGCCTCCTCGGTAAGGTAATACAGTAGCGTTGCATTTCCGGCCAACTCCTGTATACCCGCCTGACCATCGAGCTCGGCATTAAGCCCCATCTTAATCATTCGAAGTGCCAAGGGACTACGCTTCATCATCTTTTTGCACCACTCTACAGTTGTATCTTCCAGCTGATCGAGTGGAACCACCTTATTCACCATTCCCATCTCACGAGCCTCCTCGGCGGTGTACTGGTCGCACAGGAACCAAATCTCACGCGCTTTCTTCTGCCCTACGTGTCGCGCTAGGTACGATGATCCAAAACCTGCATCGAAGCTACCAACCTTAGGCCCAGTTTGCCCAAAAATAGCATTATCAGATGCTATGGTTAAATCGCAAACCACATGCAGAACGTGGCCGCCACCAATGGCATACCCATTAACCATTGCAACTACCGGTTTGGGCAACGAACGTATTTGACGTTGCAAATCGAGCACGTTCAAGCGAGGAACGCCATCTTTCCCAATGTATCCGCCAATACTTTTCACATTCTGATCACCACCACTACAAAAAGCCTTATCGCCCTCTCCGGTTATAATTACCGTAAAAATATCATCGTTCTCCCTGCAAATCACCATGGCATCCTTCATCTCCTGAACGGTATCGGGAGTAAACGCATTATAATACCTAGGACGGTTTATGGTGATTTTGGCAATGCCCTCGAAGATTTCAAATTTTATCTCGCTGTACTCTTTTAGGGTTGTCCAGTTCCTTTTCATACTAGTTGCTGTTAAGATATTTAAAGTATTGTTTGTATGTTTCTGCCGATGTGCTGCCCGATGTTTCAATATGAATAACAACAGCGCTGCTATTTGGTTTCAACGATTGGTCTAACGCATCGCTTAACGTGTCAAGACTATTTGCATACAGATAGCTAACACCGTATGATGCGCAAAGATCTTTAATTTTTAATTGATGCGGTGCTTCGACAAAAGGTCGAATTTTCTCTACCTCTGACCCCGAATCGATAACCCGAAAGATATTTCCGCCTCCATTATCCATTACAATAATGCAGAGATTTTTGGGGAGATTATTGTTCCACAACCCATTTGAATCGTAAAGAAAGGCCAAATCACCAATTAGCAACACGTTTAGCTTATCCGAAGCAGCTGCAGCACCAGCTGCAGTTGAAATACATCCATCGATTCCCGATGTTCCTCGATTGGAAAAGTAATAAATATCGGGTCGAGAGCTAAAAAGTTGGGCGTAACGAACTGGCGTGCTGTTTGCCAAATGTAGATTGATATTTGAGGGTAATCGATCAATAACACTTGCCCAAGCAGTTAAATCGGTAAAACCAGCCAATTGCAGGTACTCGTTATGGCGAATCTCGCTCTGCTTCTTAACATTCTGAGCAAATTGCGAATACTCGATATTGGGAGAACCAACCTTTGAAACCTTACTGAAGAACTTCTCGGGTTTTACTCTAACATTTAGGCTAAGCGATTGGAATGTGTCGATAAACAGATCATTCTCATCGATATGCCAATGTTCCTGTGGGGAATACTGACGTAGATATTTTTTAAGCCTTTTGGATATTATGGAACCACCAATGGTGACAACCAGATCGGGGCGAAAATCCTCAAGCTGCTCGGTGCTGAGTAAGGCCATGAATCGGTCGGGTGAATCGATAAAATCATCGCCAACTATATTGGATAGATTCTCTGCAAAAACAACCACCTCGTGGTTACTTGCCATTTCATTAAGCACTCTTTGCAACTTAGGGTTGCTATTGGAAAATCCGCAAATAACCAACCTTTTTTTTGCCTCCCTCCATCGAGTCGAAATTTGCTGCCAGCTGTCAGCATCAATTTCCATTTCACCTGAAATGGTGTGGATTGGTTTAATTGGCAAGTCGACTGCTGGAAGCGGATCGTAAAGGGGCTCTTTAATGGGAATATTAATGTGCACTGGGCCAGGAGAGCCAATTGTACTTAAGCCAATAGCTTCGTTAAGCGATCGTCTGAAGTACCACAAATCGCTCTGCTCCTTGGTGCTCGCAGGCATCTGAAACGATTTCTTAACATAATTCCTAAAGATCTCGAACTGCCGTATTGTTTGACCGTCATTTTGGTCTATCCATTCGGGTGGGCGGTCGGCTGTTAGAACCACCAATGGAACCTTTAGGTAAAATGCTTCGGCCAGCGCAGGTGCATAGTTAGCCACTGCAGTTCCCGAGGTGCAGACCAGCACCACAGGTTTCTGAAGCTGCTGAGCCATTCCCAATGCGAAATAGCCTGCACTTCGTTCATCAACAATGCTAAAGCATTTAAAATTGGCATTTGATGCAAAGGCAAGAATAAGCGGTGCGTTTCGCGAACCCGATGATATGACCGCATGCATTATGCCATGTTCCAAGCAAATATGGGGTATTTCGCTAATTCCTTGTAGAGCCGATGGCATAATGAATTCTAGTTTAGCGTTTCAACAATACTCATTAAAGTTCTTTTCTTGCTATTGGTCTCCTCCCACTCCTTTTCGGGATCCGAACCAGCAGTGATTCCTGCACCAAGGAAATAGATAAGTTGATCAACTCCGACCCTCATACACCTAAGGTTTACAAAAAGAGCATACTGCTTTTCAATGTTAAAGGTACCCAAAAAACCTGTATAGTACTCCCTATCGTGCTCCTCGGAATTAAGAATAATCTCTAAAGCCTGATCCTTGGGTAATCCACACACCGAGGGAGTTGGGTGAATGGCATCAATTAGCTCCACTATTTTACCCTGCAAAGCATCTAAACTAAAAGTGAAACGGGTTAAAAGATGCTCCACGGCTCCAGCCAGCTTTGTTTGGGGACCCTGCTTTGTATACTGCTTAACTTTGAACTTTTCGAGGATACTATCGATATATCTTGTAACAATCTCCTGCTCTTCCAACTCCTTTGGACCCCATTCTCTATCAATGCTTTGGCCATTATACAATCTCGTTCCGGCAAGCGAAACGGTTGAGACCACATTATCCTTAATCTGAAGCAATGGTTCGGGACTTGCACCTATCCATAATCCAGCGTCGGCAATATGAATCATAAACACGAAGGCATCAGGATAGCTATGTTGGAGTTCACGAAGTAGAATGGACGGATTAAAGCCTCTCGGTTTAGCCTCAATGCTTATTCGCGAAAGCACCAGCTTATCCAACTTACCGGGGTTTAGCTTACTACGAAAATCATCGACCTTAGCAAGGTACAATTCACGAGAAGTTTCACTTGGGCTGCAAACAACATTGGTTGTGCTGGGCTTTACTTTAACTAAATCATCATTGAAAATTGTGAACAAAGACTCATCAATTTTATCGCCCTTAATAACCAAATCAGGCTCAATGAGCCTGATGGGATGGTGCGATTCTATGTTGAAGGGCGCAAAGACAAAACCCGATTTGCCCTCCAACTCCATTAGATTAGCTAGCGCAATGGGCTCAGTTTTCCATTGAACCAATGTGGTTACCTCCTCCAGATCGGGAAGTTTATATGTTACAAAGGCAATTCTATTTTCAAGCGCAAACTGGTGAAAATTCATCATTTCCAATTACTGTGTTTCGGGTAATTTTTGCTATTTCTTCTCGACTAGCATATTAGATACCCTGCATATAGAGATTTTGCGACCATCATCGGCCGATATTACAACATCCCAAATGTGGGTTCGTGTGCCATTATGAGTTAGGGTGGCGTGAGCGTTTACATACCCTTCGGAAATTGTGCCAATATGATTTGCGCTAACCTGAAAACCAACAATATTGAATTTACTAACATCAACCAATGCAAGCGATCCAGCACCAGCAATAGTCTCGGCGAAAGCCAAGCTGGCACCACCGTGCAGAATACCCATTGGCTGCAGAGTACGCTTATCCACTGGCATACGTGCTTTTAGCCCGTTTTCGCCTATCTCGATAAATTCAATTCCCAAATGCTCAATCAAAGTATTAGCACAAAGGCTATTAAGTTCACTAACTGTTATCATTATAAAAACTATTATTCAGACAAATTTAGATTTTTTACTGCAATTCTTTTAGTAAAACCTCAAGTTTGATAGTAACAATAGAAATGTAAGGTGGTTTTAAACAGGTTACGATTTAAAATTATTATCGTCAAAATTATTTACTAGATAACTACAGTTCACATACATTCCGAAATGTTCCCCAACGCTTAAACAGATGAAATTCTAAGTTGATATTTCTTCTTTAAATAATCAACAGCATTCTCATTCCTGGCAAAGCCAAGCAAAAATCCACCTCCCCCAGCCCCACACAATTTCAGATGATAGTCTTCGGATTCAATTCCATCCTTCCATATCGACTGATACTCGGGCAGTATCATTTCATTTAGATGGGTTAGCTGAAATTGAGAAAGTTCCTTTAAAACAGCAAAGAACTCAGACTTTTGGCCACTCAAAAACAGATTTATCGCGAGGTTACTCAATCTAACCAAATCATTTTTTATCAGTATCTTAAATTCAAGGTCACTAACTTTATGGTTAAAGACACTCACAAAATCGGCTGTTGAACGACTAATCCCGGTATCAATAAGAAAGGGTTTAATTCCGAAGTTTTTAAAATCGAGAGCATTAACTCTACCATTTGTTTGTAAAATTGGTTTGTTAATATAGCTAACCAAAGGATCAAGACCCGAACTGCTCCCGTGAAAATAGGACTCTAAAGTGGCCAGGTTTTGTTTGGTCACTAAGAGGTCTTCTTCATTAGGCTGAAAATATTGGTGGTAAAACGCGGCAACCAGCGCGCCAGAACTACCAACCCCGTAACCCAAAGGAATATTTGATTTAAAGTAAAGCCCGCTGGATAAATCGCGGCTAAATCGCTCAACATCAATATTGCCTTTTACTTCATATTTTTGGATATAATCCATAAATCCCATTAGAATCTGGTTCGATTTAACCTCATCGCTGTTGGGGTTACTATAATCGCTGTAAAAATCGAAGAGACCCGAGTATTCAGGGAATGGTATAAGCAAAGCATCCGAACCTTGCAGTACGGAGTACTCGCCAAACAGCAATATTTTGGAGCTAAACCTCATTGCTATTCAATTTGCGCTGGGCCAACGCAAATCTCATCGTCAATCCACCGGTCATTTTCGCAAAGGTTTAAAAGGTTACTTTCGATAAAACGAACCATCTGCTCGCGCACCGATTCGGGATAAAGAATATGAATGTTTGGCCCAGCATCGAGCGTAAAAGCAAAGCTGATTTTATTCTTTAGTCGAAACTCCTTTAACCGCTCAATTGCCACAAGCGTATTGGGTTTTAAGAGAACTACCGAGGGGATTGATGACATCATCAGAGCGTGCAACGACATCGCCTCATTCTCTACCACCTGCGCAAAACCAGCCTCATTGCCACTTTGCAAATGGGCTAAAATCGATTTTAGATTCTCCTGCGCCTGATTGTATCGGGTGTAAGCATACTTATGATTTTCCATTAACGCATGACCACCAGTACTCGATAGCTCCTTTTGTCCCGAATCGATAATTAAAATAGCATCGTGGTAGGATTTGAACACAGGGTTTATGCCATTATCAACAGGAATGGCTACCTCGTTCGATGAATTAGAGATAGCATCGGTTTTGCCCCACAGGGCAAGTTTTCCGTAGGTTGAACGGCAAGCGCTGCCCGAACCCAAGCGCGCCAGAAACGAAGCTTTCTGGTAAAACTCATCATCGGATTGTAGGGTTCCAAAATGTTTCTTTTCCATACTGCACAGACATAGCGCCAAGGCGCTAAACGACGAGGCCGATGAGGCAATTCCAGCGGAATGTGGGAACGTATTTGCACTATCGATTTTGAGCTGCAACTGGCTAAGAAAAGGCATATATGCCGATATTTTCTCGATATACCGAGAAATCTTTGCCTCGAACTTTTCGTTTCGTTTCCCCTCAAAGTAAAACTCTACATTCGACTGGTTACCATCTCTATGTTGATAATCAATACTAGTTTTGGTTTTGGAATGTTTTAGCGTAAAGCTAAGCGAAGGGTTTTGCGGTAGCTGGTCGCCGTACTTGCCCCAGTACTTTACCAACGCAATATTCGATGGGCTTTCCCAACTAACCCTACCACTGTAAGGCGAATTTAGGTCGATAAGATGCTTTGCATCTTGCAAGTATTTTCTGGTAAACTTATTCTCATTCATAGCGCAATATCGTAATAGGGTAAGATTACATCCAAACCCTTTGCTTTAAAATAGCTGTAAACATAGCTGGCCTCGCCGCTGTGGGTTGCCATAATAAAATCGCCACCCCATGCTCCCAGCGACTTTACTGAGCCATCGAAATCGGGAAACATTTTCCGTTTTACTGGTTCCAAACCCAACGTATCGGCCACAATCTGCTCGTGCTTATCAACCAAATCCTCAAACTCGCGGAGAGATGTAACTTTCACAATTGCTTTTGATATTTCCGTGATTCTCTCGGCCTCAACGTTTCGCCCGCTTACTTTATGCCCAAACTTATCTACACTCGCTGACGAGTTTTGCTTTTGGCCAAGGTAGATAAAGTAGATTTTATTGAGGAAGTTTGGATTAAAATCAACCCTAACAACCTCTGGCTTTGGATGATTAATATAGAGAATAGGACTATCGGCCATAGCGCAGGCCACATCGTATCCCGAACCGTTAGTTGTGGCAAATAGCAACTCGTAGGGATTAACTTTGGCCCACTGGGCCAAGTTGGCAATTAGCGATGAGCTGCTACCAAAACCCCACTCCATTGGGAACTCAACATTTGCCGAAATACTAACCGATTGCGAAGCGTTTAATGCCGCACTTTTATCTTTTACAAAACGTAACAGTTTCTGAATAAACTCCGACGATTTGCGGTTGTTCGTATCAACAATATCCAAATCATCTTTAGAAAATTTTGCCTCGAACCAAGGCAGTTTTCTTACAGTGGTAGACCAGTAAATCAAACCTTTATCGTCATTAACCAGCTCCACATCCATTCCTTGACCAAGTTTTAGGGGAATGGCAAAAGCTGTTGCACCGTTGAGGACAAAGTACTCGCCGGTGATTAGCAACTTGCCGTGGGAATAAAATTGATTGGGCATTGATAAACTTTATTTTCCTAAAAAATCCTGCACAGCCTTGTGCGATACCTTTTTATCTTTAAAAAATTTAGTAGCCTGTAGCTTTTGCTGCTCGGTTGCACCAAGAGTGTTTAAAATATTATTAAGATGGAACCGCATATGCCCCTTCTGAATTCCTGAAGTGGTTAGCGCACGCACAGCCGAAAACGTGTTGGCTAATCCGGCGGCGGCAGTGATTTCCATTAATTCACGAGCCGAAGGATTTCCCAGAATTTCGAGCGATAGCTTGGCCAGCGGATGCATTGTGGTTAATCCTCCTACAGTGCCTAAGGCCATTGGAATTCGCAGGGTATACCGGAACTTACCATTATCGATATCAACTGTGGTTAAACTTTTGTAATGTCCATCGCGCGATGCGTAGGAATGGCCGCAAGCCTCAACCGCCCTAAAATCGTTGCCTGTGGCAAGCACTACGGCATCGATACCGTTGTAAATCCCCTTATTGTGGGTGGTTGCCCTGTAGATATCTATATTGGCAATATCAACAGCTGTTTTAAACTTTAGGGCGTAATCGGCTGGCAATAGACTACCCGACACCTCGGCTAGTTCCTCAATATCACATTCCACGTAACACTCCACAAGGCTTTCGGGTGTATGGTTCGAGAGGATTGCCATCACAATTTCGCAATCGGCCTCAGCACCTTCGAAATTATCTGCAAAATATTGTTTTAACGATTGCGCCATCTCCTCGAGTACCGAGTTTATTATGTTGGCGCCCATAGCATCGGCGGTTTCGAAACTCACCCTGATTTGATAGTAATTGGGTAGTTGTTGAGTAAAATCTAGTAGTTCGATTCCCGTTATGCCACCATTACGCTTCTTCATATTGGCAAGTAGATACTCCGAATCGTTTATCAAAATATCTTTGATTTTGGGAAAATGTTGGTTTAATACCGAGCCATTACCGAGCCACTTAAAGTGCACCTGTCCCACCTTTGTTGTGCCAACAACTTTTGATGTAAACCCTCCGCGAGTAAACCAAAACTTGGCAGCTGCCGATGCAGCGGCTACTACCGAGCTCTCCTCAATAACCATTGGAACGAGATAGGGCTTTCCGTTGACCAGAAAATTTGGCGCAATGCTGTAGGGTAGCATATAGTTCGACAGCACATTCTCGCTAATCTCCTCGAGCCTAGCCTGAAGGTTAGAATCAGGAAGTTTAAAATGATTTAAAATCGAGAAATCATCGCCCCCTTTACCCAGAAAATGGGCCATCGAATCAACCTTCGCTTCGTTGGTTAGCTTTGAATAGCCATTTATGTAGTTTGATTTTTCCATTGTTTTTAGTTGGCAAAGACATTCACACAATCATTATAAAGTTGGCAATAAGCACGTAGCAGTTGGCAATGCGAAAACAATCAGTCAATCAGTCAATCAGTCAATCAATCAATCAGTCAATCAGTCACAATAATTGACGCTGACAGGAGCTTCGCACGCTGTCAGGTCTATTTAATCTACAAACTCCTGCCAATAACCAGCTTTAGTATTTCCGATGTACCCTCGCCAATGCCCAGGATACGCTGATCGCGGAAAAATCGCTCAACATCGTTATCCTTAAATAGGCCATAAGCGCCAAAAACTTGCACTGCCTCGTCGGATATCTGCTTGGCAATTTCCGAGGTGTACAACTTCACTATGGCAGCCTGTTTTTTAAAGGGTAAATTATTATCCTTAAGCCAGCAACTATAGTAAAGGTAGTTCCTTGCCAACTCCAACTTAATATCCATATCGGCCAGCTTATCGGAAATGGCTGGAATGTGCAATAGCGTTTTGCCAAACTGCTTACGCTCGCCAGCATAGGCTTTGGCCATTTCGTACGCACCTTGAGCCAAACCTAATCCCACAGCTGCAATTGAAAGCCTACCAGAATCGAGGGTTTCGAGCATATACCGCATTCCCTTACCCTGTTCACCCAACAGGTTCTCCTTTGGCGCTAAGGTATTGCGGAAGGTAAGTCGGCCGGTATCGGCAGCACGCCAAACCATTTTGTTGGTTATGGGTTCGGCTAGGTACTCCGACTGCTCCCTTTCGACCAGAATTGTAGAAAACTCCTTGTTGTTTGAATCCTGACCTGTATTTGCCAATAGTGTAATACCCATCGACAACTCCGAGGCTGAGTTAGTAATAAATACCTTTTGCCCATTTATAACCCATTGGTTGCCGTTAAGCACTGCCGATGTTTCAACGGCACGGGCATCGGAACCTGCATTGGGCTCGGTTAGGCCAAATGCCCAGATACTTTCGCCAGTTATAAGCTTAGGCAACAACCTAATCTTCTGCTCAGCAGAACCGTACTTGTAAATTGGTGCGATGCCCAACGAGTTATGCGCGGCCATGGTCGCAGCCTGCGAACTATCGACCCGAGCTAACTCCTCAACAGCAATTATATATGATAGTGTATCGAGATTGCGTCCGCCATATTCCTCTGGAAGGTTCATTCCGAATAAGCCTAACTTACCCATCTTGCGGGTTAGTTCGGCTGAAAATTCGCCCCGTTCATCGAGCTCTTGAGCCAATGGTTTTATCTCTTTCTCAGCAAAATCACGAACCTGCTCACGGAGCTTGTTGTGAAAATCATTTATTAGTGGATGGTTCATATTTAATTGAAATTTATACTATTATCTTGTTCAACTTTTAATCTTACTACAATTAACAATCCTAACCCCAGTTTGGTTTTCGTTTTTCTAAAAAAGCTGATATTCCCTCAATGGCCTCATCAGATGTTTTTAATCTTGCAATGGATGATGCAGCAATCTCCATAATCTCTTCAGGTGTTGATGTTGAGTTCAATTTTTTAATTAGCACCTTAATCTCCTTAATTCCCTGTGGAGATGCTTTTAGAACATCACTAACTATCGAGTCAAGTAAAGGCTCCACTTGCTGAGCAGAAACTGCAAAATCAACAAAACCATAATCAAAAGCCTCCTGAGCAGAAAATCTTTTCCCAGTAAACATCAGATACTTTGCTGTTGATAGTTTTAGGCGCTTTAGGATGTAGGGAAGAATTGTTGATGGCGCGATACCCAGCTTAACCTCGGCGAAGGAGAACACTACATTATCCTCAGCAATAACCATATCGCAAGCAGCGAGTAAGCCGTTACCTCCACCGTAAACATTACCCGTTGCTATACCAACAACGGGTTTTGAACTGCCGTATATTGTAGCTAAGCAATTTGCCCACTTCAGACCATCCTCCAAATTCACTTCGTACCCCATCTTGCTGGCCTGGAGCATAAGTTTTAAATCGGCTCCAGCGCTAAACGATTTCCCCTTGCCGCGTAACACAATAGCTCGAATGCTGCCATTCTTGTCCAATTCGGTAAAGCAATGGTTTATCTCCTCAAGCATTTGGATGCTTATGGCATTGTGCACATCGGGTCGGTTAAGCCAAATTGTGGCCACTCCCTCGCTAATTTCAAGTTGAATATTACTATAGGTATTCATATCGATTTACATTCGGTAAACACCAGGTTTATAGTCGGGAGTGGGCTTGTTAGCTGCAATGGAAAGCCCCATGGCAATCCAGCTGCGGGTGTCAACAGGGTCGATAATTCCATCGTCCCACAGGCGAGCCGTGGCAAAATAGGCCGAGGCCTCATCCTCATAACGCTGGTAAATCTCCTTTTTAAAACTTTCAATATCAACCGAATCCCTTTGTTTTACGGTGCCTAACACCTCGGCTGCCTGAGTACCACCCATTACGGAGATTTTGGAGTTGGGCCAAGTAAGCAGCAGGTTGGGTTTATAGGCCCTGCCAGCCATAGCGTAATTACCTGCACCGTGGGAGCGCCCAAATATTATGGTGATTTTGGGGACATTAGCATTGGCCACAGCGTGAACCATTTTTGCACCATCCTTGGCAATGCCACCGTGCTCGGCATCCTTACCCACCATAAATCCGGTGATATTATGCAAGAAGAGAAGTGGTATTTTGCGAATACTGCACATCTGTATAAAATGGGTTCCCTTAAGCGACGACTCGGAGAATAGAATACCATTGTTGGCAAGAATACCCACCGTTTGGCCCATTATTTTGGCATACCCGGTAACCAGCGTTGTGCCATAGGTTGGCTTAAACTCCTGGAATTGGCTACCATCAACCAGCCTAGCAATAATCTCGTAAGGGTCAATCCATCGCGAACTTTGATCGTGAATAATTCCGTACAATTCCTCAGAAGGATAAAGCGGATTTTCGTACTGCCCATTGCCAACGAAAGATTTTTGGGGTTTGGGAAGATGCTCGAAGATATTTCGACAAATCTGTATGGCCTCCTCCTCGGAACGGGCTAAGTGATCGGCCACTCCAGATATATGTGTATGAGCATATGCGCCCCCCAGCTCCTCGGCAGAAACCTCCTCGCCAATGGCAGACTTAACCAAAGGTGGGCCAGCCAGAAAAATGGTTCCCTGCTTATCGACAATGATGGTCTCGTCGCTCATTGCTGGAATATAAGCCCCCCCAGCTGTGCAGGAGCCCATTACCATTGCAACCTGAGGAATACCTGCAGCCGACAGTCGAGCCTGATTATAAAAGATTTTACCAAAGTGATCGTGATCGGCAAAAACATTGGCCTGTTCGGGCAAAAATATTCCTCCCGACTCAACCACATAAACACAGGGTAAGTGATTATCGAGCGCTATCTCTTGGGCTCTTAGATGCTTTTTAATGGTTTCCTTAACATAGGTTCCGCCTTTAACCGTGGGGTCGTTGGCAATTATCATGGTTTCAACCCCTTGAATAATTCCGATTCCAGTTACAATTCCGGCCGAATGAAACTTGTTCTCGTACATCCCATTGGCGGCTAAGGCCGACAGCTCGAAGAAGGGCGTACCCTCATCGACAAGGGTGTTTATACGCTCACCAACGGTCAGCTTACCCTTCTCCTTGTGCTTAAGCACATAAGGATCAGTTGTTCGATTTAACGTAGCCTTAAGCCGAGCCCTGAAATCTTCGATAATTTGCGAAGTTTCGTTGAGGTTTTTGGCATATTGCTTTGATGAAGTATCAACTTTTGACGGTATTACCGTGCCGCTATCGCTCATATCTTTAAAATGCTTATGCAGTATTGGCAAACTATTATTGATTATCAGAATATGATAACAATAGAAGTTTTAAAATGTTAATGGATTCACGGTTCAAAGGGGTGAAAAATTTTCACTCACATAACAAACCCTAATAAACAGCAACTATCAACAATACCAATGAGGTACTGCATATGGGATATGATTTATTATTCATAGCTAATAATATGAATAGAAGGATAAAATCTTGCGAAGACACAATACTTTTTCTACTTTTATCATCAACAAATGCGATGAAAACTAACAAGAAGAAACAATAAGCTTAGAGAAGAATTATGGAAAACTTATCCTACTTACTGGTGATAGCCCTTCATATCTTCACCATATACGATGCGCTGAGGTACTTAAGGAATAGAAATGGAGGGTTAAGGGTGTTACTGGCTTTTATACCACCTATATTGGGCCCAATTATTTACTGGCTTACTAAGAATGGCTCCGTTTTTAACCAGCGAGAAAGAGTTTTTATGAAGCGTAAAAGGCGTTTCAGCTAACACGAACCTATTCTAGGTTCTTTATCTTCACATACTTTTGAATATTTCTATTCTGGAATGAACCACCATCGGAGCTACCAAAACCTCCTTCGGGGGTAGGTGGATATAGATTAACGAAAGGCTCCACCTGAAGCACTTCGAAGTGCATAGTGTAGGGCGGCGAGGTGGTTGTAACCTCAAAAATCCCCTCCAACGCCAGCACGCTAGGTTTTGACTGGTCGAGCGAGATTGTATGAATATCGCCAAAATCAGAAGCAAAGTAGCGATATTTTCCGTGATAGGTTTTTATCACCAATCGGTTGGTAGTATATAGTTCACCAAAGGTTTCGATGTAGTATGTGGAGTCAGTGCGAAACACCAAAAAGACAGAATCTACCCCATCAACCTCCTTCATAATTTCAGAAAGATTGCCGCGTGATGAGTACCACTCGCCTATCACGCTACGATCTACTTCGAACTCCTCGTCAACCTCAGTTTTCTTACATGCCCAAGCAAGCAGCAGGAGCAGTATGGCGAAAAGTAGCGTGAACCGAATGTTCATACAATGGCAATTTATGTTTACGATGTAAATATACAAAGAGAAGACTTTAATGAAACACCCAAATTAAATTTGATTTAAAAATAATTGTGAATCACGAAGAAACTTTAAAAAAATAGAGCGCTAAAATATAACGCTCTAAATCCAAAAAACCTGTATACAGACATTACTCTTTCCCCTCAAGGTAATTCTGAAGGTAACTATACAGTTCGGTTAGTTTACCATCCTTTAGAATGGTAGCCCTTTCCATCACCCCTTCCTCATCGTTGCCAAGGAAATGGGGAACAACGGTATTTACCATTATCTTACCGAAAAACTCGCTGGCATCGCGAGGCAGCTCTCCCGGCAGGTTATCGATGGTCATCATGGTAACATTTTTCTCTCCAGAAAAAGCTGGCACCTCATTATCCTGCTCAATGCTGTAGTCGTAAAACGGATCGGCAATGGTGGTAGCCCTAAGCGTTGAAGGGATGGGCCCAGGAATATCGCAGCTAACATCTGCAATTACTTTGATGCTGAAATTCGGATCGGCCATATCTTCCGTTCTAAAGAAGAAGGGGGATCTGAAGTCCCAGAAATGGCATGCTACGAACAAATCGGTAACCTTGGTATAGGGGATAAAAGTTGACAAGTGATCCATAGGATTAGTAAGCCAGTGCTGCCAGTCAAATGGTCTTCCGTCCTTTCGCTGTGCGTAGTGCCAAGGATCGAGACGACACATTACGGGTTCATTGAATTGCTGTGTAAGGTACTCTTCTGGCTCCACCTCTCTTACTCCTAGCGTTCTGAAAATCTCTAGGGCACCACTAGCCACTCGCCCACCACCAGTAATTAATATTCTAGCAGATTGCAGCTTAATCTTTCTCAGCAAGCTAACCACCTCTTGGTAGTCATGGCAATCCTTAGCACGAGGCAATTCAAATTGTCCGGTCCGCTTTCCGTAGGCAATCAAGCCATTGTAAGCCCCAACAACCCCTGCCCAATGTCCAAAAGCCACCAATCGTTCGCCCTTTGGGTTAGTTAAATACTCATGATCTAAAAGGGTTATTCCTCTATCGGCCATTGCTTGTATCAACTTACGATTATGGGGTTGTTTTTTGGCAACATGTGCAAAAAACAGATAGGACTTACCGGGCAGTAAAGCCTCTATCTTAACCTCTTTCACCCCAATTAATAGGTCACAATCGCTCACATCTTCCTGCAGAGCAATGCCTGCATCAATGTACTCCGAGTCGGCGTAACAACGCAATTGGCTAGGTTGAGCAACAACCTCTACCTGCGGAAACATTTGTTTAAGCTCTTTAGCTTGTGCTGGTGGAATGGCCACCCTTTTATCGGGAGGAGTTTTGGTTTCCCGAAGCAACCCAATTTTAAAAGTCTTATCCATATTAATTATAAATTTCAGGTATCACACTCCTGCGAAGTTAGTAAATATAAGCAGAATAAGAAATGTTGATGCCTTACACCTAATGAATAGGATTAACATCTCAGCATTGATTTTACCAAAGGTTTACAACAACCCTAAACCTCAACCAATTCATTACCAAAATAATATTTAGCACTAGGTGGTAATTTGTTCGCAAACGTTTAAGTAAATAGCCTAACTGTTAAATGCTTAACAACATTTCATAATTCATGAATAATGCTTACCTTTGCTAGGCTGACATTAAACTTTCAAGCATCTATTTATCAACGAAATACACTTAAACAATGGGAAAAAACAAGAAGTTTATCACCTGTGACGGTAACTATGCGGCATCGCACATTGCCTACATGTTTAGCGAGGTTGCAGCAATTTACCCAATCACTCCTTCGTCAACAATGGCCGAGTACATTGATGAGTGGGCTGCTTTTGGCAGAAAGAATATTTTTGGAGAAACGGTAAAAGTAACCGAGATGCAATCGGAAGCGGGTGCGGCTGGTGCTGTTCACGGATCACTCCAGTCTGGTGCACTTACCACTACTTACACTGCATCGCAGGGGCTACTACTTATGATCCCCAATATGTATAAAATTGCTGGGGAACTTCTCCCCGGTGTTTTCCACGTATCGGCTCGTAGCTTAGCAGCACAGGCTCTATCTATCTTTGGAGACCACAGCGATGTGATGAGCACTCGCCAAACAGGTTTTGCAATGCTTGCAACTGGTGGCGTTCAGGAGGTAATGGATCTTGCAGCGGTTGCGCACCTTGCATCCATCAAGTCAAGGGTTCCTTTCCTTCACTTCTTCGATGGATTCCGTACTTCACATGAGATTCAAAAAATTGAGGTTCTCGAAACCGAGGAACTTGCCGACCTAGTTGACCGTGATGCCCTTCAGGCATTCCGCGACCGTGCCCTTAACCCCGAGCACCCTGTAACCCGTGGTACTGCTCAAAACCCCGACATCTACTTCCAGTCGCGCGAAGCAGCCAACAAGTACTACGATGTGCTTCCTGAGATTGTGGAAGACTACATGAAAAAGCTTTCGGAGATAACTGGACGTAAGTACGACCTATTTGATTACTATGGTGATCCTAATGCAGAGAACATCATCGTTGCAATGGGTTCTATAACCGACACCATTAAGGAGGTTGTTGATCACCTTACCGCAAATGGCGAAAAGGTAGGTCTAATTGCTGTTCACCTATACCGTCCATTCTCGGCTAAGCACTTCTTTAGGGCATTCCCCAAGAGCGCCAAGCGTATTGCTGTGCTAGACCGCACCAAGGAAACTGGCGCCAATGGCGACCCATTGTACCTTGATGTAAAAGACCTATTCTACGGAAAAGAGAACGCCCCCATTATTGTTGGCGGACGCTACGGTTTGAGTTCTAAGGATACCACTCCTTCTCAAATCATATCGGTTTTCGAGAACCTAAAGATGAATGAGCCTAAGAACCAGTTCACCGTAGGTATTGTTGATGATGTAACCTTTAAGTCGCTACCTCTAAAAGAAGAGGTAAACCTAGCTGACAAGGGAACATTCCAAGCTAAATTCTATGGTTTAGGATCGGATGGTACTGTAGGAGCAAACAAGAACTCCATTAAGATTATTGGTGAGAATACCGACAAGTACTGCCAGGCCTACTTCTCGTACGACTCAAAAAAATCGGGTGGTGTAACCACTTCGCACCTGCGTTTTGGCGACAAGCCCATCCGTTCACCTTATCTTGTTAATACTCCCGACTTTGTTGCTTGCCACGTACCAGCATACCTAGGCAAATACGATATGCTAAGGGGTATTCGTAAGGGTGGAACTTTCCTGCTAAATAGCATTTGGGATACTGAAGAGACAAAAGCGAAACTACCTAACTCAGTTAAAAAAGTATTAGCAGAGAAGGAAGTGAACTTCTTCATTATAAACGCTACCGAAATTGCCGAAGAGATTGGTTTGGGCAACCGCACCAACACCATAATGCAGAGTGCATTCTTCAAAATCTCTGAGGTAATACCTTACGACCTGTCTGTAAAAGCGATGAAGGATGCTGTTGATAAGAGCTTTGGTCGTAAAGGTGAGGATATAGTAAAGATGAACTACGCTGCAATTGATAAAGGTGGTGATGTTACTAAGGTTGAGGTTCCTGCTGAGTGGGCTAAGCTTGAGGCAGAAAAACCTCACTCAAACCCCAACGCACCCGACTTTGTAAACAATGTAGTTACTCCAATCAACAACCTTAATGGCGATGATCTTCCTGTAAGCGCATTCATTGGTCGCGAGGATGGTACATTCCCAGCAGGTACAACCGAGTACGAAAAGCGCGGTATTGCCGTACACGTACCCGAGTGGATACCCGACAACTGTATTCAGTGTAACCAGTGTGCATATGTTTGTCCTCACGCAGCCATTCGTCCTTTCCTACTAACCGACGAGGAGCTAGCGAACGCACCTGAGGGAACCACCACCGTAAAAGGTAACGGAGCAACCAAGGAGTTCAACTTCCGCATACAAGTAAGTGCTCTCGATTGTACCGGTTGTGGTAACTGTGCCGATATTTGTCCTGCCAAAACCAAGGCTCTTGAGATGAAGACCCTCGAGTCTCAACTTGCCGAAGTTGAGCGCTTTGAATATATGGATAAAAAGGTGGGCTATAAGGAAACAGTACTTGACAAAAGCAAGAGCGTTAAGAACAGCCAGTTTGCTCAGCCATTATTCGAGTTTAGCGGTGCATGTGCTGGTTGTGGAGAAACTCCATATATTAAAACCATTACGCAACTCTACGGCGACCGTATGATTGTAGCCAACGCTACTGGTTGCTCATCCATCTACGGTGGTTCTGCACCATCAACCCCCTACCGTGCCAACAAGGATGGACATGGAGTTGCTTGGGCAAACTCTCTATTCGAGGATAACGCCGAGTATGGTTTTGGTATGGCTACTGGTATAAACAAGCTACGCGATCGCATTGCCGACAGAATTAATAAAGGGCTAGCCAACGGCTATAAAGAGGAAACCAAAGAAGCCATGAAGCTTTGGTTAGAGAACAAGGAAAACGCCGAAGGTTCGAAAGAAGCATCGGCTAAGCTGATTGTTGCCCTTGAGAAAGAAAATGACGACTTGGCCAAGGAGCTACTTGCCCTTAAGCAGTACTTCATTAAGAAGTCGGTTTGGGTATTTGGTGGCGACGGCTGGGCTTACGACATTGGATATGGTGGTGTTGACCATGTAATTGCATCAGGTGAAGATATCAACCTGCTTGTACTTGACACTGAGGTATACTCCAACACTGGTGGACAATCGTCAAAATCAACTCCTGTTGCTGCTGTTGCTAAGTTTGCCGCAGCGGGTAAGCGAATCCGCAAGAAGGATTTAGGTATGATGGCTATGTCGTATGGATACGTGTACGTAGCACAGGTTGCTATGGGCGCTAACCATAACCAGTACTTTAAGGCCCTACGCGAGGCTGAGGAGTATCCTGGACCTAGTCTAATCATTGCCTACTCTCCATGTATTAACCACGGGCTAAGGAATGGTATGGGTGCAACCCAAAACCAGACCAAACTTGCTGTTGAAGCTGGATACTGGCAAACCTACAGGTTCGACCCAAGGCTTGAGGCCGAAGGTAAGAACCCATTCCAACTCGACTCTAAAGAGCCAGACTGGAGTAAATTCCAAGAATTCCTTAAGAGCGAGGTTCGCTATACTACGCTTCAGAAATCGTTCCCCGAGGAGGCAATGGAGCTGTTTAAAGCAGCCGAAGAGAATGCTCGTTGGAGGTACAACTCATACAAGCGTTTTGCAGCAATGGAATACGGTAAATAATTCCTACTTCGCATAAGAAAAGGTGCCTTAATGGCACCTTTTTTTTTATCTAAACCAAAAGATTTGTAAATTGCACTAAGGCTGCCTCCAAACAGAATAGCACCTTAAACTAGTCATCAACCAATTGACCAATTCTGTGATAAAATCACTGTTAACAACTCTGCTATTTTTAATAGTTTTTTGCTTTCTACAAGCACAAAATTTAACAACAGGCCCCAAGCCTGTCCATAGGCAATTTAGCGTAGATGATGGGTTACCCTCCAACGAAACATACCATATTGTCCAAGACTCCATTGGTTATCTTTGGATTGCCACTGCCAACGGTGTTAGCCGATTCGACGGTTATTCTTTTAAGAATTTTGGAGTGAATGAAGGTCTGGTGGAAAGCACCATCCATGAAATATTTATCGATTACAAAGGTAGAATTTGGTTCATATCGAGCTCAGGCCGATTGGCCTATTTTGAGGACGATGAAATTAAACCATTTGCGTACAACCATCGGCTTAACGACTACATTGCCCAGTCGCGTGGAACTATTAAAAAATCGTTTTATGTTGATACGCTTGACAATGTGTACATCTCGTTTAGAGGGATTGGACGCATTGTTGTTTCAGCAGAAGGCATAGTAACTGAACCCCATGAAATTCAAGACGTAAGCATTATTGTTGAAAAACATCCAGATGGGCCACTGCTAGTATCAAACAAATCGATTTATGGGAGTCAATACAATGATCTGGAAGAGTTTAAAAAGAGGTTTCTCTTCTCATTTAGGCTTCCTAATGACACCTTCAACATTCAAAATACAAATGTTCGCTCACCGTTCCATTTCATTATAATTGAAGAATCTCACAATAAGTTGATTCTAAGTAATGGGGGAAGGGTAATGAAAGTTGAGAATAGAAACATTATATCCTATCATGATTTTGGTTATGAAGTAATTTGGACTAGCCTAGAATACAACAATAATTTATGGGTAGCTCCCATTGAAGGTGGTGTACACAGGCTGCATAATGGCCATTTCAATCATCCCAATAACCTCTTTATTCTGGAGAAGTACCAAATCTCATCTGTAGAAAGGGATCACGAGAATGGTTACTGGTTTACAAGCCTTGCCAACGGGATATTTTACATCCCCAACATCAATATCCTAACTTACAACGAAGAATCGGGACTTCCCAGCGAGAGAGTAAACACTGTATTTGCCAATAGAGCCGGCGTATATGCTGGTAGTGAGCAGGGCACAATTAGCCATATCCAAAATCAAAGCATAACCAACTACACCCTTAGAACAGACTCTTTAGGGGTTCTACCAATTAGGTTCATTGGCATTGACTCAACATCTTCCCACATATGGATTGGCACCAGCGCATATCTCCACTCAATGGATAAGAACAATAATGTAAAAGACTACTTTTCATCGCAAACAATGGGTAGTCACCCCAGAGATATGATTCATTCTAGTGACGGTGGCTACTGGATTGCGAGTAGCTGGGGTATTAGTAAGTTTGACGGAGAATCGTTTGTTTACACCTCACGGTTAGAGCATGAGTTCAGCGGAATAGTTAACTCTGTTTACGAGGACTCCACTCGCGCTGTGTGGATGGCTACCAACAATGGTGTGTGGAAGTATCATTCCAACATCTACGAATATATGGGTGAAAAACACTCCCTTTTTGCCCAATCGGCAAGTTACATAACCTGTACGTTCGACAAGAAGTTACTCGTATCAACAAAGGGAATTGGACTTTTGGTATTTGATGGAATTAACCTTTGGCAGATTACCCAGAGCAACGGCATTGCAAGTAACTACATCAACAAAATTTTTGTTGCCCCTTCGGGCATTTGGCTTGCCACAAACAGTGGTGTTAGCCTTATAACGGGCGATTTAGCTGGCAATTTTAATGTGACCAACATCAACACATCACATGGGCTACCAACCAATGAAACTACCGACATTTTTGTTAGAGGTAGCCTAGCTTATGTTTCAACCACCAAAGGGTTATCAGTAATAAATATCAATAATTTCAAACCTAACGAGGTTAGCACAAAATGCTTAATAACTGATTTCATTCTCAATGGGCAAAGTTATGGGTTAAAAGAACAACCTATTGAAGTTGACTACGGAAACAATACCATTGAAATTGACTACGTTGGCTTCGCATTTAAAAACTTTGGACGAATCCAGTACCGTTACCGCTTTGATGGGCCTGAAGCCAAGTGGGTATATACCACTACCCCAACTTCAACCTTTAGCCAGCTATCGCCGGGTAATTACTCCTTTCAGGTTCAGGCACAAAACTCCGATGGCATATGGGGCCAAACAGCCGAAATTCAGTTTACTATTAGGCCAGCCATATGGCAAACCTACTGGTTTATAATCATATCAACTCTTTTCTTCACTCTGTTTATCTACCTGATCTATCGCCTTCGCATAGCATCAATCAAAAAGCGTAACAACCTAGTAAACAACCTCAATGTGTATAAACAAAAATCGTTGAGGCAGCAAATGAATCCCCATTTTATTTTCAATACGCTAAACTCAATTCAACTTTACATTCTTGAAAAGGATCATATCAGCTCTCATAAGTACCTCACCAAGTTTGCCAAGCTAATGCGATTGATTCTCGACAACTCACAGGTTTCATCCATCCCACTAAAGGATGAGCTAGAAGCTTTAAGGCTATACCTTGAGCTGGAATCCCTAAGGCTATCAGGCAAGTTCGAATACTATATTGAGGTGGAGAACGACAAGCTGCTCGAGCTGCGGGTTCCCACGCTCTTGATACAACCCTTTGTGGAAAACTCCATTTGGCATGGCATTATGCTTAAAACCAAGCAAGAGGGTTGGGTTAAGGTTCACATAGCAGGTGTAAGCAACGTTTTAATATGTACAATAGAAGATAATGGTGTGGGCAGAAAACTGGCTCAGGAAATTAGAGCAAAGCAGGATCCCGAAAGAAAATCGCTAGGATTTAAAATAACTGCACAGCGTATCGATCTACTGAACTCTCTATACAAAGAGCGGTTTGATATTAAGTATTTCGATATCAATAATCCCGATGGTAGCACAGGCACCAAAGTGGTAATCAGAATACCTCAGGATGTGCTGGAAGAAAATGGTTTTGATTGAGCCACGATAACAAACTAGTGATAGATTTTTTGTAGTTTTGCACCGTAATAATCAGTGCCTATGCTAAGCGCCATAATCATCGACGATGAACAAGCAGCCCTACGAACCCTAGAGCTCTTATTAAATTCATACTGTCTCAATGTGAGCGTGGTTGCTAAAGGCCATTCGGTTGCCGAAGGGCTTGAACTGGTGAACAAGCACAACCCCGACATCGTTTTTCTTGATATCGAAATGCCTCAGGCCAATGGCTTTGAGCTGCTAGAACAGCTGCCCGATCTAGACTTTGAGGTGATCTTTATAACCGCTTACAATCAGTTTGCAGTTAAGGCCTTTAAGTACAGCGCCATTGACTACATACTTAAGCCCATTGATATTGAGGAGCTGGTTAAGGCTGTTGAGAAAGTAACCGAAATTCGCAAAACAAAAATTAGCCCCCGCGAAAGATACAAGGCGCTATTTCAGAATATTGAACAAATTCTACCTCAAAAATTGGTTGTCCCAAATGAGGGTAATTACAAGTACGTAGATCTTAACGCTGTTTTAAAACTCGAAACCCACAAAAATCAATATACATTTACAATGGTTGGTGGCACTACCTTTACTTGTTCAACCGGGAATCTTGATGTGGAAAACAATTTGCTGAAGAAAGGGTTTATATCAACAGAAAAAGGAGTGCTAGTGAACCTGAACAAGGTTGAAAAGATCGATAAGAAAGGCGACGGAACCATTATCCTTGAAGGAGATTACCATGTTGCTTTAAGCCCTACCAACCGTGAAAAAATCATTTCACATCTCGAGAAGATAGTTCAAGCGGGTAAAAACGTCTAACATTCAAAACTTTGGGTAGAATAGTTGCACTTGATATTGGACGGAAAAGAACGGGAATTGCCGCAACTGATCCGCTACAAATTATTGCCAATGGTATAGCTACGGTTGCTACTGCACAAGTGTTCGATTTTTTTGCAAGCTACATTCAAGAAAACCCTGTTGAGCTCGTGGTTATTGGTATGCCAAAACAAATGAACAATGAGCCATCGGAAGCTGTTAAATACATCGAACCAGTTATAAATAGATTTAAAAAGCTACACCCCCAAATACCCATCAAGCTAGTTGATGAGCGCTTCACCTCAAAAATAGCGTTTCAAACCATGCTTGACGGAGGAGTAAAAAAGATGGACAGACGCGACAAGGCAATGGTTGATACCATTAGCGCAACCATTATTTTGCAATCGTATCTCGAAAGTTTAGATTTTGACAAACAGAAATAATAATGATAAAACCAGTTTACGTTTACGGATCGCCCGTATTAAGAAGGGTTGCACAGGATATTACCCCCGATTACCCCAAGCTAAAGGAGCTTATTGACGATATGTTCGAAACTATGTACCACTCCGATGGCATTGGGCTTGCCGCACCACAGGTTGGGCTCTCCATTAGGCTTTTCGTGATCGATGGGAATCCGCTTGCAGAGGATAATCCCGAATTGGAAGGATTTAAGAAGGTTTTCATCAATGCACTTATTGTTGAGAAAGATGAGCACGAAACACTATACAACGAGGGTTGCCTAAGCATTCCAAACATTAGGGAGGATGTTGAGCGCCCCGAGTCAATTGTTATTAAGTATGTTGATGAGAATTTCACTCCCCATGAGGAGCGATACGATGGCGTTGCTGCCCGCATAATACAGCATGAGTACGACCATCTAGATGGAATTCTTTTTACGGACAAGGTTTCGACAATTCGAAAGCAGCTGCTAAAGAGTAAGCTCAATGCTATAACCAAGGGTAAGTTTAGCGCATCGTACAAGGTTAAGCTAGCATAGCGCTAACCATAATTGGTTACCAAAGGATTACCATATAACCTCTCCTTTACCCTCCCTTACAAGGGTTGGCTCAGCCTCGGTACAATCAACTATGGTTGAGGGTATGTTTCCGCCATACCCACCGTCAATTACCACATCCACCAAATCTTGATACTTCTCGTAAATTAGTTCAGGGTCGGTGGTGTACTCAATAACTTCATCATCATCTTTCAGCGATGTGGTGAGAATTGGATTGCCTAGCAGCTTTACCAACTCCAGAATAATGGAGTTATCAGGAATTCGAATCCCAACAGTTTTGCGCTTGCTGATAAAATAATCGGGAACCCTGTTTAGGCCCGGTAGAATAAAAGTGAAAGGGCCAGGCAGGTTACGTTTTAGCAATTTGAATGTGCTATTGTCAATACGTGCGTAATCGGCAATGTGGCTAAGGTCGCTACAGATAAACGAAAAGCGGGCTTCCTTAGGTTTCATCTCCTTAATCTTTATAATGCGCTCCACGGCCTTTGGTTTGGAGATATCGCAGCCAATGCCGTAAACGGTATCGGTTGGATAGATTATCACACCTCCGTTTTGGAGAACATCAACAACCTGATCTAAATCTCTTGGATTAGGGTTCTCGGGGTAAATTTTTATTAGCATAACCAAAAAAGTTAAAAAAAGGCACACCCTTACGTAGCGTAAAAAGTGTGCCTAAAGATATGGTAAAAAAGTTTACTAGCCGTTAACCTTCTTGTAATCTTCTAAAAACTTGGCCAAACCAATGTCGGTTAGGGGGTGCTTCAGTAATCCCAGAATGGCATCCAAAGGGCAGGTTGCCACATCGGCACCAGCCTCGAGGCACTGAACAATGTGCATAGTGTGGCGGATAGAAGCTGCCAACACCTGTGTACCATACTCGTAGTAGTTATAAACATCAACTATTTGGCGGATAAGCTCCACGCCATCGGTTGAAACATCATCGAGCCTGCCAATGAAAGGCGAAACGTAGGTGGCCCCAGCTTTTGCAGCCAAAAGGGCCTGCCCAACGGAAAAGACTAGGGTACAGTTGGTACGAATGCCATTATCGGTAAAATACTTGATGGCCTTTATGCCCTCCTTGGTACAAGGCACCTTAACCACGATCTGCTCATGCAGTGCTGCCAGCTCCTTACCCTCACGAATCATCCCCTCAAAATCGGTGGCAATAACCTCTGCCGAGATATCGCCCTTAACAATGTTGCAAATATCTACGTAGTGCTGCTTTATGTTGGCCTCGCCCTTAATGCCCTCCTTGGCCATTAGCGATGGGTTGGTAGTTACTCCGTCGAGCACGCCAAGGTCGTTGGCTTCGCGAATTTGATCGAGGTTTGCGGTATCGATAAAGAATCTCATAACAATAAATATTTAGTTGATGGTTAGGGCGCAAAGATAAGAAATTTATTGTTGAGAGCTTTGTTGCAACTTGAGTTTGTGGAGATATTGCTTCATATCAAGCGAAACCTCGGGAGCAAGATACATTAACCCAATAATGTTGGGGAAGGCCATCCCTAGAATCATCATATCAGAAAAATCGATAACAGCTGTAAGGCTGCTGGATGCACCCACCACTATGCTGGCAAGGAAAAAGAAGTAGTAAACCAAATCGGACATTCTACTTTTTCCAGTTAATCTTGTTAATGGCTTTGCAAAAAGGAAATTAAACCCCTTAAGGCCATAGTAGGACCATGATATCATGGTGGAGAAGGCAAAAAGGAAAATGCAAAGCACCAGAATGTAAGGGAACCAAGGTAGTATGCTGCCAAATGCTGCGGCAGTGAGCTGCGCTCCCTCCAGCCCATCGGGGTTCACGTACAAACCAGTTGATACAATCACCAAAGCGGTCATGGTACACACCACCATAGTATCGACAAACGGTTCGAGCAGGGCAACCATCCCTTCGCTCACAGGCTCTGTAGTTTGTGCCGCTGCGTGTGCAATGGGCGATGAACCAATTCCTGCCTCATTGGAGAATGCTCCCCGCTGAAACCCAACGAATAGTGCCCCAAAGAATCCTCCACCAATGGCCTCGAGGCCAAAAGCACTTCTGAAAATTAGCTTAAATATTGCTCCCAGCTCGCTAAAATGAACGCCAATGATATACATTGAGGTTACTATATAGATGATGGCCATAATGGGTACAAGCTTGCTGGTTACTCGCGCAATGCCCTTGATGCCTCCAATTACAACAAGCCCCACGAGGACAGCAACCACTAAACCAAAAACGGCTCCATACCCCTCCATCTGTGGAACTACATACTGCAGCTGGGCAAAAGCCTGATTCACCTGAAGCATATTTCCACCACCGAAAGAAGCGCCTATTACCAGAACAGCAAATAGAATGGCAAGGAAAGTGCCCAGCTGTTTCCGCCCCTTACCCTCCAATCCTTTTCGCAAATAATACATTGGGCCACCCGAAACTTTTCCTTTCTCATCAATTACTCTGTATTTAACACCAAGGGTACATTCGGTAAACTTAAGCGACATTCCAAGAAAACCGGCCATTATCATCCAAATGGTTGCGCCTGGGCCTCCCAAGCTTATGGCTATAGCAACACCCGCAATATTCCCCAGCCCCACCGTGGCCGAAAGCGCTGTGGTAAGGGCCTGAAAAGGGCTAACCTCCCCTTGGCTTTGTTTGGACCTGTAACGACCCGATGCAAGCGCAACGCCATGCCCAAAAGCACGAATATTTATGAACTTCATCCTTATGGTAAAAAACAGGCCACCAACTATTAACCATAAAACAACAATAGGCGCAGCAGCGCCTATATCAATTCCTAATGCTTTTATGGGATCCCAAAACAAGATTTGCGAAAGTGCATCAACCACGGGTTGAAACATCTCATTGATTCGTTGATCAATACCTTTCATCAATCATTAGGTTTATGTTTGGATGTAGCTCACAATTGCTTACCGACAGCAACCGATAACTCCTCAAACCGTTGTTTTATCTGTTTCAGCTCCTTGTATTCAACATTATTGAAACGTAATGACTTTTTGCCTTCAGGCAAATGGATATCTACCTCATTTAGCTTAATCACAATCTTGTTTACGTCTTGTAATTGAATCGACTCGGGTGAACACTGCTTTGGAAGAAGGTAGCTAATGCAATTGTCTCCAAATTCGATGAAGTACCTAGTATTTGGTAATGCAATAGCATACTGCAAAATCACAACTAGACCTTGGAAGGCAATGAAGGTAAGACTTGCTCTAGAACCAAACGCATCGAACTGAAGTTCAAGTACAAACAATCGAATAAGGAACACGATTCCGTAAACAAACATCAATAACCCAAGCACATAGAAATACTTTGCAAATCTGTTCTTAAAAATCTTATATAGGTATATCCGTTCCATAGCTACTAAAATTTACCCAAGGCCACCCCAAAAAATGCTGTAGATAAGTATGGCTGCAATGGCAACAGGCGCAACAAATTTCACAATATTTACAAATGCTGGAAAATACTTAGCCCTGAGTTTACCCTCGTTAGTTAGCTCTTGCTTAATAATCTTTTTGCCCGCAAACCAACCAACAAACAGCACTATAAGAAGGCCTCCTAACGGAAGTAGAACATTTGATGCTGTGTAATCGAGCAAATCGAAAATACTTTTACCAAAAATCGTGAACTTATCAAGGGGCCCAAACGAAAGAGAGGCAAATACGCCTAAAACAGAAATAGATGCAGTGGCAATAAAAGTAGCCTTTCTGCGAGAAATTTTTAGCTCCTCGGAGAAGAAAGCCACCACCACCTCGAGCAGCGATATGGTGGAGGTTAGGGCAGCAACAGCCAGCAGTATAAAGAAAACAGCACCAAAGAAATCGCCGCCGGGCATCTGCTGAAAAATCCCTGGCAAGGTAATGAACACAAGGCTTGGCCCTGATCCTGGTTCAATGCCAAAGGCAAATACAGCGGGAAAAATCATAACCCCTGCCAGTATGGCTATCACGCTATCGGATATAGCTACCTCAACGGCTGTTGAGGCAAGATTCTCCTTTTTGCTAAAATACGATGAGTAGGTAATTAGTGCGCCCATCCCCAAGCTCAACGAGAAGAATGCCTGTCCCAATGCAAACAGAATGGTTTTGCCTGTTACCTTACTGAAGTCGGGTTTAAACAGAAATGCCAAGCCATCCTTGCCCCCTTCGAGCGTAACCGATCGTATACAGAGTAGGATGATCAGAAATAGAAGCACCGGCATCAGCAGCTTGGTGTATTTCTCAATCCCTTTTTTCACACCAGCTAAAACAATAAGGGCAGTTAAAACCATAAACACTAGCTGCCAAGCAATGGGCTTAAGTGGACTTGATATGAAACCAATAAAGTTTCGCTCCAAATCGGCTGGCGACTGACCAGCAAACCTATGTGATACAGAGCTTATAATGTACTCTAAGGTCCACCCGGCAACGGAGCTGTAAAATGCCAAAATAAAGAAGGCTGCAACCACGCCCATGAAACCAATCAGGTTCCATCGGGTACCTGGAGCTATTAGCGAAAACGATCCGTAAGCATTCTTCTGCCCTTTCCGGCCAATGGCAAATTCCGACATCATTACTGGAACTCCGATGAGCAGAACAAAAAACAGGTAAATAAGAAGGAATGCTCCACCTCCGTTCTCGCCTGCTACATAGGGGAACTTCCAAATATTACCAAGGCCAACAGCCGATCCGGCGGCAGCGGCAATAATTCCAAACTTACTTCCAAAGTTATCACGAGGGGTAGGGTTAGTAGGCATACTGTTAGGTTAATTTTACTGGAAAAAATCACGCCAATTTGCAAAAAAATGTTGGCAAAGCCAAATAGAACCACAGCATTATTAGACGATTGGCAAACAAAAGGATTAATGGGGATAGGGTAGAATGATTGGTAGACCCGCCAGTGGCCTGTCTACCCTACCTACCGGCAGGCGGCAGGTAGAGCGGGCAGGTTGGTTGGTTGGTTGGTTGGTTGGTTGGTTGAATGACCCTGCCTTTGCAGGCCCGCCTGACCATAGTAGTCGGGCAGGCAGGCAGGCAGGCAGGCTGCCATCGTCCGAAGGTTCCTGCCAAGGGCAGGCAAGCCTACCAGAGGCAGATAAACTGGCAGCGTCAATGATTGAATGATTGGCTAGAATGGATACCCTATCCCAAAATGAAACTTAAAATCGTTCCTGTTGTACTTCCTATCAATGGGTATCCAATGCTCATTGTTGTACACAAACTCTCCGTTATCAATAGAAATAATACCGGGATCGTATAGCTTTATGCCCACATCGAACCTGATGGTGAAAAAGCCAAGGTTTAACCTTATTCCTGTGCCTGTTCCCAAGGCAATCTCTTTGTAAAACCTGTCGGGACTAAAAACAGCGCCAGGTCTGTCGTCATTCTTGGATATTGACCATATATTCCCTGCATCTAGGAATAGCGCTCCCTCCAACAGCCATACAAGGTTAAAACGATACTCAAAGTTAGCCTCTAGCTTTATGTCGGCAGTTTGATTGGGGAACAGAAGCTGATCTTCGATGTAGGAACCGGGGCCTAAACCGCGCGCACTCCATGCACGTACTCCGGTAGATCCGCCCGAAAAATACTTTTTCTCGAATGGCAAAGCAGACGAATTGCCATAGGGCAATCCGGCTCCTGCATAAACCCTGTAAACAAAGGTATTATTATCATCGAGGGATTGATTAAACACGTAGTTTACATCGGTTCTAACGAATTGAGAGAAGTTTGTATTAAAAATCTGATAGGCTCCATCTACCTTTTCAACTTCCATTGCATCAAATAGAGCATTAAGGATATTGCCCGATACCTCAAAGTTGTATCGAAGAACAGAGTAATTTCTCTGGGCCGACGACTGGTTAGAGTAAATAAAATTATACCCCGTAAGGGTTACTACCTGGTTTCGGTAGCTATTTGCTTCATAGCGATCCTTAATCTTATCCCAAAAATCGTCAGATATTGCAAGCAAGTTTATCACGTTAACCTCCAGCGGAGTGAACGTGTGGGTGAATCGGCTCTCGGAACGCCAGGTGTAGCTGTAGTTTGCACCAGCAACTGTTCGTGTGTACTCAGGCCTGTACTGAAAGTTATACGATGCCGTGATTTGTGTCCTGGGGGCATATCTATTTTGATACTCATCGATTTGGAAGGGGCTTAAGAACCTTGGAAAATTCAAACCCACCGAACCTCCCAGCTCATACGAGCCAGTAGTAACCTGGTCGCCCGACAAGAACTGCACCATCCCGCGGAGTCGAGTATCAAATATTTCGGCTCCTTGAAAAAGGTTCTTATGCTGATAGCTAAGGTTTCCTTCAACACCCACATCCGATGCGGTGTTGGTGCCTAACAAATCGACCTGATAGCTTTGCAGCGTATGTGGAGTTAGCTGTATGTAACAATTTAGCTTGCCAAAGTTTAACGAATCGTCAACCATATCATCTCCAAAAGTCAGAAAGTCCGAGCTTTGCCCAACTTCAGGGGTAGAGTCCTCCCTAAAAAATACATTTACAGCCCTGAACAACCTCAAGGAGTTAAGGTTATCCCTAGTTTTTTGCACAATGCTCTCGGAATATACCTGCCCCGGTCGGATTAGATTGGCATTACTAACAGTACTGAGCTTCACTCCAGTGGAAAGGGAATAGACAAATTGCTGATTGTCGAAATGAATGGTATCTAGAAAGTTGCCTTCCTGAAGATAGAAAAACTCTACGGGATCGTAATTTGTGTAAACGAAAACATTACTTATCTGATACTTTCTGTATGGCTGGGTTATGCGTTCTCCAAACTCATTACGAGTAAAGCGTTTTCTAATCACAAGATCGACATCAACCGACTTGCTACTCACACTCGTGTCGGCAGTAAAAGTTACAAAATCACGCGAGAAGAAGAAGTATCCCTGTTCCCTTAGCTTACTCTCAATACGCCTTCGCTCCTCCCTTAGTATATCAATATCGAACCTATCGCCACGCTTTATTAACCGATTTGAGGTATCGCTTAACACCACATCTCTTATTAGGCTATCCTCAATAGCATAGTGGATATTTCTAATTCTATGGGGTGCTCCAGGCTTAACATTGTACTGCACTTGAGCTCTTCGCCTACCCAGCCGAGTTGTATCGCTAACATTGGCGCTGTAGAAGCCTTTGCTCTCAAGGTATCGAGCCAAGTTAAGTGCAGTTTGTTGAGTTTGAAATGTGTCGAGAATCACAGGCTCCTCGCCAATCTTTCGAAGCATACCACTAATGCCCTTCTCCTTTTCGGGGTTGGCCATATTAAAAAGTCGTAAATGCAGCCTAAACCCAAGCACACGCTTATTGGGCTTTTGCCTAACGTAGCGGGTTAGTTCGCCCTCTCTAACCTCCCTTTTACGGCTCTCCTCTTGGACAACAATATCAGCCTTATCGAGAAGATACTGGCCTTCGGGGATGTTTTTGGTGACGCTACAAGAGGAGGCCAAAAGCCCAATTAATAGTACTATTGTAGTCCCAAGCGGAATCGCTTGGCTAGAAAAGAAAATTGAAGACTTATTATTTGGCATCAAATTGCGGTAGATTACAGCAAAAATCACAATTCAAATTGTGTGTGAAAGATAATAATTCGCTTTGATAACTCGATTATAATACGATGAAAACCTACTACACAAAACAAGCCATAAGGCTACAAAAAGTGTTAATTCATCAAAAAAAATGGTAGGTTTGCTAAAATTTTTGGGTATGCTTACTGCAAATACAATTAAAACCATTCGTGCATTACAGCAAAAGAAACATCGCAAATTATCGGGGCTATTCGTTGCCGAGGGGCATCGACTGGTATGCGATTTACTTACATCGCCATTAAGGCTAGAGACCATATACCACACAAATAACTGGCAGCCTGACCGCTGCAGCTCGGACAATCGGTTTATTGAGATTAGCCCAAAGGATATGAGTAGGATTAGTGGGCTAAGTACTCCCACCCCAGTTTTGGCCATTGTCCACATACCCGCGCATCAAATCGAAATCAAGCACCTGGATGGCACTCTTGCGCTTGCCCTCGATAATATTCAGGATCCCGGTAATATGGGCACAATAATTCGACTAGCCGATTGGTTTGGCATTAAACATATTATCTGCAGCCACAATACTGCCGACGCATTTGCACCTAAGGTTGTCCAATCTACCATGGGAGCCATTGCCCGGGTTAGCATATTATACACTAACCTGGCCCAGTACCTTGAGGCAGCAAAAGACGCTGGCATAACCATTTATGGAACCTTTTTAGATGGCGAAAACATTTATACGCAACATTTAAACTCTGCTGGAATTATTGTGCTAGGGAACGAAGGTAATGGAATTTCGAATGAGGTTGAGAAATTGGTGAACTCTAGAATTACCATTCCCCACTTTTGTGACGATGAGAACACTAGTGAATCGCTCAACGTTGCAATGGCCACTGCCATTGTCTGCTCGGAGTTCCGAAGCAGATCCATTAAACGCTCATGAATCGGGCAACTGCTTCGGCAGAACGTTCCCCATCAACTGCTGACGATACAATTCCTCCAGCATAGCCTGCCCCCTCGCCCGAGGGAAACAAACCACGCACCTGAACGTGTTCGAGCGTTTCCTCATTACGGGGAATACGGATAGGTGAAGATGTTCTTGACTCTAGGGCAACAATCGTAGCCTCGTTGGTCACAAACCCCTTCATCTTTCTGTCGAATTGTCTGAAACCTTCTTGCAACCTACTTGATATCCAGCTAGGCAACCACTCGTTAATGGGCGAAGATGTTAGCCCAGGATGGTAAGAGCAGCTTGGCAATGTAGTCGACACCTTGCCATCAACAAAATCGCTTAGCCTTTGGGCAGGAGCAATTACTCCTTTGCCAAGGCTATGGTTATAAGCTAGCTGCTCAAGATAGGATTGGAACTGCATACCCGCCAATGGTCCAAACTTCTCGTAGCCCTTTAGGTCATCGAGCCTTACCTCCATCACTATACCCGAGTTAGCCCAAGGCGAATTGCGAAGGGAGGGCGACATTCCGTTTACCACAATTTCGTTTGACGATGACACGGCTGGCACTATGAACCCTCCGGGACACATACAGAAGGAGTACACCCCTCTACCCTCAACCTGCTGAACCAGCTTATAACTTGCAGCAGGCAGTAGGTCGCCCCTTGATAGCCCATGGTATTGAATGGAATCGATTAATGCCTGTGGATGCTCAACCCTTACGCCCATGGCAAAAGGCTTTGCCTCGAGCAGCACCTTGTTTTTCCAAAGCATCTGGTAAACATCACGAGCCGAATGCCCAGTTGCCAATATAACGGCTTTGGCTAAAACGCTAGTGCCATTATTCAATCTAATACCCCTAACTCCTTTGCTATCGGTTAAGACCTCGTCGACCCTACTGCTAAATAAGAAGTTTCCACCGAACTGTTCAATGGTTTTTCGGATAGCCGATATAACTCGGGGGAGCACATTTGTTCCTATATGAGGATGCGCCTCATACAGTATCTCATCTTGCGCTCCATGCTGATGTAGTATTGACAGAATACGATTAATATCGCCCCTTTTCCTTGAACGGGTATAGAGTTTTCCATCCGAGAAGGTTCCAGCGCCTCCCTCACCAAAGGCATAGTTCGATTCAGGATCAAAAGTTGTATTTCTGTTTAGCAAAGCAACATCACGCTTACGGCTCGACACATCCTTCCCACGCTCAACAATTATTGGTTTTAGCCCTAATTCAATAAGCCTAAGTGCAGCAAAAAGGCCAGCTGGGCCTGCTCCCACAATCACCACCTCGGGCTTACTCCTTACATCCTGATATATATACTGGTGATTAGTATCGGTTACAGACTCCCCCTTGGCGTATACCTGAACGCCAACGTTCACCCTAACTTTGCCCCTCTGGGCATCGATTGACTTACGCACGACGTGCACATCGCCTATTGCCAAGGGGTGCTTGCCCAGCTTACGGCTTACCTGCTGCAAAATAGTCTCAGCCGATGACGCCTGCTGTGGACTAAGGTTAAAAGTTAACTCAATGGGCATTTCAAGAGAGCTATTCGAAATGAAACGAAAGGGTTATTACCTGTGATTTTAGCCTGTGAATGGCTTCGGTGTACTTAATCTCCTGATCAGTAAGCTGCTGATAGTTGGGCGGGGCAATTGCGTTTCGATAGCCAGATGAGAACTTAAGCTCGGTGGAAAATTTGAAGAAGGTGAGGAAAAAATCGAGACCAAATCCAATCTCATAGTATATATCGCCTTTTATCAACCTAATGTAAACACCCTCCTCGATATTTAGCTTCTTGTAGGCAGCCATATCAATCCTAAAGTTGGTGCCAGCTATCAGGTATGGCCTTGTGTTCCACTTTCGCACTGCGGCATACTTAATCAGCAGAGGCATTTCAATGTAGGATGACTCAAGTTGCATCACTGTGGGCTCAACCTTTGGATCTTTGTCGTAGAAGTACAGGTCACGTTGTCCGAATGCCAAGCCGGGGAGGAATCGAAGATGTAGAGTGGGTATAATCCTAAAGTCGCTAACAACATTCACGTTAAAGCCGGGATACAGCGTACTGTTGTCAACAAAAATTGAATCGAACTGATTAACGCTACTCATAATCTGAAAATCCATGAAGTTTACCCCTAAGGAAAACCCGAAGCGCAATCGTTTCTCAAAATCATAGTCGGGATCGTTGAGGATTGGCTGGGGCTTGAGTTGGGAATATCCAACCATTCCTACACCAAAGAATAGCATTAGAAAGAATATGAAAACACTGGATTTTCTCATAAAAAAGTAGAATGCACAACAATAACGATTGAACAGGCTAATTATTATTGATTTGACTAAAACCTATACATATAAAGTATCCACGCTATGGCTTGGTTGCAGTATAAATTGCCGCTATACCAAAACTTTGCTGAACATATTGTGCATTTTTAAAACCTGACTGCTCTAACAGTTCATTAAAACTTTCTCTTTCGTTAAATGCCTGTACCGACATTGGAAGGTAAGTATATGCTGTTTTATGTCCAGACACCAACTTCCCCACCCACGGAAGCACCCTACTGAAGTAGAATTTATAGAGCCATCCAATTACGGCGTACTTTGGAGTGGTAAACTCAAGCACACTAATGGTTCCACCTGACTTTAAAACTCGTTGCATTTCCGACAGTCCCTTAATGGGATCTTCAAAGTTACGTACCCCAAAGGCAACCATAGCGGCATCGAACAAACCATTAGAGAAGGGGAGATCTAAGGAAGTTGCCTTTTGCATCGTGATCCGCTGATCGAGCTTTAGTTTTTTCAACTTTCTTCGACCAAACTCAAGCATCTCATCGGCAATATCAACACCAACTATCTGCACTTCGGGTAATCTTTTGGCCAATGCAATGGAAAGATCGGCAGTGCCAGTGGCCACATCAAGCACATGCTTAGCGTTTTGCTTAGCAATACTCTTAACCAACCTTTTTCTCCAGAGCTTATCAATGCCAAAGCTTAGTAGGTGGTTCAAAAAGTCGTACTTGGGGGCAATGCCATTGAACATGGCCTCAACCTGCTGTTCCTGAACGGTGAAATTGCTCACGGTATTCTTGATAATTTGCTACTTGCCAGTAATAAGTTCACCCAGCCTATTGTTATACTCCTGCTTCATGTCGGAGATGAATCCAAATGAAATATCATCAACCCTCACCTCGGATTTGGTAACGTGGCCAAGGGTGGTGAAAGGCACACCGCTCTCCATCATATGATCGATGAACTGCGTTTCGCGAGAGGGCGATACGGTAACAACCACGCGTCCCTGCGCCTCTCCAAACAAAAATGCATCGGGTCGGATCTCTGCGTCAGTTGTGATATCGAAACCAAGGTTGCGAGGAGCAGCGCACTCGAATAGGGCTACAAATAGGCCACCATTGGAAACATCATTTGCTGACTGTACCAGGTTCCTTCGGATAAGTTGGCTAACAACTTCCTGAACTTGGTATTCCTCTTCCAAGTTGAAGTAGGGTGCTGGCGAAGCTTTCACCCCATGGTACGAATTCAGATACTCAGACGATGCAATGTCGTTAAATGATCGGCCAATAAGGTAGATCATATGCCCCTTATCCTTAAAGGCTAGCGTTGTGTGATGATTCTTATTCTCGAGCAATCCAAGCATACCAATGGTTGGCGTTGGAAACACAGCCTCATCCCTACCCCCAATGGTAGATTGGTTGTAGAAGCTAACATTTCCACCAGTTACAGGGGTTCCAAATTTCTCGCAGGCTTTGCCCATACCCTTTATTGCATTTACAAACTGCCAGTAAATCTCAGGTTTATATGGATTACCAAAGTTCAAGCAGTTGGTTATAGCCAGTGGCTTACCGCCTGTACAAACAATGTTGCGTGAAGCCTCAGCAACAGCTATCATTGCACCAACCTCAGGGTCGGCCTTTACATAGCGCGAGTTACAGTCAACAGTAAGCACAAGCGCTTTATTTGTTCCTTTAACATTCACAACTGCAGCCGATGAGGGAAAGTTGGTGGTCATATTTCGGGTTCCCACCATGCTATCGTACTGCTCGTAAACCCAACGTTTTGAGGATATGTTTGGATGGCTCAACAGCATACGTGCCACTTCCTGAAGATCTTGAGGTTCTGAAACGGCGTTAATATCGAACTTTTTATACTCTTGGTAGTAAGCAGGCTCGCGAAACTCCCTTTCGTAAACAGGAGCACCTCCGCCAAGCACGAGCGATTCGGCGGGAACATCGGCAACCTTTTCGCCTTGCCAGAAAAACTCTAACCTATCCCCCTCTGTTACTTCGCCTATTTGAACACAATTTAAATCCCATTTCTTGTATACGGCCTCTACATCGGCCTCGCGCCCCTTCTCCACCACAATAAGCATTCGCTCCTGCGATTCGGATAGCAATATCTCCCACGCCTCAATATTTTGCTGACGTAGCGGAACCTTGCTCAAGTCTACCTTCATCCCACATCCACCTTTCTCCGACATCTCGGAGGTGGAGCAAATAATACCTGCAGCTCCCATATCTTGCATACCCACAATAGCTCCTGTTTTGATGACCTCAAGGCTTGCCTCCAGTAGTAGCTTCTCCATAAATGGGTCGCCAACCTGAATAGAAGGTATATCATCGGCAGAGTCCTCTGTAATGTCGGCTGAAGCAAATGTACTGCCATGAATACCGTCCTTACCAGTTGAAGACCCCACAATAAACACTGGGTTGCCTACTCCTTTGGATATGGCCGAAACCACCATATCTTTATCAACAATACCAACCGACATGGCATTAACCAATGGATTGGTGTTATACGACTCGTCAAAGAACACTTCGCCTCCTACAACAGGAACACCGAAAGCATTTCCGTAATCGCCTATACCTTTAACCACGCCTTTGATGTGCCACTTGGTCCTATCGAGCGAAATATCACCAAAACGTAACGAGTTGAGCTGGGCAATTGGGCGAGCCCCCATGGTGAATATGTCACGGTTAATCCCCCCTACACCTGTTGCAGCACCCTGGTATGGTTCTACGGCACATGGGTGGTTATGCGATTCGATCTTAAAAGCACATGCCAATCCGTCGCCCAAATCAACCAAACCGGCATTCTCTGCACCGGCTTCAGCCAAGATTGCCTCGCCCTTGCGTGGAAGGGTTTTAATCCACTTGATTGAATTCTTGTAGGAGGCGTGCTCGCTCCACATCACGGCAAATATGCTAAGCTCTGTGAAGTTTGGTTCGCGTCCAAGAATTTGCTTAATCATCTCAAACTCTTCAGGCAGGAGGCCTAACTCTCTAGCGGTATCAACAGTAACTTCCATGGTATATTTTTAAAGTATTAAATTCCGAGCCAAAAATACTAACAATATATGATACTATTTAAAAGTTTTAAATGTTTTTGGGCTTAGCGAAGCTAAAGTACAGCCGCTAACCCTTTCCATAAACCAATGGCTACAACACTAGCTATCATAGCACAAGATCAAGGATTAGAATGACAAAATGCGCACTGTTAACATCCTGTTAAAAAAAATCGGGGGCTCACACCCCCGACTCAAATCAATCTATTCGTACACTGCTATCACAAAACCTTTGGGGATTCGCTCTCCCTCCTTTACGTTTATGGTTTTGATTACTCCCGGAAAGGGACATAGCACCTTGTTCTGCATCTTCATTGCCTCAAAAATCATCAAAAGATCTCCTGGCTGTACCTTATCACCTTCGTTTACAGCAATGCTTATAATGGTACCCGGGATAAACGACTTAAGCTCCTTGAGCTTAGGGGCTTCCCATTTAACGCGCATCTCGTTCTTACGCGAGGTGAGGGTTCTGTACTTGGTCCCCTCAACCACCATCATCTTAAAGTCTGGATGATCTGCAATTTTAGGCTTTACTGAAGTTTTTTTCTTGGTTTTATTATCTTTTACCATGGCTTCAGATTTTTAGAATGGAGGAATTCCATGCTTCTTCCAAGGTTTATCAACCACTTTACTTACCGAAACATCGAGGGCATGAATAAGTAGCTTACGAGTTTCGGAGGGTTCAATTACCGTATCGATATAGCCCTTGGCTGCGGCCACATATGGGTTTGCAAACTTCTCTTTGTACTCCTTCACCTTGAGACGACGCATTTTATCGGGATCTTCAGCCTCAGTAATCTCCTTACGGAATATAATGTTAGCTGCACCCTCTGGCCCCATAACGGCAATCTCGGCACCGGGCCAAGCAAATACAAAGTCGGCACGTAGGTGACGCGAGCTCATAGCGATGTAACCTCCACCATAAGCTTTACGAAGGATTACTGTGATTTTGGGTACGGTGGCCTCACTGTATGCGTATAGCATTTTGGCTCCGTGACGGATTACACCGGCATGCTCCTGATCGACACCGGGCAAATAACCAGGCAGGTCAACTAGAGTGATTAGTGGGATGCTGAAAGCGTTGCAGTAACGGATAAAGCGTGCGGCCTTGTCGGACGAGTCTACATCCAACACACCGGCTAGCATCAAGGGCTGGTTTGCCACAAAGCCAACGGTGTCGCCATTGATACGGCCAAATCCTACCACAATGTTTGCTGCCCAGTACTCCTGCACCTCAAAGAAATCGGAGTCATCAGCAACAGAACGGATTACGTCGCGCACGTCGTAGGGTTGCTTTGGATCACCTGGTACAATCTCATCGATATTGAACTCGGGCTTAGGATCCTTGGGCTCGAACTTGCGGGCTTTACGCGTGTTGTTCCATGGGATATAGGTGATAAGCTTTTTAATCTGGTCAAAGCATTCCATCTCGCTTTCGGCAAAAAAGTGTGCATTACCAGTAATCTCGGAGTGAACCCGAGCACCACCCAGCTCCTCCATAGATATCTCCTCGCCCAGCACAGTTTTAATAACCTCTGGACCAGTGATAAACATTTTGGAGATGTTATCCACAGTAAATACAAAATCAGTTAGAGCAGGCGAATACACCGCACCACCAGCGCAAGGGCCCAAAATAACTGAAATTTGAGGTATAACACCACTGGCCAGCGTATTGCGGAAGAAAATTTCGCCGTAACCGGCAAGGGAGTTAACCCCCTCCTGAATACGTGCTCCACCAGAGTCGTTAATACCAATAAGTGGTATGCGCATCTTAAGCGCATAATCCATAATTTTTGTAATCTTTCGGGCGTGCATCAACCCGAGCGATCCCCCAGCAACAGTAAAATCCTGTGCAAAAATAGCAACGGGCGCACCGTAAATTGTACCAGTACCAATGATAACCCCATCGCCGTGTAATACTTTGGATTCCATTCCAAAGTCGCGTGCTTCATGCTCAACAAAGAGATCGTACTCGTTGAATGAATCCTCATCGAGAAGGGCAATAACACGCTCGCGAGCGGTAAGCTTGCCCATGGCCTGCTGCTTGGCAATTGCCTTTTCGCCGCCACCCTGAAGGATCTCCTCCTTTCGCTTTTGAAGCTCTAAGATTTTTCTTTTTAAAGGCATAATATTCCTTTATTGGTTTATATTTTAGGTTGCCAACCCAATAAAAAATACTGGCGAAATACGCCACAACATTAGTAAATCATTCTTAAAAATGACACATAGTAGCCTAGCTTTTTGACAAAAAAAGTGTTACCCATACTGTATTTCAAACAGTTGTGCAAAGGGCGTAAAGAAAAATTCTGTTTTCACCGAAAATATCTGTACTTCATTGTTTACAAAGATGTTAGGGTAAATTTGTTTTGCACTACAGATTATCGGGAGTGGGAATTCTAAAGATTTTGGCTTGCAAAAACTGTTCAATTTGTTTAAAAAGCTTTTGATCCATTTTATTCACAAAGGTAAGGGCCACTCCATCGGATGAGGCTCGAGCTGTTCGACCAATCCGGTGAACGTAATCCTCAGGATCGTGGGGCACATCGTAATTGACAATCAAATCGATATCCTCAATATCAATTCCCCGAGCAATGATATCGGTTGCAACAAGAATTTGAAACTTGCGATTACGGAACTTGCGCAGCACATCCTCGCGCTCTTTCTGCTCTAGGTCGGAGTGGATGGCAAGCACACTCATCGATTCATTTTTCAAGGATTTTTCGATACTCCGCACCTTAATTTTGGTGGATGCGAATACAATGGCACTTTTCACATGCTCTTTTCCCTTAAGCAGATGCGATAGCATACCTATCTTTTTGGAATCTTCAATAATGTATGCCGCCTGCAGCACGTTCTCGGCTGGCTTAGATATGGCTATATTGATTTCGATGGGGTTACTCATAATTTTTTTAGCCATCCCCCTAATGTTGGTGGGCATAGTGGCCGAAAAAAGTAGTGTTTGGCGCTTCACGGGGAGTAGCTTCACTATCTCCATAATATCTTCGTAAAATCCCATATCGAGCATCCTATCAGCCTCGTCGAGCACAAGGTGTTCAACCCTGTCGAGGGAAACATACCCCATGCGGATATGCTGAATTAGCCTACCGGGAGTTGCTATAATAAAATCGGCTCCGTTCTGAATTGCTATGCGTTGCTGTTCCCAGGTAAGGCTATCGTTTCCGCCATATACCGCTACAGAGCTAACGGGAGCATAATATCCAAAACCTTCGAGCTGCTGATCGATTTGCATTGCCAGCTCCCTAGTGGGCACAATAACCAACGTGTTGGTATAGTTTAGCCGCATGGGTAACGACGACAACTTATTCATAATGGGCAGTATAAAGGCTGCTGTTTTCCCTGTTCCTGTTTGAGCACAAGAAATTACATCCTTCCCCTCCATAATTGGGGGGATGGACTGTTGCTGTACGGGCGTGGGAGTGTTAAACCCCATTGCGTTAATGCCATCCATTATGGCAGTATGAAAACCAAATTCGTTAAATTTCAAATGTTCAGACAATTAAGTGATCAATAAGTAAAAGAGATTGTAGTAATAGTAGGAGTAATTTCTTTTTGAATCAACTCTAAAATATTTTACGGTGCAAATGTAGCTAAAATTAAAACTACATTGAGCAGTTGCAATCATTATATTGATAATCAGTAGAAATCGAGTGAAGAGGTTTGCAGTAATAATTTAATATGATTATCCGCTAATGTGCCTAAATTATTATATTTGTACAAAATATATTGAAAATGAATTTTATAGATTTTGTAAAGCAGCATCCTGATGAGAACAGTTGCATTCAACATTTCA
>Ga0334893_1000219_pt1 | contig 92160 bp, 93 predicted proteins | sample GraSluR3_MG_5_FD_207218 | JGI IMG/M metagenome (GOLD analysis project Ga0334893, IMG submission 207218) | Sludge microbial communities from methane-producing bioreactor in Wageningen University, Netherlands - Granular Sludge_09_05-R3 | ecosystem: Engineered > Bioreactor > Anaerobic >...
TACCTCGACAGCAAATGGATACAGTGCCCCTACTGCAACTACAACTGCTAACGCCTCCACCAATGTCGGGGACTATGACATCTTCATCAACGGGGGAAGTGCAACCAACTACAGCTTCGATATCACTGATAGCGGAACGCTGACCGTCGAGCAAGCACAAATACAAGGGAACGTCACAATCACTGGAAATGCAGTAAAAGGAGAAGCCTTGACGGCCAATCCTAGTATTACCAATGGAGGAACCCCTTCCTACCAATGGAAGCGTGGAGGTACTGCAATAAGCGGGGCAACTGCTTTGAGCTATACCTTGGTATCGGCAGATGTTGGATATACGATTTCTGTGACTGTTACAGCAGGGGGACCCAACTACAAAGGAAGCATCACAAGTGAGCAAACCTCTACTGTATTAGATAGCGGGGACCCGATAACTGGTACAATCGTTGGCTACTATCCTAAATCCCCTGCAAGCGCAACAATCCTCAACTTTACTGGTTTTACTGAAAGCTTAGCCGGCGTTGAAGCAAGGGTTGCACTCAATGGTACTTCGTATGGCGACTATGCACCTATAGAAGTTGATAGTCGTGGCAGGGCCATGATTCTGCTCGACCCGAGTTCTGCAACCACAGCAGCTAAGGTTCAGTTCAGGATGAAAGAAACAGCAACAAAACTGGCAGGTCCGATGAGAGAGATTTCTATTTCAGAAAGAGATTTAGCTATCGGAGACTACTATCAAGGTGGTATTGTCGGATATATATTTGCAGATAGTGATCCAGGCTATGTCGCTGGGCAAGTGCATGGGTTGATTGCAGCCAAGCAAGACCTCTCAAGTGCGTATAAATGGTCAGAAGATACTGAATATAATGGAAGCATAGTAGGGACAAGTACAGCATTGAGAACTGGATTAGAAAATACCAATAGTATCAAGAGTCACCTTGGAGCTTCTGCTTCCTCGTATGCAGCAGGGGCGGCTCGCGATTATAACGGAGGCGGATATGACGACTGGTTCCTCCCTTCTTGGAACGAGTTGAATAAAGTGCGCGATAATAGACTATTAATCGGTAATTTCATTACAACAGCGTATTCTGTCTATTGGACTTCATCTGAATCTACACAAGGAGGAGCTTATACTCCAGATTGGACAGTGCACTCTGTTTTGTTGGATGGAAGCCCTGCATCTACATGGTGGGTGAATCGGAAAACTGATCAATTACCGGTTCGACCTGTACGTTATTTCTAGGAGAAACCGATGCAAGCTTGAATACTCTCAATATCTTGTGCATAATCATCGATTATGAAAACAGTGGAAGAAAAACGTGGGAGGCCTAAGAAGGTACCCACATTGACGTTGAATCAAGAAGATAAGAAACCTATTGGTCAGTTTTTCTTCCATCTGATACGAGAAACAGATGGGTGGGGCTTGCATCTCAAAGATTCCAAAGGGAATGCCTGTGAACCCGATTATCATCGCTACACAGGGATGATTCGCAATGCACTCAGAGAATTCTTCCTGCTGCACCAAAAAGAACAAAAGTATCTTAGATGGGATGCTTTTGTTCTTGCAGAAGATGGCATTGTGGTGCACGAACCTGGTCCGAGACTTATGGAACTTGCCCTACGTTCACGCCTTTTGCTCGATGAAAAAAAGCGGGTATTGGAAGCAAGCAATGAAGAGACGAGAGTCCAATTAGTTCTGGAATCTCCTGAGCAACACTGGGTGGTTTCCAACCCTAGGATACTCACATCCGAGCAGACGGTACAACCAAAACAGGATGCAGAAATCTATCCGATTTCCTCTGAACATGTAGTAGTCGGTACACAAGTGTTTCATTGTGAAGATTTAGGCCCCTACTGGAATGAATGGAACATCTTGCATGCCGGGATGAAGGCTTCAGATTTACAAACGTATCTGTCTTTGGCATTATCCAAATTCCCTACTCTCAGGCTTGCCTACGAAGGGTATACGATAAAATCCAGTCACCCCATCAACGCAAGTTCCAGTCTGTATTTCAAAGAAATCGATGCCTATGGATACCTACACATCCTTCCACAGATTCATCTTCAGTCCTACCCTCCTGGTTTTTTTGAGGATCAGGACATAATCAAGGTTGTCCATTTAGATGAAGAAGATAAGCTCATCAGTATCTGTGAGGTAGTCTATCCTCAAGACCCAGCAGAAGATTTCAGGCTCTTGCTTGCAAAAATGGGCAAAGAAGTGAAAAATTCAGTCTTTGAGGAAGAGAGACATTTCATACTGGAATCTGATTTTGCCCAGCGGTTTTTGGCTCTGCATATGGTTGAGCTCGTCCAGAGATTTTCTCTGTTTCAATCCTCTGTATTGAGCAAGTACAAGGTCAAGTTTTCCCAACCAAAGTTGAAACTCTCCTTAGGTAGCGGCATCGACTATTTTGAAGGCGATGCTGAGATTTCCTTGGATAATGAATCCTTCTCGTTCTCCCGATTCTTGGCAGAGTACAGAAAAAGTGGCTTCATCACGCTCAGCGATGGATCGCGTGTATATCCTGACATGAAGAAGCTCAGACGGTTTGAACGACTGGTCCACCAGAATTCCAAACAAAAAGAAACGGTAAAAGTCTCCTTTTTCGATATACCTGCCTTGGAGAAAGAAGCAGAACTGCTTATACAAGGAGAGGGAGCTGAGCGAGTACGTACATTCTATCAAGGATTCAATACACTCAGCGAGAAGGCAACAACGTATGAACTGGCCGAAGGAACGCTGCGGCCCTATCAACAATATGGTGTGCAATGGATGGAATACCTACATACTCATCGTATGGGCGCGTGTCTAGCTGATGAGATGGGCCTTGGAAAAACAGTACAGGTGATTGCGCTTTTGCGAAAACTGTATACCAAAGAATCGCACGCTCCTTCCCTTATTCTCGTGCCACGATCATTGATCTACAATTGGCAGAGCGAACTCTCCCGTTTTGCTCCAGAACTATCGTGCCTGCTCTATTATGGAGCAAACAGAGAAGTTAAGCAGCTTGATGACCCACAGGTTCAGATTGTACTCTCAAGCTACGCAACCATTCGAAATGACAGCAAGGACCTTGCCAAAAAACGTTTCTTTTACATCATTCTCGATGAATCACAGACCATCAAGAATCTAGAAACTAAAACCACAAGCGCAGTGCTTACATTGAAGGCTGAACACCGCTTAGCCCTCAGTGGAACGCCGGTAGAGAATGGGCTTTCTGAGTTATACAGTCTATTCCACTTCCTCAATCCCCTGTTCTTCTCAAGTCAGCAAGAGTTCCTGCAAACCTATCTGCGGCCTATCCAGGAAAACCAAGACGCCGATGCTCTCAAAGACTTAAAGACAAGACTCTATCCATTCATGCTGAGAAGAATAAAGAAGGATGTACTGAAGGATTTACCGCAAAAGACCGAACAAACTGCGTTTATTGAGCTGGAAAGTCAACACATGGCCATCTACCACAAACGTCGTGAGGAGTTGAAACACAAGATAACCAGTGCTGTATCACAAGGAGGCGTTGCAAAGAACACCTTTATGATTCTCCAGGCTCTCACTGAACTGCGCAGACTCGCTTCGGTCCCTGAGGCCGATGGGGAGTATCCTGGGATATCGGCCAAGCGTACCTATTGCAAAGATATCATCTCATCCTTGGTAAGCGAAGGACATAAGTGCCTCATTTTCACCAACTTTCTTGCAACCGTAGAGCTGATCAGTGAAGATCTTACCTCGTTAGGTATTGATCATCTGATCATGACCGGTGCCACTAATGACCGGCAGTCCTTGGTCCAGCGTTTCCAGAACGACCCATCTATAGGCGTCTTCGTCATGACCTTGAAAACTGGGGGGCTTGGGTTGAATCTTACTGCTGCAGACTATGTGTTCATCGTCGATCCTTGGTGGAACAGGGCTGCCGAGAACCAAGCCATTGACCGTACACACCGTATCGGACAGCTGAATCCGGTTTTTTGTTACCGCATGATAGCCAAGGATACCATCGAGGAAAAGATATTGGAATTACAGCAAAGAAAAGCAGACCTTGCCTCTTCACTATTGGCTTCTGATTCCAATGCGGTCAAATCGCTGTCAGAAGAAGATCTCGAACAACTGTTGGGGTAACGTATGGCAAAAAGAAAAGCAACTGTACACTACGGCTTGGAAGCAAATTTGACTCCGAAGATTACATTATCAAAATCAGCACAGGATTTCTCATCCGCGTTGGAGTGGTTTACACAAGAAGAACTCTCTGACATCCAAGAATGTCTGATGGGTTCGAGAGTTACCAAGGGAAGAAAGGGTGATCAATGCGATCAGATAGCGAAACTCGTAGATTTCCCCAACCAAGAGGCTTTCAACACTTTTTTCTCACAGTTGCCACCCTATTTACAAAAACTCATACAAGCAGGTTGTCTTGATCGGTATATCGACATCAGAAGCCAAGATTGGGGCGTGGAAGAACCCCTCATTCTAGTAGATGAAAAACACTCGTACTATTATTATTACAACAGAGGATTGGAACTCAACCCAAAGTATAGACTGGGACTGTTTAAGATTCATAATAAGAATGTCCTACATTTCAACGAGGCTTTTGGACAATATTTCCTACCCTTTCTTTTCCCTGAGAAAGACTATATCCCTAAACCCTCACAAAAAGCACCCAATGACACATGGAGTGTCGAACACCAAATACAAGAAGTGTTCCCACTGTTCGTAGAATCCCTTGTAACGCTTTTGAAGGATAGAGACTCCATAACCATTATGCGAAAGGGACTATTGAAGAGCAACCTCAAAGATCTACGTGCACTGTGCGGCTTAGCTCCGTTCCCACTTTCTGCTTCCTACAATCTCGACCCTCTTGTCTTGCTTGCCAAATTTGTGCTTGCCTTCGAGACAGGAAAGCTGAAAAGACCCGAAGATGGGTTGTTATCGATCAAAACCCTCGTACAGCGGATGTTCTTTGAGAACCGCCCAAGGGGAAATCTGCCCTATGGCGCTCAATTTGAGTACTTCGCCCTATTGGACCAATGCAGCTTGAATAGTGGATACTCCTACTCGGTAGCACTTGATGAAGCTGCCCGCAAAGGAGTTGCCAAAGTTCTCTCGGGTTTGCAGATTGGCGAAGGTTGGTACTCAGTCGAAGAACTTTTCTTATCATTCTTGGTTTGTGGATTTTCCATGCGATTTCATAATCAGGAGGTATTACATTCTGTGCTGTACATCCGCGGACAAGAAATCCAATTACCGTATGCTCAATACGTAACCTATGAGGACAAAGGCTTTCATCCTAGTGGAGTATTGAAAAGGGTCTTGTTCGAACGTCCCTTGTTCTTTGCCTATATATATCTTCTCGCTTCGCTCGGCATACTCGATATTGCCGAAACAGAGCCAGAGCTCCTACTTACCAAGAATGATAAACAATTCCCTCTTACTCCCTATGAAGCATTGAAATATGTTCGTCTGACCTCGTTTGGAGCTTGGTGTTTGAACATGGTAGATGAACGCCCACAGCAAAAAGAACAGGTATTTGAGACCATAACCGATACCGAACTGTTGCTGGTGACCTTCAAAGGAAAATCTTTGGAACGAAGATTGTTTCTTGATCAGATAGGAATTCCCCTGGGTGTGGAGCGATATAGAATTACCGAGGCTTCCTTTATCAAGGGGTGTACTTCTTCCAATGAAATTCTCAAACGCATCGAGAAATTCAAACTGATCATTGATCCTGAACCCTCTGAGCGGTGGCTTCAGTTCTTTGATTCCATCCAGAAACGTTCCCTCTTGTTTACCCGTGGAGAGCAGGTATTGCTCTACTCTTTTCCCGATGATCCTGAAATTCGGAGCATGTTTTCCACCGATCCGGCCTTTAAAAAATTGGTGATAAGGGCGGAAGGAAACAATGTGGTAGTAAAGAAAGGAAACCAGAAAGCGTTTCAGAAGCTTCTGATGGAACATGGCTATCTGAATACCCTCTAAGCCGAGACGTCTTACCGTCTCGGCCTAGAAACACCCATCAAGAGACCACATGTATAGGATTGCCGTTGATGAACTGTTGTAGGTTCTCTACGGCGATATCCAACAGTCGCTGCCTGCTTTCTCTCGGGGCCCAGCTGATATGCGGAGTGATAATACAATTTTTTGCATGCAAAAGTGGATTGTCAGCCTTGATCGGTTCTGTCGATACGACATCCAAGCCTGCAGCACGCACTTTGCCGCTGTTCAATACTCGAGCAAGGTCCTCTTCGACAATAAGAGGTCCTCTGCTGTTATTGATGATGATCACGCCATCCTTCATCGTTTCGATGGAGTCTTTGTTGATAATTCCCTGAGTCTCAGGAAACAGAGGAATATGGAGTGTAATTACATCAGAGAGTCGAAACAGCTCGTCCAAACTGACATAGCGAAGGGTATCTGACTGTAGCTCTTCGACCTGATAGGTATCATAGGCAAGAACGCTCATACCTAAAGCTTGAGCTATTTGAGCTGTTTTTTGACCAATTCTCCCAAGACCAATGACTCCCATTGTCTTTCCAGAAAGCTCTATAAGTGGATAATCCCAAAAACACCAATCAGGATTCTGCTCCCACCTCTTTGCATGCACCTGTTGATCATGATGTCCTATGTGATGACATACTTCCAGCAAGAGCGCAATGGCAAACTGAGCAACAGCGTCAGTACCATAGGTAGGAATATTGCTTACAGTTATTCCCAGTTTTTTTGCAGAGACTACATCCACTACATTGTACCCTGTAGCCAGAACACCGATAAACAAAAGATTTGGACAAGACTGCATGACCTGCTCATTGAGTGCAGTCTTATTCGTAAACACATAGGGAGCATCGGCGATTCTCTCTCGGATAAGATCATCATCTTGAGCTGTCCTGTCATACACAGTCAGGTCTCCGAGTTTTTCAAGAGCACTGTAACTCAAATCACCAGGGTTCAGGGTATATCCATCAAGGACTACAATCTTGTTCATGCATGGCTCCTATAGTTGGGGTTTTTCTGGGTGAAGCATGGTTGCTATAGATTTGTCCAGAATATCATCATTCCAGATTTTTTTCCAATCAGATCCCAAACTGGGCTTTTTATACCTTACAATACCTAAGCACCTCTACAAGAAAGGGATTGCTCTGTAAATGGTACAATCGACGAGTTGCTGTTTTGTCGGTTGAAAGGGAGAAAGCCAAGAGCGTTCATTCATGAAAGAAACTTTTCGGTACTGTCTTGTTTGATGAATCTGCTCCAGTACCCTATAGAGCAGAACATTACCAGGCCCCATTGTTGCATACTCTTGTCGGTAGCCTACTTTCCAAAGATACAGTACAGCGTTCACCACCACTCCCAGTTGTCCTGCAACAGCTTTGTCCCCTATATACAAGAAGGCCCAATGCACCATCGAGTGTTTTTCGAAATCTTGCACTGCTTCACAGAACAACTGCTCGTCATTGAGATGGGCACGAATACTCGTACCCTCTCTACCCTTCCAACCACTATGCTCCAAGTCAAGAAAAACAGAGAGAGGGTCATCAACACCCACGGTTGTCCCTATCTCATACCGCAACGTGCCCAACGCTCCCATATTTCGTTCTTGTCTGTGTATTTCCCTTCGAAACTTACTTTTCAGAGTACTGAAATATTGTTCTGGAGATTGGGTAATCTCTAACACATCCTCATGATACGCAGAGCTGATCTTGTACTGCAGAAATACGTTTCCAAGAGATTGTATCGCACTAAGAGAGCCTCCCTCCATGGCGATTGCTTTGCTTGCCACAATGGGAATGGCCTTTGTATGCTTCTTCAGCGCACGGTACATTGCAACCAAAGCCTGCTCGTACCCTTTCATGACCAAGGCGTCAACATGTGTAGTGTGAAAACCGCTGTATAGATTCCTGAAGCGCTTGATCCGTATGGGACCGAATTTTCTCTCCGATTCAAATATAAGCATCCAAAGGCCCACCAATCGACTATCTGCAAAAGCAAAGAGACAATACCAAGGGCAATCGGAGGGTATATCGTGAGAAAGCATCGCTGAAATCCAAGCATAGCTCTGCGTCGGAGCCGCGCTAGGACAATCGGAAAGCAACGTTTCCCACTCTCTGCTGTAGTGTTGCAACGATTCTTTATCCTGCACAATTTTTACCGATATGCTCATATGAAACAGTTTAGGGTATAGGTTGTGCCTTGTACAGCGTGGGTTTTCGGTTTTTTCTTTCTTTGTTATAGTATTCTTTTCTCGGAATATTTTAGTGGTTATAATAATTTTATAATATTCCATATTGTGTTTCTTGTTGAAAAGCATCATTGCTGCGCTATACTGGATAGTGATATGAAAGAACATTATCTCAAGGCTGAGCTATATGCACTCATAGCCTCTGATACTCAGATATTTGAATTCATTCAAACAGGAGCCTTGGATGGCATCTGGTACTGGGATTTGCAAAACCCTGAACAAGAGTGGATGAGTCCCAAGTTTTGGGAGACCTTGGGTTATGACCCTGATAAAAAAGAACACGCATCCAGAGAATGGCAAAACATCATCTTTGAAGAAGATTTACAAATTGCCTCTGTAAACCTGGAAAAACATTGTCAAGATCCTTCCTATCCTTATGACCAGATAGTCCGCTACAAACATAAAGACGGCAGTACCGTTTGGATTCGGTGCAGGGGAATGGCTATCAGAGACAAGGAGGGGAAAGCCCTGAGAATGCTGGGGGCGCATACCGACCTTACAAAGCTCAAAATAGCTGAACAAGAAATAGCAAAATTAGCCTCTGAATTTGAAACTGTCTTCAATGGCACTCAAGATGCAATGTTTCTCATGAAGGTATTAGAAGATGGGACGTTCCAATTCATCCGCAACAACCACGCCCATCAGAAAAAATCGGGAATAGCACTTGCAGATATACAAAACAAAACACCTCAAGAGTTGCTTGGCAAGAAGATGGGGGATGTTGTTGCGCAAAACTATCACAGATGCGTCGAAGAAAGAAGCGCCATTACCTATGAAGAGGAATTAGCATTGCCTGAGGGAAAGAGATACTGGCGGACCACCTTATCACCGATCTTTGAGCAAGATCGGATACAGTACATTGTAGGTTCGGCAACCGACCTTACCGACCTTAAGTTCCTTGAACAGAATCTTTACCGATATGCTCATTACGACTTACTCACAGGCCTGCCCAACAGAAGATTCTTCTTTGCACAATTGGAGCAGTGGTTAGACAACAAACAACCCTTTTCTCTTCTTTATATCGATCTTGATGGATTTAAAGCGGTAAATGACACGTATGGACACGCCTCTGGAGACAAAGTGTTGAACCATGCCGGCAGTTGCTTGAAAACCCTGATCAAAGACCCTGATTTTGCAGCACGATTGGGAGGTGATGAGTTTGCTGTGTTGCTCCATTCAGACACGGACAGCCAAAAGACAGCTACTGCCATTTTAAAAGCTTTACACACAAGCATTGACCTTGGTCCTGTTCAGTACATCATCAATGCTTCCATTGGAATAGCCATCTACCCAGAACAAGGCCAAGACAGCAAAGTGTTGTTGCACCGAGCTGACAAGGCCATGTACAAGATGAAAAACGAGCAAAAACGAACGAGAAATTGAGGTGTACAATTACCCTATTCAGCCTTATTATTGATGGTTAAAAGAGGTTGCTATGGATAGCATATATGATGTGGTAATAGTCGGAGCGGGAGTAAGTGGATCAGCTATTGCTCGAAAGCTCTCCTCGTATGCATTGAACGTCGCTTTGATAGACAAGGAAGTGGATGTCTCCTTCGGTGTTTCAAAAGCTAACTCAGGAATCATCCATGGAGGGTTTCACCATAAATCGAGTACGCTGAAAAGCAGACTTGAGTGTCTTGGCAACCGCATGTTCGACCAACTGAAGGAAGAACTACATTTTCCGTTCAGCCGATGCGGCATTCTGGTAGTAGCATTCAGCGACGAAGAAATGAGAACGGTGGAGCAGTTGTACCGACAAGGAGTAGCAAACCATGCAGTGGGCATCGAGTTGTGCAATCGAGAACGCCTTCTGTCCTTGGAACCCAAACTCAATGCCGATGTCGTAGGAGGATTGCATGCCCCCAACGGAGGCATCATAGAGCCGTATCGATTCGTCTTTGCCTTGGTCGAGTCGGCGGTCCGCAACGGGGTAAAATTGCTCACTGATTGGCATCTAGTGGGCGTAACGGAACAAGAAAATCACTACCTGCTACGCAACGAACGAGGAGAGGAGATCATCAGTCGATATGTTGTCAATGCAGCGGGAGTCCATGCCGACACCGTTTCAAAGCTATTCAATGCCGAGGATTTTACGATCAGCCTGCGCAAGGGAGAAGAGTTCTTGATGGACAGAAACGCCAAGGCCTACCCCTCGAAAGTATTGTTTCCTGTACCCTCTGCTCACTCAAAAGGAACATTGGTCATTCCGACTGTGGAAGGCACCACCATGATCGGGCCAACTAGCGAACCCACTACCTGCAAGGATGATCTTGCCACAAGCAAGGAAAACTTCGAGAAGGTATTCTACAACGCACGGCGTTTGGTGCCGGTGGTGAGTGAACGTGATGTAATTACCAGCTTCACCGGAGTGAGGCCTTTGGTGGAAAGTGATGATTTCTACATCGCAATATCAGAACAATCACCACGCTTGATCCAAGTTGCCGGCATACAGAGTCCAGGTCTTACCGCAAGCCCGGCGATTGCCGAGTATGTCAAGGAGCTGCTGAAAAAAGCAGGCTTGTCAATGTTGGAGAAAACACACTACGATCCCTACATTGAACAAGTTCCCCGCCTACGCGACCTCTCACCTCTAGAAGCAGACGCCCTTATCGCCCAGAATCCTGCCTACGGAGATATTGTATGCAGGTGTGAAAAGATAAGCGAAGGGGAAATCATCAGCGCCATTCGTCACGGGCACACCACACTCGATGGGATCAAGTTTTACACCAGGGCTCAGATGGGCCGCTGCCAAGGAGGGTTTTGCACCCATCGAATCCTCAAGATCATCGAACGGGAGACAGGTTTGACGATAGCAGAAATAACCAAACGTGGCTCAAACAGCTACATTGCTTCAGAGCAAGTCGGAAATCTTGCGGTGGAGGATAACCATGCGCTATGAGACCTATGATGCCGTTGTAATCGGAGGAGGGGCTGCGGGAATGGCAGCAGCTGTTACTCTTTCGAAGCGAGGAAAGTCAGTAATCATGTTCGAACGAGAACCTCAGCTGGGAGGAATTCTGCTCCAATGCATCCATAACGGATTTGGCCTGCAAGAGTTCAAGGAGGAACTCACAGGTCCCGAGTATGCAGAACGATTCACACAACAGGTTGCATCATCTCCAATCACTGTCAAACTGAATACAACAGTGCTTGAACTACAGCAAAAAGATGACAAAAAGGTGGTAATCGCCTGCAACAGCAAGGAAGGCATCCTTGAGATTGAAACAAAGGCAATTGTCCTGGCAATGGGGTGCAGAGAGCGTAACAGGGGTAATATTAACACACCGGGGACCAGACCCTCGGGTGTCTTTACAGCCGGCCTTGCACAAAGACTGGTCAATATCGATGGATACATCCCAGGGAAAGAGGTGGTCATAGTAGGCTCGGGAGATATCGGGCTGATCATGGCTCGAAGAATGACGTGGGTGGGTGCAAAAGTGAAGGCAGTGATAGAAATACAGCCAAACCCGGCCGGATTGACCAGAAATATCGTACAATGCCTGAATGATTATAACATCCCCTTATACCTGTCTCACATAGTGAGTGAAATCCGTGGCAAGGATAGAGTTGAATCAGTGTGCGTCACGCCTTTGGAAGACGGAAGACCAAATGAAGACAAGAGTTTTGCAATCGCTTGTGATACAGTACTCTACTCCGTCGGATTGGTACCCGATAATGAGATAACAAGGAGCATCAACCTCAACCTTAACCCAGAGACAGGAGGGGCATGGGTTGATGCAAATCTTATGACCAAGATACCCGGGATCTTCAGTTGTGGAAATGTCCTGCATGTGCATGATCTTGTTGACTATGTGAGCGAAGAAGCAATGCGTTGTGGCAACTTTGCAGCAGACTACATTGAAGGAAAAACCCTTCAATGTCCGATACAACTCAAGGCTGGAGGTAATGTAAAATATGTATTGCCCAATGCGATGAACCTTGAAGAACCAAGCAAGATGTACTTACGTCCCTTGATCGTCAAAAATTCGGCTACGTTGGAAGTTCGATGCAATAATACAGTAGTAAAGAGCATCAAGCTTCGGCACGTGCAACCATCAGAGATGATCTCATATACCTTTGACCCCCAAAAGTTGGGAGCTGAAGAGTTGCTGGAGCTGAACACGCACAACAGCCTCGAGATATCAGTATCCTGAAGGAGTCCATGCAAATGAACAAAGAAATCCCCATGACCTGCATCGCCTGCCCCATAGGGTGCAATCTCACCTTATTTACACAGGATAAAACCTTGATAAGAGTAGAAGGAAACCGTTGTCCTCGAGGAGAGACCTACGCAAAGGATGAATACATAGCCCCTAAGCGGATCGTGACAGCCACCGTCCGAGTTACAGGGGGGCTCCAAAACCGGGCCCCGGTAAAAACAGACCAACCGATTCCAAAGGCAGACGTGCCCCGCTTGCTGGACAAGCTCTATAGGTTGAGCTTCTCGGCTCCTATTACCTGTGGCCAAGTCTTGTATCAAGAAGAAGGTTATGCAGTTATAGCCACACTCTCTGTCAAGGATATTGAGTCTACCTCACCATGACTTCTTATATAATCTTCCTGAGCACACGAGCATAGAAATAAGGAATTGTTGCAAGAGACAAAATGAGAGAGAAGAGAAAGAACATAGGAGAGCCTTCGAGGGCAAAACGGGCCATCCAATAAGAAGGAAGAAAGCTAAAAAGATATTGGAAGTTGTCATGAAATAAAAAGGGAATCGGCAAGCCCAATAACAAAAGGCTGGAAAGCTTGCCCATTGCCATCCCCTCTATTTTATTGCGTGAAAGAGAGAATATCACTGAACCAGCAATGATCGCCGTCAAGGAGCAGAGTACACTCATTGCTACCTGCTGTCCAACAGTCCAAGTTGTAAGATGAAAGAGCTTGAGGACACCAAGAGAGATAAATCCTGCTGTTACTGCTGGAATTGCTAGTCGGGAAACAAGATACCCTCGAGTCTGCAAAGGAGTGACAGAGAGATACCGTGTCAGCTGTTGCTCATGCTCATCAAGCATGACCATGGCAGAGGCAAAACAAATCATATAGGGGGTCAGAATCATCAATAACAGATCGAATAACCGATAATATGGCTGCAAGATAGATGAGACTGCAAAAAAACTGCAAAGCAACGTCTCGAGGTTTGGGATGGCAAACCTGAAAAACACTCCTGCAAGAATGGAAGCAAAGCAAACAGCAAGCAACATGCCATCCTTAAGGATTTGACGCACCACCATCACCCATGATACTACCACAACTCTCATCATGACCCTCCTCCCAAGGTGCTGAAAAAAACCTTGGTTGCCCTGATAGAAAACCATACCACCACGACAGTCCAAAACAGAAGAGAGATCGTAGCTGTTAGCAGGTGGTTGCCGAAAAGGCAGATCTCTATGAGACAAATTCCTGGATGAAGCAGCATCCACACAGAATCAGGGCGCACAATATATACAAAGGCGGGAAGCGTAATCACCAACAGCCATGGTATCGTTGCAAGGATGAACCGATTGAGAGTCTGAGCCCTCGTCGCGACAACCAAACCTATTGCCGAAAACAAACAGGAACCGATGAAGACGGCACTGCCGATTCGTAGAGGATTTTCGATAATGGTGCCAAATCCTGCAATACCCAATGCAACGAGGACAGCAATGCAAGACAAGGAACAAAGCTTGGAGAGAACATACTCTTCAACGTTCAGCGGCGAGACGGCAAGGCTGTGCAAGGTATGCTCATCCTTCTCAAACTGAACAATGGCTCCCATGAAAAACAGTCCTAATATTGCAGGATCGCTATAAATCATTATCATAGCCGCTCTCACCTTCCAAGCTTCAGGCAACAACTGCAAAACGGTACTATAGACCAAGGTGAAGAGACCATAGACGAAGTAGAAACCATAGCGATACTGAAAGGCTATATCTGCTTTGAGCACATTGAGAAATCTCATTGCAATTTCCTCCCCGTCAACTCGGTAAAGATGTCATTGAGCGTAGGTTCACTGCTATGGATGCTCAGAAGAAGATTATTCTTAAGCACTTCCTGCAACTCGACATCCTCGTTGATTTGGGACAATTGGGTACTGCGATGATACTCTATCCCTTGGTTACTATAGGTATAGCTAACAGAAACAGCCCCTTTTTGCATGATCAGGTTCCTAGGGCTGTCCAAAGCCCGGATCTGTCCGTCTACAATGAACGCCACCCGGTCACACAGCTCTGTTGCATCGTACATATTATGAGTGGTAAGCAAGATGGTGGTACCTTTGTCCCGTTGACGAAGAATAAGATCCTTCATGACTCTTGCATTCGAGGGATCGAGTCCACTTGTGGGCTCATCAAGAAAAAGGATGGCCGGCTCGTGAAGCAAAGCCTTGATGAAATTTAATCGACTTTTCATTCCCTTCGAATAGGCGTGCACCCTTTTGTCAGCCTCAGAGGAGAGTCCTACCGAAGCAAGCAACGGCTCTAGTGCAAGGGTATGCTTATACAAAGATGCAAAATACCGCAGATTCTCCCGTGCGCTTAGCTTTTCAAATAAGCAGGGAACCTCAAAATCAACACCGATTTGCTCATAGAATGAAGAATTACGGCGCTTTGGCTCAACGGAATTCACTACAACCCGGCCCTGGTACTTCGTTATCAAGCCGGTCAAGATCTTCTGTACAGTACTCTTGCCAGCACCCGATGGGCCAAGGAACCCAAAGATTTCTCCCGGTTGCACAGAAAATGACATATCCTTGATGAACGGTTGCTTGGTATAGCTGAATGTAAGATTTTCTACTGTTATCATACTGACCTATCCTTCAAAATTTGAACTACGATACCTTCAAGCATCAATTTCATTGCATCATCGAACACATCCTCGCCGATCTCCTGTTTGAAGAGCATCGTAAGAAAGATAGCCCTCAGGGCAGCACTGAAAACCCTGACCTCTGCCTGATCGAGCTCTACAGGCAAGAGAGAGAGAAACAACTGCATACTCATATCATCAGTCTGTGCATGCTGTGCCATTACCTCCTTAGGCAATTTCCTCATAATGAGCTCCATTTCCTTGTTCTGTATCAAGGTAGCAAGAAATGACGCATCAACTCGTTTGAACAAGGCAAAAAGAAGATCTGCAAGAGCTTGTGAATCCAGCGGTTGTTTGCTGTTCTGCAACGAAGCGTGTAAAGCTTCTTGAATTTCATCATGAAAATCCATGATCACCTCGTAAAACAACAGTTCCTTGGACGAATAGAAGAGATAGAAGGTACCTTTTGGAATGTTCACCCTCTTAACCAGTTCATCCACAGTGGTTTTTCTTACTCCCAAGACTTTGAGGCTTGCACAAGCCTCCTTTTTCAACCGAGCCTGTATGAACATTCGCTCCTGACTCGATAGCGCTTTCGGCATATCCTGCTCCCTAAAACCATTTGACTATTTCTATCTTATTAGTCAAACATTAAATTAAAGTTTCTCTCTTGTCAATAATTGTCCCTTAGGAAACATCCATGAAAGGACAAATTTAAAAATCAGCGGCCCCTGTACGCAAGAAACCTCAATTTTGTACTTTCATTCGCAAAACCATGCTATAACTGTTACAATTACAAAGGGAGACACTCACAGTACATGGAATATGTTATTACAAGTAAAGAACAGCTGAGGGACTTATGGACCAATATTTACAACACCGAAGGAAAACCAGACTGGTCACACATCCTACCCTATTATGCTGAGGACATATTTTTCTGGGATTCAGTGCAAAAAATTTACGGTATTACTGAGTTTAAAGCCATGACCGAGCGCCTGATCGCCCGATCGAACAACCTCAAAATGCAAATCAAGAATATTGCCCATAACGGCAATGTACTCTTTCTTGAGTGGGAGATGAGCTTGAGCTTTAAAAAGTATCCCAACTCATCAGTGTTCGGTTGCAGCCGGGTGACTTTGAATGACGAAGGCAAAATAGTCGAACAACGTGATTATTATGATCTATGGGGAGACATCTTTGACAATATCCCTCGATTCAACAAAGCCTATCGCAAATTCATGCACAAAAAATTCGGGTAAGAGGGAGTACGCAATGAACCCATATCTCAAAGAATACAAATGGTCCAATATTGCCGCAATGATTAAAAACAACAAGTCGATACCCAAGACTGAGACAACTGATGTTTGCGGCAAGCTGGTCGTCATTACCGGAGCCACCAGCGGTATCGGCTATGAAACAGCAAAACTCTTTGCCTCACATAAAGCACAGTTGCTCCTGATCAACCGCAATAAGGAGAAATCAGAGCAACTCAAGCGAGAAATTGAACAGACATACCAAGTAACATGCGATTATTTCATCGCTGATTTTGCCCATATGGACCAAATACACAAAAGCGCACACATGCTGGCAAATCTCAAACAGGATATTGATATCCTGATCCATAACGCAGGCGTCTACAATACGAAAAAGCGCTTTACCGATGATGACATCGAGGAGGTCTTTCAGGTCAACTATCTCTCATCCTTCATCATCAACTATCGATTGAAAGAAAAATTGAGAGCACAAAATCAGGCACGAATCATACTGGTCAACTCCGAAGGACACCGCTTCGCTCTCAAAGGCTTGCAGCTCAATGATCTTCGTTGGAACAAGCAGCGCTATAGCGGACTGAAAAGCTATGGGTCCGCAAAAACAGCACAGTTGCTCTCCATGATTGAATTTAACACCTACTTCAAGACAAGCAACGTTACAATCAACGCAATGCACCCAGGCGATGTTAAGACCAATATGGGAGAGAACAACGGACGCATCTACAAATTTTTCAAGCATCTGTTGATCAATCCCACTGCAAGAGACCCGCATCTTTCAGCCCAAGCAATCTATTATCTAGCCGTCTCAGAGGATGTGGCGAAAACCAGCGGAGAGTTTTTCAACTTCACCACCAAGGAAATCCCTGCCCCTCATGCCCTTGACAGGGCTGTGGCTCAAAACCTATGGGAGAGCAGCATAACAATAGGAGGACTGTAATGGACATACCTCACTATGACATGGTCATCGTAGGAGCCGGATTATCTGGCTTGAGTGCTGCGACATATCTTGCAAAAGCAGGAAAATCAGTCTTGGTATTGGAAAAAAGCCCAAACTGCGGAGGCTTGCTGCAATCATTCTCCCGTAACGGATATGTTTTTGATGCAGGGGCACGATCAATTGAGAATTCAGGCATCATCAAGCCAATGCTCGCCGAGCTTGACATAGAGATGGAGCTCTTGGAAAGTCCAGTATCACTGGGTATTGAACAAGACAGCATACCGATGCAGGGAGAGCAGAGTCTCATCGATTATCAACACCTGCTACAAAGACTGTATCCTCAAAACAAACAAGACATTCAAAAGATCAGCAAAGTTATTCGCAAAGTCTACAAGGAGATGCAGGTCATCTACGGCTTTGAGAACCCTGTCTTCAAAAATTTCCGACAAGACAAGCAATATTTATTCAAGGAACTGCTGCCTTGGTTCGGAAGGTTTATCATCGCGGTACGGCGCATGGAAAAATTGCAGACCCCCATCGAATCATACTTAGAGGCATTGACTTCAAACCAGAGTCTGGTGGATATCATCGCCCAACACTTCTTCAAAAAGACTCCTGCCTTCTTTGCCTTAGGATATTTCTTTGTCTACCAAGACTATTTTTACCCTAAAGGAGGCACAGGACAGCTGAGCATAAAACTCCAGCAGAAAGCTCAGGACCTAGGCGCTACGTTCAAGCTAAACACTGAAGTTGTAAATGTTCTTGCGGCCAAAAAACAGGTATTGGACGACAAGGGACAAGCCTACAGCTACGAAACACTCTTGTGGTGCGGCGATCTGAAATTTCTCTATCGTAATCTCGACACCTCCATGCTGGAGCCGAAGGCTGTCGCCGCCATTGGCAAGCAGGCTGAGAAAGTATTCTCAAGCAGAGGAGGTGACTCGGTATTCACCCTGTTCCTCGGAGTGGAACAAGAACCTCAAGCCTTTGCAGAGAGAACAAAAGCACATCTGTTCTATACCCCGTCAAAACAGGGTTTGGGACAAACACATCTGTCACAGTTAAAAACACTGTTGGATAATGGATTAAACAGTACCAAAGCAGAAATACTCTCATGGGTACAGACCTATTGCGCCTTGACGACCTATGAAATCTCGATTCCCTCACTCAGAGATCCAAGCCTCTCTCCTCAGGGAAAAACCGGCTTGGTGATCAGTTTCCTACTTGAGTATGACTTGGTTCGGCTGGTTTCTGACCAACAATGGTATGAAGAGTTCAAAAAGTACGTAGAAGAGCAGATGATAAAAATACTCAACCAGACAATATTCAGCGGACTCCTTGAAACAATAGAGCTCAAGTTCTCGGCCTCCCCACTAAGTCTTGAGACCAGGTTCAACAACAGCGAGGGTGGTATAACAGGTTGGACCTTTGAACAACCGTCCCCTGCTGTAAGCAAGTTACCCAAAATACCAGCATCGGTAAAAACGCCGATACCGTCAGTCATGCAATGCGGCCAATGGGCATACAGTCCTGCCGGCATTCCTACTGCAATACTGACCGGCTGGTATGCCTATGATGAGCTCATACGAAAAAAATAAGCGTTCACCTCTATATGACATCCTCCTTGATTGCAAACAAGGTACTGGAAAACTTTTGAGGTTCAGCAAAGAAGGGGGTGTGTGCTGAAGATTCAAAAACAATCAGGTGCTTGCCCTTCGGAGCATCAAGGACCTCATAGTAGCGTTCAACAGCTGATAACGGAGTGTTGTAATCATCTTTTCCCTGAAGAAAATACAGGGGGATGGATACTGAGGGAATATCCTTCATAGCGTTGAAATTTCGGTATTGGTCCTCATCCCACATCACACCGCTGCCTCGATTGGAACCTTTAAGCCAACGAAGCAGATCCTTCACTGAATATTCTGGTGATTGCAAGGCCATCCATCCAAGAGACGCAAACCCCACATCAAAACTGCCTTTGTAGCGATCAACCATTTGGATGAATGTCACGAACGTCTTATGGTCGGTATAGGGCGGGTCCCCAAGCTGTTTCAGCTTCTCAAGGTCACGACTCTTGTTCTCTTTCTGCAAGGTCTCAAGCAACCAAGTGTGAGCAATCTGATGACTCAGAGCTTGGTTCACCACCTGCCCTACGCTGATGCAGGCATGATAGTCCGAAGGAAATCGGCTCGCCATTTCCAGGGCAATTTGCGTACCCCAAGAATGTCCAAGGATAAAGATTTTCTCAGTATTGAATCTTTTTTTCAGGTATTGGGTCAGTTCATGGACATCAGAGAGAAACTGTTCATAGACCATGGTGCTCTCATCAAAGTCATCTGTATTTGACTTACCCGCGCCCCTCTGATCGTAATGCACCACTATGAACTCTTTCTCCAGTTCCTTATCCAAGGCATGCGCTACAGGCATTTGGGAAGAGCCAGGGCCTCCATGGAGCCAAAGCAACACCGGATTGTCCCTATCGTTACCACGCATGAGGATCCACTGCTCAAAATCACCCAGGGAAAGCTTCTGAAGCTCAGCAATGCTGTTTGGATGATCAACAATCGGCGGGGTGTGCGATCTATCACGAAGAATGATAACAACAAAAACAACCAAAAGAATTACGAATACTACAACCAGAAGAATACGTTTCATTGTGAACACCTCAATCCTTTGCAGGATACCACCAAGAAAGAAATCAGGGAATGGTCTTTCATTGACAGGGATGCATTCAGAGTTTATTATGAACGTGTTCATATAAAGGATAGCCAAGTGCCGAAGATCGTTGCTGATGCAAAAAAACGAATTCTCAAAACAGCAAGAGCTCATCTCTTTGCACATGGATATGCAGAAATGACGCTCAGACTTGTAGCCCAAGAGTGCAACCTGGCAGTAGGTACCATCTATAATTATTTTTCAAGCAAGGATGAGCTTGTCGGTTCTGTCATGTTGGAAGATTGGATTTTCGTACAAAAGACCATGCAAGAAAGGTGTGCCAATGCAGCTACCCTCTCTGAGGGAATAAAGACTATCTATGAAGCAATCGAAGCTTTCTGTCGTTGTTATGAACAAATCTGGAAAGATTATTTAAAACTCGGATACACCCCGGACCACTTCAACCAAAGGCATCTGATGCTGAGAACCCAGATAGAACAATTGCTCTATCACCTTGTTTCTCGGTTCCACTTTACCTCTGAGACGGATGTTGTGCCTCTTACTGCTGAGATGATCCTCTGCTCTGCTGTACAAAAGGACATCGGATATTCCCAGCTTTGTTTCATAATAGACAAGGTATTTTTACAGGAGTCAATGCATGAGTAGTTTTAAAGACCTTCGCATCGTAGACAATTTTTACCAGACTTCAGCGTTCTTCCCCATGCCTACCGTCCTGATCGGGACGCTTGATGAAAAGGGAAGAACCAATCTCGGGCCATATTCCTTGATACAACCGTACTATGTTGGGGGAAAAGAGTACTATGCCATGCTTCTGTGCTGTCGCAACTCATCCAATACAGCCCAACACCTTCTAAAAAATGGTCGCTGTTCGCTCAATTTCATCACCGATGAGACCAAGTACTTCAAAGAAGCGGTACGACTTGGCTGGCCGGGAGACACCGTAGACGAAAAGATGAAAGACTGTTGCTTTGAACTTGAAGAAGGCTTGATGGCCAAGGAACATCCGGACCAACAGTATCCCAAGGTAGTATCCCAGAGTGTGCAGGTCTTTGAATGTACCTGGATGCGTCATCTCGATAACGCACAGGATGACAAACCAGGGTTTCTTGATGGGTATGAGCCTCCTTACCATGATTTCAATGGGATCACCAGTGAATTTGGAGCACATTTCATACTGCGCATCGACAAGATCCTGATGAAGGAGCCCTATCACAGCAGCATCATCGAAGGAGTCAGAGCCAAGAGCTTTCCACGCTTGGTCATCGATTACGGCTACCGCGATTCAAAATATTTCTGGTACGCCAGAGCCCGAAAAGCCAGGGCGGAACTCTTGCCCATGAGAAAAGGAACGGTCGCATCGGTTCGCTACGCAGCTGACCGTATAGCAACTGATGTCCATTTTACCGATGCAGCTTGTGCCAAATTGGTCAATGTTCCCCGAATTTTCCTCAATACCGCACTGAAGGGTTGTGTAGCTTGGGCGAGGGAGCATTCAGTCCAAGAAATTACAGAAGAACACATGGATATCATCAACGATAAACGTTCGAAAGAAAAACAACGATAGAACAGGAGAGATGCTATGAACATAGTTCTTGCTGGTGCTTTTGGAAAGCTTGGGAGCGATCTTCTCAAAGTCCTTGTTGGCTTAGGGCATTCTGTGCTCGCTGCCGACCTCAGAGAAAAAGAGATTGCCCTACCCTCTGGTTCTTTCCGTTTCAGGCCGATTGATGTTACAGACAAATCATCACTACAAGGGCTCTTTGCGGATACAGAGTTGTGTATCAGTACAGTAGGACTCACCGGTATCTCTAAAACGCATACGAATGAAGATATCGATTATCAAGGAAACCTCAATCTCCTTGAAGAGGCAAAAAAAGCAGGAGTCAGGAAGTTCATCTATGTCTCTGTCATACAGGCTGACTCTGATGACTCTGTACCCATGCTCAACACGAAAGCTCGTTTTGAATCAGTGCTGAAGAGCTGTGGCCTTGAGTATGTCATAATCCGGCCTACTGGGTATTTCTATGACATAGCAAAGGTTTTCAAACCCATGATTGAAAAAGGGAAGGTAACCTTGCTTGGAAGAAAGAACCACTATGCAAATGTGATTGACACACGAGATCTTGCCCTGTTTATTGCAGAGCACCTCGGTGATGAGCAAAAAACCTTGGAGGTCGGAGGCAAGGAGACCTACAGCTATAAACAGATTGCAAAGCTCTTCTTTGAAGCAGCAGGGAAAAAACCAAAATTCTCGTATGCTCCACTGTGGTTGTTCTCTCTGTTGATTGCCATACACAAGAAAAAAGCAACCGGCAAAGAAGCTATCATCCGTTTCTCAAAGTGGACGCTGACTCATGATCTGGTTGGAGAGCATCGGTATGGAACATTAAGTTTCAAAGAGTATATTGCTCAAGGAGATTACACATGAACCTGCAACAAGCCTTCCAAAGTGCTTTTTTTGATACAATGCTGGTGATATATCTCGTTTGTTGTGTCAGTTCGGCCATCGGGTTCTACAAATTTGTCTATTTCATGTCGATCGGTTATGGCCTTGCCATTGCTGCAAGCTCTCTTACGATGCTCTTGCAATATAAGGACAGCGTTACACTCCTAGCTTCGATGCTCTGTCTGTTGTACATCGCCTATGGCCTTCGTCTCAGCAGCTTCCTCTTGATCAGAGAACTCAAGCAGAAATCCTACCGGGCCATGATCTCAAAAGAATTTGGAGACAAACCCATGCCATTCTTTGTAAAGATGGTAATCTGGCTTGCTTGTTCATCACTGTATGTAGCACAAATCAGTCCTGTCCTCTATAGGCTGGAAAACAGGAAGGAAGCCTTCGCCTCAGCGGTCGTAGGCATCCTAATCATGCTGTTTGCCCTCGTACTTGAAACCATCGCCGACAGACAAAAAGCCAAGGCCAAGGTGCATGACCCTCAGAGGTTTTGCAGTACCGGGCTATACCGCTGGGTTCGCTGTCCCAATTACCTGGGCGAGGTGTTGTTTTGGACAGGCTCCTTGATCTCTGGTTTTGGGGCATTGATCACTGGCTTGCAATACATCGTTGCAATATCGGGATATCTACTGCTTGTGTATGTGATGCTCAGTGGAGCAAAGCGATTGGAAAAACGACAAAACCTCCGGTATCAAAAGGATGAAGAGTATCAAAGGTATGTACAGAACACCCCAATACTCTTTCCTTTCATCAAGCTGTATTCCTTGAAAAACGCTCGCTTCATCGTCTGAGTAAAAAAAAACCGAACAGAAATCCTGCTCGGCATCGGAAAACCAGGTTACTAGCGGCTATGGCGACCCTTGAGCACATCGACCACCTCAGAGAGTTCAATGTTCTTCTGGGCAAGCAATACCAAGAAGTGATACATGAGATCCGCAGCCTCTCCTAAGAAGAGGTTTTTGTTCTCATCCTTGCTCTCGATGATCAGCTCGACGGCCTCCTCGCCAACTTTCTGGGCAATTTTGTTCAACCCACGGCTGAAAAGATGGTTGGTATAAGATCCTTCCTGGGGAAAATCTCTCCTATCGTGGATTACCTGTTCGAGATAGAAGAGAAACTCGCTTGCGCCGATTTGCTCAGGATCGTTCTCCTCTGCAAAACAGGTATCACTACCGGTATGACAGATAGGTCCGGTAGGAACTGCCTTGATCAAAAGAGTATCATGATCGCAATCCTCGATGATTTCTCGCACTTCAAGGTAGTTACCACTGGTTTCTCCCTTGGTCCAGAGCGTTTGCCTGCTTCTTGAGTAGAAGGTGACCAAGTTGCGATCGCGTGTCAACTTCAATGCTTCCTCATTCATGTAGCCAAGCATCAACACTTTCCTAGTTACCGCATCCTGGATGATGGCGGGAATCAGACCACCCTGTTTTTCAAAATCAAGACCCATACAAACTTTCTCCTTGCTACAGCTTACGCATAGTTATACCACGTCTTTCAAGAAAAATCTTCAACTCAGGTATATCAATTTCATGAAAATGAAAAATCGACGCTGCAAGGGCTGCATCAGCCTTGCCCTCCTTGAATACCTTCTCAAAATGCTCCATGGTCCCTGCCCCTCCGCTTGCGATGACAGGAATTCCTACAGCCTCTGATACTCCTCTGGTCAAGTCAACAGCAAAACCACCCTTCGTGCCATCATAATCCATCGAGGTCAAAAGTATTTCCCCAGCGCCTCGCTCATATACCTGTTTGGCCCAGGATATAACATCAAGAGACGTAGGGGTCCTGCCTCCGTGCACGTAAACCTCATAGCCGCTCTCCATCGCACTATTGCTCCTTGCATCAATGGCACACACCACACACTGAGAGCCAAAACGAAGTGCAAGTTCATCGATGACAGAAGCCTTGGCCACCGCTTGGCTGTTGATGGAAATTTTATCTGCTCCGCTATCAAGTAAATGAGCTACATCATCAGCGTTGCGGATGCCACCCCCTACAGTAAAAGGGATTGATATATGCTCGGCTATGCGCTCAACGAGGGATCGAAAGGTCCCACGGTTTTCAACAGTTGCCGTGATATCAAGAAAGGTAAGCTCATCAGCACCTAAGGCACTGTAAGTCTTTGCAAGTTCAACAGCGTCCCCGGCATCCCTGAGATTGATGAAATTGATGCCTTTAACCGTTCTTCCGTCACGAACATCAAGACAAGGTATGATTCTTTTTGCCAGCATACTAATTCTCCCCGAACGCTTTGAGTGCGTCCAAACTGATTCTTCCTTCATAGATGGCCTTTCCGATAATCGCTCCTCCCAGTCCTGCTTTTTGCAAAGCGTGCAGATCTTCAATGGTTGAAATTCCTCCTGAGGCAATGAGCTTGAGCTTTGGCCTGTCTTTAAGCAGCACTTTATAAAGCTCAAGAGAGGGACCTGCAAGCATTCCATCCTTTGCTATATCGGTGCAGATGACCGTATGCATTCCCTTTTGAAGATAGGAGTCGATAAAGGGGCCAACCTCGACTGAGCTCTCCTGTAACCAACCGCTGGTCCTGATAAAGCCATCTTTTGCATCTGCACCCAGGATCAAGGCATCCGAGCCCCAGCGCTCGAGCCAGGAAAGGACCAGTTCTGGATCTTTTACCGCGACAGAACCACAGGTTACCTTGGTCGCTCCACAATCGAAGGCGGCCTCAAGATCTTTTGTCTTCTTGATGCCTCCCCCGAAATCAATGATCAGTGAAGTATTGCTTGCAAGGCGTTCTAGCGTTGCAAGGTTCACTATGCCCTCACCCTTAGCACCTTCAAGATCCACTACGTGCAGATATTTCAAATTGGCATCTTCAAACTGCTTTGCAAGATCAAGGGGGTCGGAGGCGTATATCTTTTTGGTAGCATAATCACCCTGGCTGAGACGGACAGCCTTGCCTTCAATAATATCTATAGCAGGAATCAGGTTCATCAGCAGCCCTCCACAAAATTCTTCAAGATGCGCTGACCTACCTCTGCACTTTTTTCCGGATGGAACTGGCAACCCAAGAAATTGTCCTTCCTCAATACCGAGGCAAACACTGTTGAGCCATATGTTGTGGTGGCAATGGCATCATCACAAGCCTCTACATAATAACTATGTACAAAATAGCACCAACTGTTTGCCTGCAACCCGGTAAAAATTGCATCATCACTGCAATCAAGGGTGTTCCAGCCCATGTGAGGGATTTTCAGAGAAGTCATGTTTGAGAACTTTCTCACCCTTGCATCAAAGATGCCCAGGGTTTCAACATTGCGTTCCTCGCTGGATTGACACATCAATTGCAGGCCAAGACACACACCAAGGAAGGGTTGTTCCAATGCCTTGAGAACCTGGTCCAACCCTTTTTCCCTAAGATAGGCCATGGCAGTAAAGGCCTCCCCCACCCCGGGAAAGATGACTCGATCTGCTTTGGAAAGGACTCTTGCATCATCGGTGATCTCAGCCTCGTACCCAAGGCGTCTGAGGGCACACAATACCGAACGAGTGTTTCCTGCATTGTATTTGACGATGGCTATTCTCATAACATCCCCTTGGTGGAAGGCAATACGTCGCAATAAGGATTGCGATGCACTGCACTTTTCAACGCTCTTGCAAAGGCCTTGAAAAGGGCTTCACACTGATGGTGGGCATTCCCTTCTCCTACCTGCATCGAAAGGTTGCAACAGGCGCTGTCGCTGAAGGATTTGAAGAAATGCTGCACCATCTCCGTGGGGAAACTGCCTACATACTCCCGATTGAACGGTACATTCCATTGTAAATATGGTCTATTTGAGAAATCGAGAGCCACTTGGGCAAGAACCTCATCCATGACAAGGACCTCAAACCCATAGCGGTTGATGCCCCTCTTATCCCCGAGGGCCTGTTTGAAAGCCTGCCCTAAGGCGATGCCGACATCCTCTACAGTATGATGCTCATCAACCATGAGGTCTCCCTCTGCATGCAACGATATATCACAACCACTGTGGCGCAATACTTGATCGAGCATATGGTCAAAAAATGGAAGATGGGTATGGATTGCACCAAGACCGCCTCCATCAAGATTGAGCTTCAGCTGGATCTGGGTTTCCTTGGTCACACGTTCCAGACCAGCAATCCTTGGGGCCAAATGAGAGTCCTCGAGTAAAAAGGATGCAATCTGTGCCCAGTTGTCGCTGATGAAGATACAGCTCTCTTTCAGCTGGTCATCAAGCTCTCCTTTCCTCTTCGGGTCTGCAAACCAGATTGCCTTGCATCCAATATTCTTTGCCAACTGTACATCGGTCAGGCGATCCCCGATTACCACCGAGTGTTCAAGGTCGTATGAACCTGTCATATATTCGCCCAACATGCCGACGCCGGGCTTCCTGCCCGGACAGTTGTCCTCAGGCAGGGAATAATCGATGTGAAGGGCATCGAAAATCACCCCTTCTCCTGCTAAGGTTTCAAGGATCCTTTTATGAGGAATCTCAAATGATTTTTGGGGAAACGAGGGAGTTCCCACACCATCTTGATTGCTCACCATGGCAAAGTAGAATCGGCCGGATGAACGAAGCTTTGAAAGAGCTCCAAACACTCCTGGGATGTATTGAATCTTATCAAGGCTGTCTACCTGCATCTCCTCTACGATGATCCCGTCACGATCAAGAAACAATACCCGCTTATGCATCCTCTCCCCCCTTATACAAAGCCAAGGCCTCAAGAAGGATGGCATTCTCCTCCTTGCTGCCGATGGTGATTCTCAAACAATTCTCACAGTGCACCTGGGTGCTGCGATTTCTCACTATAATACCCTTGTGGGCAAGATAGTGATAGAGCTTTTGTGCATCAGTTACCCGGACAAGAAAAAAGTTTGCATCACTGGGAAAGACTGTTTTTACACAAGGAATTTTTTCAAGCTCGACCTTCAAGCGCGAGCGTTCTTCTTTTATCATTTCAAGTCCTTGCATTACAGACTCTTTTGCCTCCAAGGCCTTGAGGGCAAGCTCTTGGGCGGGGGTTCCGAGATTGTAGGGATACTTCATACTCCGAAACACCGCAATTATCTCTTCACTTGCAATTGCAATACCCACTCGTGCTGAAGCGAGCGCCCAACATTTGGAGAGTGTTCGCAGGACAACCAAATTCGGATATTGCCTGAGCAGACTCACTGCACTTTGCTTGTCACTAAAATCATAATATGCCTCATCAACAACGGTGATACCATCAAAGAGTTCACACACCCGTTTGACAGAATCGAGCGAGAAGGCATTCCCGCTGGGGTTGTTTGGAGAGCAGATGAACAACAGCTTCAATCGTCCCTCTCTGCGATTATTCTTTTCTGCTGACAAAAAAGAAGAGAGTGCCTCAAAATCAATCTGGAAGGAGGGATTAAGGTTTACACTGTGAACCTGTACAGCATTGATGTCTGCAAATACTTTGTAAGCCCCGTAGGTGGGGGCCATTATCAAGGCTGAATCTTTGCCCGGATTACAAAAACAACGAAAGAGATTATCAATCAACTCATCACTGCCATTGCCCAAAATAGTATTGTGAAATGGAAGACCCAACTGCCTCTCTATTGCCTTTCGTACCTCATAGGCTAGAGGATCGGGATACCGGTTGGCATCTTTCTTTTGCACAAAATCCTGATAGTTCTCATTGGCATCAAGATAGACCTCAGCCTCTCCCGTAAAATCATTTCGAGCACAACTATAGGGAATAAGGTTGGCAATATTGTCTCTGAGCAACTCTCTCATCTCTCTCCTCCCAGACGAACAGCAACAGCGTTGTAATGAGCCATCAAGGCTTCTGATTCTGCCATACAGAAGAGAGTCCCTGAGAGGTTCTTCAGACCTTCCTTGCTCAGCTTCTGTACGGTAATTTTCTTACAGTATGAATCGGTGCTCACCCCGCTGTAACTGCGGGCCCAGCCATTGGTGGGCAGTGTGTGGTTGGTTCCACTTGCATAGTCCCCCGCACTTTCGCAACTGTAGGGTCCGATAAAGATTGATCCGGCATTCACCACCTTGCTTGCAAACAGCTCATCCTCTTCTTCAGAAAGATTGATGATCAGATGTTCTGGTCCATAGGCATTGACCAACTGTACACAAGTGGGAAGCGAGGAAGCAACAATGGCACGCGATCCGGCAAGACTTTGTAAAAGAAAGCTCTTCCTTGGCAGATTTTCCAGTTGTTTTTCCAACTCTTGTTCAACACGATCGAGATAGGCAAAGCCTTGCTCCTGGTCGGAATGGACAATCAGCATCGCCTGGCTGTCTGTGCCATGCTCTGCCTGGCTGAGCAAATCACTGGCAACAAAAGAAGGATCTGCATCCATAGAGGCAACCACCATGACCTCACTCGGACCTGCAGGCATGTCGATGGCACAACACTCACTGCTGATTTGGATCTTTGCCTCAGTGACATATTGGTTTCCCGGTCCAAATATCTTGTCCACCGCTTTGATGGTCTGGGTCCCGTAACCCATTGCAGCAATGGCCTGCGCGCCCCCAACCTTGTAGATCTCAGTGATGTTGCACAGCTTGGCAGCATACAATATGGCTGGATGGATCGATCCATCCTTAGCCGGGGGTGTGCACAGTACGACAGAAGGACATTTTGCCACCAAGGCAGGAATCCCAAGCATCAAGACGGTGGAAAACAGCGGAGCTGTGCCTCCTGGAATATAGAGCCCCACCCTTTGGATGGGTACGATCATGCGCGACAGCTCAATCCCTTTTGCCACTTCAAGCTGCTCGCCATGTCCGATTTGCTCTGCATGGAAGGCGTAGATGTGATCATAGGCAGTATGAAGAGCTTGCTTCAAAGAAGCATCGACCAACGATTCTGCCTCCGACAATTCCTGCAAGTTGACAGCAAGAGAAGAGAGTTCGGCCTTGTCGAACTGTCTTGAGAACCGAAACAAAGAAGAATCTCCCTCGTTTCTCACCGCATCGAGGATGTTTCTCACATCCTGGGCTACTTCCCGTTTATTCTGGATATTACGCTTTAAAAGCTCCTGATACTCCTGTCTTCCTGGATTGAAGCTTCGCTTGAGATATGCCATCTGTTTCTCCTTGACTACTGGGTCATCTTCTCGATCGGGGTAACCAAGATTCCTTGGGCCCCGAGGGCTTTAAGTTGTTCAAAGACATCCCAAAAAGTATCCTCAGCAACAACTATCTGCACCGATACCCAACCAACCTCCATCAACTTTGTTACCGTAGGGCTCTTCATGCCCCCTACAATGTGTGCCACTTGATCAAGATGTTCTTCGGGAAGGTTGAAGATGACATACTTATAGGAACTAGCTCGCATGACGGCATCAATGCGAAGCATCAGGCGCTTGAGAATCTCCTCTTTTTGTTCACAACCCAACTGCTTTCTCCCGATCATCACAGCAGTCGACGTATAGATTGATTCAACCTCACGCAACCCATTCATGGCAAGGGTTGCCCCGGTGCTTACCAGATCACAGATAGCATCTGCCACACCGACAGCCGGGGTAATCTCAACTGAGCCTGATACCTGAACAAAGCTTGCATTGATGCCTTGCTCTTTGAGAATGGACCCAAGAATATTGGGATAGCTGGTAGCAATACGCTTTCCCTCCAAACTTGCAAGGCCTGTATAGGCAAATGCATGGGGGACCGCCACACTCAGACGACATTTGGCAAAACCAAGATCCTTCAGCACCGTAAGATCGATGGCTTGCTCGTCATACTCGTTTCTTCCAACAATTCCAATATCGGCAATTCCATCACGGATGTAGGAAGGGATATCGTCATCACGGACATACAGAAATTCCAAAGGAAAATTGGTCGCCATCTCTTTGAGGACCCGTGCATCACTGCCGAACTTGATGCCGCATTGCTTGATGATTTCAAGAGACTTCTCACTCAATCTTCCGCTCTTCTGGATTGCAATTCGTAGCACTTCTGCCATAGTTGACTCCTTACAGGATATAAAAAAAGCCCCCGCGACATGCGGAGGTCTGTATGTATAGGTACCAGAGCCCACCTGTCTACGGTTGCTTATGCATATGGTGATGATGGTGGGAAAGGCGATTATTCTTGTTCATGCAACAAACCATAGCGTCAGCACTTGGTGCATGTCAAGAGCTTTACTGACAATATGCATAGATATTCAAAAGCTATGCATATGAATTCAAATTGACCTCTTGCAATATGATATGCTACCATCACCTACACGACCTGAAGCAGGAACAAACTATGAAACTATTAGTATTCGTACTGAACAACGAAGAATACTTGGAAGAAGTCCTGGAAGCCTATGTAGAGGCGGGGATCACAGGATCGACCATACTGGACAGTGAAGGCATGGGACGATTTCTTACCTATGAAGTCCCCTTGTTCGAGGGTTTCAAGGACTTTATGAAGGGCAACAAGCCCTACAACAAGACCATTATTTCAGTGGTGCGCGACCAAGAGGTCGTGCAACGAGCCAAAAAACTTGTGGATTGTATTGTCGGAGGGTTGGAAAACCCCGGCACTGGCATTATGTTCACCTTACCTGTTGATTGGGCAGCCGGCTTGGTGCGAGAAGAAGAAGAGGTATAGCCATGCAGATACTCAGCAATTTGCTCGATCCCTCCTGCATCCTGCTTGACAGGTCAGAAGATTCCATCGATGCAATCATCAACACATTGACTGACCAGCTCACCCTGAGCCACCCGGATATCGCCACAGAAGAGTTGATGCATATAGTCTTGAAAAGAGGGTTCAACACTGTGTGCGTTGGAGAAGGCTGTGCGATAAGCCATGCCAGATGTCCTTCCATGACAAAGACCCTGATGGCAGTCATGAGGCTCTCAGAGGGTCTCGATCTTGGGGCTCAGGACTCTCAAAAGATTCGGCTGGTGTTCCTGCTTATCGGCCCGCAAAGCAGTGCCAGCTTCCATCTCAAGATTTTAAGCCGACTCGCTCGCCTGTTGCATAATCCCTTTATAAGACATACTTTTTTAGAGATAGCAACAGCAGAGCAATTTTTCAAGGAACTAGAAGAGAAGGAGCGATAAATGAACATACGAAGAATCTGGGCGTTGTTGCGTTTTACGTTGACCACCCTCTTTCTGTTCGTTGTCTGGGTGCTCTTCACTGCCGATGCAAAAGGGTTTTACCTGCTCTTTGGCTTGTTTGCCTCATTGCTAACCTCAGCCCTTACGTATCATATCTTTTTGCCGGAGCATGAAGGGAATCTCCGGTTTTTCATACCACGATTCTGGCATTTAATCCGGTTTCTCTTCTTGATGATAGTGAGCCTCTATGTCTCAAGCTTCCAGGTTGTAAGATCTGTGATGAGTAAAAACACCAATCCGCGTATAGTACATTTCAGAACTCGATTGCGTTCGGATCTTGCAAGAACGGTATTGGCTAACTGCATCACCTTCACCCCTGGAACCTTGACCTTGGATTTGAATGACGACCATCTGACTGTTCACTGGCTATTATGCACCACAACCCATGCAAAAGCAGCGGGAGAAGCCATCAAGACGAAGCTTGAACACACATTGGGGAGGACTTGGCTATGAGTGCCTACATCCTCAAGGCAATGCAATATACCCTTACTTTCTTTGCCTTACTGACTATCATTCGTCTGATTCTCGGCCCTACAGGCAGCGATCGTCTTGTAGCTCTTAATGTACTGAGTGCTGTCTCTTTGGCTCTTTTGGTTCTCTGGGGTATCAGCATGAGACGAACCCTTTATCTTGATGTGGCCTTGGTCTACGACATCTTTGGTTTTTTAGGCTTCCTCGCCATCACCCGCTTTCTCAAGCAACGGGAGGAACAATAACTATGATGCTGCTTATCAAAGAGATACTGGCGCTTATTGCCTTCATTGTAGGCACAGCCTTCGGTTTGGTTGGGGTTATCGGCCTTTTTCGCTTCAAGGACCCTTACAGTCGACTCCATGCAGGCTCCTTGTGCGGGACTACTGCGGTATTTTCCTATTTTATCGTACTTTTACTACTTAGTCCTTCTGTGGCAAGTACTGCGAGAATGGTAGTAATCATCCTATTCTTCTTGATTTCCGCTCCTACAGGCTCTTCTATTGTAGGAAAGTTCATTTGGGAGAGCGATGATGCAAACAAGCAACGCTCCTCCATGCAGAAGGAGGACAAGAAGCTGTGAACATCCTCATTCTCTCCTTGATTCTAGCCCTTGGCATCTATGCACTGCTTTGCAAGGACTTGTTGCACTCCATCATTGCGCTCTCTGCTCTGAGCATGCTCAGCGCCCTGTTGTTCACCATGCTCAGAGCTCCTGACGTTGCAATCACCGAGGCTGCAGTAGGAGCTGGAGTGACTACCATCATCTTTGTTTGGGCTATCAGGCATACCCAGCGAAGGGAGGAAGATTCATGAAGTATATAAATACTGCAAAACAGATTATTGCTATACTTCTTGTCTGTCTGGTTGTTGGTGTTGTAATCATCAGTGAACATAGCTGGCCAGAAGGAGCTCGTGATTACCTGTTTGCACATGCCTTTGAAGATACAGGAGCTACCAATACAGTCAGCGCAATCTACCTAGGCTATCGTGCAATGGATACACTGGGAGAGACTCTGGTGCTCTTGGTTGCAATCACCGGAACCATGGCCATTCTCGTCAATCTAGGCAAGGATACAATCGAGGAAGAAGCTGTACACTTCTGCCTGCCACCTGAGAAGCGAGCCAAGAATGCCCTGAGAACCCATCTACTGGAGGTGGTCTCCTCAAAACTTGGCCCGATAGTTCTGCTCTTTGGGTTTTATGTGATGCTTTATGGGCACATCTCCCCAGGCGGGGGATTCCAAGGCGGTGTCATTGTCGCTTCCTCAATCGTATTTCTTGCATTGGGGACTGAAACTAAGAGCAAGCTCACCAATACAGTAGTGCTCTCACGGATAGAAGCAATAGCCTTTTTGGCTTTGGTTCTAGCCTCAATCAGCGGAGTCTTTTTTGAAACAGGGTTCTTCGGCAACCCCATCAAACCCGAAACCGACCTTTCTGCGAATTTCATCATCCTCCTGAACATAATCATCGGCTTGAAGGTTGGCACCAGCATCGCGACGATGTGCATTGCCATGATGGGAGGTCGTCATGATCTTTGAACGCATACTCATCTTCGCCCTCTTCATAGCAGGATTTGCCGCCATCGTAGGCATTAAAAACATTATAAAGAAAGTATTCGGCTTGAATCTCATCAATGCCGCGACAGTGCTTCTATTTATTCTGGAGGGAAGCAGGATTGGGGACCAAGCCCCTATTCTTGCTGATTCAGTAGAATCAATGGTTGATCCGGTTCCTCAGGCCCTGATGCTTACAGCAATTGTCATTGGAGTCTGTGTCACCGCCCTGTCCTTGGCATTGGCAGTACGTCTTTATAAGGCTACAGGGTCGTTGGATATCGAAGTGATTACAAAGAGGTTGCAAGGTGAGCATTGATACACTCTTTCTTACCCCAGTCTACCTACCCTTGTTTTGTGCCGCTTTCTTGATGGCTGCAAAAGTGTTTTTCCCTGAGAGAACAATGCTTTTCTTCCAGGGAGTTGCAGGGGTCGTCGGTTTACTCTTACCTTTAGCAGCCCTATTCTTGCTCAATCCTTTTGTCATGAGCCAACAGAACATGGAAACGGTAATCGGAGCTTGGGAAACCTCCATAGGTATTCATTATCATTTTGACGGGCTTAGTTATCTTTTGATTGCACTCCATCTGGCGGTCAGCATACCCATCTACCTATATCGAAAGAAAGGCCAAAGACATAGCGACACCTTTGCAATCGTCTTCTTCATCCAATGTTCGAGCGTGGCAGCAACCAGCCTGACTGCTGATTTGTTTAACCTTTTTGTCTGTCTTGAAGTGATGGGCATCACCAGCTATGTCTTGATTGCATCGAGTGACAAGGAGCAATCCATCCTAGCCTCATACAACTATCTCATGTTCAGTGCAACTGCGATGGTGTTTTTCCTCATCGGCGTGTTTGGTCTATACCGTATAACCGGCAGCCTCTCCTATGAAGCAATCGCATCGGTCAAAAACAGTCTTGTGGGCTCAGAATTGTTGGTTGCTCAATTCTCCTTGGTCCTCATTGTCATATCGACTCTGCTGCGCAGTGCAATCGTCCCTCTTTCAGGATGGTTGGTGGGTGCCCACTCCACCGCCCCGCATCCGGTGAGTGCACTCTTGAGTGGAGTTTTGATCAAGGTCCCCCTTTTCGCCTTGGTTCGGTTGCTTTTATTGGTCGTTGGCAGTTATCGCATTGGATCTGTGCTGGCTTTCGCCGGAGGGCTCTCAGCAATCGTGGGAATTCTGTTTGCACTGAGAGAAAATCATGCGAAACGATTACTTGCTTATAGCTCAGTAAGCCAAATCGGGTATGTAGTAACAGCCTACGCTCTTGCTGTAAAGGAAGGGATAGGAACAGAGAGAGGAGCACTCTTACTCTCACTTGCTTTGCTGTATGCATTTTGTCACGCTGTGGCGAAAGCTCTGCTCTTTCTTACCGTCGGCACAGCTACCGACGCACTGAATACCAAGGACCTCGCTCTTGCGCGAGGAGCAAACCAAGCACTCAAAGCTCAAGGGGAGAAGATTCCTCTGACTTGCATATCGTTTTTCATCGCCTTTCTGAGCCTTGCAGCCCTTCCTCCTACAATCGGATATTTTGGCAAGAGCGCACTGCTCTCTGTTACAAAGGGACATATAGCCAACCAGATGCTCACCATTACCTCTGTCTTAACGGTCGTCGCTTATCTGAAACTATGTGCTATCTTTTTCCCCTCAAAGGAGAAAATAAAAACGGTTGCACAGGAAAAATCCATCGGTTTTTCTCTGCGCTGTGCATTTTACATCTTTGATTTCCTGTTGATTGCTGGGTTTTTCTTCTATAAGCATTTGCAAAATTGGGTTATTCAGATACTTTCTCCGCTCGGCTCCTCTCAGATACAGGTATCTCTATTCGCACCCTATAGCGATTTTACCAAGAGCTTGGTCACTATCATCATTGCAATTGTTGTGTATCGCCTGTATCACACCGCTCTAGCCCACAAGTTGTTGTCTTTCGTTCCCAACAAGGGCCGAACATTCAGCGATCTCTTCTTTGGATATGGTCTTGCCATTGCCATAATGGCTTTCCAGCTGATCCGTTAGGAGGCAGGACGCAAGATGAACCTACAAGACGCCCTCGTCTTCGCTCCCATCTATTTGCCTTTACTTGGTTCAGCCTTGATACTGCTGTGCAAAGCTTTTTTCTCAAAAAAAATCAGAAGGATTGCCGAGTATCTTGGCATGAGTATAGGATTGGCCTTGCCTCTGATTGTCATGTTCTTTCTACTCGAAAAACTTCAAGGCCAAAGCTCAATTGAGGCGGTCATAGGTTCTTGGCCTAAACAAATCGGCATCATTTACCGTTTTGACGGTCTCTCTTTTCTCTTGATTGCTCTTGGTATTGCGATAACCATCCCTGCATGGATCTACTCGCGCAAGGTAGGACCAGGACATTCTTCATTCACCGCCCTGCTTCTGATTCAGAACAGCTCGATTGCCGCCATCAGCATGACCGGTGATCTTTTCAACCTTTTTGTCTGTCTTGAGGTTATGGGTGTGGTTGCTTATGTCCTGATCGCAAGCAGCCAAAAAGGCAGTGCTGTGTATGCCTCATTCTCCTATCTGATGATCAGCTCATCAGCCATGGTGTTCTTTCTTTTGGGAACCTTCGGTCTCTATCGACTTACCGGGTCTCTCAGCTATGAAGGAATTACAAAAGCTCTATCCTTGCTTGACGGCTCTTACAAGATGCAGATCATTGCCTGCATCGTCCTTATCACCGTTCCGGTATTGCTGCGTGTGGCAATCATGCCTCTTTCCTTATGGCTAGTCGACGCCCACTCAAAAGCCCCCCATGCTGTTTCTGCAATCCTCTCGGGGGTTCTGCTCAAAGTTCCTCTTTTTGCCTTGATCCGGGTACTCTCACTCTCTGAGCTCTCTCTTTCACTGGGACTGCCCATCAGCTACGCTGGAGGAGCCACTGCACTATTGGCAGTATTGCTTGCCCTCAGTCAATCAGATGGAAAACAGCTCTTGGCATACCATTCCATCAGTCAGATAGGGTATGTGGTAAGTGCATGGGGACTTTCCCTCTTTTATGGGTTGCACACCAATCTCGGCCTTCTCCTGCTTGCCAGTTCCTTCTTCCATGCGTTCAGCCACGCCCTGTTCAAAGCCTTGCTCTTTCTTTCAGTGGGAACGGTGATAGATGCTTCGGCAAACGGGAATGTCTATACGTTGCGTAATGCAAACCGTCTGTTGCGAAACCAAGGAGAGAAGCTCCCCCTGACAATGGCATGTTTCTTCGTCGGAGCGCTCAGCATCACTGCAATCCCGCCCTTCAATGGATTTTTCAGCAAGACATTGCTTGTATACTCACTAAAAGGCAGCTTCCACTACCACTTGCTCACGATTGCTTCAGCAGGCACTGTAGCCTCATTCATCAAACTTTCCAGAGTGTTCCTTCCCACCAAAGGAAGTGTCGATCTGGTGGATGCAAACCTGAGACCAAAGTTTCCCATAAGCATACACCTAGCCTTGGTGTTGCTCGCTCTTGCCTGCCTGCTCACCGGCCTGTATGCAAAACAGATAATCCGATTCATTTCGTTGCTGCTTTCAGAAAACCAGGGCCTTCTCATACCTGATGGATTTTTCTATACAGCCTCGAATCTATCGAAAACCCTCTACACGGTCCTTGCCGGTTCTCTGCTCTTTTTCCTGACTACACGAAAAGCAGGAAAGAGGCTGCTTGCACTTTTGAAAAAGAGCAGAGGGGGATTTTCCGACCTCTTTTTTGGATTTGCTGTTGCCTTGGCAGCCTTATCGGGATATCTGGTTTATATCTAAAACACAAAAGGAGGAAACAGTCCATAAGAAAGTAGTGCTATGCATGTAATAAGAACTATTTCCTCCATAAAAACTCTTATGTGTCAAACTTCCTTATATGTGCAATATCGTTTCCCATATTGCAATCTGTTTGACGATCAACCAGAATATCTAAAACATAAGGTTGCCTTGATTCCTTTGCCCTTGCTAGAGCTTGGTCAAGTTCAGCATAACTGCATACTCGTTCAGCCTTACAACCAAAACCCACTGCAATCTTGCAATAATCGATTCCAACCTGATTTTCCGTCATTGATACTTCATGCTCATACCCATAGGCATATTTCTGATTTTGTCTGATCAAACTCAAGTATGCATTGTTGAGAATTATTACAACGATAGGTACTTTATATGCAGAAGCAACAGCTAACTCTTCAACAAGAAATGTAAAACCAAAGTCTCCCATCATGCATACTGTCTTTGCCCTGTCCATACCAACACTAGCTCCGATGGCTGCAGGAATATCGAATCCCAATGTCCCGGCTCCACCACTGGGAAGATAGATTCTACTCTTGTTAATTTTTTGATATTGACCACTCCAAATCTGCACTAATCCACATCCAGTCGTATAGAGCACATCATCAGCAAATATCTCATTGACTTTCAAAAATATATCTTTGGGATTAATGACTTCTCCTTCGAATGTTCCTTGCAAATCAGCTTGCAGTTTCTTCTGAGCAATCAAGGCAATACGACTGCTTGAATTTCTAATACCCTCTTTTCGTGCAATGTCATTCAGAGCAAGCAGTGCTGCCTTTGCATCAGAAACAACCCCCACCTTGACCTCTATAAGCTTGCCAATTTCTTTTGGATCAATATCAATATGCAAAAAGGTTCTTGATCCTTTATATACTGGCAAAGCCCCTGTATGACGATCAGTAAACCGGCATCCAATGCCTAATACTACATCTGATTCGAGAAAAATCTCATTTCCGCTTGAACTTGCACCGACTTGAATACCTACCATTCCAGCATTCAAATAGTGATCTTCACAAATACATCCTTTTGCCATATAGGTAGTTATAACAGGAATTTGCATCGTCTCCGCAAAATTGACCAAAGCCTCTTCTGCATTGCTATGTACAATTCCTCCGCCGGCAATAATGATTGGATTCTCAGCAGATTGCAATATGTTCAATATTTCATGAAGAGCTTCTGGATTCGGCATTGCACGTTCCACTTTTTTGCTTTCATATGAATCCGGATCAAAAGGAACATCCATCATTTGAATATCGAGGGGTAAATCAATCAAGACAGGACCCGGTCTCCCCTCTCTTGCTATATACAAAATCTCCCTGAGTTGGTCCACAACAGAGTCAGGATCCAAAACACAAACAGCCTTTTTTACGACTTCTTTAGCCATGGTTGTAATATCAACACATTGAAAGGCATCCGTACCAAGCTGATCTGACTTTGCCTGTCCTGTAATTGCAATCAAAGGAATGGAGTCAATCTTTGCAGTGTATAGTCCTGTAATAAAGTTGGTTGCCCCCGGTCCTGAGGTGCAGATGGCTAAAGCGAGACGGGACGATGAACGATAATAGCCATCAGCCGCATGAACAGCAGCTTCTTCATGTCTCATCAAATGATGTTGTATTGAAGAATCCTTCAAATACTTGAAAACCGGGTTGATACTTGCTCCGGGAATTCCAAATGCATCTGAAATTCCTTCCTTTTCTAAAATCCTTACAACTATTTCTGCAACCTGCATTGGTGCCTCCTGTAATTTTAATATTCAAAATTATATTTCATTTATAAGCATACAGGAAAAAATAAAATAAGTCAAAAATTATTTTATTCATTATTTGTTTTAGATTTTAAGAGTATCTAATGCAAATTTCTCTCATTTTTGATTGACGAATACAAAATATGATTTTACAATAATAAAAAATGATTTTATAATTCAAAATTAAGGAGGAATTATTCGTATCTATTAAGCAGCATTGGCTAAGCAGCCATGAAAACTCAAAGGCTTGTAGCTTTCTTGAAATTTCAAATTTATAATGTATCAAGAGACTACATTTGGAAATCAAAAGGAGACACACAATGAAAAGAATATTACTTTTTCTAGCTTGCATGATTATTGCCACCTCATTTCTCTACAGCGGCGCAAGTGCAGAATCAAAACCCGAGCCAGTGAAAACAATCACAATCTGGTGCGCATATAGCCAGCCCGATCGTATCGTGGCCATGGATAGCGCTATTGCACAATTTGAAGCAATAAATCCCAATATCAAGGTTGTCCGAGAATTGGTACCTTGGTCAAACATTCGACAGAAATGGATTGCTTCCAAAATGGCAGGAACTCTTCCTCAGATGGTCGTTGGAGGTGATGCTGATTTAATACCTATCTGGGCGGCTGGAGATTTTGAATCTGTAGAGGATGTCATTGAGTTGATTGGAGGAAAAGAGGCATTTCTTCCAGGTCCCCTGAACGGACTTACCATGGATGGTAAAATTATCGCCATGCCACACTATACCCTTTCTTGGAAAATGGCGGTGAGAACAGACTGGCTTGAAGAACTTGGGATGCCGATTCCTAAAACTTGGGACGATTTTGCCAAGGCTGCAATCGCAATGACAAATCCTCCTGCCCGCTATGGGTTTGATCTACCTATGAGTAAAAGTGCCTATAAAGCTAAAGAATGGCTTGCTTACTTTATGAGAACCAATGGCGCAGAGTTCTTCAACAAGGAAGGCAAGGTTAATTTCAACACTCCCCAGACAGTGGAAACTGTTCGATTCCTTGTAGACCTATATAAGAAAACAGGAAGACAAGCAGCACTCAACTATAGCGAAAACGATGCAATCGACAACTTCGTAAAAGGTAATGTCGGATTCATCTTTGCTGCAGGATCCTTGGTCACTGCAATTGTACGAACCAACCCAGATCTTTTGGACAAGGTAGCTATCATAGACACCCCGATGAAGAGTACTCCTCCTGTTGATGGCGCTGGTCTTGTAGGAATCGGTAAATTCAAGGGTGTTGCACATTCTGCCGAAACTTCAAAATTCATGGCATTTTTGTTGAAGCAGGACATCTATAGGGAATTCCTCTTCTCCATGCCCAATATGGTACCAATAACCGTTGAAGGGTCTAAAGACCCATTGTTCTGGGAAGACCCGAAAATTGCCAACTACATTCATCTCTATGGCAGATTCATGGATGGTGCGATGAACGGAGCACGTGTGGGGATGGATTATGGCCCAACACCAATTACCAACAGCGGTATCACAGGATCTGAGATTGAGGATATGTTCCATTCAATCATCGTAGATGGTGTCTCAGTAGAGCAGGCTGTTCGGAGAACACACGAGAAGATAAAATCCCAGCTCGCTGCTGCAGGATATTAAATCTTTCTGGTAAATAATCTTTGGGACAACCCCAAAAGGGGGTGTCCCATCGATATAAAGGATGATCGTACATGAACAACAATCTCTTAAAGAAGGCAGGAGGCTATGTTGATAGCAAATTCGGAACACTTGCCATGCTTCCCGCCCTTATAGGCCTCTCTTTTGTTTTGGTATACCCGGTGATTGTCAGTGTGTTATGGAGCTTCACCAATAAAAGCATCATGCGCAGAACTACCGATATCATTTTTCTAGAAAATTTCATCTATCTGATAAGGAATCGAGAACTCTGGATTTCTATGCGAAATGGACTTCTCTATACCACTTACACCATTTTGCTACAAATACTCTGGGGCTGTTCTGCAGCACTTTTGCTCGATAGATTTCTTTCCAATTCCGTCTCAAAACCTCTTCGTCTGTTGTTTATGATCCCTTGGACTTTTCCTGTCATCGTTTCTGTTCTGGTATGGGGTTGGCTCTACAATGATTCAGGATTGCTCTCAACAATCCTATTCAACCAAGGATTTATTAAAGAACCGATGTCCTTTTTAGCTTCTAAGCATACTGCCTTGCTTGCAGTTGTTTTTGTTCATGCCTGGTCAGGGGCCCCCTTGATTATGATGTCCACACTTGCAGGACTCCAATCGATTCCCCAAGATCAATATGATGTCGCCCTGATAGAGGGAGCAAATGGAAGGCAGACTCTTCGATATGTCATTCTGCCTAATATCAAAAGAATCCTTCAGGTAATCGTAGTGTTGCGGTGTGTCTGGATTTTTAACAATTTCAATATGATTTTCCTTCTTACCGGAGGAGGTCCTGGTTCGGTGACTCAGAACTTACCAATCATGGCATACAAATATGCTTGGAATTCCATGGAAATGGGTAAGTCTTCAGCGGTATCTGTAATCATGCTCGTTTTTCTAGCGTTCATGTTCTCAATCTACCAATGGGTCAACTCAAAAGTAAAAGGAGACAACGATGCCTTCTAACCAGCTTACCCATCCCAAAACAATAATAGCACGTTCAATGCAAACCATTATCCTTACATCAGTGTCCGTGATACTGCTAATTCTGGCAATTTTTCCCTTGTTTTGGTTAATATCCACATCTCTCCGTAGTGGCCTTGATGTATATAATCCCTCATTATTTCCAACTAAAGTTTCATTTGAGAGTTACGAATTCGTAATCTATCATTCTCCATTCTTTACTTGGTTCATCAACAGTGTTGTTGTCTCTCTCTCCGCAATGGGGGTTTCTGTTATTGTGGCTTCTCTTGCAGCATACAGCATGTCTCGATTCGTTACAAAATGGAAGAAAGTACTCTCAAAATCGATACTTCTTGCCTATATGTTCCCACCAATTTTGTTGGTGCTCCCTCTTTTCATGCTGTTCGTTCGCATAGGGCTTCTTGATAAACGCATAGGCTTGATCTTTGCCTACAGCATGTCAAACCTCCCTTTTGCAATGTGGCTGCTTGCAGCGTACTTTGAGACGATACCAAAAGAAATCGATGAAGCAGCGCGCATCGATGGTGCAGGAAACAACTATATTTTCTGGAGGATGATTATACCAATGGCTGCTCCAGGCCTTGCAACATCGGCAATCTTTGTGTTCATCAATGCATGGAACGAATTCGTACTCGCTCTTACACTCATCAATAGCGATGCGAACAAAACATTACCGATAGGCTTATATGCCCAGATGGGCGGAAAGGCTGGAGAATTGGTGCTCTGGAATAACAGAATGGCAACTTCTGCACTCGTTATTCTTCCCATGCTCCTGTTATTCCTGACCTTGAACAAATATATAACAAAAGGACTTACAGCCGGAGCGCTGAAAGGATAAAACTCAAGAGGAAACAGATGAAATATTGTACAATAGAAAACAAACAGATACCCATAATTGCAGAAGTTGATGTTCTCGTTTGCGGAGGAGGGTGTGCTGGTGTGGGTGCAGCGATCAGCGCTGCAAGACAAGGAGCCAAAACCTTGGTTGTAGAACGTATGTTCTCCCTTGGAGGGATGATGACCGGAGGACTCATGAGCAAGGTTGCCATTTCTCCGACCAACAACAGTCTGGCTCTTGAGATATTGAACAGACTCGATGATTTACAGAAGACTAGTTTTGCAAAAAGCCGTCCAGAGGTTCCCATTGATCCTGAAGCAACCAAGCTCATTCTTGATACTATGACAGTAGAGGAAGCAAAGGCTCAGGTCCTTTTCGGAAGTGTGGTCTGTGATGTAATCACTAATGAGGGACAGATTTCAACAGTACTGGTGGAAAACATCGAGGGGACTCAAGCCATAGCAGCCAAGTTTGTCATTGACTGCACCGGTGATGGTCAACTCGCCTTCAAAGCTGGTGCTGAATATGTGGCAGGAAACTCCCAAGGCTATAGCTCATCTCCTACCTTGATGTTCCGTGTAGGAAATTGCAATCCTGATGCCTTACTTGACTATATGGAAGCGAATCCAGAAGATTTTGCCATCTCATACCACACATACTCAAACCACAAGCTCAGTCCCAAGCAAAATCGTGAGAATATCAGGAAAGATATGTATGCTCATTTTGCTGATTTCATTCGATATATAGATAAAATAATTGCGCAGAACCCTGAACGTTTTACAGAATGGGAGAAAAAAGTTCTCCATCAACGCGGTCTGATATTCCTAAACCAGCCCAAACCCAACCAAGTGTTGGTGAATAGTTCCCGCATTCCACTCTTTAAAGGGACAGATGCAATTGAACTTTCTGATGCCATGATTGAAGGGAGAAAACAAGTTGAGTTGCTTTTCTCATTCATGAAAACATACCTCCCAGGATTTGAAGATTCTTATCTATTTGATACAGGCAGCTTACTCGGTATACGAGAGTCAAGAAGAATTGTTGGTGATTATATATTTACCCAAGAAGATGTCCAATCACTGCGAAAGTTTGATGATGTTATTGTGAGCAATCATGGGGGTGTAGAAATTCACTCAACGGATGGGACCGGGACTGATATTCGAGAACTCGACCCTACAGAGTTCTACCATGTGCCGTATCGATCTATTATCGCCAAAGGCTTTAAAAACATGCTCATGGCTGGACGTTGTTTTAGTGCAACCCATGCAGCACTTTCGGCAGCACGGAACATTGCCTACTGCATTGCTTTGGGAGAGGCGGCAGGAGCTGCTGCTGCCTATTTAGCAAAACAAGGGAAAACAGATGTCCGCGATATAGACATCCTATGGCTGCAAGAAGTCATGAAACATGCAATCTAAGGAGAATCCAAAATGAAAATACTTAAGCAGGGAGATCACCGCCTGTTCGAACATGATCCAGAGACAGTAAAATTAGTCAGTGAAATGCTTCTTGATCTAGAAAAAAATGGAATGGATGCTGTACGTACATACAGTAAAAATTTTGATGATTGGAATCCTACTTCTTTCGAACTAACAAGAGAAGAAATCCAACAAGCTACAGAACTATGTGATGCCCAACTTTTGGAAGATACAGCATTCTGTCAAAACAATGTTCGTCAATTTGCCAAGGAACAGTTAAAAACTCTTCAAGATTTATCTGTAGAAATTCGTCCTCAGGTAATCCTTGGCCACAAGCATATACCAATTCAGCGATTGGGAAGTTATATCCCTGGCGGACGATATCCCATGTTCGGATCAGCACAGATGAGCATTATTCCTGCAAAAGTGGCAGGCGTTGAGACGGTAGTAGCCTGTACTCCCCCTGTAAAGGGTATTGGTTATTATCCTGCGACCGTTCAAGCTATCAACAGCGCAGGAGCTGACAGGATTTTTATTCTTGGTGGGGTGCAGGCTTTTGCATTGATGGCTTTTGGATTGGATCATGTTGAACCAGTAGACATGTTGTGTGGTGCTGGAAACAAGTATGTTGCTGAAGCCAAAAGGCAGCTCTTTGGAAGATGTGGAATAGATCTTCTTGCAGGACCAACTGAAATCGGCATCATTTGCGATGACAGTGCAGATCCTCAAGTAGTTGCATGCGATTTACTAGGACAAGCTGAGCATGATCCAAACAGCGGTCAAATTCTCATCTGTTTCAGTGAAAGTCATGCCAAAAGTGTTCTTAAAGAACTAGAAAGGCAGTTGACGATACTGCCTACAAGAAATATTGCCTCTCAATCATGGAATAAATATGGGAAGATTGTGATAGCAGAGTCACAGGAAGAAGCAATTAAAATCATGGATGACTATGCACCTGAACATCTCGAACTGCTACTCTCGAATCCTGATCCCTATATACAAGCACTGAAAAACTACGGGTCCTTGTTTATTGGAGAAGAGACCACTGTTGCTTACGGGGATAAAAGTATAGGAACTAATCACATCCTTCCAACCAGTCGAGCTGCAAGATACACAGGAGGTGTATGGGTAGGTAAATTTCTCAAAACTGTTACATTCCAAAAGGCCAGCAGAACAGCAAGTGTGGAAATTGCCCACGTCACAAGCAGACAGTGTCGAGTAGAAAAGATGATCGGGCATGCTCTATCGGCTGAAATTCGGATCGAAAAGTTCACCAATTCATGACGAATCTCAGACAATAGCTTGCTTTGCTCAATCGCGGTACTTATAATCATACTATTGTATTGAATGCATGCTTTTTTCTAATTTCGAATTTAAGAGGGAATAGGTACATATCGTGAGTCAGAGTGATAGTATAAAAAAGAATCAATCTTTGCGAAAAGCATTGGAAATTCTTGATATCATGGCTAATTATGAGGAAGGAAGTGCCAGGCTTCAAGATTTGGCAAAAGATTTGCAGATGTCGCCTAGTACAGTGTTAAGATTTCTCAATACTTTCATTGAATATGGATACGTAAATCAAGACCCTGTCACTTTTAGATACTACCTTACGCTCAAACTTGCTGACCTTGGTGATCGAAACAGAAGACATTATCCGTTTCAACAAGCACTACGTAAGTATGTGAAAGAAATAGCATCAACATTCAATGAGTCAGCATCTTTGTGTATCGAAAGCAATATGCAAATGGTATACATCGGCACAGAAGATGGACCAAACCATATGTTGCAAACACTGTCAAGGATTGGAAGAATCGCTCCAATGCATGCCACAGGAGTAGGAAAGCTACACCTAGCACAATATTCAGAAACTCAACTGGCAGTGTATATCGAAAAAATGGGATTGAAAAAGTTAACCGATAATACGTTCACCTCTATTGAAACCCTTACAGAAGAGTTGCATGCCATAAAAACCCAAGGATATGCAATTGACAATGAAGAGTGTGAAATGGGTATTAAATGCATTGCAGTTCCGGTGAAAGACTATACGTCAAAAATTGTGGCTGCATTAAGTCTATCTGCGCCAATATCTCGACTCAATGCGCATAAGACGATGGAAATTATCCTGTTTCTTAAACAAATCAGCCTAAGGGCTTCTGCAGAGCTTGGATACAAAGGCGAATGACCTAAAATCCATATGCAACGAGCAGTCTCCTATGGAAACTGCTCGTTGTTTCAGTATTGGTTCTTTTCTAGTTTTGAGCCATCACCAAGTCAAGATCAATCTCACAGGCGATGGTAGGCATTGCACTTCCCCAGTTTTCCAATACTTGAGGATGAATTTCACCGAAAACACCAACTTCAACCTGACCTATCATGATCTTTGCACAGCGTCCTTCAATGAAACGGCCATCGTCTGACAACGCCTGCAGGGAATACTCCTTTGCCAAGAAATAGAAGAGGGTATTCACCAAGGAGGAAACCTCGTTGTATCCCATGACACTGTCAGAGGCCAAGAAGCCCAACGCATTGCGGGTGGCGGTTCCACTGTTGTCCTCACTATCAAGGAAGGCAATCTTGCCTACCTCGAATATTTTATGAGGAAACGGCGCATGGGCACTGACAGACTCACTTTCCAACAAGGATGGGATGATTGAAGGCCTGACCACTTCATAGTTCTCACTCATCGGATTGGAGATGAAGATACATTTCTCTTGGGGATAGCGCATATTATCCACATACTCGCGTTTTGAACCAAGATAGTTGTACATCATTTCCTGGAACCCCAGTCCAACCATCAGGTCCTTCACCTTTCTCCCCAGCTCCTCGGCGGCACTGAGTCTTCCAACGGTGAAGTCTTGCGGCATCTCTGGAGCAAAGTTGCCCAAACCGTAGCCGATCATCACATCCTCAACAAGGTCAATAGGATGGAGGAAATCATTTCTCCATTCAGGCACTGTCGCATAAATGACCTTCTCATCGGCGATTGCGTAGATTCCCATTCGCTTCAAAGAATCGAGCACCTGCTGCTCACTCATCTTCTCACCAAGTGTTTTATGAATCTGCCCAAGAGAGCAGGAAACCGGTTGCTGGAAATAATATGGGACCGTCACCTCGGAGCCGAATTCCGTCTCTTCAGGAAATTTGACTTTCACTGGAAGAATTTCAAATCCCATGTCCGACATATCACAAGCCATGATAGCTGCACAGAGGAATAAATCTCGCAAATCAGAGCCACTGAACTCCAAGAACAAGTTCTCGTCCCCGACCTCCACAGCCCCAATGTTGGCACTGTTGATTACAGGAGGAAAGCTGAGCACCCCGCCCTTGTCATCATGGAGGAAAGGAAAGAGGGTATGGGAACTGACAATAGGACCGTACTCACGCCCTTTCGGGTGTTCACTGCAAATCTGTCTGAGGGTAAGCTCCTTGTCCATCCCAAGAGGAACAAAAGAGGTTTCATCTGGATCAGCACCTCGATAATGCACTGGATAGTTGATAAGATCAGAACGATAGAGACCGATGGCTATGGTTTTTCTTTTGCGCCCGAAGTTGGAACAGAGCTTCTCCTGACTTTGTATCAGAGCCTCAAGATCATCCTCGCTCACCACATGGCCCTTGGCCGCAAAGCCGATGGCATAGGGCCGCACCTCTTTGGCGGATGCATGGACGATAAGTTCTCTCCCCTCATCATCGAACGTCTCTTCACTGGTGGAGAAAAAGTCATACAAAGGAGCTTCTTCTTCCCAATACGCTTTCAGCTGCCTTGAGATACCGGCTGCCGACCAAAGGTCAGGACGGTTTGTATCATTGAGCTCAATTTTTAAGACATCTTCCTCATGAGCATCCAACTCAGCTTTTGCGACAGGAAAAATGTTCTCAAGTTCGCTATCCGACAAGGTTTTTCCGAGCAAGTTGAAGAACAACTTCCCGGTGGTTTCAATTTTAGGCATTAGTTACCCCTCCTGGTGCGTACCGACTCGATGTTGGGAGTAAAGAGTTCTCTGAGGTCATTCAGCCCTAGATGCATCAGCGCCATGCGGTCGATACCCAAACCCCATGCGAGAACCGGAACATCGATACCCAAAGCTTTTGTTACCTCTGCTCGGAAAATACCTGAACCCCCAAGCTCAAACCACCCGAGCACCGGGTGCTTGATATGCACCTCTATCGAAGGCTCGGTAAAGGGGAAGTATCCTGGTACATATTTGACTTCCTCAGCCCCGGCAATCTCCTCAGCAAACATTTTCAACAATCCAAGCAATGTCTTGAGATTGACATCTTCACCGAGCACGATTCCCTCGGTCTGATAGAAATCAGCCCCATGGGTTGCATCGACCTGGTCATACCGGAAACAACGGGCAACACCGAAATACTTACCTGGAATTTTTGCCTTGGGAAGTTGGCGTGCTGAAAGTACAGTACCCTGACTTCTGAGCACCTGACGCCGGGTGAATTCATGATCGAAACTATAACGCCAACCGCGACTGCCTGTTTCCCATCCATTCTCATGGGTTGCAGCAACCTGGCTCAACCATGGTTCCTCTATGGTTTTTGCATGGGAGGGTTCCTTGACATAATATACATCGTGGATATCCCGGGCGCTGTGAAACTGTGGCATGAACAGGGCATCACCATTCCAGAATTCATTCTCAACCAAGCTGCCGTCAAATTCTTCAAAGCCTAGACTGGCCAGCTTGTCCTTGACCCACTGCAAGTAATTTCCGTAGGGATTATGGCGTCCAGGTATCAGGCGGCTGGTGGGAGCATTCAAGCCATAAGGGCGGAAGGATGCGCTCTTCCAGCTTCCGTTTGAAAGCATCTCACTGGTCACAGAACCAAGTTCCTCTCCGGTGATATTCGCCGCAAGGACAGCCTTTTTGGCATCAGCACCTTCTTGGGTGAGCTCAAAAACAATCTCTTCTCGCTCAATCACCTTGAAAGGAGAATTCGCAGCCCCGCGCTTCTTGGCAATCTTTGCCATGGCTCGCTTCTCTTCTTGGTCTAGGGAGTTCTCTTCAAGGTCTGCACTCATACCCTTTTCAAGTAGTTTTGCCGTCACCAAAAACTCACCGGTAAGCTCTTCTGCAATAGCCTGAGCCTTGTTCTGCTCATTCATTTTTGCAAGATTAGCCTTGGAAAGCTGTCCGAAAGCTGAACCAATGTCACTCTTTTCGAGCTGCAGGGCTGAGGCGATCTCCGGCAGTGCATGAGGTCCCTCAGCCTTGATAAAGGTAAAGATACGCTGGGCGGGAGTTCCCTTTTCATACTGCTCTTTTCCGAGCTCTGTCAGTTCATAAAAGACGCGCGTAGCACGACTTTTCTCGACCAGATAACCCTTTGCGCTCAACCAGCTGAAAGCTTGGTTGCACTGTCCCACTTTATAATCCAGTTCTTCGACAATACGATCGGCGCTGATAGCCTGGCCAAGATCGACATGCCTGAGAAGGCGGACTTCCAGCGGATGCAGGTTCTTTACATCAATATCCATGCTGTTCTTACTCCTGTACGTCAGAGCCGCAGACTTCTGCGGCTCAAGTGCTAGCATTTTAGCGTCTACAGGAAAAAAAGGAAAGGCTATACGGACTAGAAAAGCGAACGAACTGAAGCGATAACTTCTTCCTTGCCAGGGATCATCACTTCTTCCAGCTCAATAGCGAACGGTATAGGCAGTTCTTTTCCGCACAGCCGCTTAGGAGGAACCCTCAAAGAAGAGAGAGATTGCAAATCCGAAACGACAGCGGAAACAACCTCTGCCCCATATCCACCGAATTCTGGGCTGTCATGCACAACAAGCAATCTTCCTGTCTTCCTCACCGACTTGAGTATAGTCTGAGTGTCCATCGGCTTGAGCGTGGCAAGATCGATGACTTCCACCTCAATCTCATCCTGAAGGCTCAATACCGTTGCCGCGTCCAAAACAGTCGTAACGGCATGGCTGTAGCAAACGACTGTCACATCCTTTCCGCGCTTTTTGACAATTGCCTTGCCTAGTTCGAGCAGGTACTGATCATCTCCAACCGGTCCTAAATTGTCATACAGATGCTTATGTTCAAAATAGAGTACCGGATTGTTGCTCCTGATTGCACTCTTGAGTAGTGCTTTGGCATCGCCAGGACAGGAGGGGGCAACAATGATGAGCCCGGGGATGTTGGCAAACATCGCCTCCAGGCATTGGGTGTGCTGGGCCCCATGACCGGTTCCGCTTCCGATAGGCAGGCGTAAGACCATCGGACACGAAAGCTGTCCTGCACTCATGAAGCGTATCTTTGCTGCATGATTGATGATCGGATCGCTGGCAAGAGTAGCAAAATCACCATACATGATCTCAACAACAGGCCTCAATCCCAACATTGCCGAGCCGACCGCCATACCGGTGAAAGCCTCTTCACTGACCGGAGTCTCGTGAATCTGGGAAGCATGCTCTTTGTACAAGTCCCCTGTCACCTTGAAACAGCCGCCGTATTGTCCGATATCCTCACCGATCAGATGCACTCTGCCGTCTCGACTCATCTCTTCTGCCAAAGCTTCGCGAATGGCTTGACGATAGCTGATTCTGTTGGTGGTATGACAAACTTTATATATTTCTTCATCTTCAGGTGCAAAAAGGTACTCTTGTGCCTGCTGCAAACTTATCTTTGTATTTCGCACGGCAAGAGCATCCAAAGCCGATGCATCCACTTTTGCACGAGCATCATACAAGATGGTGGCCACCTCTTCTTCAGAGAAGATTCCTTCTGCAACCAACCTTCTACTGAATAGAAAAATAGGATCGCGCTTCGCCCATTCAGCTTCTTCCTCACTACTGCGGTATACACAAGCATCGCTTTTAGAATGCCCGCAACAACGATAGGTTTTCAGTTCTAAAAAATACGGTTTTGAGGTTGATCGAATTGTTTGCACTGCACGTTGACAAGCCTCATGGACTGCAGACACATCATTGCCGTCAACCGTCGCCCAGTTCATTGAATACCCGTCTGAGCGACTGGCAATCGATTGTGTGGAAATCATTCTTGAAGCTTGGGCACTCATTCCGTACATGTTGTTCTCACAAAAGAACAACAAGGGAAGAGACCACACAGAGGCAAGATTCATGCACTCATGCAAGGCTCCTCTGCTTGTCGCCCCATCGCCAAAGATTGCCACGCTGATAGCTTGGCTCTTTTGCATCTTCAAGGCAAAGGACAAACCGAGGGCAAGATTTATACCGCTTCCCACCACAGCAGAAGATCCTGCATTGAAGGTCTGCACATCAGTCATATGCATGGACCCACCAAGTCCTTTGCAGATTCCGTCGGCAGAGCCGAACATCTCACTGAACATTTTCCTCTCGGAGGTACCTCTTGCAAGGGTATGTCCATGGCATCTATGGGTGGGGACAATCCAATCCCCCTCACGCAAAGAAAGGGCCAAGCCCGCTTGACAAGCTTCTTGGCCTATGGAGAGGTGGGTGGTCCCATGCATTTCTTTTCTTTTGAAGAAATCGTCGATACATTCCTCGAATCGACGAGAACGTGCCATGATGGAAAGCGCATCTTGCGCCTGGTCTTTTGAAAAATTCATGTTTGCTCCTTGGCAGGATATGCAGTCCTGCCTTTCAAGCCCGCGTTCGCGTTATTTAGGTTGTTTCTCTATCCTATTGGTTGGAGAGTATACTGTCAACAAAACCGATGTAAACCGTATGCAAATCTCCGTCCTTATAAAAATCCTGTATCTGTGGTAGCACAAACGAACCTTCATCCATGGCAAAGCTGGCAGCTTTCGTACAGGAGAAAACCAACGATGCCTGCTTGAAGGTTACACGTTCAGCTCCATTTGGTGCAGAAAGACAGGTAACATCAAGTTTTGCCTGGGCGGCCTTGTCATAATCGCGACCGCTGTGTTCACCGCACCACACAAGGCTCTCCTTCATATGAGGCGGGAAAAACGATACGGTAAACCCTTCATGTTCTTGGAGAAACTGATGGGTATAACGGCTTTTCCTTACGTACAGAATGATAACGTTCCTACCCCATAGGACTCCCATGGAACCCCATGAAGCTGTCATTGTATTGAACTTCTCACTAGTCCCTGCTGTAATGAGAAAGCCATCGGTACCTATCGCTGTAAAAGGGTTCATTTGCAGCAAATCAATGGGAACTTCAACATACATGGTCAGCCTCCTTTTCTCTACTTTCAGTGTATCTTCCGCTCTTGAGTATGGTCAAGTAGCAAAAACATCTCCCCTTCTGCTGTTTATCCCATTGTCGCACGACGTTGACACTCCCCTGATTTTCGTATATTCCTATCACCATACAGGACATGTTCAACAGGCAACTGTTGCGTTGAGGAGGCCCAATGAAAGATTCCCTCGCGATCCCTGCTTTGACAGAGGATCTCGCCCGTGTTCTTATCGATGCCGATACGATCAATCGAAGAGTAGATGAACTAGCACGACAAATCAGCAATGATTATGCAAAGCTCGATGGCCAACTCATTTTGGTAGGGGTCCTGAAAGGATCCTTCATTTTCATCGCTGATTTGGCGAGAAAACTCAATGTAAAGCATGTGGTTGATTTCATCGCACTCTCCTCTTACAACGGGGACCACAGCGGCAATGTCAGACTGCTTATGGACACCAGAGAAAACATGGAAGACAAGCATGTATTGATCATCGAGGACATTCTGGACAGCGGCAATACCCTTGATTACCTGATTCGCAGCTTTAAAACAAGAAATCCAAAATCAGTCAAAACAGCAGTACTGCTTGATAAACCCGATCGGCATATCGTGCCGGTCGATATTGATTATATCGGTTTTACAATCCCTGACGTGTGGGTGGTTGGCTATGGACTCGATTACAATGAAAAATACAGGACACTTCCCTATATAGCAGAAATGTACCCACAGGCCTAAGGAGCTTTTCATGGACGACAAGAAATTTTATGTCAGTTACAATTCGGTTCACAAACTGGTTAAAAAACTCAGTACAGAGTTGCTGGACTCTGGCTTCGATCCGGATGTAATCGTTGCAATCGGTAGCGGAGGATTCATCCCCGCTCGAATAATGAAAACATTCATCAATCGTCCGATTTACGCCGTCGGTATTTCGTATTATGGAATTGACAAAAAACACAAAGACCATCCAACCAAAATTCAGTGGATTGATGAAGTACAGTCCCAGCTTGTGGGCAAGAAAGTCCTCTTGATCGATGAGGTTGACGATACAAGAGCCACACTTGCGTACTGCGTTGGAGAGCTGTTGAAGTTCAAGCCTGAGGAGATTTCCGTCTTGGTGCTTCACAACAAGCTGAAAGAGAAGGATGTTGAGTTCCCTGTTGAGATCAAGCGATACTTCGCAGGGATGGAGCTTGCAGACCTTTGGATCAAGTATCCTTGGGATGCCGATGATATCGAGGAGCATACCCAGCTTGAATCCAAGATGTTGCAAGCTATGGCAAAAGAAGGCAAGGAGTTGTACTGATGAGCAACGTAACTTCCATCGTAGGTGCCCAATGGGGCGATGAAGGCAAAGGCCGCATCGTTGACTATTTGGCGGTGAATTCTGATTTGGTCATCCGTTTCCAAGGTGGCGACAATGCAGGACACACCGTAATCAATGACAAGGGCAAATTTGCCCTGCACATCATTCCTTCGGGAATTTTCAACCCTGAAACGATGAACATCGTAGGGGCAGGAACCGTAGTAAATTTCGAGACCATGGCTCAAGAGCTTGAGACCATCACCGAGAAAGGCGTGACAGTCGATAATTTGTTCATTGACGTCCGAGCCCATCTGATCATGCCCTATCACTGCGCTCTTGACGGAGCCCAGGAAGGATCGAAGAGCAGCAAGATGCAGATAGGAACCACCAAGCGAGGTATCGGCCCCTGTTACAGTGACAAGGCAACCCGCTGTGGCGTTCGTGCTGCTGATTTGCTTGATTTCGACCGACTGAAAAATCGCATAGAGATGGTACTCCCCCAGAAAAACAGAGAGCTTGCGTTCTTTGGTTTGCCGCAGATGACAACCGATGAATTGATGGCTCTTTGCATGAAGTGGAAAGAACGTTTTGGTGACAAAATCATCGATACGCTACCGGTCGTCCGACAGTCATACCTTGAGAATAAGAAAATTCTCCTTGAAGGGCAGCTTGGGGTCATGAGAGACCTTGACTGGGGTATCTATCCCTACACCACCAGCAGCAGCCCTACCTCCGGTGGAGCCGCCATCGGAAGCGGCCTTGGCCCAAGCAGGATCGACGAGGTCATCGGGGTCACCAAGGTATACTCCACCAGTGTAGGCGGAGGTCCTTTCATGACCGAGCTGCATGATGAGACAGCCGAAAAGCTTCGGGCAATCGGGGGAGAATACGGAGCAACTACGGGCAGGCCCCGCCGTTGCGGCTGGTTTGATGCAGTTGCTGCAGACTTCTCCTGCTGGCTCAATGGCTTTACCGCTCTTGCTTTGACAAAACTCGATGTCCTGGACAGCTTTGAAAAAATCAAGGTATGTACAGCCTACAGGGTCAACGGAGAGATCATCAACTATCTTCCTGAAACAGCCGAGCAAGAAATTGCAGAGCCGATCTACGAAGAATTCGACGGTTGGATGTGTGATACGACTTCAGCCAGGAAATGGGAAGACCTTCCCAAAAACGCTCAAATCTACTGCGAGCGTCTTGGAAAGCTGGTAGGAGCTCCAATCAAGTACATCTCGGTTGGACCAGAGCGAGATCAAATTATTATTCTGTAATTCTTAAGAGAAGGCCTTCGGGCCTTCTTTTTTATGACATCCACGAGAGAAATTTGAGGTCCCTTGTAAAGTAAATTGTCCGTTTTTCTTCATTATCTAACCTCCAGGAAATAAGGAAGTTTAAAGCAATCCCCTAATTCATTCACTAAAGCTTCTAAAGGAGACCTTCCTTGCAAGATCTTTCTTGGGTAGGTATTCATCCAGTCTTGAATCTTTCTAATCGTGCTCTTTTTCTCTAATCCTATATCACTACTTTTAGGGATGAATCTTCTTATTATGCCATTATGATTCTCGTTTGATCCTCTCTCAAAAGAACTATAAGGATGATCAAAATATAGTTGTGTCCTTTGTGAATCAGACACTACTGATTTTTCCAATCCCACAGCATTAGAAAATTCGGAACCATTATCAGGAGTAATGCTTAGGAAGAGTTTTCTGAATGAAAAAGCTGAAGATAGATAGCAATGATGAAGAATTGAGCAATCTTTTTCATTGGGCCCTGGAGCAATTGCAGGACGACTTGCATGCCTTGCACATGCCGCTCATCGGTATAGGAGTCGGTATGGCGGGTCTTATCAATCCCGATACAGGAAGCATCATGCAGTCTATACCTCTAGGTATAGAAAAGCCCTACCCTTTCGTACAAAAAGTGAGAACCTGTTCCAATATTCCTGTTTTTATTGAAAACGATGCCAATTGTTGCTGCTGGGACGAGATGATTAGAAGTCAAAGAAAACGTTCACAGAACTTCCTGTTTGTTTTGGCTGAAGACCGCTTTCATAGCAGGGAATCAACATCGCCACGCATAGGCTTTGCCGTAGGTATGGGAGTGGTCATTCATGGCAAGGTGCTCAGAGGAGACAACTACTCTGCAGGAGAGTTTAAAAGTATTCTGTGGAATAGTAAGAACGTCAATCAATTCTCCATAGATGATGAACGAATCAGTAATCCAGAAAAATATCCTGACACTATTTATGCAGTAATCCACGAGCTTGCCTCTCATGTGGCGTTTTTGGTCAATCTCCTGAACCTCTCCTTGGTGGTATTGGGAGGAGGAATCCAAAAGTATGGCAATAAGGTGCTTGATGCTATCAACCAGGAAATAAAGAAGAATTACAGCTATCCAGATCAGGGATCTTGCGAGGTCTGTTTTGTGGATGATGGAGAATATGCGGTTGCCTTGGGAGCCGGCGGACTCTTTTTGGAGCATCTATTTTCTGTAGACCCTTTGGGTGAGGATGTTTCAGGCAAAGGATACGAGATGTTTCAATCGCTGATAGCACAGCCATAATCAACGTTAAAAAAATGTACATTTCTTCTCCATAGTTATTGACATATGCCAATAACACGACTATGCTTACCATAGTTAATGACATATGTCGATTATTAATTACTAACTATAGGAGGCACGATATGCCAAGAAGAGACGCAACAGGTCCGATGGGCTACGGGCCCATGACCGGAAGAGGAATGGGAAATTGCCGACCGAATGCCAGTTCAGCATATGGCTACGGAATGGGAATGGGATTTGGAAGACGTTGTGGGTTCGGCCGCGGTTTTGGCTGGTCCATGGGGTATGGGGTTGCACCCAATCTTGAAACACGTAAAAGAATGTTGGAAGATGAATTGAGAGATATCAATTCATTGCTTTCAAAAGAGAGCGAGAACTAGGAGACTATATGCCCCGTCCCCGCAAATGGCGCAGTGTATGCGCCCTTCCAGAGATTACCAAGTTCGGCCCTTTAGGGGCCGGCTTGGATGATAGCGCTATCGTCGAAATGACCGTCGATGAATACGAGACGATTCGGTTGATCGACAGAGAAGGATTGACCCAGCTTGAGTGTGCCGAGCAAATGAATGTAGCAAGAACTACAGTGCAAGGCATCTATGATACGGCGAGGAAAAAAATTGCCGAATCGTTGGTTGAAGGAAAGATCCTATTCATACAAGGAGGCGAATATCGCCTCTGTGACCATAGCGGACCACACCGTCGCCAATGCGGCCGGGGTTGTAGATTAGGCCATGGCCATCACGCACACAGACAAGGAGATAACACAGTATGATTGTAGCAGTACCGGCAGAAAAAAAGAGTCTGGACAGCGCTATTTGCGTTTCGTTCGGCAGAGCACCGTTTTATTGTATATATGACACAGAAAAAGAGAACAGCACCTTTATTGAAAATAGTGCTGCCAACAGCCCCGGTGGTGCAGGTATACAGGCTGCACAGAACTTGGCTGACCAACATATCAATGCTGTAATCACCTTTCGACTGGGAGACAATGCAGCAAAAGTATTGGAAGCAGCAAAGATAGAGTTGTTGCAAGCTCTGAACCTCAGTATTGCAGACAACATTACCAACTTACTTGAAGATAAGCTGGTCTCGCTTTCAAACGTTCATCCGGGATATCATAATGGCCACTGATCGAATTATTGCTGTACTCAGCGGCAAAGGGGGAACAGGAAAAACACTGGTCTCGGTAAATCTAGCCGCATGTGCAGAAAACGCTACGTATATTGATTGTGATACAGAGGAACCAAACGGACATCTGTTTCTCAAGCCAACAATCACTGAACAGAAGACCATCTTCTCTGAAAAACCGGTGGTTGACCAAAGCAAATGTACAGCCTGTGGCAAGTGTGTCAAAGCATGTGCATTCAACGCACTGGCCCTGGTCGGCAAAAACTTGCTGATATTCAACGAAGTCTGCCACAGCTGTGGGCTCTGTAGTGCCATTTGTAAACAGCAGGCTCTTGTGCAACAGCAATACCCGATCGGATCAGTGGTGCAGGGAACATCAAAGACCTTGCAGTTTTATTCAGGTCAGATGAACATCGGCGAAAGCTCTGCTGTACCGATCATCAAGGAGTTGCTCAAGAAGACGCATGAGGGGATTGTCATCATCGACAGTCCTCCAGGAAGCGGATGTTTGGTCACTGAGACAATCGACCATGCTGATTTTTGTTTGCTTGTAGCTGAGCCTACCATTTTTGGTGCACACAACCTTGCAATGGTACATGAGCTTGTTACACTCATGGGTAAAAAATGCGCAGTTCTTTTAAACAAGACACAAGCAGGAGCGAATCCTTCAGAGGAGTACGCCTTAAAGCACAACCTTAAGATTTTAGGTTCTCTTGCGTATGATGAACATCTTGCACAACTGAGCAGCAACGCTCTACTCGCCTGTGAGGAAGAAGAGCAGTACAGACAGTTCTTTTCGAATCTTTTGAAGGAGGTACTGGATGCTTCAGATTCTCATACTCAGCGGTAAAGGCGGTACGGGAAAAACTACCGTCGCGAGTTCTTTCATCAAATTAAACCAAGCAAAAGCCTATGCTGATTGTGATGTGGATGCTCCAAACCTTCATTTGGTCTCAGGGCAATTTCCTGAAAAACAAGATCGTGATTATTTCGGTCTTCCTAAGGCTGTAATCGATCAAGATCTTTGCAATGGCTGCAATCGTTGCTATGAAGTTTGTCATTTTGACGCCATAGTTGTCAAAGATGGTCATTATTCGGTCAACCCCATCGCTTGTGAAGGCTGTTCATATTGCATGCATGTCTGCAAGGCTAATGCCATCACGATGCATGATGAACCTGCAGGTTTGCTGCATCTCTACACCCGCTCGGATGAACATTTCAGTACTGCAACGCTCTTGATGGGCAGTGGAACCACCGGGAAACTGGTCACTGAAGTTAAAAAGCAACTTGAGGGGGCAAAAGAAACAGCTGAGGTGGCAATCCTTGACGGGAGTCCGGGTATCGGGTGTCCTGTCATTGCTTCGCTCAGCGGCGTTGATCTAGCCTTGATGGTCGCTGAACCTTCGCTCAGTGGAATATCCGACCTCAAGCGAGTTGTACAGAGTGCTAAACAGCTCAAGGTTCCTGTTGCAGTCATGGTCAACAAGCATGATACGAACGAGGCCATCTGTTCGGATATTGAAACATACTGTAAAGAGGAAGGTCTTCCGTTTGTAGGGAAAGTCCCCTACGATACAGAAGCGGTACGTGCTATCAATGAAGGGAAAACGCTCATCGAAATAGAGAGCAAAGGCTCTGAGGCAATGAAGGATGCGTATTACAAAACCTTGCAGGTACTGAAGGAGTACAAAGGCCTATGACCATCACCACCCTATTGGAAAATACGGCAAACAATCCACAGTTCAAGACTGAACACGGACTGAGTCTCGTCATCGAGCGAGGAGATACAAAGATTCTCTTTGACACCGGGGCAAGTGACTATTTTGCAATGAATGCAGATGTTCTTGGCCTTGACCTGAGTACCATTGATGCCGCTGTCCTTTCCCATGGTCATTACGACCATGGTGGAGGGCTGTCTACGTTCTTTGCCCGCAATGACAAAGCTCCACTTTATATCAGGAAAGAGGCTTTCGGTCCTTTCTACTCACAACGCGAGGATGGTCAATACCACTATATCGGCCTTGATAAGAATCTGATGAATCTCAATCGCCTGATCTTTACATCTGCTTACACCCCGATAGCAGAAGGCCTTTCCGTATTCAGCAAGGTGGAACAGGCAAACTTGGTTCCTACGGGCAATTTGAGCTTGTTCAAGAAGGAAGGAGAGTCATATCAGGTTGACTCATTTACGCATGAGCAGTATCTCGTAGTAGAGGAAGGCACAAAGAGTCTTTTGGTCTCAGGGTGCTCCCACCGAGGCATTGTGAACATCCTCGCAGCATTTCATGAGAGATGGGGGTACTACCCTACTCATGTCATTGGAGGATTCCACCTGTACAATCATCGTACTGGAAAGCCGGAGGAGCCTGAAGTATTGAAACAGATTGCCGATATATTGCTCCAGACAAAGGCAAAGTTCTATACCTGTCACTGTACAGGGGAGGAAAACTACCAAGCGCTGAAAATTTTGATGAATGATAAGATAGAATACCTGAGAGGTTCGGATATTCTGCAATTTTGATTGAGAACAAGGACATTTCTATGCAACAAAACAAGCAAGAACAGAGCATGCAAGCAGAGCTGAAGAACGGAAGTTCCATAAAAGCCGTGTACGCCATTGTAAGCGGAAAAGGCGGAGTGGGAAAATCTTCAGTCACCAGCCTTATCGCCAGTGCAATGAGGGCAAAGGGCCATACGGTAGGGATCCTGGATGCCGATATTACCGGATCCTCAATTCCCAAGACTTTCGGGGTTCACGCGAAGGCGACAGGAGAAGAAGGGAGAATCGATCCGGCTATCAGTAAGAACGGGATCAAGATTATTTCTACCAACATGCTCTTGGAGAAAGAGAGTGACGCTGTCATCTGGCGAGGACCGCTGATCGCCAACACGGTAAAGCTTTTCTATACTGATGTGGATTGGAAAGAGCTGGACTATCTATTTGTCGACATGCCTCCAGGAACTGGAGACGTTCCACTTACCGTTTTCCAATCTCTTCCTGTAAAAGGTATTATCATCGTAACATCTCCTCAGGAATTGGTTTCCATGGTGGTAGAAAAAGCGGTGAACATGGCAAACATGATGAATATTCCAATTGTAGGATTGGTGGAGAACTTCTCGTATTTTCTCTGTCCTGACAACCAAAAACAGTACAAGATTTTTGGTGAGAGTCATATAGACAGCATCGCACAGGCACATGGGCTGCCGGTGATCGCCAAGCTACCTATCGATCCAAAGCTCAGCGAAGCTTGTGATCGTGGAGAGATCGAATCATACCAGGGGGTCGATCTTGATGCCCTCTGCACATTAGTTGAAAATAGGGAGTAACAGATGTTGAGAGTAGCAGTTGCTAGTGAGAACAAGGAAGTCTGCGGCCATTTTGGCCATTGCGAGACTTTTGAGGTATTCGATACCGACCAAGGAAAGATCCTTGCAGGTGAAAGTATCGCAAACCCAGGACATCGACCGGGTTTCTTGCCCAATTTCCTGCATGAGATCGGTGTAAACACCATCATCAGCGGGGGCATGGGTGGTGGTGCTGTAGACATCTTCAACCAGCACAACATTGAGGTGATCCTTGGAGCTCAGGGGGAGAGTCGGCAAGCGGTTCAAGATTACTTGGATGGCAAATTGAAATCTACTGGAAGTATTTGTCATGAGCATTCCCACCATGACCAATGCGAATAGCAGCCACGTTCTCGCATAGCAAAAGTACCCTGTCATGCACAGGGTACTTTTTTTCCCTGTTGCTAGTTCTTTGTTATCGCATATTCCAAGGACCGGAGAGGAGAAGATGGGCTTCTTGCATCAGGGAAATTGGACATGGCGGTACCCGAGATACCTCGCAGCCCTCTTTGGGTTCGCTTGCAACTACTCTGTGTTTTCATCATACTGGTTGCATACCAATTACAGTTTCAGGAGTTTTTCATGCTTAAAAGTTCGGGCACTCTCTGTGGTGCTCAACGGGTACCTCTTATTGCACGCCTTCCTTTCTATTACGGATGGATCATTCTTATAGCAGGTTCTCTTGGAGTGCTTGCAAGCATCCCAGGACAAACGATGGGTGTTTCTGTATTCACTGACCACCTGATCGAAGCCTTGCAGCTTTCCCGTGTCGGGTTGTCATCCGCCTATATGGCCGGCACCCTCGCTTCAAGCTTCATCATCCCCTTTGCAGGTGTGCTTTTTGACCGTTACGGTGCACGTGTGGTAGCTTCTGTAGCCACGTTGATGCTCAGCCTGTTTTTATTGTTGCTTGTCTATTCCCCGCAATTGACAGTGGGAATCTCCTCATTGGGTATCCCCTACCACATCGTGGCTATGGCACTTGCGGTATTTGGGTTTTTCGGTATCAGATTCTTCGGCCAAGGGGTGTTGACACTGGCAAGCAGAGGTATGGTTGCCAAGTGGTTTGGGCCAAGAAGGGGTTTGGCTGTCGGTCTCATGGGAATCATAACAGCCTTTGGTTTTTCGTATGCCCCACAACCTCTGCAACATCTTATCAATCAATTTGGTTGGCAACATGCGTTGAAACTGCTCAGTGCAATACTCTTTTTTGCCTTCCTCCCTTTCGTCCTCCTTATGTTCCGTAGTGATCCTGCTTCCTGCAGTCTTGAGCTGGAGCAAGGAATGTCAAGCCCTACACGAAAGACCAATTCCAATAGCGAGGATGCACTGGTAAGCAGAACTCTTAAAGAAGCTAAAAAGGACAAGGCTTTTTACATCATACTCTCTGCCATGGGATACTGGGCCCTGTTCAACACGGCCTTTACGTTCCATGTGGTGTCAATATATCAAGAAGTCGGCATCTTGGCTGACCAAGCAGTAAAAATCTTCCTTCCCATCTCTATTATTTCAATAGCTGCAAGATTTCTGGGCAGTTATCTCAGTGACAGAATCTCAATAAAGTACATTTATACAGCTTTTACACTCTCAATCGGCATTGCTTCTGTTGCTCTTTTCGACCTAGGCAGTCCACTGGGAACCTTCATGGTCATCCTTGGCTACGGTATCGGAGGGGGCCTGTTTGGCATGCTGAATATCGTAACCTGGCCTAAACTGTATGGAAGAAAGCACATCGGAGCACTCAGTGGCTTTGCAATGTCCATCATTGTAGCAGGAAGCGCCATCGGGCCTTGGATTTTCAGTGTTGTACAACGACTTACCAATTCCTTTACCAGTACCGGTTTTCTTGGCCTCTTGTGGACGATTGGAATGTTGTTGGCCTTGTGGTTCATTCCTTTTACACCTTCAGCAGAAAAATGAAATACAAAATCTTGTCTGAAAAGGTAAAAATTTTTAAACATCAGGAAGAAGAGATGGATAAGAAACTTTTGCATCAAAAAGAAGAAAACATCAAGAATCTCATTGAACAACTGAGGCAAACAAATGAATTCTTACAAAAGGAAACAGGAGTGATCGCCCCCTCTGTGAGCCTCGGAAGAGTCACCAGAATGGAGGCAATCGGTGAAAAAGCCATCAACGAGCATGCGCTCTCGCTAAATATCCAACGTATCAATCGTCTTGAGAATGCTTTGAAACGCATTGAACAGGGGACGTACGGGCTGTGTATCCGCTGCGCCAAGGAAATTCCAGAGGGAAGGCTGGAACAAGTTCCTGAAGCACTGCTGTGCGTCTGCTGTGCTGAGAAGAAACGCTAGGGAGCAATCAAGGTAAGACCTGTTTGATCATCCACCTGATAGGAGACAAATTGCAGGTTGTGCTCCTGGGCAAGCGAGAAACACTCATCCCTGCCTGAACGAATCTCAAAGGGAGCGTGAGCATCGCTGTTGGTAACTACTTTCAGGGGGTACTCTTTTGCAATGTTCCAGAATTCTGTCAAAGGATAGGGGTAGCGGCTTCCTACCATGCGCTTACGCATTCCGTTTGCGTTGATTTCAAGAGCCACATCATTGGCCACGGCACACTCGATGATAGCTTTACTTATGGCCTCGGTCTCTGCATCCCAGCTGAAATAATTATAGGCAAATACATCCGGATGTGCGCCAAATAGAAATAATCCGGATGAAAGAGCACTGCAATACATATCGGCATAGGCAGCAAGGTCCTTCTTGCTCAGACGATTCCAGAATACTGAGTATTCCTGATTGAGATCCTCACTCAGATCGTGGATGGCACAGACCAGATAATCCACGCGCTCCTTGACCGATGCATAGTAGCTGTCGTATTGCCTGAGGTAGTCACACTCATACCCGGTAAGTATGTGCAGTTTCCCGTCGTATTGGACCTTGGCTTCTTGACAATCTTGCTCATACAGGGGTATCTGCTCTTGCTTCATCCGACTTTTTTTCCAACGGTCATCCTCTACCGGACAATGCTCACTGAAACCAAGCAATGCTAGTCCGCTTTGCAGGGCTTCTTTCGTATATTGCATGATAGTGCCAGTTCCATGACCACAATAAAAGCTATGAGTGTGGAGGTTTGTCTCCTCCTGTGAGTAGATGTTTTTATTCATAGGGCTTGCCTACAAGTATCTTGAATATCAGAAGTTTTTGCAACACTCCAAACCTGTTGAAAAAAATTTGACAAATCTTGATTTTTATGCTCTCAAGTAATTGACTCTGCTTCCAAAATACCCAATTATGGGGCTGATTTTCAAGGAGAGTTTTGATGCAAACCATGCACACTGTTCAATCCAATCTATATCTCTCCACTGCCGCCTAGAATCCATATAGGAGCCTCTATATGAGGTATCACTTCTACCACCGATCCAGGGAATGGCGTATGTTGACCTGGACGGGCAGACATTACATCACAGGAGGTTTCGCCATGAGCAAACCTACCACCAAGCACATTCTTCTCGTACTATTAGTCGTTCTAGCCTCCCTGCTCTTGTTCGGTTGCTCCAGAGGTGCCAAAGGTACTGCAAGCAGCAAAAAACTCTACGTCTACAACTGGTCCTACTATACTCCGGACTCTGTCATTGAAGCTTTTGAGAAAGAATTCGGTGTAGAAGTTGTCCTGGATTACTTTGCGTCCAATGAAGAAATGTTCGCCAAACTGATGGCCAGCAAGAATGCAGGCTACGACATTATCTTCCCTTCAGGCGACTATGTCTCGATCATGATGAATCTGAACATGCTGGAAAAGTTGGACAAGTCCAAGATGCCAAACCTCCAGTACATCACCGATTTAGCACTCAGCAAAGCTACCTATGACCCGGATATGGAGTACTCTGTACCCTACTTCCTCGGTGCAAGCGGGATTGCAGTAAACACCAGAATGGCAAAAGACTATGAGCGGAGCTGGAATATTTTCGCAGACACCCGATTTAAAGGAAGAATGGTCATGATGGACGACATGCGCGAGGTAATGGGTGATGCGCTTGCCTACCTCGGCTACTCGGTGAATACCACCAATGCTGCAGAGTTGGAAGAGGCTAGAAAGCTGGTTAATGATTCTTGGAAACCCAACTTGGTCAAATTCGATGCTGAAGGATTCGCAAAATCTTTTGCAAGCGGAGAGTACTGGGTAGCTCATGGGTATGCAGAAGCCATCTTTGAAGAGTTGCCGGAAAACCAATGGGCGAATGTTGATTTCTTCCTTCCTGCTGAAGGCGGCCCCATGTATCTCGACTCCATGTGCATTCCAAAGGGTGCAAGAAACTACGACCTTGCCCTTCAGTTCATTAACTACATCCACAGACCCGACAACTATGCCCAGTTCCTTGATCGGTTCCATTTCCCCTCATCGGTAAACAGCGAAGCTGATCAATATAGAACCACAACACCTTTTTACACGGTTGACATGTTGGCAAACTATGAGCTTAAGGAAGATTTGGGAACCTATCTGGAAATGTACAACAAGGCATGGGAGACAATCCGTTATGTCGATTGACCAGATATAAGATTAGCAGGTACAGTCACAGGTAGCGGAGGACTCTATGCAAAGCTTTACCCATGACACGTACATATCACCCTTTACCTGGCGCTACGGCAGCGATTCAATGCGTTCTGTCTTTAGTGAGGAACACAAGAGAAAGCTGCTCAGGCGCATCTGGGTTGCTCTTGCAACAGCTCAGAGGCAGGCTGATCTTGTAACAGAAGAACAACTCTCTGAGTTGATCGCAAACCAAGATCGTATTGATATTCAACGCTCAAGTGAGATCGAGGCACAAATACACCACGACCTCATGGCAGAGATAAAGACCTACGCAGAGCAATGTCCGCTAGCCAGGTCTGTGATCCACCTTGGTGCAACAAGCATGGATATTCTGGACAACATGGATGCGCTTCGTATAAGAGAGGCGCTCTCCCTCATCAGGGAACAACTGAAAAACCTGATATTGCTTTTTATTGAGAAAATGGAAGCCTATGCAGAAACTCCCTGCATGGCTTTCACTCATATCCAACCAGCAGAACCCACCACAGTGGGCTACCGCTTCGCTCAGACTGCACAGGACTTGAACGAAGATCTACAGACGATCCTTCTTCTGGAACAATCAATCAGAGGCAAGGGCATGAAGGGTGCGGTAGGAACAAGTGCCAGTTATGCTGAATTGTTGAAAGGAACAAATCTTACTGCAAAAGAGATGGAAAATCAGGTGATGCAGACGCTGGGGCTTGAAGCTTTTACAGCCGCAACGCAAGTATACCCTCGCAAACAAGATTTAAAAGTAGGAACCGCCCTCTCCTCCCTGTGTGCCTCCCTTTCCAAGTTCTTCTTTGACTTCAGACTCCTGCAAAGCCCTCCCATCGGGGAGTGGAGCGAGCCGTTTGGGGCAAAGCAGGTAGGCTCTTCTGCAATGCCCTTCAAGAGGAACCCGATCAACAGTGAAAAGATCGACAGCCTGTGCAGGTTTGTCGAAGCTCAGCAATCGGTGCTTTGGCAAAATGCGGCGGCAACCTTGCTTGAAAGAACCTTGGATGACAGTGCGAACCGACGTTTGGTTCTCCCGGAAATATTCCTCGCAACAGATGAAATTCTCAACAGTGCCCAGAAGGTGGTCAAGGCGATGAACATCCATGACAAGGGCATAGGGCGTAATCTTGAAAGCTATGGAATCTTTGCAGCAAGTGAACGCTTGTTGATGGAACTCGGCAAGCATGGGGCAAACCGCCAAGAGATGCACGAGCTTATCAGAAGCCACAGCCTCAAGGCATGGGATCAGGTACAACAAGGAAAGCCGAACACACTCAAAACGATGCTCAGTGAAGATGAAACAGTCAGAAGCTATCTCACAGAAGAAAAGATTCTTGAGAGCTTGGATGCTTCACAATATACCGGCGATGCTGCTTTGAGAACTCGTTTGGTAATAGACGAGATCAAACAGGTGCTCAACCTACTGCAAACAGACCGATGAAAATCATGTAATACAGTGCCATCCTCACGTACCTGATCAAACTAGAGAGCAAAACGTGGTGCATTTTGAGCTCAAGAATGCCTGCTACTGTACAGATGGTGGAGAACGGAAGGGGTGTGAGGCCGCTGATAACAATCGCCCAGATGCCATACCGAGTGATCAATTGCTCGGTATGGGTTCCCGACTGCTTGAGTACCCATCGTCTGAATATCGGTATCAAGCCGACCAATCGACCAAAGAGGTAGGCACAGAAAGCACCCAACACTGAGCTGGTCCCCATCACCAACACCACGATGACGGGATGCCAATCCATGACAAATGGCCACATCAGGTCAACAGAAAGAGGCAGAACAAACAAATCAACAATGAATACATAGAGTGCCACTCCGTGCACTCCAAAGTTTTCTATGAACTGCTGCACTACCAGGTTTTCATTCCAACCCAACAAGCGATAGTACCTCAACCCTATAAAATACAGGGTGAATATGAACAACATCAAAAGAACAGTTCTAAAAAGAAGCTTTCTTACGTGCAAAGAACCATCTTCTTTCAGGTAGGTTTCCTTGGAGACCAGGCGCTTCAAAAAAGGAAGCAGTTTCATAGAAAAAGCGCCTCGAACGCAGAGAGGAAGGCTTTGCCATCGCCCTTCCCTACTCCCTGATACAGAGGGGGCTTCCCACCGCCCTTACCGTCGATCAAGGCAAGCAGATCTCTTTTTCCAGCATGAAAGTCGACTAAGGAAGAAGCTTTGCCACAGAGGGCTATCAACCACAAAAGCCGCTGACCATCCTCCTTGATTGCACATAAGGCTAGATGTTCGTAGTCTGCAATGGCGGTTGCAAGACTTTTTAAATCTACATCCTCCTCGATGTTCCACAGCACCAAGGGAATCGTGTCAATCTGTGTTGCCTGCTTCACCCGGCTTGCAAGCAAAAGCCGAGCAATCTCTGTTTTGGCGTTAATAAGCTGTGCCTTGTCTGAGGTTGCTTGCTCGATACTCTGAGTTGCCACCTCAACCAGGGATTCCAAAGGGGAAGAGAAGAGAACTCCAAGTGCTGAGGCTGCAGCTTCAGCTCTCCTGATTTCTTCTTTTGCGATCGAGCCAACGGTGAAAATAAGACGGATATGGCCACGAATCTTCTCTTGGCCTTGATAGTGGAACAGCTCAATCTCCCGGGTATTCGCAACATGCAGGCCTCCACAGGCAACCGTATCGACATCTTCGACGACTACCAGACGCACCTCTTCATCTGCTACCTTGATCGAACGTCGCAATCCCAGGTTCTTTGCAGAATCCTGCCGGTGCAGTTCATAATGCACAGCATGAGAGGAGAGAACTTCTTGGTTGACCAAGTCCTCCAATGCATGACAGGTAGAGAGAGAGATTTCTTGAGCATCGGTCTCGATGGTCAGGATACGTTGTCCCTGATGGACGCTCACTGTCTGAATCCCAAAGTGTGAATAAAGCAGGCCGCTGGCCACATGCTGGGCGGTATGCATCTGCATGAAGTGATACCGATGATTCCAATCAAGCTCGATCATAACCCGGTCACCGACAACAAATGTTGGATTTTTGACATGGTGATAGATGCTATGATCCTCATCCTTGGTGGTGTCCAAAAGAGGACATCCTGCTATGGTTCCCTTATCCCCGCTCTGCCCACCTCCTTCTGGGTAGCAGATGGTCTGATCGAGGATGACGCCTTGCCCGGTGATGGCTACGACGGTAGCTTCCAAGCTCTTTGTATAAGGTTCTTGATAATAGATTGGCTTTGAGTGCATATTTATCCTTTATCCTAGCGTTGCAAGGTGAGATGATCGTCAACAGGAAGCGCGGTATCTGCAACCGGTAGATGAAACCGATACTTGATTGCAAGAACCCGAAGCAGGAAGACAACCATGCTTGCTATGACAAATTTCGTAAAAACTCCAAGATTGGTCAACTCCAAAATCAGATATGCTAATCCACCCAACAGGGAGGCTGTAGCATAGAAATCACCGGTAAGTACGATGGGAACTGATCGGCTCATAATATCGCGAACCATCCCCCCTCCAACAGCGGAGATGACTCCGCATAAGAGCTGTCCAACAGGACCTATGCCATAGAGAGCCGCTTTTGCCACGCCTAAGGCTGTAAAGACGCCTAGGCCGAGGGAGTCTGCAAACAGGATGACCCGCCACTTTCCGACGAATTTGGGAGCAAGGAAAAAAACGATCAAACCGGTGATGACACACGTGCTGATGTACGTACTGTTGGTAAGGGCTGCAACAGGGGTTGCTCCGATCAGCATATCCCTGAACATGCCTCCACCACAACCGACGGTACAGGCAAATACGACCACTCCCAGGATGTCCAGCTTAAGTCGTACAGCTTTGACGGCACCGGTGATGGCGAAGATGCAGGTGCCGAAGAGATCGAAGATATAGATGATGACCAATTCCATTTCCATGTGTTGAGACTATCACCAAACCAAGACTTGTCCAAGACAGAGAACTATACTATCTTTGGTAACAGAAATAGGAGTGAGAGATGGCAATAATTAAATCTGCATGGGAGCTGGCTCTTGAGAAGACAGAGTCTCTTCAGGCCGATCCCGATAAGATCAAGCGAGAGCTTAAAGTCAAGGAAGGCAGACAAATTGCGGCGACCTTCCTCAACGATATTGACAGCACCAAGGAAGGGACGCAAAAGCGGTTCGATCAGTTTGAAGGGAGCGACAAAGAGGCAGTGAAGGAAGGGATGGCCCTTACGTTGCTGGCCAATCTATCACTGCCAAGAAGTGCAGCTTTCAAAGACTCTTTTTCCAAGGTTCTTGAGCTGGGATTGATCCTTGGGGATGGCAACGAGGAGCTGAAAGAGCTTCTTGGTCAGCTTGAGGGTTTCTTCAACCAATATCTTGAAAGCCAAGAAGAGTTGGTGGAACGATTGAAGCAGCAGTTTGCCCCCCATCTACAGCAAAAAGAAGCACAGCTGAGGCAGCAGTATGGTCCGACCTTCACCTTGCGTCCTGAGCAGGATCCTGAGTTCATGAAAATTCTGGATAAGCAGCTGGCACAGGCAGAGGAGCAGTATACCAACATCCTCAATCAGGCGAAGGAACAAATCAAGCAAATGCTCGCTATAGCCTAACTAAACAAATCTATGAAGTGGGCAACAACAGTTGCATGAACACCAGATCCCGGTATGAATCAAACTTGTAGCCCACTTCCTTTATAACTCCACACAGAGAAAAACCTGCTTTCTGATGCACATGGATGGAAACATGATTCTGTGCGTCTATGGCTGCAACCATACAGTGATACTGCTGCTCGATTGCTTTTACAATGAGCTGTGAGAGCAGCCTCTGACCAAGGCCTTTGCCCCGATGGTCCTTTTGTATGTATATGGATACTTCCACGGTTCTCTTATAGGCAGCTCTTGGTCTGAAGGTACCATAGGAAGCATAGCCAAGCAGAGCCCCCTCTTCAACAATGCCTAAAATCGGAAAATCACCCGCTTCTTTTTCAGAAAAGTAGTCATTCATATATTCAACATCTCGGCACTGCAAATCAAACGAGGCAGTAGTGTTGAGTACTGCTTCATTGTAGATTGCCAACATGTCTTTTGCATATGCACGTCCAAGATTCTTGATCTGCATCCAGATTCCCTCTCTTTAGGAACATACTACAGAATCGAGGTGGCCCCTGCAAGTGAGGAAGAATTGTGGATTGACAGGAGCGAAAAGTATGCTATTATTCAGTTAACTGGTTCTTTTATAGTACCAATATTATCGTACAATCCACATTATTCAGAGTATTCTGCAATTAACTGGTTCTTTTTTAGAGCATTTTTTCAATAATTCCCTTCGAAATAGAAGGGGTTTTATAGCCAAAGGAGGCAAAAATGAAAAAAAAGGTACTGTTGGCTCTGGCGTTGATTACAATATCCGCCATGATGGTTTTGGTTGCTTCTCCGTCGACCGAGAAACGAGAAACAACCAGACTCCGTTTCATCGATGTTTCTCCTAGCCCTACAAGGCAGGAGTATTTCACCAACACCTTCGAAAAATTCAAACAAGAGACCGGAATTACCGTGGTGTATGAAAGTGTTCCCTGGGATGATGCTGCAAACAAGCTAACCGTACTCGGAGCTTCCAACCAATTACCCGATGTGATGACCACATGGGCAGGTTGGCTTGGCCAGTTTACCGAGGCTGGATGGGTGGTACCTTTGGCAGACTATATTGGAAACACGAAGTCTGAATATGCTTCAACAGTTACAGAATTGGTCTGGAAAGCTGAACAAGAGTTATATGGAAACATCTATACTATTCCTGACGGCATGATGGTCAAGGGTGTATTTGTACGAAAAGATTGGGCAAAAGAAGCTGGCTTGAATCTTGATATGAAGAAGGGATGGACATACTCCGATTACTTCGATGCTGTTTATAAACTTACAGATCCATCAAAGAACCGTTATGGAACCAGCTTCAGAGGATCAAGAGGGGCTTTCGATCCTCTGTTTGTCTACCTTACAAGCCTGAATGGTGGATCGGCATATGCCCAGGATGGATCGACACTGCTGGCAAATCAAGAAGCGATAGATGCTTATAAGCGCTGGATGGCTCTCTATCTGGATGGTTGTGCACCAAGAGATGCGATCAACTGGGGTTTTGTCGAAATGGTTGACAATTTCTGTGGCGGTTTGACCGGAACATTGATCAATGACAGTGAGGTAGCAGCTACGTGCTTGGCGAATATGGAAGATCATCAGTGGATGGTTATGCCGATGCCAAGAAGTGATAAGGATGGGAAAATCTATAACACAGTGAATGCACCGTATGCATATTCCATATCTTCAACATCCAAGAATAAGGATGCGGCATGGAAATTGATAGAATTCCTTACCCGACCTGACAACAATATTGAGTATTGCAAACTTACCGGCTTGATTCCTATTAAGACTGCTGTCGGAAATGATCCTTTCTATGGACCTGATGGGCCCTATGCTGCCTTCGTCCAACAGCTCAACGATCCTGATATGGTCGTTCCTGTTGCATTTGGTCCCTTCAACTTTACTGATATGCATCAGGGAATGATGCATGAAGAGATGCAGAAATATCTGTTGGGCAGACAAACAGCAGAAACTTCCCTGCTGAATGTAGTCAGAGAGCTTGAAAGACGTATGAAGCGATATCTTGCTGAAAATCCGGGTTCCAGCGTTGAACAACCAAAGGGCTTACTGTAATAAAAAATTGTATTGAGGTGGTGCTGCAAGGGTTCTTGCAGTACCATCATTACCAAAAGGATTAAATGTATGGGGATTCTGGTTTTCTATCTTGCCCTGATTGCTGTGGCATGTGCATTTGGAATAGTATTCATCAATAAACGAACGGGTAAAAAATCCTTGTTCAGAGTATCAAACAGCATGCAACGAAAGGCAGAGCCCTACTTGTTTCTGCTTCCTGTCATGTTGCTTTTACTGTTGATGTTCGGCTATCCCTTGATCAATAGCTTCATCATGGCATTTCAAAATTATAAACTCACCTCCCCCGGTAGGATTTATTTCAACGGGCTTGAGAATTTCAGAAATCTTCTTTCAGAAACCGATATTTCCCTGATTATTGCCAATTCTTTTGCTTATGTAGTTATCTCTGTACTAGGACAATTCATTTTAGGTATGACACTTGCAATGGCCTTGAACAAGCAATTTCCGTTCAGGGGTATATATCAGGCTTTGGTGTTTCTCCCTTGGTCATTCTCTGCCTTTGTCATTGGCTTGATGCATCGCTGGTCTTTCAATGGCGAGTATGGAGTAGTCAATGATGTGTTGTTGAGACTCAACATCATTTCCTCCAAGATTGCGTGGTTGGGTACTCCTGGGTTCTCCCTTGCAGTAGTCATCTTTGCAATGATTTGGATGGGAATACCTTTTTTTGCAATCATGATTCTTGCAGCGCTGCAATCCATTCCGAAGGATGTATATGAAGCATCGTATATTGATGGATGTGGACCTCTGAGAAGATTTTTTAAAATCACGTTTGCCTATATCAAACCAACTGTCATCGTCACAATTCTTTTGCGTACCATATGGATTTTCAATTCTTTCGACTTGATAGTAATCATCACCAATGGAGGTCCGGCAAACTTTTCCCAAACGCTCCCATCCTATATGTACACAAAAGCGTTCTCAAGCTATGACTTTGGCCTTGCCTCTGCTTTAGGGGTCCTACTGATGGTTACTTTGGTGGTCTATGTTACGGTGTTTTTAAAAATCACCAAGTACAATAAAGCGGGGAATTTTTAATGAAAAATCATACTATACAAAGATATCTGGGTAATTTTGCACGAGGATTGATTCTTCTCTTCTTCCTGCTTGTTGTTCTTGTACCAATCTATTGGATGGTCATTACTTCATTCAAGACGAATGCAGAAATTATCAATACTCAAGAGATAACCTATTTTCCAAGAACAGTAACGACAGACAACTATGTACAATTATTCAGGTTGTATGATTATCGAAGCATGCTGGCCAATAGCCTGATTGTTTCAGTTTCAACCGGATTGTGTGTAACCTTTTTATCAATTCTTGGTGGATATGGCCTGGCTCGATATAGTTTTAGGGGCAAGGATACCATGCTCCTGTTTTTCTTGGTTACACAGATGATACCGGGAATACTGGTAATCATTCCCCTCTATGTGATATTTGCAAAGCTTGGATTGATCAATACCCGCCTAAGCCTTTTCATTTTCTATGTCATTGCGAATTTACCCTTTTGTGCCATAACCATGAGAAGTTTCTTTGAACGAATCCCTTATACGCTCGAGGAAGCTGCATATGTTGATGGATGCTCAAAACTGAAAAGCTTGATCACCATTGTACTTCCTGTGATGTTTCCTGGGATTGTGGCTGTATTTGTCTTTGCATTCATCGGAGCATGGAATGAGTTGATCGCCGGTACAATTTTTATTAATACCTCTGACCTTTGGACGGTTCCTGTTGGCTTGAAATCACTCATCGGGAAATATGATGTTCGCTGGGGAGTGCTTATGGCAGGAGGAGTCTGTGCCTTGCTTCCAACGGCAATCATGTTTGCATTCATGCAGAAATTTGTTGTTGAAGGGCTTACCAGTGGTGCGGTAAAGGAGTAGAAACGAGCATGAAAGAACCTATTAAGCCTATTTCCAAGGACTTACTTCATGAGAAAGTATCTGATGCCATTATTAGTTACATCTATAGGAATGGATTAAAAATTGGGGATAAGCTTGCAGGAGAACGGCAACTGGCCAGTGAGTTGCAAGTCGGCCGCAATTCGGTTAGGCAAGCCTTGGGCCAATTGGAAGAAGCAGGAATTTTGAAACGGCAGGCGGGCAAGGGCGCCTTTATTGAAAAGGAAGTCAGTGCTGATTCCCTGGAATTGAAATTGCTTCGTGTCGATTACCAGGATTTGCTTGAGATAAAGATTGCAATGGAGCAGCTGGCAATACGCAGAGCTGTGGAAAGAGCTTCTGATTCTCAGATTGCACACCTGAAAAAAACAGCGCTGATTCTTATCGAACAAGCACAAAAGGGTATGTTTTGCGTAGAGCAGGACAGGGCTTTTCATACGGCTCTTATGGAGTGTGGAGGAAGTTCAACCCTTACCCAATTGGTACTTTCGCTCATCGATTCATTGAATACCTATACAAAGGTCTTGGGTGATGTATCGAAGATATGGATGCGTACTATTCCATTCCATATGGATATTGCTACGGCATTGGAACAAAGACAAGTAGAGTTTGCTCTTGCAGCTCATCAATTTATTTACCGCTACGACTTGGAAGTATTGAACTCTCTGGCAGGAAAAGAAGCATAAGGAACAGGCAATGGAAGGCTCAGCATCATGGTGGTTGGATGGAAAATTCGGTATGTTCATCCATTGGGGATTATATTCACTTCTTGGTGGGGAATATAAGGGGAAAGCTACAGACAATATTGCAGAATGGATCATGCACAGTCTTGATATTGATGTCAAAGAGTATAGGACTCTCGCATCTCAGTTCAAGGCCGATGATTTTAATGCCGATGCCATCGTAGCTTTGGCTAAAAAGGCAGGAATGAAATATCTTGTGTTCACCAGCAAGCATCATGAGGGGTTCTCACTGTTTGATTCACAAGCCAGTGCTTACAATTCTGTTGCGGCAACAGAGTGCAAGCGTGATTTTGTGAAAGAGCTCAGCGATGCATGCCACCGTCACAATCTCGTTTTTTGCCTTTACTACTCTCAGGCCCAAGATTGGGATGATCAGGATGCATGCAGAGATGGATTTCCCTCTGATGGAAAGAATTTTGAGCGATACTTCAATGATAAATGCATACCTCAGATCACTGAACTGCTGAGTAACTATGGGCCGATTGGATTACTTTGGCTCGATACTCCGATGTATATGACCACTGCCCAATCACAGAGATTGAGAACCCTCATCAAGGAACTGCAACCCGATTGTCTGATCAATGGGAGAATTGGCAATGGTTTGGGTGACTATATGACTACAGGGGACAACTTCATACCTCTTCTCAGTTTTCCCTCCCCTTTTGAGGTCCCTGCAACGATCAACAGGACATGGGGTTATAACAAAACGGACAATGCTTGGAAAACTCCAAAACAGATTGTCCGTTCACTGGTGAAAATTGTAAGCCGTGGGGGGAATTATCTGCTGAATATCGGTCCAACGGGAAGTGGGATGGTTCCAAGACCGAGTGTGGATGTTCTTGAGGCTGTTGGATCATTCATGAGGAAGAACGGTGAGAGCATCTATGGGACGAAAAGAATGAATCTGTATCCCTATGATATCGATTGGGGGTATTTCACAGCCAAGCCGGGTAGATTGTATATCCATATTTTCGATGATGAGATGGAGAAGGCATATTTGCTGAATATCGCCAATAAACCTTTAGCATGCTATCGATTGTCTGATAAAAAACCACTTTTGTTGAAAGAGCGTACTACCTGTGAGGGAGACAGCAGCTGGCTCATTACGCTCCCACAGCGAGAGCCGGATGAGATTGATTTGGTTGTTTGCGTGGAAGTTGCAGAAGAAGAGATATTCTTTGAACCTATCCGATTCTAAAGGAACGTTATGATGAATACTATGGCTGATATTCTCACCGATGATACATATGAGTTTCCTCTTTTGGAGCGACCGGTATCTGCTCCAATCTACCAAACTTCCTTGTTCACCTTTCCTTCAGTACAAGATCTGAGGAAGGCTCTTGAAGATGAACTTGCCACTCACCTCTACTCAAGAGGGAATAATCCTACTGTAGAACTCGTACAGCAACGAATTGCTGCCTTGGAGGGAGGAGAACGGGCTAAACTGTTTTCTTCAGGGGTTGCTGCGATAGCAAGCAGTATCCTCAGTTGCGTGAAAGAAGGCGATCATATTATTTGCTGCAATGATGCCTATACCTGGGCAAAATATATCTGTACCACCTATCTCAAACGGTTCGGTGTCAGCGCTACATTTGTGGACGCACACAATCTCTTAGAGGTAGAGCAAGCCGTCAAAAGCAATACAAAGGTTCTCTATCTTGAAAGTCCGGGCACCTTGTATATGAAGGTGCAAAATCTTAGGATGCTGGCGAATCTTGCCAAAACCCATAAGATCACAACGATTGTCGACAATACGTGGGCCACCCCTCTGTACCAGAATCCTCTCTCGATGGGTATCGACCTGGTTGTCCATTCAGCTTCTAAATATCTTGGGGGTCACAGTGACATAATCGGAGGTGCGGTGGTAGGCAACAAGAGTATGGTTGAGCATATTACCAGAAGTGAGTTTCTTCCCATTGGGCATGTTCCAGATCCTTTGCAGGCCTGGTTGATACAACGAGGGATGAGGACTTTGCATGTGAGGCTTGCTTATCACTATCAGTCTGCCTTGAGGGTATGTGACTATCTCTATGAACATCCTTCAATTGAGGAAGTCTTCTACCCTATGCATCCCAGAAGTCCTGAGTATGATCTTGCCTCAAGCCAGATGAGTGGAGGATCGGGGCTTTTGGCGTTCAAGGTAAAAAGCAGGAATAGAGAGAAGATTGAGTCAATGGTAAATGCATTGACAAAATTCCGTATAGGGGTCAGCTGGGGTGGATATGAAAGCTTGGTGTTTCCTGTGCTTGCTACTAAAGAGGGTGATGTTTCTACCATTCGTTTGCATATAGGGCTTGAAGACACCCAGACGTTACTGGATGACCTTGATAATTCGTTTTCTTCTTTGTAGGGAGTTTGTATGAATACGATGTCTCCTATGTTTTCTGATGCCAGGCCTTATGTTCGTTGGTGGTGGTTCTCTGGTCCTCTTACCATGCAGGCGATTGATGAACAGCTCGATTGGATTGCCCTGAATGGATTTGGAGGGGTGGAAATTGCTTGGGTCTATCCGAATAAGAAAAGAGATGCTGATGAGGGGCCACGCTTTCTTGATGATGATTTCAAGGCATTTGTGTGTCATGCTATTGGGGGGTGTAAAAGACGCAATCTTGGTTGTGACCTCACGTTCGGTTCTTTGTGGCCTTTTTCGGGTACTTTTATTCCTGAATCTTATACGATTAAAACTCTTGATGGGTATCCAAAACAATCTGTTGATCGGTCTTGGGAAGCTCGGTATTCATCCAAGCCGGCATTAGTTCTTGATCATTTAGATGCAAAGGCATTGCAGTGGTACGCTTCTTACCTTTTTGAGCATGGGTTTGAGGATTTTTGCAGAATTGCGCCTCTGTCACTTTTTTGCGACTCTTGGGAAGTCGATCCAAAGAATCTCGGATTTGACGATTTTAATGAGGTGTTTCTAAACACATATGGGTATGCATACGATGCAACCAGTGATGATATAGACCAGCGTTTTGATTACCGATGCCTCATCTCTGAACGGGTGTTATCAGAATTTTATGAGCCATTTCATTCATTGTGCCGTCTTGCTGGCTCTTCTAGCCGTGTGCAATGCCATGGGGCCCCTACTGATATATTGGCAGCGTATTCCTTGGTTGATATTCCTGAGTCGGAGACATTGCTGTTCGATCCTGATTTTTCTCTTTTGGCAGCTTCGGCTGCTGCAATGGAACAAAAACCTATTGTTTCGAGTGAAACTTTTTCCTGTCTGTATGGGTGGGTTCCTACTCCTGCCACTCCACCTGGCATGAAAGAAGAAAGGATCGATGATCTTCGGTGCATCGCTGATGCTCAATTTGCCTGGGGTGTGAATCGCGTGGTTTGGCATGGGAAACCATTCGAAACAATCCAGGATCCTCATGAGTTCTATGCTACTGTCCATGTAGGGCCAAATGGCTCTCTAGAGCCGTTCTTGCCTCAGTTCAATGAGTATCTTACCAAGACCAGCATGTTTCTCACGGAAGGAGAGACGTTCTCGAATCTCTCCATTCTTCTTCCTCTAGAGGATCAATGGATGGCTGATGAACTGCCTGAATCGTTGCAAAAGCCCTCCAGTAGGTATTATTGGGAGTTGCAGGAGTTGAAAATTGACGAAGCCTTATTGCAGTACCGCCCTTTGTGGTTTTCTTCCCAGTGGATTGAGGCATTGCGGTTTGAGAATGGATTTTTGTTCTACAAAGAGAGAATCATTGAAGCGTTATTATGTATCAGTGAGTATCTCCTGCATGAGTCTTTGACGAGCCTTCAAAAACTCAAGAACCAAGGAGCACCAATCTATTTTGTAAAGCAGCCCAAACAACCGGGTAGTGTCAAGAATCCTGAGTATGATGCTCTTGTTAAAGACTTGCCAATAGAACATCCCAAAAACCTCAAACCGGTTTTACAAGCTTCTCAACCAGTTGATTTCTGGTGTCGCAGAGATGGCAATCGGTACAATCTTTTTATTTCTCACCCCGGAATGAGGAGTTTACGGTATCCGCTTGCTTATGGGTATGCACAATCCTTGAAGCCAATGCAAATTGACGCAACCTTTCATACTCCTGATTACTGTTACAGTATCAAGCTTGAATTTGAGCAATGTTCTTCATTGGCTTTTGAGATTGATGATACTGCAAAAACAGTGCGGCCTGTTACTCTCTGACCAATGTCATAGGAACTGAACACATAAAGACCGCCAAACGGCGGTCTTCATGTATAGGCTCAATAGTATTTGTTGAAATGCTATTTCCAGTATTTCTCCATTCGCTTCACCAAAGAGGCTCTGTATGCTTCCCAGTCGGTGATGGGCTTTGCAGCAAGGCCTTCTTCACAAGCAGCCTTTGCTACAGCAACAGCTTCCCACTCGATGACACGGGGGTCGAATGGCTTGGGAACGATGTAATTTCGGCCGAAACTGAACTTCTGTCCTCCATAGGCTTGTTCAACGGAAGCGGGAACCGGCTCCTTGGCAAGGGCTGCAAGAGCTTTTGCTGCGGCCATCTTCATGCCTTCGCTGATCAGTGTGGAGCGAACATCCAAGGCACCTCGGAAAATGAAGGGGAATCCAAGAACGTTGTTGATCTGGTTTGGATAATCGCTTCTTCCGGTTGCCATGATCAGATCGTCACGGGTTGCCATTGCCAGTTCGTAGGCAATTTCAGGATTGGGGTTGGACATTGCAAAGACAATGGGATCCTTTGCCATGGAAAGGAGCATCTCTGCAGTTACACAGTCTGCGATGGAGAGGCCCATGAATACATCAGCGTCCTTCATTGCATCTTCAAGAGTGCGAGCGTCGGTCTCGACTGCAAACTCTTCTTTCTCTGGTGTCATACCGGCTGTTCTGCCCTTATAGATGACTCCCTTGCTGTCGAGCATGAGAATGTTCTTTGGGTCGACTCCTGCTGCGATGAACATCTTGCCACAGGAAATTCCAGCAGCGCCTGCTCCGTTGACGACGACTTTCACGTCTTCAAGTTTCTTGCCGACAATCTCACAACTGTTCATCAAGCCTGCAGTTGCAATGATTGCTGTACCATGCTGGTCATCATGGAAGATGGGAATATTGCATTGTTTAATAAGCTCTTGCTCGATTCTGAAGCATTCCGGACCCTTGATGTCTTCAAGGTTGACTCCACCAAAGGTTGGGCTCATGGTCTTTACCATATCAATGATCTTATCGGGGTCTTTGGTATCGAGTTCAATGTCAAATACATCAATATCAGCGAATCTCTTGAATAGAACGCCCTTTCCTTCCATGACAGGCTTGCTGGCCAGTGCACCGCGATCACCAAGACCGAGGATGGCTGTTCCGTTTGAGATTACTGCTACAAGGTTTCCTTTTGAGGTGTACTTGTAGGCGTCTTCAGGATTTTCTGCAATTGCCAGTACCGGTTTTGCAACACCCGGGGTGTATGCCAAACCAAGATCAGAGGCGGTCTGACAAGGTTTGGAGGGAACGACGGTTACCTTTCCAGGTACACCGTCCATAATGTGATAATCAAGTGCTCGCTTAGTCAAATCATCTTGTTGCATATAGATACTCCTATTGTTATTTAGTTTCGAAATCCCACTTGTAATCCATCTTGAATCGGTCACGAAGCGTAACCATTACTTTCTGAAGTGATGGAGGCACCGGGCATCCATGTTCCTTACGATACTGGTATGCAAGGTACTCTTTTTCCCCTGCTGTGAAGATGTAGTCTTCTCCTGGAGCCTTCTTGCTTTCGCGCAGTTCGCGGCAGATGGTTCCTGCAATGCGCTTGAAGGTTTCAAGACCCATGAAGTGTTCGAGATCGATTGCGAGGAAGAAGTGTCCCAGTGGGTACGGAATGGCTTTTTGGTTTTCATCAAATCCGTTGAGAGCCTTCATCCAAGATCCATCCTGCAATGCAGCTGAGAGGATTTCTACGACTGTGGCGTATCCAAAGCCCTTATATCCTCCGGTTACTTCTCCAATACCTCCAAGCGGGGTAAGGGCGGCCATGCCGGTGGTCAGGTCTTTGAGGACCTGCTGCGTATCGGTGCGGGTTTTTCCTTCATGGTCGAGAACCCATCCTTCGGGAAGTTCTTTTCCTGCTCGACCATAGACTTCAATCTTACCACGCTGGGTTACGCTGGTTGCACAGTCAAGGACGAAGGGGAACTCTTCATCGGTGGGAAGTCCGAAGGTCAGGGGGTTGGTCCCGAGCATGTTTTCAACACCATGGGTAGGAGCAATGGATGGACGGGCGTTGGTACCTGTGATACCGATCATGCCGACCTTTGTAGCCATGGTTGCAAAATAGCCGGCAATGCCGTAGTGGTTGGAGTTGCGTACTGCAACCATTCCCAAGCCGTACTTCTTTGCTTTCTCAATAGCCATTTCCATTGCTTTGTAGCCGGCGACATGGCCCATGCCATTGTGTGCGTCAAGGACCGCAGTGGCATTCTGATCCTTCAAGACTTCAATTTCGGTTACCGGGTTCATGATTCCCATGTCGATTCGGTCAATATAAATCGGTTTGAGCCGTCCGATACCATGGCTGTCGATTCCCCGCTTGTCACTCTCAATCAGAACATCGCCGATGATCTTTGCATCTTCTGCGGGAACACCGGAATGTATCAGTGCTTCTTCCATGAACTTTTCCAGTTCTTCAAAGGGAATCCAAGCACAATCCTCATACGATTTGGCATACTCATCAATATACTTCATTGCTACTCCTCCTACACTTAAATAGTTGCTATTACGATTTTTAGACCCTCAGGGATCTCCATTTGATTTACCATATCACCACCTTTTTCATCGGTGACCAAGACATCGACTTGGTCCAACGAGACGGTTTTAAAGTTCGAAACCACCCCGATCTTATTGCTTGCCGCTACGACAAACACAGTTCCTACGGTGTGCTCTATCATTGCCCGGGTGGTTTCTGCTTCTTCCAATATAGGGGTGGTTAATCCAGTTGCTGCGGAAAAACCATCTACACCGATGATAGCTTTATTGGCATGAATTTCATTGATGAGGAGAGCTGAGAGCGATCCAGAAACAGAGTGGCTTCGGTTTCTGTATACGCCACCGGCAAGGATCAGTCGTATATGTTTGCTCTCTTTACAGACGTAGACAGCATCTATGTTGTTGGTAACGATGGTGATTTCCTTCTCACTCGCAGCAAGAGCCCGTATCACCTCAAAGGTGGTTGAACCGCTGTTTATGTAGAGTGTATCGCCCGATTCAACCAAGGATGCCATCTTTTCGGCTATGGCTGCTTTTTCTTGGGGTTGTTCACTGGCTTTCTGTAGATAATCGGGTTCAATGGGAAGATTTCTCCTGACGGTAGCTCCCCCATGGGTCCTTTCGACCAAGCCTTTTTTTGCTAATTGGTCAAGGTCGCGACGGATAGTGAGCTCACTGACACCAAACTGTTCTGCCAAGGTGTTTACATTCACAGAGCCATCGTTCCTGACTTGACAGAGAATGGACTGTTGTCTACTGGCTGGAATGGTTGACATGAACACTTCCTTGAATGTTTTTGTGCTTTTTATTGCTATAAAGTAATGATACAATCAAAAACATTCATCTGTCAAGCAAGATTACCCCCGACAGGCAAGAATTACAATGTCATCTAGGGAGCTAACGGCAGGCGATAAAATGGATTGAAATTATAAGCAAGGCCAACGGAGTATGTAAGGTTGCCGGCAAAAGCAGGGGCAGATTCATTGTTGATAAGGCGCACCAGTGACAGGTCACCAGAAGCCCCGGCTATGAGGGCCAAATTGCCGTAGATTGCTGATGCAAAAGGGATGCGAAGGCCCAGGCCCATTCCCAAGCCGATTTGTGATTCCAAAGATCCATCATCTTTACTCTCATGCTGTGTATAAGACGGTCCGAAAAGAAAGTACCCTTCCAGAAGACCTAGCAGACTTTTGCGATAAACAGGAGCAAGCAACACACTGGTGTGCTTTGCCTCTGTAGAGTGTGTGGTTGCAACCCGTGCTGAAAGTCCTACATTGGTGTAGGGAACAATGAGGATGTATCCAAAGTCATATCCTTCTGATTGACGGTCGGAAAACATTGAACCATAATGCTTGCCCGAGGCGTAAGATACATGAATCCATTGCGTATTTATGAATGCACTAAGAGGCAATACTACGAACGAAAGGGCAAACAGCAATACAATTCTTTTATATTTCATGGGCAATCCTTCTTTAACAAACCTTTTCAATCCCCCTTGATTATCAATAAGAAAACTGCTATGGTCAACTGTACGTTACAAATGGTGCCATACCCAAGCGGTAAGGGAAAGGTCTGCAAAACCTTGATGCATCGGTTCGAATCCGATTGGCACCTCTAGTAAGAGCCGCTGGATTTCAGCGGCTCTTGTTGTATTTATGCAGGTAGGGAGAAATCCCCCTTACACCCTGTTCAATGGTTGAATATTTAAAAGGATCATCAGAAAGCCCGTATAGGCCTGACCCTGGCTAGATTGTTTCGATCGTAGTTGCGCTGCCCCCCATCGTCGAAATACATGAGCCACGCCTCGTTATTGTCAATCTCCGAGGAACTCCAGTAGAGGCCAAAATAATCACCAGAAAACTCACCCAGATTTTTCAGGTAGAGATTATGGTACATCAGGCTCAGCTCCTCCTTGCTCGGTAGAAACCAGTCAGCATGCCCTCCCCCTAGATATTCCGCACACATTTTCGCTGCATATTGCGGTGTAGTATTACTTCCATCCGAATAGTTGCTGAAAGCAGTACTACCCATTGCACCAATCAACTTCTGTGTATTCTCTTTCCCGCTGCCTATTCCTGTCTCAGTACCCACCACCTTATTGCTTTCATACGCACTGGTTCGATGATATCCAAATCTATACCAGGAATCTTCTGAATCCCCGCTCCAGCCAGCCGGTGCTGCTTATCTTTTTGGCGCTCTTTTGGAAAGTCATTCCAAATACAGTGGGTCTACTCTATTTATGGTGGAAGAAGGCATCGTCTACCTCCCCCTGTACATGACTCCGTTGTTGTGATACCCCGACGATTCAATTGCCAGGAATGTCGAAAACCTCGATGGTGGGCATAGAAACCAGGTACGAAATCCACATTTTCCTCAGGAAACGGATTTTGAGGCTCTTAGAGGCTGTTTTTCTGCTTTAGGGTTCCGTGTAGAAAACCCTCTCTCCACACTTCACCTATTCAGTTAGCTATTTACCGTTTTTAGCCAGTAATGTGGATTTGATTCCTGGTTACTATCGCTTCCCAAAGAATCCCACAAAATTAATGATTAAGGCAAACTTTACTGACTATTTAGTTTTTTTGGTTTCATTAATTAGGTCCATTCCAAAGCCCTCTACGTTCCTCTCTAGCTGATCTCTCAAGATTTCTGAATTCATCCATGAACTGAAAGGGGAAGGTCAGATAAGCAAATCCATAACCATCTTCAATCAATTTTGCATTAAAGCATTCGCCAGAGTCCAAATAGATATAGGCAAGCAAGCGACCATAGTTGTCACGAAGATTCCAGTCGAAAGCAAGATATGCAGTTTGTCCTGTTAGCTTCTTTGTATATTCGCTAGCTTCTTTGCCAAAGTATTCAACTGGCTTAAAGGGATGTACCGTTTCGGGTGTATCAACGCCTAGCAAACGGATCGTCTCTTCGTTGCTGAGGCCTACAGGAGGGTCAGTGATTGAGACTCTGATAGTATCACCATCAACAGTTCTGGATACTGTTACCTTGAGCATATCTGCAATTCTTGCATCCTTGTAACTGGTTAGTTCGATGACACGAAAAAGACTATGGTGTTTTTTATCCAATTCCGGAGGATTGCATCGAGAGCATGGTGTAAGACCGGAGTTGACTGCCTTCTCAAGGGTAATAGCAATCTTTGATCTACTCAAAGAACTGCAGCCATCTAAATGATACCTGTCTCCTGTCTTTGTCTTGTATACAATGAGGTTAGGGTTTGCAGCAGAAATCACTGCTAAAGAAACGCATAAAATAAAAACAACCATCAAAAACTTTCTCATAGCCATACTCTAACTCTCCCAGTTGTGTATGTCCATGTTTTTCTTGTAACCTAGTTCATATGTTTAATAAGAGAAATGCCTGTATAATTTACCTGGGTGAAAAGAGAAGAGAAAAGGCCAACTTTTGGCCGCTCCCCCTTTTTGATTTATTACTTGTCTAAAGACATTAAAGAGGATGGACCACAGTTTGATTGCAGAAGCGTTTCGTGCAAAGTCATTAACGAAAACCACCAGTGAAAAGGCAGTGGAAACTAGGCTTAGAGAGTATTCTAGAAATAACACAGAAAAATCTCATGAGTTAAAAAGAAGGCGCCACAATTTTTACAATTGCGACGGCCCCATATTGTGGTTTTAAAATAGTTTTTAAAAATTAAATTTTTATTTCTACTTTCTATCAAGTCACATGATTATCTCTTTTAAATAATTATCAAAGTATGAATTAGTAAAAGCTTTTTTCTGCTCTTTTTGTACATAATAAAAAATTCGAGCTACAAATTCGGACATCTTTATTGGGAATGCCTCACAGTACAACTCCAATGTTGTAACAGTCGGATAACTCGTATTCCGATGCCCTTCACGCATACTGATTGTATGTACCGAAAATGGTGTAAGCTTGGCTAGCTTCCTTTGGGATAACCCTGACTCAAGTCGTACAGCTCGTAACGCCATCGCCACATGCGACGGCATTACATCTAATAAGAGTATCATTTGTTCTTCAAGTGAAAATTGTTTTCTTCTTGGTAGTTTAGAAAAATCATGATCCGTTCCTTCGGCTAATTCAAGGAACAAAATCACATCAAAACAAAGAGCATAACAGAGTCGCAAAATAGTATCTAGTTTCGGATGCCAATCTGGATTAGTTGTGATCTCAATAATCCATCTCGGATTTGCACCAGTACGTATCGCCAATTCTTCCTGTGACACGGACCTTTCTTTCATAACATAACAAAGTGCTTGTTGAAACTGCATAAGGTTTCCTCCCTTCTTTTGTCTTATTAAATAAGAGCAGGGAAGTTTGGTTTTGCTTCAGCATTTTTCAATAATGATTTTCTTTATAGACATTATAAAGTTTAATGTTTGAGAAAAAAGGAAATAATCTGGACTTTGATGCATCCAAGGGATGTCTTGACCTCACATTTGATACAATAATAATAGGGCAAAAAGGGCAAAAACCCCTCTAGAATGCGGCATTTTTAGGTTTTTCAATACGTAAGAATTCGGCTTAAGGCTTACCCAAGCCGCGGAAGCAAATAACATCAAAGGTATTGTGTAACTTGAAACCTTCGGAAACATGCATAGGGAAAAATTTAATAATGCAACTATCCGTATAATCGTGCCCGAAATACAAAACCCTCTACTACATATTGTTTCTTGTCTCGGCCAAAACCACTTGTCCTAATTACATCTTTTCATTACCACTTCGGGATTGAAAATGAAGAGTACGCAACAATTCCAAGTTATCAGAATCTGCCACCCAATCTGTCAAGTATTGACTTGCATCCTGAATTTTAACAGGAGGGATGTAAAAGTATCTCATCCAAACTGGCGATAACTTTGCCATTGCCCCTTTTATACGAGGGTATGCAGTAATTTCCAACTGATAACAAGAATTATCACCTTCTTTGTACGAAAGTTTGATTTCAAAGTAGTAAGTCCCAAGTTTGGACGCGATGGTCGATAAAAAAACAATATGAGAATAATGAGAACAGTGAGAATTATTCCCGGCAAACTCGAGTGTCAGACGGTTTCTTTCACGATCGATTTCAGCTTCCCTCATTTCAAACTCATACTGTTCCTGGAGTGCGATAGCGTGCAGCCGGTTGTGCAGCTCCCTAATTCTAGGATGCAGATCATCAGGCAGATCTTCCGGCTCGATATCTGGGAAATCACCGCTTAATTTTCCACCTTCCAATGAGTCTAACAATTCCAATATTCCTTCCTCAGACAACTCAGTGCGTACAATGTTTCCTTCGATATTTTCATGCTCTATTTCCTGAATGCACACGATTCCATTTGGATCTGTCAAATCTTCTTCTTCGTTTATATAAGTGTAAAACGTGTTAGTAACACGATTGATATGCTCAGGCTCCCAGGCACTTACTTCATCAGTTGTCATCCAAACAGCATAACGAGCCTCAATCACCTTATAGTCAGTTACTAGCTCAGGGTCGGCTCCTAATAAATCAATTGCACTCTGATTGGTTACCCAACGTGCAGAAGTAATCTTGCAATCCAGGATTTGTTGGTCACCATCTAAACACAAATCCCATGTGTTACCAATTCCAGATGCAATACGCTTAATGGTGTCCGGATCTACAGGATCGGAAAGATAGCTGAGTTTATTGATATCTGCATTCATTTAAATTACTCCAAGTTAGTATTTATTATGGCGTTTAGTATATCATCATGATGTCTCCCGGGGTATTGAAATATCTGAAGATTACATAGATTGACGATGGTTGTGAGACTAATACACTCGGCCCTATAGTTTGATAGGGTTACGCTATAGATTACGCTTTTGTAAGTAATGACGCTCGCCTTGGAGACACTTACTCCTCGACTGCATCCGTTGTGGCTTGTACTTGGCAACATCAACATACTCTTGTCACAGTAATACGATGTTGCCTCTCCTGTCTCCTTTATGAGATGACTTTCCCCTATTCAATCAGGATGCAATCTCCTGATCCAGATCATCAAGTTCCTCTGTAGCTTCTGCCTTTGCAGGTTCACCTGGTTCTTTCTTGAACTCTACATGTTCAGCCACCACGTTGATGCGTTCCCGATTTCCCCCATCCTTGTCGGTCCAACGTTCCTGGCGAAGCCTCCCGACCTCCCTCACTCCCCTGCCTTTCTGCAGGTAGGAAAGACAGTTCTTTGCCAATATGCCCCATGCTTGTACGGTGATGAACATCACCTCCTCCACCGCCTCTGCCTTCGCATTACGGAAAAACCGGTTGACGGCTATGGCGAACTTTGTCATCTCACAGGCATTCTTTCCCAGGTCGACACGCTCAGGATCACTCACCAGGTTTCCTTCAATGACAACTTGCCCATGATACAAGATTAGCCTATGCATGTTTTTGTTGTGTAAACACTTATTTTTGTGGAATTTTACCAGTTTTTCAGCTTTTTTTGATACTTTAGACTACTCAATTTCGTCAATTTTTACCAAAGACACGTACACTCGTATACTCAATAATACCGTTGAATCTTATGCCATTTAGTTTTGAGGTTTGGTTGTTATCTTTGTCCTATTCACAGCCTTCTTCGAGCTGTAGTAGGTGCTCTTTCGGACCTTGTTGCCATGCTCATCGACTTCAATGTTGGAGCGTTTCGCCTTCAGTTTCAGCACGCGTTTAAAACGGCGCTCATGGATGGTTGGGGGATGATGATTGCGTGGCCGATGAACTTCGAATGGGTCGCAAACCGTTCTCTTGGTGGAAAGAAAGTCTGCAGACTTGGTTTCTCCATAAACGGAGGTGCCGGTATATTTCTCATTGGTGAGGATGTTCTCGAGAATTTGCGACACCTTGATGTAGAAAACCCAATGGTCGATCAGGATGATTCGAATCAGCGACTGCATCACGATGATTACCGGAGAAGGCAAATGTCGATTGGGCGTTAGCCACACCGATGTTGACTTCTACAAATGAGTTGATTGGGCTCAGTGGTTTCTCGAGAAGACCGATTGTCGACTATGAGAATTACTCAGGAATTTTTTACCAAATCGTCTTTTATCATGGATAGAAACCGACCTTGCCCAGATTAGAATCTATAATGGCAGGTTCCCATCGATACAAAGGACATGTTCTGCACGGATATTATCATCCCAATCTTCTCCTTTGGTTATGGCTTCCCACTGTTTCATCGTTCCCTCATAGTTGATGACTCGCAGGTACTTACAATCCTGAAATGCCCCTTCCCCAATCCTTTCAAGCCCCTGTCCAATGGAAACCTCAGATAGATAAGAACTTGCATAGAATGATCTTTCCCCGATTGTTTTCACGCTGTCAGGGATGCTGATCTTCGAACAGAGGGTGCACTTGAAGGCATAATCTTCAATCGTGACGACACCCTCGGGGATGTCATATTCTGTACTAGAAGATCGCGTGGGAAAATGGATCAGTTCGGTCCTGTCTTTGTCGAACAGGATTCCGGCCTCACTGGAGTATGTTGGATTCTGAGGATCAACATTGATCCTAGAGATACTCCAGGTATTCATAAAGGCTTTCTCTCCGATCTCCAGCACCGCTTTTGGAATGTTCATTTCTGTCAGCAACTCACAGCTTACGAACGCCCACTGTCCAATTGAGGTGACACTCTCAGGAATGATGATGGATTCAAGACTTGCACAACCACTGAACGCATTATCTCCAATTGAGGTGACACCCTCCGGAATGGTGATGGATTTTAGGCTCGTACAACCATAGAATGCATCCTCTCCGATTGAGGTGACACTCTCAGGAATGGTGATGGATTTTAGGCTCGTACAACCATAGAATGCATCCTCTCCGATTGAGGTGACACTCTCAGGAATGATGATGGATTCAAGACTTGCACAATCACTGAACGCATTATCTCCAATTGAGGTGATCCCCTTCATAATGGTGATGGATTCAAGGCTCGTACAGCCAGAAAACGCACCTTCTCCGATTGATTCGACACCCTCCGGAATGATGATGGATTCAAGACTTGTACAATCACTGAACGCATAATCTCCAATTGAGGTGATGCCCTTCATAATGGTGATAGATTCAAGGCTTGTACAATCATAAAACGCCCATCCTCCAATTGATGCGACACCCTCCGGAATGGTGATGGATTCAAGGCTCGTACAGCCAGAAAACGCATCTTCTCCGATTGATTCGACACCCTCCGGAATGATGATGGATTTTAGGCTCGTACAACCACTGAATGCATTATCTCCAATTGATTCGACGCCCTCTGGGATGGTGATTGATTCAAGGCTCGAACAATATTCGAATGCACTCTCTCCAATTGAGGTGACTCCCTCTGGGATATCAAGATGCTCTATCCTGTTACATCCAGAGAAGGCACCGTCAGGTATGGATGTGATGCCCTTTTCAATAAGAACATCCGGGACGCTATCCATTTTCCACATTAAATTACTCAGCTCACTACCCAAGAACCATTCTTGTGAATCATATGAATCGATCCCAAGTATGAGTATTCGAGAAGGAGAAGACCCTTCAAAAGCAGAATTACCAAAAAATTCTGCATAACCGATTTCTGGTGTTTCATAGCAGCTCAGCTCAATGCAGTCCAGGTAATTGCACTTGTAAAAAGCATAATCGCATACATTACGACGAATCGTATAGGAAGCATCGGTCTTCCCGCTTGGATAACAGACGATTGAGTTCTTCTGGAGATCAATAAGCACTCCTTCCTCACTTGCGAACATCTTGTTGGATGGATTCACATCTATGAATTCCAGCTTTGGACAATCAATAAAAGGATTTAACCCTATTTTTGTGATGAAGCTTGGAATTGTGACCTTTGTGAGTGAAGGACATTCCTTAAACCCAAAATCCATTATTCCTGTTACGAGTGTGCCCATCACCTTTTTGGGAATCACAACCTCTGACGGAAGCAGGTCCTTCCTTGAACTGTTGATCCTTATCATCCCATCGGTATTGATGTCGAAGAATCCTTCATCTGTGGCCTTCTCACAGGACACTAAAAGAAAAATTCCCATCATTATTATCGTAAGAATGAAGAAAATAGATGTTTTCAATTTCATGCCAGTAGTTCCTTTTTCTATATTGTTTTCATCATAAGTCATCAATTGCCAAGAAACAATTACTTTTCCTTGTTCAACGGCATTACCTATGGCTATACGCGCGCGGTAAAATAAAATGCACGGGAAAAAAGCAGGGAAATGAAAAAGTCCCACGAGCCTCTGCTACACTGGGTTTACCACAACTCAACGGTAGCGAGGACGCCATGGGACGAACGAAGCTTATCATAGAGAACCGGAGCGGGCATACCCATTTCACCTGGGAGCAGAGATTGCAGCAGCAATATCATCACAACGGGATGAATGGCTACCAGAAGATACGCTCGCCACTGGTGCAGGGAACACTGCTGGGAAAGCATGCGTCCACCATCCGCCGCGAACTGAATCGGGGTATGGTGGAACACATAAGAAGCGACCTGAGCACGGTGCGGTAGTACAATGCGGAATATGCACACCCTTGCTTCATTTACGAGGGATTACCGCGGGTATGTGATGCCCGACGGACTGAAGGGGTACCTGGTCATCGGGCATCATCTGAACTGCTGGGTACACGCCCAGAGGGGGTTCAAGAATATTGTGAAGGCGAACAAGAAGGCCTCGGCGTTCTATTACAGCATGGTCGAGACGGCGAAGTTGAATGGGGTCAATGTCGCTGATTACCTGTGGTACTGTCTTGACGAGGCTCCCCGGTGCAAAACCGATAGTGATTGGGAAAAGCTGCAGCCATGGAACATGGATGCCGGCAAAATTGCCAAACTCAAACAACGAAAAGCTTCGGAGGTTCCTGATACCACAAGGACTGAACCGTATGTGCTCAGGGGTGCCCACTGACTTGAGGCCAGCTCGGCATCAGCCGATTTGACGCTTACCCCCATACTCATAGCCGTCACTGAATGTATTCTTAACATGAGTATACCTATGTGGGTTTATCTCCATAGAAACCTTATGGTATTGTTTTCGCTGAACGTTGAATGTCGATCACAAATTACGATTTTTTAGTTTTCTTCGCAACCGGAGTTTCTACCAATGCTTCCTCTGTCAATTCTATCGATGTTTCGCTATCTTCATCCTGATCTGCTTTCTGTTCCGGATGGAATTCAACGTGTTCGGCAACAATGACATACCGTTCGCGTGCATTTCCCTGCTCATCTGACCAACGATCGTGTTTTAGGCGACCGACAACCCTGACCTTCCTCCCCTTTTTCAGGTTTCTGGCACAACCTTCGGCTAAAGGCCCCCAGGTATCGATATCCACATAACTGACTTCGTTGATCAGATCTTTTGAAGTATTCCGATAATAACGATTGGACGCAATCGAGAACGTGCACAGACTTCTTCCCGATTGCGTAATCATGGATTCGGGATCCTGGGTTAAGTTTCCTTCTCAATCACTGCATTCAATCGGGATTTGTTCAGCATCCTATTCCACCTCCACTATGTTCGTGATTTTACTGTTAGGATCTGTTAAAAAATAATCTATGCAAAAGTCTCTGATGGAGACACCCAGTAATTCCACTCTCCATGGAACTCATCCCTGGAGATATTCAACTCATTCAGCTCCTCCTCGGGGACCTTGATTCCTGTCTCGTACTCCTTGGTGTCCAGTCCGCACTGCACTTTCAGGCCTTTCTTGGTTGTCGTCGAACCGATCAGGCTGATGATCACAGCCAGCGAGACAAGGGGCCTTCCCCTCCAGTTCTTGCTTATGTGGCTGAACATGCGGTGCTCGATTTTGTTCCACTTGGAGGTGCCCGGAGGAAAGTGGGAGACATGGATCTCCAACCCGGTCTCGTTGGACAGATGCTGCAGCTCCTTCTTCCAAAGCTTGTTCATGCTTCCATTGCTCCCCCCGCCGTCGGCGGTGATGTAGAGCCTGGAAGCCCCATGGTACTTGAGGCAGCCCATCTCATCCCACCAGGTGCGGATGCTGTTCGCCGCAAAGGCCGCGGTGTCGCTTGAGATGCCCACACTTACATACCCCTCGTTCTCCCTCACATCATAGATGCCGTAGGGGCTGGCCTTGCCCAGGCCGAGGAGCTGTACAAGAAGATGGAGAGCATGTGCTCTGCAAGACTTGCGGGAAAGAACTTGAACATACCCCCGGTTTTAGGAAAAAGATTTTTTGCTCGGACGGATGCAGGCAGGATTGGTGGA
>Ga0334893_1000223_pt1 | contig 90763 bp, 77 predicted proteins | sample GraSluR3_MG_5_FD_207218 | JGI IMG/M metagenome (GOLD analysis project Ga0334893, IMG submission 207218) | Sludge microbial communities from methane-producing bioreactor in Wageningen University, Netherlands - Granular Sludge_09_05-R3 | ecosystem: Engineered > Bioreactor > Anaerobic >...
CAGTAAAAAGCAACGGGAACTGATTTTTGAGAAGAACTTATTTTCTGGATAGCTCGAATTTTTAGGCGTATTCAGTGGGGCTTATAGGTTTTTTTTGCTTATTTTCGAAAAGTTTCGGATGCTAGTGGATTTGAATAAAATAATTTGCTGATGAAACCACGCACAAATTTACCTCAAAACGAAATAGATCAGATAATTAATGGCTGCGAGGCCTGTATGGTAGCTATGGTTGACCTAGCGGGAAAGCCTTACGTGTTGCCCTTTAACTTTGGTTACAAAGATGGCCGACTTTACATTCACTCTGGCCCCGATGGGAAAAAGATTGATATTTGGAAGAAAAATCCGGAGGTTTGCGTCTCGTTTAGCTCCGATTACAAGATGAATGTTCGCCATGAGGAGGTGGCCTGCTCCTATTCTATGAAGTACAAAAGTGTACTGGTTCATGGTGCTATTAATTCAATCACCGATTTGGATGAGAAGGCTCGTATTCTGAATGTTATAATGGAAAAGTACTCGGGACGTAATGACTTTTCCTACGGCGAGCCAGCGCTTAAAAACGTTGCCGTTTTTGAAATTGACATCCAGAAGGTGGAGTCAAGGGCATATTTGTACTAACAAGCAGTAATCTGCCAAATGGGAATCTTGCTAAAACATATTCAAAAAAAAATGGTTGCAATACCTGCTTTTATGCTAGTTGCCAGCATTGCCATTCTGCAAGTCCCCACGTTACATAGTATCAATTCTGATGAATGGTTCGATAACGATCATCTCGAAAAGGTAGATTTATACCTAAATATATCGGGAATTGTTTTCGATTTGGAACCTTTCGAAAAATCTTATTCTTCCATAGGTAATCTCTCCAAGCCCAAGCTAGATGATACTTATAGGTTGTTAACTCCAACATCAAAATTTAAGCAGCAATTCTTTCCAAATCCCATTATTTGCTCTCCAACGGGCATATATATGTGTCTAAGGTTATGATTAGGTAAACTCCACTACTACTATGCTATGCGTTTCATAATAAATTGGGGCGCTTTAACCAAAGTTTACTTAATATAATACAATAGATATGAATACTGTAGAAAGAAAACCCATACCTACATGGGTTAGCATACTGCTTTTTGTAGCAATTATGACAGTGGTTATGGTTATTGGAATGATGCTATAATTTGTTTGATGTTAACAATAGAAAATTGAGTCCAACGCAAGTGCGCTGGACTCAATTTATTTTCTCACTATTAATTAACGATTACAAGGCTTACTGAGATTACTAATAGGGGGTGGGCAAATAATTTTTCAAAAAAATCGATAAATCTTTACATCCTATTCAAAAATCTATATATTAGTAATTAAATTGAAGTTGCTAAAAAAGACGATTATAATATGGCCAATATAAGAGACTTTAAAATGGATGTTAAGCAAATGGTGAAGCACTTTATGCAGGAATGCTACGTGCATCTGGCATACTCGCCACCATTGCATCAGGAGAATGTGCTCGACATCATCTCAGATGCTATGCAGCTTGAGATTGATACCATTAAAAAGATAAACAAGCCCGAGCAAGAGGGCAAATCAAACCTAAAATTGTACTACAAGGCTGTTAGCAACGATTTTTACGATAAGATTGTTGAGCTTACCGAGCGCCTAAATTCACTATCCTACTAGTTCGTTTTTTAAATCTTTTAAATATGAAATCTTTCCTAGACCTAGCAAAGAGTAGATATTCGTGTCGCTCATATAGCGAGCAGGTGGTGCCCAAAGACACCATTATGAATGTGCTAGAGGCGGCTCGTATTGCTCCATCGGCCACCAATGCCCAGCCGTGGCGCTTTGTAATTCTTACCCAACCCGAAGTGCGCCATGAAGTAGCGAGTTGTTACAGCGGCGAGTGGTTAAAATCTGCCCCCGTAATTATTGTGGCTTGTGGTAACCACAGCGAATCTTGGCGCAGAGCCGATGGTAAGGATCATTGCGATATTGACCTGGCCATAGGTATTGACCATATTACCCTTGCAGCAGCAGAGCATGGGTTAGGGACCTGCTGGATATGTAAGTTCGATGCTATGCGCTGTGCCGAAATGCTTAAACTGCCTAAGGGAGTTGCTCCCATAGCACTTATTCCGCTTGGTGTACCTGCCGAGAAAAACAATTACTCCGAGAGGCATTTGGTGCGCAAGTCAATGGATGAAATTGTAACGTGGGAGGGGTATAACTTTTAAACCCCAGTGCTATACTTTTTAACGCGAAGGTTTAGTCCTTTGGCATTACCCGTAATTCTATTAAGGTGTTTCCAAAAGTTTGGGCCATGGTTTTTATGCACTGTATGGGTTAGCTCATGCAGAATGATGTAATCGATTAGCTCGTCGGGGAGCTTCATTAGGTATATGCTTAGGTTAATATTGTTTGTGCCTGAGCAGCTGCCCCATCTCGATTTTATGTTTTTTATCCTCAATGCATTAAAGCTAAAGCCAAACTGTTTGGCCAGCATTTCTACCCTTTGGGGTAGGTATTTTAGCGCTTCGTTCCGGTATAGCTGCTCAATGGTAGTGCGAGCAATTGTTTGCACCTCATTGCTGCTTTTGCTAAGAAGCCTTGGGTAGGTTAGGGTAACCTCTCCGTTCGCAATGGTTACAGAAATATCATTAGCATCGTCGGGAACAAGAAGCATTGTATGGTTTCGGGTTTTATAGCCCGACTCGATGATACCCAAAGTACCTTTTCTGGCAAGCTGACTTTGCTTTTCGGCTATCCATTCCTTTTTTTGCACAACAAACTGCTTGGCAGTATCAACGGGTAGAAAGGCTGGTATGGTAACACGCACGCCCTTTTGGGGGTGAACCGAGAGGGTTAATCGTTTGGCTCTGGGGTTATATCGTAATAAAATATCACCTACCCCAGGCAAATGCCAAAGGGTAGAGGAGTTGCGTTTCGCTAAAGGCATACTACTGATTCAGAATCCAAATGTTTGGGTTTTTCTGTTTCCAAACGTTCATTGAGTCTACTGCCTGCTGACGAGTAAGAAACGATCCCAGCGTTACGGCATGCATTCCGGTGGGTTGAGCCAATACTCTTGAGTTGTAGCCCGATGATTGCATATCGCGCGAGAACTTCTCTGCATAGTCGGCATTGCGGAAGCTACCTGCAACTATGTGAAACATCCCCTCCTGGGTAACCGGTATGCTAATGGCTGGTTCAGCACTTTGATGTGATTTGGAAATTTTTTTCTCTGCAGGTTTTGAAGTTTGCTCGGTGCTTACTACATCAGTTGACTGATCCATCTCGGCACTAAGTTTTTCGAACTCATCCTCAAATTTTCCCTTTTCGGGCTCAGTTTTTTGCTCTTTGGTGGGTTGTGTTGCAACTCTCTCAACTTTTTGTGTTACGCCCTTCTCTCGGCTAGAGCTGAAAACACCCTTGCTGTATAAATACCATCCGCTTGCAGCAACTACAACAAAGCCAATCCCAATCAGTGTACCAAACAGTATTGCTTTACCTGCACCACCGCCACTACTACTTTGTTTTGATTTGGGAGTGGGTTTTGATTGTGCAGGTTTTTGCTGCTTTGGAGTTACAGGCTTGGCTTTTTCTTGTGGTTTAGGAGGTATAATTGTTTCAATTTTAGCTTTGGGCTCAGGTTCATTAGCCATTTCTTTGGGTTGCTCAGCTATTATCTGCTCAGTAGCCTTTTCTATTGGAGGTTCTGGTTGTTTAGCCTGTTCTTCCTTAGGCTTTTCTTCTTTTGGGGTTTCAGCTTTTGGCGCGTCGGGTTTTTGCTTTGTCTCTTTTGGCTTCGCCTCTTCAACTTTTGGGGTTGGCTTTGCAGGAGCAGTAACACTTTGCGATGTGGAGAATTGGATACTCCCCCGGCCATCGATTTGAAGTGAACCAAGACCTTGGATTATAAATACCTTTTTGCTCTGCAGCTCGTCCTTCATCATCTCGATGAAACTTTCAAGTTTTGCCCTGGCCTGATCCTTGCCAACTTTCAATTTTGTGGCAAGTTTTTCCTCAACCATCCCGTCGTTGTATCGGAGGAAAGGACTAAAAGTAACATTTTGGGGCTTGAATACTCCAGTGCCATCATCCTTTACTAAAAATGCGCCAAACTCGGGTAGGATAACCCGGGCGTTATTCTCTATAAGCTCTTTAAGAAATTGAGTTTCCATTGGGTAAAGGGTTTCCGTTTGAGTATCTACATAGGGGACAAATATAAAAACTTGGCTTGTAAAAACTGGTTTAGCCTAAAAACTATGTTATTATGTATTCCTCTTTCTAATAACACTTATTACTTCAATTCTATTGTAAGGTTGCATTCTTTTCAATAAATGAAAAAAAAATCAAGAGCTCTATGAAACTATTTGCATACCTCCTGAATTACAGAAAGAACTTTTGATACAGAGTAGGGCTTAGTCATTAACTGATCGAAACCAACGTCCTTAAAATCGTCAAAAAAAGTTAAAGGGTTGTGCGCTGTGAGCGCAATTATTGGAATATTCTTCTTCTCCACTGGAAACTTCTCGCGAATATGCTTGGTGGTTTCAAGCCCATTCATAACTGGCATTTCAATATCCATTAATATTATGTCGATATCGTTCTCTTTAAACATATCTAAGGCCTGCTGCCCATTTTCCGCTTCGTAGCACTGGGCGTTTATCTTTTTAACTATTTCTTTAATAAGAAGCCTGTTAACGAATATGTCGTCAACTATAAGAATTTTGTAAATATTTTCCATTGTTTACAATTACTATTCTTGCAAATATAGTTGTTCTATCCTAATCGGCTTAAGGTTTTTAAAATATTTAAGCTGTTAATGGAAAAACCATTTCGCGTCATATCAATAATTTTATCATGCTTGAATTCCGATAGGGTTCTAATGAGGCTTTCTTTGGTAGTACCTGCTAGTTCTGCCAGTTCCTGTCTTGTTAAAGGAATAGAGAACTCGTGGCTACCAAAAATTTCCTCGGAAAAGTACAGAATGATGTCAGCCACTCGCCCTGGCAGCTGTTTTGAGAGCAGGCTCGACAGCCTACCTATATTAAATAGGTTATCGGAGCTAATACGTTGGATTACTTCGCGGGCAAAATCCTTATTCTCCGATACTAGAAATTTAAAGGTTTCTATATCAATAAACTGAACTACCGTTGGCTCAAGGGCACACACAGAGTAGTCATAGTTATCGTTCGATAGGGCAGAGGATATTCCTAAGAAAGCTCCTGGCTGGGCAATACGCAGTATTAAGTTCTTGCCTTTGCGCATTTCGCGTGTAACCTTAGCCATTCCCGAAATGATTATAGCCACCTCAGTAACTCTTGAGTTTTGCTTTATAATGGTATCCCTTTTCTGATACTCCATTCGGTTCGACGAACTGATTAACCTCTCCCGCTCGGCACCCGTCAGAAGCTCTTCAAGCTTAAAATGTAACTCTCTAATATCTTGTTTGTTTGTGGCTTCCATATTGTTCATCGCCTTTATATGTTATATTATAACCAATCATAAATATACAAAAATAATCAAATAGTGATTCAAATCATCTTTTTTTAGTGAGCAAACTCATTAAAATACTGTTGCAACTACTTTTAATTACTTGTATTTTTGATTGAATATTTCATAACAATAAATCATGATTTTAATAGTAGACGATTCAACAACTAATCAAGTACTGCTTGAAGCCATTCTGCAAGAAGAGGGCTACCAAACAATTACCGCATTTAGTGCTCGCGAGGCCTTTAAAGTAATTGAAAAGGAGAAGCCAGAGCTAATATTGCTCGACCTTTTAATGCCAGAGGTTAGTGGGTTTGACTTTTTAAAGGATATTAAGTCGAAGCCAACAATGTCTGATATTCCTGTTATTGTAGTATCGGCGGTGGGCTCTCAGGAGAATGTTGAACTATGCAAAAGCTTAGGTGCAGTAGAGTTCTTCAGTAAGCCAATCGAAATTTCTGTGCTGATAGATACTGTAAAGCGAATGGTTGCCGTTAGCTAATGCTATTTTTTACTAACGATTTTAGCGCGCTAACCTTTTTCTCGTTTTATCGTTGTATATTTAAGTTCCGAAGTTTTATAACTAAATATTATAACTAAATATTAAAACTAAATATTAAAACTAAATACACGCTTATGCCCAAAGCTGATAAACCCAACAAGTTTACCGCAAGCATCTCAATTAGTGAGTTTACCGACGTATTCTTGGGCATCGACGAACAGATACTTCAGCTACACCAGTGCTCATCCGACGATTTTCTTGGTCTCAATGCTGATTTCAAGCAGTATTATCGTCAGGCCAAGGCATTGTCCGATAATGCCGCGCAAATATTTAATGCCTTAGCCGAGAACGAAACCAAGGCATTGCTTCGAGATATTGAGAAGCTTTATAAGGATTTGAAGCAAATTCAGCTTCAGTTTACCAACCACCTTAACACCACCATTGGTTTGCTGCGCGAAATTGTTGAGCTCCAAGGTAGACTATTCCTGCCAGTTAAGAATATGAACCAGGATTTGTTAACCCTTAAATTTTTGCTGGCCAATATCAAGATATCTAACTCAAACCTTGGTAAGACTGAGCTCAATAACTTGGAAAGACTTCTTCACAGGTACAATGATGTAATAAACGACTTTAAGATTTGTGGTTATCAGAACGAGAGTAACCTAGATTTACTTAAGGGAGTAGTGAGTAAATCGCTAAAACACTTCGAGTCGATAAGCGATAAGCATTTGCAGGATTTGGATGGAATACTGAACAATACACATTACGGAATAATCCTCTTTGCGGAGAAGCATGAAGAGGTGGCTCGCCAAATCCCTGAGCTTACCCAAAAAACGGAAAATTCTTCAAGAAGTATAGCTGATATTATTACCAATCTGCAGTACCATGATATTATCCGCCAAAAGATGGAGCACGTGCAGGCAACCCACAAGAAGCTGCTTGCCGAATTGGAAAGTACTGCCACCGAAAAGAAAGACGAATTCGAAAAGGATCAAAAATTGCTTGTACGCATCAGGGATATTGCCAACCTGCAATCGGCCCAGTTGGTTTATGCCAACAAGGAGTACCAGCAGGCCATAGAGGTAATCACAAATAAGTTTATTGCCATAAGCAATGATATGACCAATATCGCATCGATGTGTAAGGACATAAACCTTTCACAGGATAATTCCGATGAGCTATACCTTCAGAATCTTATCGATAAGATGCAGAACTCATCGCAGGTACTAAACAAGTTTCTTGAGGCAAGCCAATCCTTCCATGAACATATCGAGGAGTTAACCACCAAAATTACTGGAACTAACGATAGCGTGGCCAAATTTTCAAAGTCGCTTCAAAGTTTAAGGGAGATTACTGGAGAAACCATCAAAATGCTTTCCGGAAGTGGCGAGAATACTAGAGAGCACTCCGAGACCCTAAAGCTTGTTCAAAGCCTGTATTCGGATGTGGAAAAGTTTGAGGGCGAAATTCAGGAGGTTTTTGGCAAAATTGCCAGTATCGGAAGCCAGCTGCTGCCCAACATAGGCAAAAATCTTAAGGGAGCAATAAGCGATGGTCTATTTGTTCAGGCTGCTCATTCCATGACCAACATCATCAATCAGCTTAATCAAAAGCACATTACCATAAAATCACTGCTCGATGAAAACCTTTCCTCAAGCAAAGTCGTTTCAGCCGATGTTAGGGAGTCGATTAGTAAAGTAAGGTATTACGATTTTTTTGAGAAAGTAATTGTAGACATTATCGCAGAGTTTAACCACATATACCAAATGCTTAGGGCAGAGCTTAACGAGGGTGAAAAAGCAGAGGATTTGGAAGCAATTAAGAACCTTTACACCATGGCCAGCGAGCATAAAATTCACGATAAGGTTTCAAACACCGAGGGTGACATCGACCTTTTCTCCGACGATGAACCTGTTACAGATGAGGATGACGATAACTTAGAACTATTTTAAGATAACAAACACTATGGCAAAATCACAAAGTATCACCTTAAAAGCTCAGGCATCTAAAGCTAAAGGGAAATCGGATGAGCTTGTTCTGCAAATGCAGGGCGAGCTTACCCTCGACAACGCCACCAAGGTTAAGGAGTTTCTCCTTAGCAATATGCCCAAGGGCAAGACATTCAATGTGAAGATTAGCAATGTCGATAATATCGATTTGGGGTTCTTGCAGCTTTTAAAACGATTTTGTTGGGATGCCCAGCAGGAACAGAAAGGTGTAGATATAACAATGAATATCAGCGAAGATCAAAAGATGTTACTTATCCGATCGGGCTTTGAGTCTATAATCACCCTAACTAATTAACATATTTAATTCAATACCAAATACAGAGTTACCATGGCAAAAACAATTCTAATTGTTGACGACTCCGAAAGCATTCGCGAAGTGGTTAGCTTTACCCTCGAAAATGAAGGCTACAACGTCCTCATTGCTAACGATGGTACCGATGCCCTCAAGTTTTTAGATGGAACGCATATCGACCTGATTATTACCGACCTTCATATGCCCGAGATGGATGGTATTACCCTTATTCGTCAAGTTCGTAAGATGGAGCAGTATATGCGTATACCCATCCTTTTCCTTACCACGGAGTCGCAAGCCGCTAAAAAGATGGAAGCCAAAGAGGCTGGGGCAACCGGTTGGATTATTAAGCCCTTTGTTCCTGCTAAGCTAATTGCCGCACTAAATAAAGTACTACGCTAATGGATAACTTCAAGAAAAAATTTGTTGAGGAAGCGGTCGATCTTATCGATGGGCTCGAGAAAACCTTACTCGAGCTAGAGGAGAACCCCGAGGATGAAGCCATTGTGCAAAAGGTTTTTAGGGTTATGCATACCCTAAAAGGCAATAGCGGTATGTTTGGGTTCGAAATGATTGACAGCTTTACCCATGAAATGGAAACGGTATACGATATGATTCGTAATCATAAGCTTTCTGTTTCGCGCGAAATTCTCGATTTAACTCTCGCTTCCGTCGATCATCTGAAAATCCTGCTCGATGAGGATAACTATAACGACCCTGACGTTCAGGCTAACCACAAGATGTTGCTTAGCAAGGTTGCCCAAATTATTCAGGCTGATAGTGAGACCTCAGTGGCTTCAAGCCCTTTGCCAACGGCTAACAATAATCTCAATGGAGATTCCGATAAGGGGAGCAGCTACTATATACTGTTTGAGCCCAATGGCAATATCTTTAGCAACGGCACAAACCCGTTATACCTGCTCGACGAACTTCACACCCTTGGAGAGGCTAAGGTTTACGCTCATCTTAACAGGGTACCGCCCCTAAAGGATATCGACGAGAGCCTTTGCTACACATACTGGGAGGCCATTCTATACACCGAGTCGAGCGTAAACGATATAAACGACGTTTTTATATTCGTTGAGGATGAGTCAAACATTGAGATTCAGAAGATAATGGATGGCAATGTGCTCGCCAATGAACAGTTTGTTAGCGAGTTGGACAACCTGTCGAGTATTCAGAAGGATATTGGATTTAATTCCGTGCAAAGGATTGCTGTAAACATCTCCAAAAGTAGTACCACACAACAAAATGTTCAGGTTAAGGGTAAGGATAGAGTAGTGGCTAAGGATGCTACCATTAGCAGCATCCGTGTGGCTGCCGACAAGCTCGATATGCTTATGAATCTGGTTTCGGAGCTAGTGACAACCCAGGCACGATTAAGCCTTTTTGCCGAGGAGAGTGCTGTGCCCGGTTTGGTTCCTATTGCCGAAAATGTTCAGAAATTGTCGCGCCAGCTCCGTGACATTGCTTTTAGCATTGTGCTAATTCCCATCGAGAATATGCTAACCCGCTTTCAAAGGCTTGTGCGCGATCTCTCGTCGGAACTAGGTAAGGATGTTGTTTTTGCCACCGAGGGAGCCGAAACCGAACTCGATAAGACTATTATTGAAAGTTTGGCCGATCCGCTAATGCATATTCTTCGTAATAGCCTCGACCATGGAATTGAAGATGCCGCTCAACGCGAGAAGGCTGGAAAACCTAAACAGGGCAAAATCACCCTCAAAGCATTCTATTCAGGTGCCAATGTCATGATCCAGATAAGTGATGATGGTGCAGGTATCGATCCCGAGACGATCACACAGAAAGCCATTGCAAAGGGTATAATATCGGCCGATCGCAAGCTATCCAAGCGCGAAGTTCTTGAGCTAGTTTTCTTACCCGGATTTAGTACTGCCACCAAGGTAACCGATGTGTCGGGTCGTGGTGTGGGCATGGATGTGGTTAAGCGTAAAATAGCCGATATCAGGGGCGAGGTTGAGATAGACTCAGAAAAGGGAGTGGGTACAACTATAACCATTAAGCTGCCGTTAACCCTTTCTATTATCGATGGGTTGCTTGTTAAGGTTGAGGACACACATTTCATTATCCCCTTGTCGGTAGTAGATAAAATTTACGCTGTTGAGCATGAAAAGATTGCCAAAACATTTAATAATGTTGTGGTGCTCGATGGAAAACAGGTTCCTTTTTTCTACGTACGTCGAGAGTTTGGGCATACAGAGAACACCGAAAAGTTCGAACAGGTTATTGTAGTTAACTTTGAGGAGAAAAGCGTTGGCCTTGTTGTTGATACAGTGATAGGAGAATATCAGGCCGTGCTTAAACCTTTGGGTAAGCATTACAAAAACCAGGACATGATATCGGGGGCCACAATACTAGGCGATGGAACGGTTGCTCTTGTTATGGATACCAATAAAATTATTAAGCTTTTTGCCAACCATAAAGATTTTGCCATGGAGGGCGAAGAGTAATATCAACTGAAAATATATAACCGAAAACGGAGGAATTCATATGAATCAGGACAACTTATCAAGAATTAACTCTTACTTGTCGTTTAAACTGGGCGACGAGGAGTTTGCTGCTCACGTAGGCAAAGTGCTAAACATCTTGGAAATGACCAAGATTACCGAAGTACCTAAGGCGCCAGTTTATATGAAAGGCGTTATTAACCTCAGAGGAACTGTACTGCCAGTTATCGACACTCGAATAAAGTTTGGGATGACACCCACTGAATACACTACCAACACTTGCATAATTGTGCTTGACATCGATGTTGATGGTGAAACCATTCAGGTGGGTGCTCTTGTTGATGCAGTTCAGGCAGTGCTTGAAATTGAGAAGGGGAAAATTATGCCACCCCCAAGCATTGGTAGTAAGTACAAATCGGAGTTTATTGAAGGAGTCGCCAATATTGATGAGAAGTTCATTATGATTCTCGATATGGACGCAGTGTTCTCAACCGAGGATGTAACCGATTTACTTAACAAAACCGAGGAGACACAAAGTACAACTGAAATTGAGGAGGTAAGCTAGCGAAAAAGTTTAGCATTCACTTGCTTTTTAACTAAAAATATCTTATTTTTAGTAAGTAGCGTTAATAGTATTGTTGGCTGAAATATAGCGTTTTATTAATTTCTATTGCAAAGAGTTGGGGGCAAATTCAAATTTTAGGCTGGAGCTAATAATTTTTTTATGACCCCCTTGGGCTGTTCAAAAAGCGAAATTCAGGTTTAGAGAAAAGCCATTAAATGAGTGGAGAAGCTTTTTGAACAGCCCTCTTTGTTTGAAAATGGAAGCCATACCATACTAATCGCTTCGCCTATTTTTGCCAGTTGGCTCATCTCCCAAATTATTTTTCGTACTTAATGCTCTGTATTCAAGTTGATTGAATCTTTTGTGTTTTGCTATTACCCTGATAGGTTGATTGTTGCGTTTGAAGAGTAAATCTTGCAAAAATGTAACACTATTTACAGAAAATATCTATATTTAATTCCATAATTGAAAGTTTTTGAAGTTTTATTTGGATTATCAAATGGTTCGTAGGACAATGCCTTCTATTCATTTCACGAATTATGTTTATTGAGTTTAGTATTGTCCACATTACAATTCAATTTTTAGTGCAGCTTAACGTATTAACCTTTTTTATTCTTTTATTCATAAAATGATGTTTAACTCACGTCTAAACGAAATTTTCAGAGCCCAGCTTTCGCAAGAAGAGTTCGATAAGCTAAGTCGTTTCATTTACAAGGAGAGTGGTATAAAGATGCCTCCAGTAAAAAAGGTGATGCTGCAAAGTAGGCTTCAAAAGCGGCTTAGGGAGCTGAATCTAACTACATTCAAGGAGTATATCGACTATGTATTCAGCAAAGATGGGCTAAATGCTGAAATAATTCATATGCTCGATGTGGTAAGCACCAACAAAACTGATTTCTTTAGGGAACCAGTTCACTTCGATTTTTTAACCAGCACCGTTCTTCCTGAGTTTGTTCAGCAAAAAGCCGGATCGCGCACCATTAAAGTATGGAGCGCTGGCTGCTCTAGTGGCGAAGAACCCTACACCCTGGCCATTGTTATGGCAGATTTTGCAGAGAAAAACCCGGGTTTCGACTACTCAATTATAGGAACCGATATCTCAACCCAAATTCTGCAAAAAGCAGTGGATGCCGTTTACAAGGAGGAGAGAGTATCAATTATTCCAATGGAAACCAAACGCAAATACTTTTTAAAGAGTAAGGATAGATCGAGCCCCACGGTTAAAGTGGTAGGAGACTTGAGGCGAAGGGTTAGGTTTGGCAGGCTAAACTTTATGGATAATTACTACGATGTGCCCGAGACCTTTGATGCTGTTTTCTGCCGAAATGTGCTAATCTACTTCGATAGGGAAACTCAGGAGAAGGTTATTAATAAGCTGTGCGATAAGCTACGACCAGACGGCTACTTCTTCCTTGGTCACTCCGAGTCAATTATGAATATGGATGTGCCCCTTAAGCAGGTAAAGCCCACAATATTTAAGCGATTGTAGAATTTGCGCTTTTAAACTAATATTTTCTTTCGTATCTTGAGAAGATAAAATTTATCAATAGGGTATTCTCAAAAATATTATAACTACCAATTGCTATGGGACATAAAATTACCGACGACGAATTGCTTGATGAGCTCAAGCGTCGCTTTGAGCAGAATAAGATAGCGGTTAAGGAGCTTAAATCGGTGAACGAGGAGCTTAAAACCGTAAACAAGAAGTTGGAAGAATCCGAAGCGCTGAAAAGCCACTTTATCTCCAATATCACTAACGAGATAATCAATCCCTTTACTTCCATCCTGGGTCTTTCTAAGGCCATCCTTTCGGTTGATAAGGAGAACTGGAAAAAGGTTGTTTCCATGATTGCCCTGATTCATTCCGAAGCCTTTACCCTCGATTTTCAGTTCCGCAATATATTTGTTGCGGCCAAAATTGAAGCTGGCGAAATTTTTCCCGAAATTGTTAATGCTGATGTCATTAATATTATCGACAGCGTGATTGAGTCGTTCAAGCTTGAGGCAAGGCGCAAGAAGGTTCAGGTTGTATTCAACCATAGTTTCCCTCTCGACAAATCTGAGTTGTTTCTTTTCAAAACCGATCCCGAGAAGCTCAAGCTAATTCTGGCAAACCTCCTTAGCAACGCCATTAACTTTAGCTTCGAAGGAGGGCTAGTGGAGATTAAAGGGGAGATGAAGAATAAAAATTTGGCTATCTGCGTTCGCGATCATGGCATTGGAATTAGTAAGGAGAACCAACGAATTATTTTTGATAGATTTAAAAGGTTAGACTCCGGTATTAACTCGCTCAACCGAGGGCATGGTCTTGGGTTATCAGTAAACAAAGCGGTTATTGAGATGCTTGATGGAAACATAAAGATTGAGAGTGAACTAGGTGACGGGGCATGTTTTACCATAAACATCCCCGAAAGCGAAGAGTCAACCACAGACTATGCTTCGGATGCTAACGAAACTTTTTTTGAGTCGGACGAGGAAACCTTTTAAGCTCCACCTATGGATCAAATAAGTACTCACTTCTTATACCCATCGGCGTTATTTGCTAGCATTGAGCCCCATAAGGTTTCAACCATACTTGGCTCATGTGTAGCCGTTTGCCTTTACGATCCCATTGCTAAAATTGGAGGAATTAATCATTATATGCTACCTTTCTGGAATGGTCAGGGGCTTGCGAGCCCCAAGTATGGCAATATTGCCATAGAGCGTTTAGTTGAAAAGATGGTTAGCCTGGGATGTAAAAAAAACAATATAAAGGCAAAGGTATTTGGCGGCGGAGAGGTGATCGATACAAATATCTCCCAATTTCACATTGGCGAACGCAACATTAAGTTAGCATTGGAGATGCTCGATGAGCTTAGGATTCCTGTTGTTGCTAAAAGCGTGGGGGGAAAACTAGGAAGGAAAATAGAGTATTGTACGGGCACTGGTGAAGTTAAACAGCGATATATCGATAGAACAATCAGCTCAAAGACATAATAAACTCTGGTTTTACATATGACAAACAAGATTAGAGTTCTAATTGTAGACGACTCGGCGGTAGTTAGGCAAACCCTAAGTCAAATAATCTCCTCCGACCCTCATCTAGAGGTGATGGGAACAGCCTCCGATCCTTATTTTGCTGCCAAGAAGATTGCAGAAGAGGTTCCCGATGTTATTACCCTTGACGTGGAGATGCCCCGCATGGATGGTCTTACCTTCCTGAAAAAAATAATGACACAACACCCTATTCCTGTGGTTATTATTTCCAGCTTGACCGAGAAAGGTACCGAAACGGGAATGAAAGCGCTCGAACTAGGTGCTGTAGATATAATTACCAAACCACAGGTAAATACCAAAACCTTTTTTGAGGAGTCGCGCATTAGAATTTGTGATGCCGTTAAAGCTGCTGCGCATGCTCGAATTGCACGAAAGCGGATTAAGCTAGAGCCACATGTTGTTGAGCCTAAATACTCAGCCGATGCAGTGTTACCCCCCTCGTTGCCCAACATGAGTATGATTAAAACAACTGAGTATGTTGTGGCCGTTGGGGCATCAACCGGAGGTACTGAAGCTCTAACTACATTCCTCAAGGCGCTTCCTCTTGACTCGCCCGGGGTAATTATTGTTCAGCATATGCCCGAAAAGTTCACCACATCGTTTGCCGCAAGGCTAAACGAGATCTGCAAAATAACGGTTAAAGAGGCCGAGAATGGCGATTCGGTTATTCGTGGTAGAGCACTTATAGCCCCAGGTAACTTTCATATGCTATTGAAACGCAGCGGTGCCCGGTACTACGTCGAGATAAAGGATGGCCCTTTGGTAAATCGTCACCGGCCCTCGGTTGATGTACTTTTCCGGAGCACTGCTCGTTATGCTGAAGCCAATGCGGTAGGTGTTATTATGACCGGTATGGGTGACGATGGGGCAAAAGGAATGCTTGAGATGAAGCAGGCTGGTGCCAAAACCGTAGCGCAAGATGAGAGTTCATGCGTTGTTTTTGGTATGCCCAAGGAAGCCATTAAGCTAGGAGGGGTCGATAAGGTGCTCTCGCTCGAAGCAATAGCTCCGTTTGTGATTAAGAATCACTAGCATTATAAGCGCTTACCAAAGCGCTTTTTTTGCATTGTACCATTGCCATTTTTTTCTTATACTTGCTTTTTAATCATATCCACTGCCATTTTAGTTAATGGCATATGCAACATACAGATTATGCAAACCTTATCCGATACTAAGCCCGATAAAGCAAAACCGATACAGCATAAATTACCCTTGCTATACAAATTTTTTTGCTGGTGCTCGGGTGCAAGGATTTACATTTTAAAGCAGTGCCCATCGGAGTATAACAAGTTTTATGGCATTGGCGTAATTGTATTTCTTACAGGTGTTATGGCCTCCCTATCTGGAGGTTATGCTATTTATACTGTGTTTCGAAAGTTTGAGATTGCCGTAGCTTTTGGTTTGCTCTGGGGATTCCTTATTTTTTCAATTGACTGGTACATAGTTGCAAGCTTAAGGAAGCAGCAAAGTAAGCTCAAAGAGTTCGGTATGGCTTTGCCCCGTTTTGTGTTGGCTGTACTAATTGCCTTTGTGGTATCGATGCCACTCAAGCTTAAACTATTTGAGCGCGAAATTGAGCAGCAAATAGTTTTCGATCAGCAGCAAAGCAACATTAGGTATTCAGAACTGATATCCAAAGAGTTTGCAGATATCGAACGGCTCGAAAATCAGAATGAAGTCCTCCGCCAAGAGCTTACTCGAAAGGAAGAACAGCGAAACCAACTCTTCAATATGATAATTGCCGAGGCCGAAGGTATGAGCCCTACTCAAACTCCAGGTAAAGGCCCCGTTTACAGGGAGAAGAGGATGGAGTACGATAAGGTAGACTCAGAGCTAAGCCAGCTCAGGAGAATAAATAATCAAATAATAGAGCAGAATAATCAAAACTTATCCTCTCTCCGTAAGCGGCGAGATGATGCTATGGCCAATGCCACCGTGGTAACCAAGCAATCCGATGGCTTTTTGGCCCGGCTACAAGCTATGAATTCGCTTACAAGCAGTAGTAGTAGCATTCAGTGGGCAAGCTGGTTCATAATTTTGCTCTTTATTACCATCGAGAGTGCACCCATAATTGTTAAGCTGCTTTCGGGTCGAGGCCCATACGACGACCTGCTGGAAGCCGAGGAGTACATTAAACAGGTTGAAATAAGGCGAGATGTGGTACAAGCAGAGCTTACTGAGGATCACCATATCGATCTTCATCGATTGTTGGAGAAGGAGCGTAACGATAAGCTATACGAGGTGGAGAAGGATCATATAAAGAATGAAGCTGAGGTGTTGAGCGAGATCAATAAGCTTAAAATAATACGGTGGAAGGAGGAAGAGATAGGTAAGCTACACGCAACAGAGCAGGAGGTCACGCAAACGCAGAGTGATGACGATGCAACCATTACCGACGAGGCTGCTAAACTTTTTGTTCCTGAAGAATCGCCCGAGTTGAAAGATATGCCCGATGATACCGATGATGATATAATGGCAGGAGTTAATGAGCTAAGTGACGATAATCCTGAAGAAACCAACTCCACAAAATTTAATTAAAAGCCTTTGTTCGCTAGTTTTTTGGCAACAGTTTAGTGATTATAACAAATAATATCTAATTTTAGTCAAATTTTTCCGACTATGCAGCATAATTACTCAAAGGGGTTTGTTATCCGAATTTCACTTATAACCTTTGTTATAGGCCTAGTTTTTTTAGTTGTATTAATGTTTGTGCAGGCCCTGATGCAAAACATAGCTTTTACTGGTGCAGGGATAGCTCAATTGCATAAACACTCACCCGTCTTCTATCTGCTAGATGCTTTACCTATAATTCTTGCTGTGGCATCGGTTTTTATAGCCAGATTTGTGTCCCGTGTACAGAATGAGGCCAAAGACTTTACAGAGAAAGAAACAACGCATCAGCGTAAGCTATACCGATTTGTTCAAAAGCTAAAAGAAGGTGATATTGAGGCTGATTTTTCTCCTGATGAGAATGATGTGCTGGGGAAGGCCATAGTAAATCTTCGCGATACCCTTAAGCAAAGCAAGGAAGAAGAGGCTGCTCGGAGAAAAGAGGACGAACAGCGCAGTTGGACTGCTGAGGGACTTGCCAAGTTTGGAGAGATTTTAAGAACTCAGAAAGATGATGTTGAAGAGCTTACATATCTAATCATAAGCAATTTGGTTAAGTATGTCGATGCCAATCAGGGTGGTTTTTACTTATTGGACGATACCGACCCCGGCGATAGGTTCTTTAACCTCACGGCCTGCTACGCCTACGAGCGCAGAAAGTATGCCGATAGTCGTGTAGATTGGGGCGAGGGGCTGGTAGGTGCCTGTGCACTGGAGAAGCAAACCACAGTCCTTAAAAAAGTTCCCGACTCATACCTCAAGATCACATCTGGCTTGGGCACAGCAAATCCAAAGAATATTGCCATAATTCCCCTTAAGGTTAACGATGAGGTGCACGGTGTATTGGAGATAGCGTCGTTCCAGCCATTCGATCAGCATCGTATCGACTTTATTGAGAAGGTTGCTGAAAGTATTGCTTCCACCATATCAAATACAAAAATCAATATTCGTACTGCTAAGCTGCTAAAGGAATCGCAGGAGCAAGCCGAGATACTCCAAGCACAGGAAGAGCAGATGCGCCAGAATATGGAGGAGCTACAGGCAACCCAAGAGGAAGCTGCTCGTCAGGCCGAAAAGTTTATAAGCTTTACCAACTCGGTTAACCATACCCTGATTCGCGCCGAGTACGATGTGAATGGGGTATTACTTTACGCAAACACAAAGTTCTTAAACAAGCTCGAGTACTCTTCGAATTCTGAGGTTGAGGGTAAGCACATCTCCATGTTTATAAATAAAAAGGATAGGGTTTGGTTCGATGAGATTTGGGAAAGCCTAGCAAAGGGAGGTCACCATTTCGAGGGCGATATGAAGCATGTAACCAAGAGTGGAAAGGATCTTTGGACCATTGCAACCTACACCTGCGTGCGTAATCCCAATGGCGGAGTAGAAAAGATCCTGTTTTTGGCCATTGATACCACCGAGCAGAAAAACCAAAGCCTCGACTTTGAGGGGCAAATAGAGGCGCTTAACCGCTCTAGCATAAAGGCCGAGTACACCCCAACGGGCGATATCCTCGATGTGAACGAAAAATTCCAGCAAACCTTTGCCCTCACGTTGGCCGAAGCTAAAGCTAAGACTATTTTCGACCTATTCCATAATAACGATAGAAAGCAGATTGAGGGCATTTGGGACGACGTAACCCATGGCATACCTTTCGAGGGACAGGTAAAGATGCTCATGAAGGATAGCGTGGAGCGTTGGTTCCGAGGTACGTTTACGGCAGTTAACGATATGTATGGCGAGGTGGCCAAAGTAGTATTTATTGGCCATGATAATACCCGTGAGAAACTCATGGAGATTGAGACAATGGAGCAGACCGAGCAGCTTAAGCGCCAAGAGGAGATGCTTAGGCAGAATGAGGTGGAGCTAAACCGTAAACTCCGTGAGGCTAAGGAAGATATTAAGAATCAGTTCAAGGAGATAGAGCGCGTTAAGATTCGAACCGAGAAGACCCTCGAGGGCTTCCTCGATGCAATTATCACCACCGATCAGGATGGTATTGTACAGTTCTTCAATAAAGCAGCCGAGGAACTACTGGGTGTAACCAAGGACGAGATTCTTGGCCAAAGCATTCGTATCTTATTCCCCCCAGAGGCCTCTGATACTGACGAGTTCTTGGCTTCCTATCTCGACCCAGAGAAGCCCGCCATTGTTGGAGAAAGGCGTGAAATTTCTATTATCCGTAAGGATGGCGAGGAGCTAAACGTACTAATGCTGCTCACCGAAGCCAAGGTGGGGCGTGAGTTCACCATAACTGCTTTTATACAGAATATCTCTGTTGATTTATTCTAACAATCCAATTGTTTTATAAAACTCAATGCAGGTCAGCACCCTTAGCTGACCTGTATTTTTTTTATTTGTACCAGAAGGCACAAAATTTTATATGCTTACCAAATTTTGCTACTTTTGTAAATACCAAGTATGGATTATAATTAATGCCAACTATCAGCAATTTATTGATTTATGGAAAATTTTGTTGTTTCAGCACGTAAGTATCGACCCACCAGTTTTAAGAGTGTGATTGGCCAGCATTCGCTAACCACAACCCTTAAAAATGCCATTCAGCGCAAGCAGCTTGCTCAGGCCTACTTGTTTTGCGGACCCCGTGGCGTGGGAAAAACAACATGTGCCCGAATATTTGCCAAAACAATAAATTGCCTAAATCCAACTCCCGAGTTGGAGGCGTGTAATGAGTGTGAGAGTTGTAAGGCTTTTATCAATCAGCGATCGTTTAATATCCATGAACTCGATGCTGCCTCAAACAGTTCCGTTGATGGTATCCGTAAGCTAATAGAGCAGGTGCGTATACCACCTCAAATTGGTAAGTACAGCGTTTATATCATCGATGAGGTGCATATGCTATCGCAGGCAGCCTTCAATGCGTTTCTCAAGACACTAGAAGAGCCACCAGCTCACGCAATATTTATACTAGCTACCACCGAGAAGCATAAAATTCTACCTACCATCCTATCGCGTTGTCAAATCTACGATTTTAATAGGATTAAGGTAGAGGACACAGTGAAGTACCTCGAGTTTATTGCCAAGGAAGAGAATGTAACCTACGAGCTGGAAGGGCTAAATATTATAGCCCAAAAGGCCGATGGTGCCATGCGCGATGCGCTGTCCATTTTCGATCAAGTGGTTAGCTTTAGCGATAATAATATCACCTACCAAAAGGTAATTGAGAACCTGAACGTTCTCGATTTTCAGTACTACTTCACACTCACCGAAGATTTTTTGAAGGGTGATTTCGCCAATGCCCTCCGTGCATTCGATGAGCTGCTCTCTAAGGGGTTCGATGTACAGCAGTTCACCTCAGGGATGAGCGATCATCTGCGGAACTTGTTGGTATGTAAAGACCCACAAACTGCGCAGATACTTGAGGTAGGCGCAGCCATTGCTGAGCGATACATCAAGTTTGCCACCGAATGCTCTGTGGAGTTCCTCATTAAAGCTCTCGATGTGGTGAACCAGGCCGATGTAACCTATCGGCAAAGTAGTAATCAGCGGCTTCATGTTGAGCTTATGCTGATTAGGTTGTGCGGACTTAATCAAGAAAAAAAAAAATAACCTCTACGAGTGGTTAGACGAGTATACCAACGAACTTACCATTCTTACTGGTAGTACCGATGATACTCCAAAGGTAGTTGCAGAACCGAAACCTAAGCCAATTGCAAAACCATTACCCGAAAAGCCCATCCCGGTTTCAAGGGCTACCCCTAAGAGCATATCCATAAAAGATGCCTTGGAGGGTAAACCTATAGCAGCATCCTCAAATGAGGCTGATCAACCCCAGCCAATTATTGATGATGTTGAGGACGAAGATATTGATGTTGATATTCCCGCCGAAGAGGAGGTTCTCTTTAGTCAGGTGGATTTGGAACGCCATTGGCAGCAGTTTATTGAAAGTCACTTGCTGGGGAAGCCAAGATTTATTAGCTTGCTTACAACGTATCAGCCTGTACTGGCGAGTAATTTTCAGGTAAAAGTAGTGTTCGAGGCCCAGCTGCAGCTTGAAATGTTTGCCGAGGTTAAAAATGAATTAACTCATTTCCTTCGCTCGAAGCTCGGAAGTAAGGGGCTCGTAATCGAGGCAAGTTTTCAGAGCCAAGGCAATGGGAATGGTAACGGGAAAATTTATACCGTTGAGGATCGATTTAAGTTCTTGAGTCAGAAGAATCCTAAACTACTAAACCTGAAACAACAGTTGAATTTGGATTTTGACTAACGTTTTAATACCAAACATTTAATTATTTACATTGTTAATGTATACAGAAGTAATTATTAATAACCACTTAAAAATTAATCTACTATGCTAAATCAACGAGTTTACAATGCCATTAACGATCAGATTAATGCAGAGATTTGGTCGGGCTATATGTATCTTTCCATGTCGGCCTACTTCTCATCGGAAGGGTTAAATGGATTTGCCAACTGGATGAGAGTTCAGTGGCAAGAGGAGCTTTCGCACGCCATGAAGTTTTTCGATTATGTGGTGGAGCGGGGCGAAAGACCAATTCTGAAGCCCATTGATGCCGTTCCAGAGAAGTGGGATAGCGCTATGCATGCCATGGAGGAAACCCTTAAGCATGAGCAAAAGGTAACGTCGCTTATTAACAACATTATGGATGTTGCCATTGAGGAGAAGGACCATGCTACAAAGAGTATGCTTCAGTGGTTTATCGACGAGCAGGTTGAGGAGGAAGCAGGTGCACAAGAAATTATTGATAGCCTGAAGCTACTTGATGGCAAAGGCCATGGAATTTATATGCTTGATAAGGAGCTAAAAGCTCGCCAGTTTGTTGATGAAACTGCGGAGTAAAATCAGGTAGCGAGATCCATAAGTGCAAAGGGGGGCGAATATTTCGGCCCCCTTTATCTTTTTTTATATTTAGATGCCTAAACCAGCAGATTTCCAATTTGATAGAAGGCAAATGATACCAGCCAAGCCAACGCGGTAGTATAGAAAATGGTGAAAGCTGCCCACTTCCAACTTCCCGATTCCTTTTTTATAGCTGCAATAACTGCTACACAGGGAAAGTAAATCAGAATAAAAAGCAGAAACGAGAAGGCACTCAGTGGAGTATAAACCTTTTGGCCCACCTTAGGGCCGCTGGTATGCACCTCATTTTTAAGGTTATGAATTAGCGTTTGGCTTGTCTCATCGGAGTCGCTACCCGCTTGTACCAACACCCCAAGCGTGCTAACCACAATCTCCTTGGCGGCAATACCCGAGAGTAGGCTAACTCCCATTTTCCAATCGAAACCTAATGGTCGAATAACAGGTTCGATGGTTTTACCTATTCTGCCCAGGTACGAGTTGGCTTGCCTTTCGGCAATCATAAGGTTTTCAATGCTTACTATCTCTGCTTCAAGGTCGTTAGTTGAATTATCCTCATCAACTATAGAGGTATGCCCCTCCAATTCACTTTTTATTTGCTCAATCTGCAATTGATAATCCTGGCTATACTCAACACCCTTTGGGTAGTACTCGAGTGCCCAAATTATTATAACGGCTATAAGTATTACGCCTCCCATTTTCTTAAGATACTGCGATGCCTTAAACCACATGTGCCTAATGGTTGACTTTATGGTTGGAATTCGGTAGGGTGGGAGCTCCATCACAAAGGGAATATCCTCACCTTTGAATAGGGTTTTCTTAAATAGAATGGCCATGAGTATAGCCATGGTTATGCCTATAAGATATATAAGGAAAAGGAGTGAGCCCGCCTTTTCGGGGAAAAATGCACCCAGTATTAGGATGTATACAGGCAGCCGGGCACTACATGACATAAATGGATTTATGAGCATGGTAACCAGCCGGTTGTTCTTGTTCTCAATGGTTCGAGTAGCCATTATGGCGGGTACGTTGCACCCAAACCCCATAATAAGAGGTATGAATGATTTGCCGTGTAGGCCAATTTTGTGCATAAGCTTGTCCATTATAAACACGGCACGAGCCATATACCCAGTATCCTCAAGTATCGAAAGAAAAAAGAAGAGTAACAGAATGTTGGGCAGGAATACAATTACACTACCCACTCCGTTAATTATACCCCCAATTAGTAGATCTTTGAAAGCACCGCTTGGCATCACGTCACCTAGGAAACCGCTAAGTAGTGCTATGCCTTGGTCAATCCAGTCCATAGGGTAGGCACCCAGCTTGAATGTGGTGAAGAAGCTAAACCACATAAATAGCAGAAAGATGGGGAATCCAAAGAGCTTATGGGTAACAAAGGCATCGATGGTTTGCGTATTCTGCCTCTTCTTGTGCTTGTTTTCGGTATAGGTTTCCTTAAGTGCTCCAGCAATAAAGCCATACTTGGCATCGGTAATTAGCGTTTCGGAGTCTTCGTTGTAAATCTCCTCTAACCGCTTAATTTGAGCGTTGGCAACTTCACTAATCTCAACATACCCTCCCGATTTGCCCAGTATTCTATGGGCTTGCTTATCCTTTTCAAGCATCTTTATGGCAAGGTATCGCGATGAGTAGTGAAGATTCAGCTGCTTCTTTTCATGCTTTTTCAAGGGCACTTGAATGGCCTCGATGGCACGCTCAATATGTTCGCCGTAGTTAAGGTGAACATGCCTTAAGGTTTTGTCTTTATCAGTATAAACATTAATTACAGTATCAAACAATTCCTTAATTCCCTTGCCCTTGGAGCTAACAGTTGGAACCATTGGAATACCGATCATCCTGCCCAAATCCTTGTAGTTAAACTTATCGCCTTGGGCTTCCAGCTCATCGTACATGTTAAGAGCTAGCACCACTTTTATATCCATATCGATAAGCTGGGTGGTGAGGTACATATTGCGCTCTAGGTTCGATGAGTCAACCACATTGATAACCACATCGGGTTTTTGCTCATGGATAAATCGCCGTACATAGAGTTCTTCAGGGGTGTACGCGCTTAACGAGTATGTACCGGGGAGGTCGGTTATGTTAAAGGTGTAGCCCTTATGCTTGAAGTGAGCCAGCTTGGAGTCGACTGTAACCCCGCTGTAGTTTCCCACATGCTCACGGGCTCCTGATGCATAGTTGAATAGGGTAGTTTTTCCGGAATTTGGATTGCCCACCAAAGCAATATTTACAATCTTGCTAACCTCTTTTGCTCCCGTTTCAGCATTCTCAATCTCATCGTGGTTATCGAGCGTTCCGTTGTAATTGCTTTTAATCAGTTTTTTAGCTTCCTCAGGGGTAACTACCTCTATTAGGTTGGCCTCACTTCGACGGAGCGAAACCTCGTATCCAAGTATCGAGTACTCAATTGGGTCTTTAAGCGGAGCATTTTTTATCACGGTAACTTTTTTACCCTTGATAAATCCCATTTCGATAATTCGCTTGCGGAATGCACCGCGTCCTCTTACTTTTGATATGATGGCGTACTCGCCGTTTTGTAGTTCGCTTAAAAGCATTCTTGTAACTTTATAAAGACTCAATATAAATAATCTGCAAACTTAGCATCTTTTATTAACTTTGGGTATCCCTAATAGTTGGTATTTTGTGCTAAACCAATACAATTTGTTTGGGTCAAACTAGCAAACTACAATTTTGCAATATTTCAATAGGAGTTTTATACTTTAAGCCATAAGAATAGGAGGAATACCTTGAAAGAAGAAGATAACATTTTGGCAAGGATACGCGAAATTTTGGGTGGTGAATCCACCAACTTTAGCATTCTTGAACATCAGGTGGATATAAAAGTACAGATGGACTACTTTGAGTACTCAAAATCGAAGGATGGAGCCAACAACATAGAGGAAGTTCTTAGCAATGAGCATAAACTGTACGACGATGATGTACCGCTTGATGATAAAAAAGCATTGTTGGTGAACCTAGCTTCGATTGATCAACCCGAAGCATACCGGATTCTTGAACGCTACTCGGCCAAGGCTACCTCAGACCTCAGGGATTGGGCCATTATGGCCACTCAGGAGAGTCGAATGCTCCTTGAGACCCAGCTACTCGATGAGCAGCAGGTTTTCATTTCAACTGGGTTGGGTGGTAAAGCGGGAAAGCTCAGGTATTTTGTTGTTGTTTTTTCCTTAGATGAAGAACCCTTTACCTCATCGCAGCGTAAGCTCATAGAGGGTGAGTTTACCTATAGCCTAAAGCAGAGCGATGCTGAGGTAGAAAAGGTGGAGTTCTCCAAAAATTACGTAACCCTGCTAACCCTGATACCTCTGTCGGTTAAAGTGCGGTTGCCATTTCAGCTGGCCATCGACGAGTGCAACTCCCTTGGTAGGTTTATAAAAGATTCGTTTATCATAACCAACGTGAAGGAGCTAAATGATGCTGAGATTCAGGAGATCGTTCAAAATCCACCCCAACCCGAAGAAGAGCAATGAAAAAACCAGCACTGGTGGTGCTGGTTTTATATTTATTGTAGGTAAACTAGTTGTTGTCTAAGTCGTCGAAGCTGATATTTGAAAGTTCATTCTGCAATACCTCAACTTCTTGTTCTTCCGTAGGTTGTGTTGGCTTATTGTATTCTGGAGCCTCACCATTGTTGGCCTTAATGTAGTCAACAACCTCATTTAAGCCCTCGGCAAACTTCTCAAAATCTTCCTTGTATAGGAAAATCTTGTGCTTTTCGAAGAAAAACTTACCATCTTGTCCAAACCTTTTCTTGCTTTCGGTAATTGTTAAGTAGTAATCGTTCTGACGGGTAGCCTTTACATCAAAAAAATAGGTTCTTTTACCCGCTCTAACTACCTTAGAGAAAATATCATCTCGCTCGTTCCTATCAAGCCCATCGTGATTATTTAACTCATCCATCATTTCTATGTTTTTTAATGATTTAATATTGGATATTTACCGCTCAAAAATAAAAAAATATTTTTAGAACCATTATGATCATAGATATTTTTAAAAAATTGTTAATTTTTTTTAATCATTAGGCAGCAAATAATCGGTTTGGGTAAGCTCCATATATTCACATGGCACAAGTTAACGGCGGTGTTGATGAGTGAGGGGGACGCCCTGCAGCTTAATCCCTTGCTTCGCGTGGCCAATAGTGTTCATTTTCGTTAAAACCTTGCAAATTCTAAAATTTTGAGCGTATCTTTGCACCTCAAATAGACTCAATATTTACATACGTTCTTAGATGATAAGCAGAAGATTACTTAGGATAAAGGCATTACATATTCTTTTTGCCTTTTTTAGGGGAGAAAACGATTCGTTGGCCAAGGCCGAAAAGGAGCTTTTCCATAGCATTAAAAAAGGGTACGATTTATACAACTACTTATTCTTGCTACTGCTCGAGATTCAAAGTTTTGCCCAGAAGCGAATTGAAATGTCCAGGCAAAAGCTTATGCCTACGCATGAAGACCTTAATCCTAATTTGCGCTTTGTCGAAAACCCCTACTTTACGCTTATTAGCGATAACGAATCGGTTCATGATTACCTATCGTACAATAAGCTTAGCTGGGTAAACTATCCAGAGCTTATAAAGAAGCTTTTCCAAAAGATATCGGCATCGGACTATTACCAAAAGTATATGGAGCTTCCCTCCGCTGACTTTGCAGACCATCGTCAGGTTTTGGTAAACATCTTAACCAAAGAACTTATCGATTTTGATGATTTCGTTCAGTGCCTCGAGGAGCAGAGCATTTATTGGAATGATGACCTCGATTTCATGATTGGTATGGTGGTAAAAACCCTTAAGAAGTTCGAACCCGATCAGGAATCATCAACTCCTGTATTTCCTATGTTTAAGAATGAGGATGATGAGGATTTTGCCAAGCGCTTGCTTCGCAAGGCCGTACTAAACCATGACGAGAATACACAGGTTATCGATCAGTACACCAAGAATTGGGATGTGGAGCGCATTGCCAGTATGGATATTCTGATTATGGAAATGGCCCTTACCGAGATAACCGACTTTCCATCGGTGCCAGTTAAGGTTAGCTTTAACGAGTACATTGAGATAAGTAAGTATTACAGTACCGACCAGAGTAGTACTTTTATTAATGGGGTGCTCGACAAAATTATTGCAGCCTACCGCTCCGAGGGAAAAATACAAAAGCAAGGTCGTGGGCTAGTGGGCGAAGAGGATATGTAGCAAATTTTATATTTATATTTGAATGCGAAAGCTTAGTAGTTCATATATCATATATATCGGTTTTTTACTCATTGTAATCGTGACATTGTCTTCATGTGGTGTAAGAGGGGAATCACAATCAGTGGATAACGATTTGCCTGAGTATATCGACGATGGACGAGAAAAGCATGCCAGCATGGAGTTTGAAGCCGATTTTATTGACCTAGGAACCATTAAGCATGGCGAGGTAATTACCTATACCTTTCAATTCTCCAACACAGGGAATGTACCCCTTGTAGTAAAGGATATTATTGCTGGTTGTGGTTGTACCAAAACCAAGCTTAGTAATGAGGTGGTAAAACCCAACGATAATGCAACCCTCGAAGTAGTTTTCGATAGCAGAGGGTGGTATGGCACGCAGTTTAAATCAGTTACCCTGGTTTCCAATGCAGTAACGCCAAAACGATCTGTAACACTGAAAGTTAATGTAGTAAAGTAGAATATCAATTTGAGTAATCTTTTAAAATCACAGTTATGACAAACACACTTTTCGTAATTCTTCAGGCAGGTGAGGGTAGCCCTTACATGTCATTCATTATGCTTGCCCTAATCATTGTAGTTTTCTACATGTTCATGATTCGTCCACAGATGAAGCGTCAGAAGGAGCTTAGGAAGTTCCAGGAGGCTCTTAATAAAGGCGACAAGGTAATTGTTGCCGGTGGTGTTTTTGGCAAGGTTGCCGATGTTAAAGACGACCACATTGTTGTTGAAATTTCTGACAATGTTAAGATTAAGGTCATTAAGAGTACCGTTTTGCGCGATTCGTCCGATTTGCAGCAGAAGTAGGATTTTTTTATACCTTTACAGAGTTCAAAACGTTTCTTATGGAACGGCTTTGAACTCTGTTTTTTTATAAACTTTACCCTGTAGCCATATGGATTACACTACCGCTAAGCGATTTCTACAGGTTATCACCCAGCGTAATGTTAACCTCAATATCAGGTTAGCATTATTTGCCTTTTTTGTGGCTGTGGCATCCATACTTTGGTACTTAAACAAGCTAACCTACGAGTACACAACCGAGATAACATTTCCACTTAGGGTAGAAAATATGCCAAGGGGTAAAGTGCTGGTTGGAGAGCCGCCCCGAAGAATAACGCTTCAGGTAAAGGCCTATGGCTACACCCTGCTACGCTACAAGTTGGGTTCATCTTTATCGCCAATAGTAATCGACCTAGAACAAGCTCCGTTGCTATCACTAAATGGTTCCAATACTAAAAGCTATCTACTCACCAATGCGCTTCGTAATTCTATTGCTAATCAGCTGCAGGGTGAACTCCAACTTGGTGTTATTGCTACCGATTCGCTCCACTTCGAGTTCACCACTATGGAGCAGAAAAAGGTAAAGGTTACCCCGGTGCTAAACTACACCCTTGAGCGTCAACATATGTTTACTGGCCCCATACGGGTGAGCCCCGATAGCATCACCATTAGTGGGCCAGGAACGCTCATCGACACCATAAATACCATCAAAACAAGGCCATTAAGAATCGATAGATTATCGACTCATCACTCATCCTCAGTATTGTTGAGCGAAATGCAACAGGTTGGCTTCTCGCATCGTAGGGTAAATATTACCATTCCCGTTGAGAAATTTACCGAAGCAAACCTTTCCAAATCGATAGAGGTTAAGAATTTGCCCGACACCCTCAGGCTTATTCTATTGCCTCGCATTGTTAACCTTAAATGTAATGTCCTTATCAGCTCCTATGGTAACTTGTTTGAGGAGGATCTGGTGAGGCCTTTTGTTGATTTTAGCAATTCCCAAGATGGGACAGGCAATAAGTTAAGGATTCAGGTTGAGAGCGATCCCTTTGTGGTTCGGGTGGTTGACATTGAACCCAAGTATGTTGATTTTATAATAGAACGAATCTGATGCTTAGGGTAGGTATAACGGGCGGAATTGGTAGTGGCAAGTCCACTGTTTGCCAAATTGTAGAGGCAATGGGGTACCCCGTTTACTCTGCCGACCATTGGGCACGTGAGCTTACCAATACAAATCCTACCATTGTTGATGGTGTTAAGCAGCTTTTTGGTGAAAATGTATACACTAATAATGAGCTTAACAGGAAGCAAGTAGGGCAGATGGTATTTGCAGACAAGCTACTACTTCAGCAGCTCAACGCCATCATTCACCCTGTTGTAGCCAATCATTTTGAGCAGTGGGTGCGAGCCCGCTCGCGCCATAGGTTGGTATTTAAGGAGGCTGCCATACTGTTCGAGAGTGGTGCGTATAGACAGGTTGACAAAACCGTTGCCGTATGGGCTCCCGATGAGCTCCGCGTTCAAAGGGTTGTGAATAGAGATGGTATTACCCCAGGGGAGGTTAGGCAGCGAATGGCTAACCAAATGCAGCAAGATGAGCTGGTAAAACGTGCCGATTTTGTGATTAATAACGTTGACAATGAGTTGCTCACAACGCAGCTGGTCAGTTTAATAGAAAATTTACTAAGACTATAATTTTTTGACGATTTATGGCTAAGTACGGAAAATGGATTGCCGGTGGTTTGGGTTGGGCCTTTCTTGGGCCCATTGGTGGAATTATTGGCTTTGCCCTAGGCTCACTTTTTGAAAGTTCAGAACAAACAGTTTATACTGGGCAAACCAGTCGCAACAGCTTTTTGGTAAGCCTAATAGTGCTGGTTGCCGAGGTGATGCGGGCCGATGGAAAGGTGGTTCGCGCCGAGCTAGAGTATGTAAAGCAGTACTTTCTAAGGAGTTTTGGCGAGTCGGCCTCAAAGGAAGCTTTGATGCTTTTACGTGATATTCTTAAAAAAGAGGTTCCACTTAAGGATGTATGCCATCAGGTGCGCGATAATATGGACTACCCCTCGCGGTTGCAGCTGCTGCATCTACTCTTTGGAATTTCCAACGCCGACGGAATACTTCATCCAAGTGAAATAAATGTTATTACAAACATTGCTTCATACATTGGTGTTTCAAGTGCCGATTTTGAATCCATCAAATCTATGTTTTACGATTCAGTAGAGTCGTGTTACAAAGTGCTCGAGGTTACACCTACTGCAACGAACGAGGAGATTAAGAAGGCCTATCGTAATATGGCATTAAAGCATCACCCCGATAAGGTAAGCTACCTCGGCGAAGATATTCGTAAAACTGCCGAGGAGAAGTTCCAAAAGGTGAACGAAGCCTACGAGAAGATTAAGAAGGAGAGGGGGTTTGTGTAGTTTAAAGTTTAAAGTTTAAAGTCAAAAGTCAAAAGTCAAAAGTTTTAAGATTAAGGTTAATATTTTGAACGCAAAACGCAAAACGCAGAACACAAAACGCAGAACGCAAAACGCAGAACCTCGTTATCTCAGCAAAAAACGCTTCGATTCCGAGACACGGCGCTAAACGCAAAACATATATCACAAAATCTCTCTGTATGTCCACACTAAAACCCAAAATCCGCATAGAGTTCGAGAAAACAATCTCGGCTATCAATACCAACGATTTGCTTAAGCAAAGGCTTATAACTAAGGATATGGGCTTTTATCAGCGAACGCTTTGCCACAAAATAGCAGAACGTATCGATATAAACTCCATTACAGTTAATGATACCCTTATCGTTCGATACGGAATTGATGGTAATAGACAGGTAGATGTGAGTCAGTTGAATCCATCCATTGCTGCTGTAATTGGCGCGCTTGCCGAGGGGATTTTTCCAAGTAATTATAAGAATGCAAACAAATAGCTATGCATATATTAGGTAGATTATCGTCTTTACTCGTAGTACTTGCTTTTATCCTTTCATCTTCCTGCGTTCAGAAGCCAAATCCCGACTCATTGGTTAGTAGCCCCGACTCATTAAAGGTTGCTGTAGACTATGCAAATGGTTTTTCAATCAATAGGCTTTCCCAAGGTTTTGAATTGACCGTTACCAACCCATGGCAAGATGCAAAGGGAGTAAGCTATAAGTACCTGCTTACAAGCGACGGAAAGAGAGGTGATAACGGGTATTCCGAGGTAATCCAAATTCCAGTAAAGAGGGTTGTATGCCTATCCACTACCCATATCGCATTTATCGATAGGCTTAATATGGCATCATCAGTGGTTGGTGTTTCGGGTTCCAATTTCGTTACCAGCAAGAGAGTTCAAGAACGCATTGAGAGTGGTTTGGTTCGCGACGTAGGGTACGAGCAGGCCCTAAACTACGAGCTGCTGGTAAGCCTAAAGCCCGATGTGGTGCTAGCCTATGGAGTGGGAGCCGAGATGGCAGGTTACCTACAAAAGCTAAAGGATTTAAATATACCTGTTGTTTTTGTGGGCGATTACCTGGAGGAGAGCCCTCTGGGTAAAACCGAGTGGCTAAAAGCCTTTGGTTTACTTTTCGATGATTTGCCAAAGGCTGATAGTATTTTTAATCGGATAGCATTTGAATATAACTCCGTTATGGGCTATTTACCTAAAGATCTGAAGAACCCAACAGTTTTTCTAAATTTACCGTGGAAAGATGTTTGGTACTTTCCCGGTGGGCAAGGTTATATGGCTAATCTTATTGCCGATGCAGGTGGAAACTACAGCCTATCGCACCTCAAGGGCAATAGGAGTTATCCTTTTAGTATCGAGAATGCTTTAGAGTATGCCATAGCTTCCGATATCTGGCTAAATACTGGGATGGCAAACTCGCTGATTGAGGTTGCTAATGAGCTCCCCATAGCTAAGAGCCTACCCATTTTGGCAGAGGGAAGGGTTTTTAACAATAACAACAGGGTAAACCCTACAGGTGGCAACGATTTTTGGGAATCGGGTGTGGTCAATCCACATATCATCCTAAAGGATTTAATCAAAATTTTTCACCCCAATCATATTCAGCATGAATTGGTTTACTACAAACAATTACAATGATTAGAAGTGGTGGCAAACTGATGAAATCAAAAAATCTGCTAATTTTTGGCGGACTGGTTTTGCTGCTACTCGCTTTCTTTGTGTTCGATCTGCTTCTTGGTTCAGTTTCTATTCCTTGGGGTGATGTGGTGAAATCGCTTATTGGTCAGGCCGATAATGAGGTTTGGACTACCATTGTACGCGATTTTCGATTGCCAAAATCTATTACCGCAGTGTTAGCTGGTGCTGCCCTGTCGGTGAGTGGCTTGCAAATGCAAACCACATTCCGCAATCCCCTGGCAGGACCATACGTATTAGGCATAAGCGCTGGTGCTAGCCTTGGCGTTGCCATTATGGTTCTGGGGATAACATCGGTAGGAGCAGCAAGTTTATCGGGTTTGGCAACTAGCTTTAGCTTGGCCGGAGCAGCCATTGCAGGCGCAATGCTGGTACTACTGGTTGTGCTTGCCGTCTCGGTTAGGGTAAAGGATATTATGACTATCCTAATACTTGGGATGATGTTTGGCTCGGGCGCATCGGCATTGGTGAGCGTGCTACAGTTCTTCAGCAGCGAGTCTATGCTTAAGGCTTTTGTTATATGGACCATGGGGAGTCTTAGCTCCGTGGCGGGTATGCAGCTTCAGGTGTTTGCCATAATAATTAGCGTGGGACTGGTGCTAAGTATTATCTCCATTAGGATGTTAAATGTTATGCTTCTGGGCGATGCTTATGCCAAGGGCGTTGGCTTGAACCTAACCATTACGCGTGTGCTAATTTTCTCATCAACAAGTTTGCTGGCAGGTGGTGTTACCGCTTTCTGCGGGCCAATTGGGTTTATTGGTATTGCAGTACCCCACGTGGCCCGAATGGTATTCCGAACGGCCAATCATAGTGTGCTTATCCCTGGTGTTATGCTGCTGGGCAGTATTGCCATGCTATTTGCCGATATCGTTTCGCAGCTTCCGGGGTTTGAGGTAACACTTCCTATCAATTCTGTTACTGCCCTGTTGGGCATTCCCATTGTAGTTTATGTGGTGATTAAAAACCAAAGGTTTGCAGGAGTGTAGTATGGAGCACAGCAGTATATCGATATCAATTAAAGATGTGGAGTTGGGCTATAGTCCTAACAATCCGCTGCTGCCCAAGTTCTCTGCCGATGCACACCTAGGTGAGCTTATTGCACTGGTGGGGCGAAACGGAATTGGTAAATCGACCCTCTTGCGCTCAGTTGTTGGACTGCAGACTCCCCTAAGTGGCGAAATTCTGGTTGAGGGCAAACGGTCAACATCACTAGTCCGTAAGCAACGGGCCAAGGCGCTTAGCTATGTGCCAGCTGAGCCTGTGCGAGTTGCTAACCTTTACATTCGCGATTTTGTGGCTGTGGGCCGTTTTCCGCATCTGAGCTGGTCGCGGGCATTATCGCCAACCGATTGGGAAATGGTAGATTATGCCCTGAAGCTCGTAGGTATTGAGCATCTTGCCCATAGGGATATCACTACCGTGAGCGATGGTGAACGCCAACGGGCAATGATTGCCTTTGCCCTTGCGCAGGATACTCGCATCATCATTCTCGACGAGCCCACCGCTTTCCTCGATCTGCCCAATAAGTTCGAGATGGTGCGCTTGCTATCGCATTTGGCTCATACCAAGGGTAAAACAATAATTTACTCCACGCATGACTTACAGGGAGCAATTCATGAAGCCGATACCATTTGGATGATGCTTTGCTCAGGATTTGCCGCTGGTGCTCCCGAGGATTTAGCGTTGAGCAACAGTTTTCAGCACTTACTAGCCGATACGCAGGTGGTGTTCGATGGCGAGTTGGGGCTATTCCGCAATCGTCGTGAGCCTGGCAAATCGGTTGCCCTTGAGGGGCAAGGAAGCGTGCGCCTGTGGACAGCTCGAATGCTCGAACGCATTGGTTTTAGCACCGACAACTCTGAGCTAGCTCGCTATAAGGTCACATGCATTGCTGAAAATAGCATTCACTACTGGCTGCTAACCGAGAACCAAAATTTGGTTTTTAAAACCAGTAGCCTTGGTGAGTTGGCAAAAAAAATGAGGGCCATTTAGGCCCTCAGGAGATTAATCCTCCGAAATCTCTTTTGTCAAATCGAATTTCCCGTGAAATAGCAGCTCGCCATGGTGATGTAGTTGATAGTTGAATGAACTCATATCATCGGTTAGTTCAACCACCCAAACAGAACCCTCGGAGCGAGGATGAACGTTCACAGTGTAGTCGTCGGCAGGGAATTCCTGGCGGAATGGGGTTCCCTTATCGTTTGCGTAACCACCGTAAAGGGTCAAATCTTCTGGAGTACCATCCTCATGCCTGTGATCATGGCGGAATCGGAGCCTACCATCTTCAACGATAAACATCCACGTTCTCGATTTATTCTCGCCCACATGGAATGGGATATGTATCTCCTGATTGTTGCAGCGAGTAACAAACATTTTAAACGGTAGGTGAGCCCAGCTCTCGCGGCCTTCCTTCATGTACACCTCTTGGCCTGCAAACGATTTGCCGCAAAGCGATTGCAGCTTCTGGTAAAAAGCTGCTGAGTTCTCATCTGTAATGCTTAGGGCAGATTTTGATGATTTTTCATCCGCTTGCTTTGAACTTGGTGAGCCACACGAAGCGCTCAGTAATGCTAAGCTGATGATGAATAGGTAGTTTCTCATAGTAATCTTGAAATTTGGTTAGCAATTACCTTCGGTATTAATTTTTCCCATTGATATTAAATGCTTTAGCACCCATCGTAGCTCATTGTATGAGTACTCGTCGCCAAGTGCCTCCTTGGCAGGGGTAAGGTGCGTATCATCGGTATTTAAAAAGTACTGGCTGATGGTTTCAATTTTTTCTGGGGCAACCAGTTCATCAACGGATATCTCTCCCGAGTCGATGTAGCGCGTTAGGTGATTGGCAATGGTTGATTCGGCCATGTCGCGTTCTGTGGCAATTTGCACAATGTTTTTGCCCTGCTTAAATAGGCCAAACGAAACCTCCCATGACTTGGGCTTTATCGCCTTTCCATCATCTTCAAATATATCTATTTCAGGGGTTTCCAATCCTTTCTCGTCCCTGTACTCTCTAATGATATCGATGATATCGTTGCCGAACTCCGCTATTTTCTTCACCCCTAAACCTTTGATTGGTTTTAGCAGCGACTTATGGTAGGGTAGCCGATTTACAATATCGTATAGGGTGCTTTGCCTAAGTATTCTGTATATTTTTACCCCACGCTCATCGGCTGCTGCCTTACGCCATAGGCGTAGCTTCTCGAAAAGTTCAGGATGCTCAATATCTATAGCATCTTTTTGTGCTTTAGCTTTGGCTTTTTTCTTCCCAAGGTCATCAACTGCTGCTTTGGCCCTTACCTCAAGTAGCTTCGAAAGGTCGAAGCCTGATTCGCAGGCTTTAAGGCAGGTAATCTTTTCGGCTATGGCTTTAGCAATTCGTCCGAATTGCTCTTTGGCCTTGCTCTCTAGTTCGAGGCTATCGGACTCGTACGATGTATTGCTGAATGCTTGCAAGTAGTCATCGTCGAGTTTTGGCACAAAGTAAACAACTGCCTTTACAATGCGCTCCTGTAGCAAAGGGTTCTTTTGCACGTGTTGGTGCTCGGTTATCAGTTTATCCACCTGATGGCAGAACTTGGTGGCAACATCAAAAATATCGGCCTTAAAATGATGGCTAAGGCTGGATAGCTTTTCGCCTAGTTTTGGTGGAAAGCTGCTTGAATTATCTCGTACTAGGCGTTGGGTAAAGTCAATCGATTTTTGGATTTGCATAAAATCGAAAAGTTCTAGCACCAAATCTCGTTGGTACTCCAGCTGCGCTGCGGTGAGCTGCGATTGGGTGGGCTGGTTATTCTCCACCTCACGGGTAAAACCGGTAATGGTTTTATCGCTAATAATGGCATTGGTATTTACTTTGGAGCTCAGTACCAGTCCATCGAGCGAGCGGCAACGGCTCAGCGCCACGTAAACTTGTCCGTGGGCAAAAGCGGCTTGGGCATCTATTATAGCCCTATCGAATGTTAGCCCCTGGCTTTTGTGTATGGTTATGGCCCACGCCAGCTTAAGTGGGTACTGCATAAACTCACCGGTAACATTCTCCTTAATCTCCTTGGTATCGGGGTCGATGGTGTAGTTTGTGTTTTCCCACTCCAAGGGTGTAACCAGAATGGGCGAGGGGTCACTTGGGCACTGCACGTAAATTCCCTCTTCGTCAATATCTTCAACCGTTCCAATCTTTCCGTTGAAGAAGAGCTTCTCGTAGGTGGGGTCGTTTTTAACAAACATCACCTGGGCACCCACCTTAAGCGTTAGCTCATAGTCGGTGGGGTAAGCGTGCTCGGGGAAATCGCCTCTTACGGTGGCAGTGAACGTATGGGGTTCGGTTTTAAGCTCTTTGAGCTTGGCCGCATTAATACTATGGGCCTGGTTGTTATGCGTTGTAAGGGTGATGTAACCCTCGTTATCGCTGGGTTTAAAGCTTGGGATATAGCGCTGGTTAAGCAAATTAACATCATTGAGGTTAAGCTCGTTGTTGCGTACTTTGTTTAGCAAGTCGATAAATTGTTGATCGCTTTGGCGGAAAATGTCCCTTAGCTCAATGCTCACAAAGTTGGTTTGCCTTAGCGCTTTGCTGCTGAAGAAAAATACCGTATCGTAGTATTCGCGAAGGATTGCCCACTCATCGTCCTTAGCTATAGGTGCAAGCTGTTGTAGGTCGCCAATCATGAGTAGCTGAACGCCCCCAAAGGGTTTGTTGCGGTTTTTAAATCGACGCAAAACCGAATCGATACCATCGAGCAGGTCGGCTCGTACCATACTAACCTCATCGATAACCAGTAGGTCTAGGCTTTTTATTATGTTAATTTTTACCTTGCTGAACCGCTGTATTCTTGAACTATCCCTATTTCCACTATTAGAAGCTGAGAATGGCAACTGAGGCCCAAACGAAAGCTGAAAGAATGAGTGAATGGTAACACCACCAGCATTAATGGCCGCAACACCAGTTGGTGCCACCACAACCATCCGTTTTGCGGTTTGGGTCTTAAGATTGTGCAAAAAAGTAGTTTTACCCGTACCCGCCTTTCCGGTAAGAAAAATGTTTTTGCCTGTTGTTTCCACAAAATCGAGGGCAAGCTGCAGCTGAGGGGTAACCGTTATATCCATTTAACAATTTGGTTGCTGAACTGTTATTGATTTTTAGTTAGATATAAATTTTGATAAAGATAATTTAAACTTAAATGCCAGCCAAAACAGGCTATTCACAATTTTTCTTTTCCATTGGTGTTTTTAAAAATCGACACTTGGAATATTCTAAATACCAGTAGATTAATGCGATAGTGATTCGAAAAATTTTAAAGATTGGTTTTTTTTACTTAGGTTTGCAACCTCAAAAACAATTTCAACTATGGGAAACGCTTTGAGTCAGGTAATTTATCGTAACCACTACTTCCTTGGCTTTTGGCATCTGTTGATAAAACAGTAACCACTTACCCATCAATAATCCCTTTCTTAAAATCAGCTAACCCTAGACATTAGCCTAGAGAATAGGGCAACTTGCAAATTTTTCAAAATCAAAATAACAATTAACAATTAAAAACAAGAACTATGAGAGGACATCCAAAAGCCCTTTACTATCTGTTTTTTGCAGAGCTATGGGAGCGATTTAGCTACTACGGTATGCGTGCACTTTTAGTGCTATACGTGGTACAAAGGCTATATGCCGACATGATTAGCGCCGAGGCCGATGCATTAGGCTACGGTATTTACGCTGCCTTTGGCGCGTTGGTTTATGCTACTCCTGTGTTGGGTGGTATGATTGCCGATAAATTCTTAGGGTATCGTAAGGCTATTATGACAGGTGGTGTGATGATGGCCATCGGGTTGTTTATGATGACCATTGAGACCCCAGTATTGTTTTTTGGTGGATTAGGTTTCCTTGTTGCAGGCAATGGCTTGTTTAAGCCAAATATCTCATCGATGGTGGGTAGCCTATACGAACCAGGCGATCCGCGCAGGGATGCAGGTTTCACCATTTTTTACATGGGTATCAACATTGGCGCATGGCTATCGCCGCTTGCCTGTGGTTGGGTTGCTTACCAGTGGGGCTGGTCCTACGGTTTTGGCCTTGCAGGTGTAGGTATGTTGCTAGGCCTAGCAGTATTCCAGATTGGTATTAAGAACGGAACATTTACCGATAAAGGATTGCCCCCGCAAACCGAGGTGGCCAAGAGAAAAATTGCCGGATTTAGTATGCCTGCTATCTCTACAATCCTTTCAATTGTTGCAGTTCCAATACTAGCCATGCTTATTTGGAAAAGTGAACTTGCTGGCTACCTACTATACAGCGTTTTGGCAGTTGTGGTTTTTGTAGTAGGTAAATCGTTTATTGAGATTACACGGGTTGAGCGCGAAAAGATTATTGCCATATTTATACTTGCCATTTTCAGCACAATCTTTTGGTCGTTCTTTGAGCAGGCTGGCAGCACCATCACCCTATACGCTGAGCGTAATGTTGATTTGGTGTTTATGAACGCCGCTCAAACCAATATGATTAATCCCTTCTTCATCATTACACTAGCTATTCCCTTCTCAATGATATGGGCATGGCTTTCAACTCGTAAGATGAACCCATTTACCCCATTCAAGTTTGCCTACGGTTTGGCTCAGGTAGGTTTGGGTTTTCTAATCTTTGCCTACGGTGCGCGTTTTGCGTCAGAAACTGGTCATGTGCCGCTCATCTTCCTAATTATCGGTTACTTCTTTATCACCACAGGTGAACTGTTTATTAGTCCAATTGGGCTTTCGGTGGTAACTCGTCTGTCGCCTGCCAAAGTGGTAAGTTTCATGATGGGGGTATGGTTCCTGTCTATGTCGTTTGCACACTACATCGCAGGGATTATTGCCAAGCTAACCACTCAGGATGTTGCAGGAAACGGCGGATTGCTTGAGCGTATTACCATGAAGGTTACAGGACTCTCACCCGATGGAATTGCAGAGTTGGGTGGTGGATTCAGAACCCTTCTTTCCTACTCTCACGTATTCTCTACCATTGCCATTGTGGCCTTTGGTGTTGCCCTTCTTGCGCTACTTACAGCTCCTCTTATCAGGAAGCTTATGCACGGCGAACATTAGGAATAACAACAATATTTTTTTTAAGGAGGGGCTTTGGTCCCTCCTTTTTTTCACATTCCTTTTAGCTACTTTTAACGTATAGCAATACGTTGGCTGTTCTACAAAAAGATGTATTTTTAACATCAGTATAAAAATTAAACGTTATGCGTAAAAGAGATATTCTACTGTTAGTTCTTATCGGGTTGCTAGGCTTTGAATCGTGCAAATGTACTAGGGATAATGTACCGCTCGATGAAATTGATTTGGAGATTGAGGTGAGGCGTTTCGATAGAGACCTATTTGCTATTCGTAATGATAGCCTTGAGAATGAGATCGCGATGATAAGAGCCAGCTATGAGGGGTTTCTTGATCTTTTCTCGGAGGGCATAATTGGAATTGGAAACCCCGATGCGCCAGACTATCCAGATTATCTCCTGAGCTTTTTAACCGATAATATGGTGCAAGATACCTACCATGAAGTGCAACAGATATTTGCCAATATCGAATGGCTAAACAGCCAGCTAACCAATGCGTTTAAGCGGTATTCATACTACCTGCCCGAGAAGCAGGTGCCTAAGGTATATGGTTTTATATCCGGATTTAATAACTCCATAGTTATTGCTGATAGTACCCTTGCAGTAGGGTTCGATCGCTACTTGGGAAGGGATAGCGAATTCTATCCAATGCTTGGTATCCCTAAGTACTTGCAGTACAATATGCATCCCCAAAAGATTCCTTCGGATATGGTTCGCGCATGGCTTTTTAGTGAGTATCAGTTCAACGATTCCATCGATAATCTGGTTAACAATATGATATACGAGGGTAGCCTGATGTACGCCACAAAAAAATTGCTACACAATGAGCCCGATAGCCTAATATTTGGATTTACCCCCGAGCAAATGAAGTGGTGCCGTAATAATGAATCGCACATGTGGGCGTATTTGGTAGAGCACAAGATGCTTTTTACAACCGATAATTTTGTTATAAACCAGTTTGTTAGTGGAGCCCCATTTACAAAGGGTTTTCCACCCGAATCGCCTGGCAAAGCAGCTGTTTGGCTGGGGTACCGTATAGTAACCCGATTTATGGATAGGAACAAGGACTATACGCTCGATATGCTGATGAACGAGAAGGATTACCAGAGCATTCTTAGCCGAGCACGGTATAATCCATAGCTTTTGAGGATATTACAATTAAAAAACTCGCCGTGGAGAAATCCTTTCGGCGAGTTTTTTTGTTTAGGCTGGAGTATAAAATCGTTATGTTATTTTCCGATTTACACCCCATAGATGGGAAACGAATCTAAAAGGTTGCGTGGTTAGTAAAAAACTAGTCACTTTTTTTTAGATAGTTAAATACCATATAAGTCGTAATCCAAAAATTCCTATATGTTTATGGTAACTGTTTTAGTCTCGCCCTTTTTTATGGTGATTGCTGCACTCCCTAGTATAATATCATTTTGACCAAATACACCAAAGTAAAGAGTTGTTTGGGTATCAATTGTGTTTAAATCGAATGTTTCTTGTAGTTCAAAGGTTGCAATACCATCGCTTTCAGTTACTACTGATTTACGTGAATGAAACGGTTTAAAAAAACTTGTGGTGGGACCAGTTTGCTCTGTAAACATGTAAACTGTAACTCCCGACTGAGCAACTCCACCTTGTTTCACTTCAATCTTTGCAAATGCTCCAACATTGTCATCTTTACCGCATGAAGATGCAATAAGAACTAATGAGAAAATTGAAAATAGAAAATAGAAAATATAGCCTTTTCATAAATACTATAAAATATTAAATCCTACTCTTAGGGCTTTTCGGTTACGCCCCGTTTAGTTGGTATCTGGACTCCAATATTTTGTTATGTAGATGAAATACACTTTTGGAATTAGGTTTAATTCCAGAGGCATCACTTTTCAGATCCTAAGAAATGAAATTGGTTTAAAGAATGGTTAGTACTTCCGCAATCGCTCCATTTCGCGTTTCGAGTCTTTCTTTTTCAAATCCTCTCGCTTATCGTGCATCTTTTTACCTCGGGCAAGGCCAATATCAACCTTGGCTAGCCCCTTGGGGTTAACGAATAGCTTTAGGGCAACAATGGTTAGCCCTTTTTCCTGGGAGCTGCGGAACAGCTTGCGGAGCTCGGTGCGGTTAAGTAGCAGCTTGCGTTCGCGCTTGGGTTCGTGGTTGTTGTAGGTGCCAAAGCTATACTCGGCAATATGCATCCCCGTGAGCCAAAGCTCACCATTAATAAACTTGCAATAGGCATCCACCATGCTGGCTTTGCTTTGCCTAATCGACTTTATCTCGGTTCCCGTAAGCACAATTCCAGCAGTGTAGGTTTCCAGTATCTCGTACTGGAAGTAAGCCTTCTTGTTTTTTATTGATATCTTGGTTTGCGTTGCCATTTACTGTTTAAAGATGAACAGGTATACTAAAGATTATCACCAGCACCATTTCTAAGATGAAAATAATTAGGGCGAAAATCAGCAGCGAAATTAGTAAAAATCCGGGAACTCTCTCCTTAGGTACTCCCGAAAGCCCAACAAACGCATAGTATAAATATACAACTCCAACGGCGCTAAGAAAATAGAGTATTACCTGTGCCGTGGCTATAAGGTAGGTTAGGCTCGAGAATAGTACCAAAAACGATGCGCTTACCGGGACTATTACTAGCGTTTTATCAAATGGGAGGTTGCCCTTAAAGCCTTTAGAGAGCTTGCTGATTGCATAGCTTGCAAAGTAAAGGCTTAGCATCCATTTAATTGAGGTGAATCCGAAGTACCTAAAAGCTAAGTTTGCCGATTCATTGTGGTGTACAACAATTCCACCTAGGCTTAGCAAGCCTGCAATGATAGACAAAAGGATTATTATTCTGACACCTATGCTTTTACTTTCACCAATGGGTTTATCCAGAACCTCCCAACCAGTTCTAGGCGATTTTAGAATCGATGAAAAAATATTGAATACCATATGGTTGTTCATATTGCTTATGAGTATGCAAAAATAGCTAATTTTACGGCAAATAGCAGATATAATTGATATGAGCACGTTCGATTGGAATCCCAATAGATATAACTTAATAACCATACTTGGCCCCACAGCAGGAGGTAAAACTAGCGTAGCAACCCATTTGGCATACACCATTGGTGGCGAGGTGATAAGTGGCGACTCGCGACAGCTTTACCGCGGAATGGATTTGGGCACAGGTAAGGATTTGCACGATTACGTGGTGGATGGAAAGCAGATACCCCATCATCTTATCGATATTGCCAATGCTGGCTATAAGTTTAATGTTTACGAGTATCAAACCCATTTTCTTAATGCATACAGCGATATTGTGAGTAGGGGGGTAACACCCATTCTTTGCGGTGGCTCGGGACTTTATATCGAGGCGGCTATTCGTGGGTATAGATTGATTGAAGTTCCAGAGAACCCTGAGCTGCGTGCCCAGCTGGCCACCAAATCGCATGAAGAACTGGAGCAAATGCTGGCATCGATGAAGAAGTTACACAACCATACCGATACCGATACAAGAAAAAGGTTGTTGAGGGCTATTGAGATAGAAATGCACTACGCTAACGCTCCTGCCAAGGATTATGAGTACCCCGAGCTTAACAATATCATTTTTGGCGTTCGATTTCCTCGCCTACAGCAACGGCAACGCATTACCGACAGGTTAAGACAACGCCTTACTGAGGGGATGATTGATGAGGTGAAACAGCTACTCGAGAGCGGCGTGAAACCCGATGATTTGATGTACTATGGGCTGGAGTACAAATGGCTAACGCAATACATTCTGGGCGATATAACGCACGAAGAGATGTTTAATGGGCTAAACACAGCCATCCATCAGTTTGCCAAGCGGCAAATGACCTGGTTTCGCCGAATGGAGCGAAATGGGCTAACAATCCATTGGATTGATGGGAATTTCACTATGGATGAGAAGTTGGAATTTGTTTTTCACACACTGAAAAATTATAAGGAATGATTGGTTGATTGACTTCCTGGTTTTTGCAGTAGTGGTTGATTGATTGCCTCAGCTTGTCTCGAATCTCGTCATCATTTTTAACGAAATGAAGAGGCACAATCAACTTAAACAAATCGATTACCAAGAACTTTGAACTTTAAACTTTAAACTTTAAACTTTAAACTTATTTTATAACCCCCCAATAAACCGAACGCTACCGGCCTTAAACGATACCCAAACCTGTGAACCGATTTCAAACCCTAGCTTTTGGATCGATTCCTGGGTAACCAGCGAGTACACGTTTACGCCAATATCTACAACAACCTCAACACCAAAACGCTGAGGATAAATATCAATTACTTTTCCAACAAAAACGTTCTGCGAACTCGAATCAGTTGTAGACTTGCTAATACTTACACCATTCTCAGGAAACGTTATGTAGCCCTCATCATCAGCATTGCCTAGTAAGTTTATTGCGATTTGTTCCCCAATGGTAACCTCTGCTAAATCCTGATTCTTTTTCGATACTGCGTTGACTCTAAAGAAGTTTTTAATCCCCCCAAACCCAGCAACAAAAGATGACGCTGGTTTGCTAAAGACCTCCTGCGGTGTTCCCGTTTGCTCAATAATACCATTATTCATGACAGCAATGCGGTGCGCCAGCGCAATGGCCTCTTCGTAATCGTGGGTTACATGGATTATGGTTTGTCCCTTACGGTTAATCTCACGGAGTAGCTTTCTGATTTCGGCTCTGCGCTCCACATCGAGCGAGGAGAGGGGCTCGTCGAGCAGAAGCACATCGGGCTTGGTAACCAGCGTGCGGGCAAGGGCAACCCGTTGCTGTTCACCACCCGAGAGGGTGGTTGTGCTTCGCCTTAGCAGATGTTCAATGGAAAGGCTTTGCGCAGCCTCAATAACCAAGCGGTTAATCTCCCTTTTTTTTAACCCCTTACCATGGAGAGGGTAAGCAATATTGTGCCGTACCGATAGGTGCGGAAAAATGGCCAAATCCTGAAAAACCAACCCAACATTTCGCTCCTGTATGCGCTTACTATTGAGGTTGATGCCATTAATCTCTATTTCACCCGAGTCGGGTGTTATCAATCCTGCTATAATCTCGAGCACTATTGATTTACCAGCCCCCGATGGTCCCAGTAGTACAAAGTACTCGCCTTTGCTCACCTTAAGCGATACATCCCTAAGGTTAAAAACTCCAAGGGTTTTGTAGATATGGTTTACGTTAAGCATTCTTCCTTCGTTTTATTGCAATTAGCCTTATCACCACAAAAACTACGAGGCTAATGGCGATGAACAGAACGGCAGCCGGTCGAGCGTATTTCAATCCAAAGGCATTAAACCTATCGAAAATCAGCACCGGCGCAACCATTGGATGGTAGGCCACAATAACCACGGCGCCAAATTCGCTCATTCCACGGGCAAACATCATCACAAGCCCCGATACAATACTTCTCCAAGCCAAGGGTAGCGATATGGTGAAAAACACTCGTGCAGGCGAGGCCCCAAGCACCAGTGCGGCCTTCTCCAATCTTTCGGGAACACCAGCAAAACCATCTCTGGCGGCATTAAGCAGAAACGGAAGGCTGACAAACGCCATGGCGATGGCAATGGCAACTGGACTACCCACCAGGTTAATGCCCATCGATCCGGCAACTTTTCCTATTACCGAATCGCGGCTAATAAAGCCTAGTAGCGCAATTCCTGCAGCAGAGTGAGGAATAACGATAGGTAGATCGATTATCCCAAGTACAACATTTTTAAGTGGGAAGTTGTGCCTTGCCAGCATGTAGGCTAGGGGGATGGCCAGAACAGAGAATGCCAGCGTGGCGCCCATCGATACCGAAAGGGTGCGCCAAATACTTTGCTGAACCTCTGTGTCGGCTGCGGTATCAACCAAAGAGGCTAGGGGGGTGGCAAAAACCATTCCTAGTAGCGGCGCAACAATAAAAAGCAGCACCAAACCACCCAGAAAGGCAAAGAGAAGTTTTATAGGAGATTTTTGCATTTGCAATTAGTTTTCTTTATCAATTGTAAACACGGAAGCTTATTGTAATAACAACCAATGCTTATTGGTTAAACATCAATTATTCAATCATAATTAAAGTTGGCATAAAGCAAATAGCAGTTGGCAAAGCGTAATCAATCCTACCAGAGGCAGTCAGTCAATCAATCAATCAATCAACCTGCCCGCTCTACCTGCCGCCTGCCGGTAGGCAGGGTAGACAGGCCACTGGCGGGTCAATCTATCTATACATCAACCTTATCAATTCCCAATCATTGGACCGATCACCTAAAAACTTACCTAGTAACCAGTGGCCATACAAGAGGCATTCCCATCGATTCGATAATCTTTAAGCCCTTATCCTTGTGGGTGTAGAAGTCCAAAAACTTTTTGGCCAGCTCCTTATTGGGAGCATTGTTGGGAATGGTAATTCCGTAAACCATAGGTTCGCCTACAATGGTTAGCGAATCACCTGGAGCCGAGCCCCTAATGGTAACGCTTGCCTGCTTGTAGAACTCCTCATGAGTTGGGTTTCCCAGGTTAACCTCGGTGGGTAATGCAAGGTAGGGCAGATTGTGTTGTACAGCGACCGAACGGTATAGAAATATATAGTCGATAGCCCCCGTCTCAAGCAGTGCGATAAGGTCAACTTCCTTGGGACGAATAAATCGATTATCCTTATTCTCAATAGATTTTGCTAGATTAAGTTGGTTGTAAAAAATTTCTGAAAGCTGTAGGGTAAGGAGCGTGCGGTAACCGCAGGGATCAGCATTGGGGTCGCTACGACCATAATGTACCTCAGGTTTTTGTAAAATTTCGTACCAGTTATCCTTATTTATTTCACTGGCAAACTTCGATTTATTGGTATGGACCAGCGCCATCTCGTTGCCCGCAAATAGAATATTAAACTCGGCATGCTGGGGGATAAGCAGCTGGTCAATAATCTTGTAATCGGCAGATGCCATAATGTCTGCCTTCCGATTAAGCTCAGTAATTTTTCGTGCACACTCAACGCTTCCTGCGGCCTCAAGAAAAAATCTAACATCAGGATTTTCCGCTTTAAAGCTATCTGCAATGGCTTTAATGGGCATAGAGAGGCTACCAGCGTGGAAAATAGTTAGGGTCTGACTATCCCTGCTGGTAGTGCTGCATGAGGTAATTGCAACTAGGAGTGTTGCTAGGATGAAAAGTCTTTTCATAGGTATTGGTTTTGCGATATGTAAAAAAAGCATAACGTAATGAGAAAACAAAGGAAAATCGAAAAATAGTTTTGGAATATTGATCTAATGTAGGAAGCTAATCGTTCACCTTTGCCCAGAATCGACGGGCGGAGTCGTGCATGAGCGTGTCAATCTCGGCTAAAAACGCCTTGTAGGCTTCAATAAGCTTTTTGCCCTCGGCATTCAGGTGAGTGCTTCCGCCATCCTTGCCACCACGGCTTTTATCAACAATGGCAAACCCAAGGTTCTGCTCAATTTCGCGTAGCTTACCCCAGGCGTTACGGTAGCTTATGTCTAGCTTCTCGGCGGCAGCGGTAAGCGATTCTAACTCCTCGATGCTGAGCAGAAGCTCAAATTTTCCATCGCCAACAATATCATCGCCATTGATATTCTCGAGCCAAACCTTATGCTTCAGAAAGATATCGTAGTACTTACTTCCTTTTGTTCCTGCCATAGCCCTTGATGTTTTTTTTGATACAAAGCAAAAGTATGAAATTTAAACGGCTTAGCCCCTCAACAAGTAAACCTTTTCCATTCTACTCAGAAATGTTCTGGTGCCTCCGCCCTCTGCAATTCTACTTAAAACCTCATCGTCGTGGGGTTTAAATCTGGCTCCAAATAGTCCGCAAACTTCACTATGCATATCCATAACATCGGCAGTTAGTGGGGTAGATGGCCCCAGCATGAATACTTTGGATTTACTTGTGGTGAACCCCATAATACGCTGAAATGTTCCGTTTGCCAGAGTTGTTGAGGTAAGTATAACGCCATCGGAATTACTAATCGCTTCCTTTTGATTTTCTATTGGCTCCACGGGTACTTCCTGCTCGTTAAGGTCGAAGATGGTGATCTTTAATCCTTTATCCACAAATTTTTGGACAAGTGAACCAAAATACCCAACCATCACCAAGCTTTTATAGGATGCAAAGTCTATGGCTTCAAATATATCGGCTTTCCCATTAATGCATTCGCTATAGTTTTGGTTTGCGTTAATCCAGGCATTGGCTACTATTCGGTGTTCGTACTTAGTAAAGTCTGGATTTTCAAGAATTTTTTCGGGAGAAGTGTTCATGCCATGCATAAGGGTAGCGCTAACCCCAATACTACCGTTGGTAAGCATTATACCCACATATTTTTGTCCAACGGCAAATTGTTTCACCAAATCTTCACGGTATGGAAATTTGTGGAAAAGCTCAAATAGCGTATCGTTCACTGCTGTGTTCATAGCATTTTAATTATTGTATTATCTTTTTATGATATAGATATACTGGGTTTTATGGTGTTTTGTTTGGCTTTTTCTTGTTAAGGGTAACGCTCTGTTAAATATGGTAAAATGATAACTAATTCCGACTAAATTTAGTTATATTTGTTATAAACGCACCATATTATAAAATGTATATCTCCGAATTCAACATACAGCAGCTGCTCGATAGGCTAAACTATAGCATGACCAAGAAAGAGGTATTGGGCTTGGCCAAAGCATTTGCTGATGAGAAACTTGATTTAGATTTACTAATTTCGCGATCATGCTGTGAGGATAGCGCCTTGGCTTTCCACTCGGCTTGGGTTCTCGAGAATATTTTACTTCTGAAAGATGATGCGCTCGATTACTACCTGCCAAAAATTATTGAGCTTTTACCGCGAGTGAAAAGCCCAAGCGTTAGGAGACATTTTGCCAAACTTATTGCCATTGGCGTTCGGCGGGTTGTAGAGAAGAAAGCATCTAAAGCATGTGAGCGTGAACTATGGATCACTGATTTGGAACCACTCGAGGAGGTGTGCTTTAGATGGTTCGTAGAGGAGAGCACCAGACCTGCAGTAAAAGCCCATTGCCTTGAAATCCTCTATCTACTTTCGACCCGTGAGAAATGGATTGCTGAGGAACTCCCCACAATTATTGAAAATCAAATGGCTTACGGATCTCCGGGCTTAAAAGCCAAGGGTAGGGCAATCCTAAAACTTTTACGGTAATTTCCCTAAATTATCGTTACACCTTCCTTTGCAATTACTCCTGTACGGTTATGCCCATCAACAATTGACTGTAGTTGGTTCGAGACCCTTACGTGCCTTACCATGCTTGATTCGAAAACAGCGGGTAAGCTCGATAGGTATTGATAATCGATGAAACCCTCATGCATATATTCGTTCACAGTGATGTAGGCCACTTTAAAGGAGGTGAGATTTTGGAAAAAATGTGTACCCTGGCTGGGGTCAATCTTGTAGTTGTCCTGCCCAGCCTCCACAATAATCTTGGCAGCCGATATTTGCGGCCACTTAACAGGTATGCCTAGCCAGCTATCGCTCGAACCCCAGCGCCCTGGGCCGATTAGAATGTAGTTGCACTCTTTTCTAATGAACCTATGATTTATCCTTTCCAACTCCTGAGCAATCTCTATCGTTTTGGCTGGGTCAAACGCTTCGGCCTTTATGTATACAATGTCCTGTATTTCGTTAAAAATTCCATTGCCTAATGCCGATGGGGAGTAAAGTATTAACTTGTCCTTTTCAATGGAGTTAAGATCAACATTAATCAAATCGCGATTTTGAACTATTGGTCTAATCTGCAGCAAGCTAAAAACCTTGGGTTTACCGGCCGGTGGATTAAGATCCACTGCGAATTCTATCTCCACGGGGTTGTTCATCTCATGCTGGCCAAGCTCTAGGATATCTTTTACTATTTCGGGAAGTGGGAATTGTTTGTGCTTAAGTATTCCAGCAAAGGTAATAAGGAGTGTACCCTTCCCATTAAACCCGTCGCTAATGCTTTGGTTCTCATGATCGAATGTTGAGCCTGCTAGGGTGAGCGTACCATTATCAAAGGCTTCTTTTACATTAACTTCTAGCAGGTTAATGTCATCATCGGTTGAGGGGATAAAGCTGGTGGGTTTTAAGTCGAGGGCATAAAATGTTTTTTGTGTCTCTTTAATAGCCATTTCGGGGGTTGATAGCTGCAACAGCTTTTTGGGGTATTTTGGTGAGAACCTTAACGAGGGTTTTCCCTCAACAACATGCTTGCCAAGTCCCAAAGCAATGCTTGCAATGCCATCAACTGGTTTTTCGGGTTCAATGGGGTAGAAGTTGAGCGAACGTGCAACACCCGAAACATTGGGGTAAAATATCTCCCCATAAGCAGTTCCCGTAACCTCCTGCAGCACTATGGCCATACGCTCCTCGCTAATCACATTATGGGTGGCCTCCATATAGCTCTTGCTCTCGCTGTAGTATACCGAAGCGTAAACACACTTTATGGCTTGGCTTAACAGATCCAGCATCTGGTTGGCGTTTCCAGCTACATTGGGAATCATGTAAGTTTTGTAGATCCCTGCAAATGGTTGGTAGTGCGAGTCCTCGAGAAGGCTCGATGAGCGAATGGCTATGGGATTTCGGGCTACAGCTATAAATGCATAAAGATCTTTGTGTATGCGGTTTGGTAGCGATGCGTTTAAGAAATGCCTTAGTATCTCATCGTTGTTGGCTTTGGAGAGGGCAATGCTATACAGGTTGTTGCTCTCCATAAACTCGTCAAACACATCGGTACAAATTACCACCGTTCTGGGTATGGTTATTACCGTACCGTCGTACTTATGCATAAGGTAGCTGCGCTTAATAACCTGATCGATGAAGGCTAAGCCACGGCCCTTGCCACCTAGCGATCCATCGCCAATGCGCGAAAAGATTTGGTACTCATCGTAGCTCTCGCGGTAAAACTTGGCTATTATCCCTCGGCCTTTATTCTGCCTGTACCTATCGATGGTGTCAAAGATAAACCGCCTTACGTCGTCCAGATTACTAAAATCATCGGGGGTGATGTACTTAAAGATATCGGCTATGGGGAAAAGCGCTCGGGCAGTTAACCACTTGGAAAAATGGTTGCACTCGATATGGTAGGCCAACGACTCGTCGGGGACTTGAAAAATTATCTCCTGCAATGCTTTTAGGTCAGGTGCTCTAAATATCTCACGACCAGTTTCAGGTTCAACGAAAACAAAATCGCCAAAGGCAAAGTATTTCACCACAAAGTCATGAAGCTCTAGCGAAAGGGTTTTGGAGTACTTGTGAATAAACCCAACCTTTAGCTGCTTAGCTATTAGCTGGTTATTTATATCGGACGATTGAAGCAGTATGGGCATAAAGGGGTTATCGGCTTTTATCATATCCACAAGCTTTACGCCAGCTCGCTCCAGCATTTTTCCCTTATGAGGATAGCTCATATCGGTTATTACCCCAAGCATGTTATGCTTATACCTTTCGTAAAGTATCTCTGCCTGGTCGTAGCTTCGCGCCAGTAAAATTTTGGGTCGGCCCCGCATACGGAGCATTTTTTGGTGTTCGTTTAGGCCTTCGGTCATAAACTCCTTACTCTGCGTAAGGATAATACGGTAAAGGCTTGGTAGGTATGCCGAGTAGTACCTAACGGAGTCTTCTACCAGGAGAATAACCTGTACGCCAACCTCATTTACATCATGCTCGGCGTTCATACTATCCTCAATAAGCTTAATTATGGCAAGCATTATTTGCGCATTGCCAAGCCATGAAAAAACGTAATCGATAGCGCTCAAATCCTCGCGGCTAAGCTTAAGCGAAACCTCTCGCGAAAAGGGGGTAAGCACTACTATAGGTTTTTGAGGATACTTCTCCTTAATCTGCTTTGCGAGGCTAAAGGGATCCATCCCCTCAATATTAAGCATTGTGATGATTAGATCGATGGGTTTGCTCTCGAGCATGCCAAAGGCCTCGGAGGCAGAGCTGACTTGAAAAAACTTGGGCGGATACCGCAGGTTTAGCGTAACGTACTCGTTAAATATTTGTTCCTCAATACGACCGTCCTCCTCGAGCAGAAATGCATCGTACTTACTGCAGATAAGCAAGACGTTTAAAATTCTTCGCTTCATTAGCAGATCAAAAGCAGTCTCTGCAAAATAGTATTTTCCTGTGTCGCTGTCGGGTGTTTTTGGAACCATCTAAAAAGTTGATGTTTAGTTACGTTTTTTCATTATGTGGGCATTATCTTAATTAATACAAATGCTATGGGCTGGCTACCTTAGGTCGAAATCATCACAATTTGTTCTTTCCCATCCATTTGAATAAGGAATGGGCTATCTAGTTGAATATGCCTAAAGTAATGAGTTTCTAACGTTGCAGGGTACTCGTTGAGTTTTTCCCACATAATTTTCGACCTCACATCGCCATCTTGTACAGAGCAGTAGCCCACGTTCATGCTGATAACATTGTGGAAGAAGTGAGATCCCGACGACGCATCGAGCGGAAAACCTTCGAAGCTTGTTTCAACAATAAGCTTGGCGTTTGATATTTGTGGCCATGCTACTGGTATGCCAATCCATCGGTCGCGAGTACCCCATCTTCCTGGGCCAACTAGAACGTATTTTCGTCCTGCATCAATAAGCTTTCTGTTGATAGCCTCAACCTCCTTAGCCATTTCGGGAGTCTTGGTTTTATCAAAATTTTCTCGTCGAATGTACACAATATCGGTAATGTCGTCAATCTTTCCGTTACCCATTCCGTAGTACGAAATAAGTAAAACTTTCGATAAATCTATGTTCTCGGGTAAAATTTTGTACTCCTCGGAGTTCCCAACCATAGGTTTTATCTGCAGAAGAAAGAATGAGGCTTTGTAGTCCTTATCCCTATTCAGGTCGATGGCAAATTCAATTTCGCAGGGCGACCCCAACGCCTCTTCAACCACCTCGAGTACAATTTGAATGGTTTGGGCTAGGGGAATATAGTTGTACTTTAGGATGTTGGCAAAGTTCAGAACTCTTGATCCAGCCTGCGATAACCCAGGTGTTATGGTATTGTTCAGTGGATTAAAAACAGATGCTGCATACTTAAGCGTTCCATGCTTTTCTGCATCATAAAGTTCAAGCCTAGCTAGTCCAGCCTCGTCACCTTCGTTAAGCATATCAATCTCCTTTTTGCTTAGGTCGATGGCAAAAAAATCGGTTTGCGAATTTTTTACCAGGTCCATGGGTGTGTAGTTCATAAGGGTGGGGTACTTGGGGCAAAAGCGGAACGCTTTCTCACCTTCAACAACATATTTTCCAAGTCCTAGAGCAATGGTTGCAAAGCCATCCTCGGGCTTTATATGGCCAAACGGGTAGTAGTTGTACGACTGGGCTACGCCGCTTATATGAGGATAGTAGTAGTTGTCATACTTCGTACCTACCACCTCTTGAATAATTACCGCCATTTTTTCGTCTTCTATCTTAAAGTTTACAGCCTTAATATAGTTGCGTGCTGTATTGGAGAAAACCGATGCAAATACAAGCTTAATGGCATCCATTGTTTGTTGTAGCCTTACCTTAATGTCGGGATTATTGTTGGGTACTAAATAAGTTTCGAAAATGCCAGCAAATGGTTGCATTAGCGAGTCTTCAAGCAAACCCGACGAACGAATGGCCAGTGGCCTATGGTAAATCTGCAGCAAGCGTTCCAATCGATTGATCAGCTGATCCGACAGGGATCCCTCCAGAAAGTACTCCTTGATTTGGTGATAATCAGTTTCGGCAAAAACCTTTTCGTAAAGCCCGTTACGCTGCATGAAGCATTCAAACTCATTAATCCCAATAATGGATGTGCGTGGGCTATACAGGTTGATATTGGGAACGTACTGCGATATTTCAAAGGTGTAAAGCAGGGTGTTGATAAACGAGAGGCCACGCCCCTTACCGCCAATCGATCCTTCGGCTAAGGATACGATATTGCTGGAATCCACCTCCCAAGCAGTGTCGAAGCTAACAATTTTACCTCTACGCTTTTCTTGCCGGTATTTTTTTAAAGTGCTTAGTAAATAATTCCTAATTTCTTCGGGGCCAGAAAAATCGTTTATGCTTGAGGGGTGAATTATTCTTGCTACGTTGATTTCGCCACGTGCCGTGAGCCATAGTGAAAAGTGGTTTTTCTCGGCGTGGTAAAGTATACTTTCGCCAGGTACGTCATGCAGGCATTTCTCAAACTCCTCCATGGTGGTGGCAGTAATAATGGGTTGTCCTATGGCATTCTTAAACACAAAGTCGCCAAACCCAAGGTAGTTACTTATAAAACTTTTTAGCTCCTGCATCAAGCTCACAGAGTTTTTATTGATAAAGCCAACATTATCAATATCCTTGAATACGGAATCGGAAAACCCGCTTATAATTTTACTGTTGAGCAGCTTTACCTTCTCCTCGTTAAACTGCTCGTACGACTGGATTATTACGGGTAAGTTTGGCAGGCTTTTTCGAATCTCCGATATTAGATTAATGCCAGCATTCTCGTCGAGCTTGCCCTTGTGAAAAAATTTTACATCGGAAATTACGCACAGCATGTAATCTTTGTATCGCTTAAAAATTTCGATGGCTTCTTCGTATGTGCCCGTTAACAATATTTTGGGCCGAATACGGATGCGCAGTACCTTATACAAATCGTCGGTACTAACATCATCTATTATTCGTCGGGTTTGCTCAAGGATGCTGCTGTACAGAACTGGCAAGTAGCGGGAGTAATATCGGGGGGAGTCTTCAATTAGCAGTATAACACGTGTTAAGCCAATTCGGGTGTCGTTTTCCAGGTTTACCTTATCCTCTAATAGTTTAATGATGGAGAAAAAGATTTTTGGGTCGCCATTCCATTCGAATACCTTATCAATACTCTCAAAGGCCACAAGGCTTTTTTCCATCTCATTAAGAATAGATGCGTTGTTAACCATTAAGTACAAGGCAATATAGCTGTACTCGGCTTTAATCTTACGGGCCATTTCCAGTGGAGTTACCCGGTCGGCTCCCATCATGATGATCACCATGTTGAAGTGCTTCTCATCCATCTTTTCAAGGGCCTCATCGAGTGTTGAAACTCCGGTAATACGAGGTACGCTGGTTAAGCTAAGCTTAGCATACTCGCCCAGTATGTTGTCGGTAACTCGATCCTCCTTCTCAAGGTTGTAGGCATCGTAAAGGTTGGCAATCAGCAATATTTCCTTAACCTTAAAGGGCATCAGGTCATGGTATATGTCCCTATCAAAGTTGTGCTGGTTTATGAACTTCTGCAGAAGTTTTTTGCGAGAGTGTGCTCCCTCTGGTTCTGATGGTCTTTTTGTTACTTTAACCTCCTTAACAAAATCTTTTCCTTTAATTGAATTTAGGTAGCCCGTAATTAAATTGCTAATATTCTGAATAAGGTCTCTTTCTTCTTTTAGGAATGGGCCTTCATCTTGGTCGGGGAATTTTTTTGTGTAAAAAATTTCTAAGGTTCCAGTTTCGCCATCTATGGTTTTAAACGACTGGCTTTGTAACCATTGCGTTTCATTAAAACTGGCCGATGTGACCTCTATCCCTTGATATCGAATGCGAGCAACAGTAAACTGAGGGAATTGCCATGCATCTGGTAGTATCAGGCATATTTGTCTTAACGTACCCTCTACAGTTCTTCCCTCCTTAATTATTGAGGTAGTCCGATTTATGGCCGAAAGCTCCTTTAACCTTTCGCGATTTTCTGCTAAAAGTTTGTAAAAATCATCTTGTGAAGTTTCTCTACTACTCATAGTTGCTTATTTTGCAAAGGCTTACCACATACTGTTGGACTCCTAATCTACCAATATACGCCCTTTTTTCTTTAGCACCATTACATCGAAAAACATTTACGTGTTTTACTTATTGCTACTAGGTGTGACTCGTAGAGGTTAGTTAAGTAAATGGCTGAAATTGAGATGGTAGTGTAGCTGTGAGTGTAAAATAGGATTAAATTGTACTCAATATTTGATCGACCTAACTAATTACACCAAACCCAAATTGCAATACTATGAAAAATCCAATTTACGAAGAGAAGGTCAATAAGTTTATGGCTTACATCATGGCTAAAAACCCTGCCGAACTCGAATTTCATCAGGCTGTAAGGGAAGTTGTTGAGAGCATAGTCCCCTACATCGAGGAGAATCCAATTTATACCGAGGAGCGTATCCTTGAGCGCATATGCGAACCCGAGCGGGTAATCATTTTCCGTGTACCTTGGATAGATGATAAAGGGAATATTCAGGTTAATAGAGGTTTTAGGATTGAGATGAACAGCGCCATTGGCCCATACAAAGGAGGGCTGCGTTTTCACCCCACCGTAAACCTTGGTATTCTCAAGTTTTTAGCCTTTGAGCAGGTTTTTAAAAACAGCCTCACTACGCTACCTATGGGTGGTGGTAAAGGCGGATCCGATTTCGACCCCAAGGGTAAAAGCGAGAAGGAGGTTATGCGGTTTTGCCAAAGCTTTATGACGGAGCTCTGCAAGCACATTGGACCCAATACCGATGTTCCGGCTGGTGATATTGGGGTGGGTGGTCGCGAGATTGGTTACCTATTTGGCCAGTACAAACGTATACGGAACGAGTTTACAGGGGTTCTCACAGGAAAGAATATTCTATGGGGCGGCTCCTTAATTAGACCAGAGGCAACGGGTTACGGTAATGTGTATTTTGCTCAGGAGATGCTCAAAACCCGTGGTGAAACTTTTGAGGGCAAAATCGTTGCGGTTTCAGGTTCCGGAAACGTGGCTCAGTTTACCATCGAAAAAGTGAATGAGCTGGGTGGTAAGTGCGTTACCCTTTCCGATTCCAATGGATTTATTTATGATCCAAAGGGAATTGATTCCGAAAAGCTAAAATACATTATGTGGCTCAAGAATGAGAAGCGAGGAAGAATGAAAGAGTATGCCGACAAGTATGCCTGCGATTACTTCCCCGATGAGCGTCCTTGGGGTATAAAGTGCGATGTGGCATTACCTAGTGCTACCGAGAATGAGATTAACGGCGAGCAGGCAAAAACTCTTGTTAAAAATGGCTGTATTTGCGTGTCCGAAGGTGCAAATATGCCATCAACGCCAGAGGCTATTGAGGTGTATTTAGCAGCAAAAATTCTTTTTGGCCCTGGTAAAGCAGCTAATGCAGGAGGGGTTGCCACGTCAGGATTGGAGATGACCCAAAACTCGATGCGTCTTTCTTGGACTCGCGAGGAGGTGGATGGGAGGTTGCAAACCATTATGAAAAATATTCACAAAACTTGCCAGAAGTATGGCACTAAGGAGGATGGCTTTATTAACTATGTTGATGGTGCAAATATTGGTGGCTTTGTTAAGGTTGCCGACTCAATGATTGCCCAAGGTGCTGTGTAAGTAACAATATTTATATCAATACAGGCAAGGTAAATCCTTGCCTGTATTTGTATTGGTTCTAAACAAGTGGTGCTCGACTTTCTGAAGCACTGTTTGGTGTTTGCCAATAGGAATTATGTATTATTTTTGGGATCAAAATCAAAATATGGATTTATAAACCTGCCCTAAAAAATGCGAATACAACGTTTAAAGCCCGAAACCCCTTTAGTTGAATTAGAACAAACAGAAGATGTTAATCTACTAATCCCTCTTATTGAAAAGTACAAAGGTCAAAAGGGTAGCATTATCCCTCTTTTGCAAGGTGCACAAGCCATTTACGGTTACATTCCAGCAGCTGCTTTCAAGAAGATTTCGGAGGAAACAGGTGTAAGCCTTAGCGATATGTATGGTGTAGCTACTTTTTATGCACAATTTAGGCTAAAACCAGCAGGAAAGCACATTATAAAGGTTTGTCACGGTACAGCCTGCCACGTACAAAATGCCGATGCCATAACCGATGCCATCAAAGAAGCACTTAATGTAAAGGATGGCGAAACCACTCCCGACAGACTTTTCACGCTCGAATCGGTTGCATGCCTTGGCTGCTGCTCGCTTGCCCCCGTAATGATGATTGGCGAGGAAACCTACGGCAAACTTACTGGTGCCAGCGCAGTAAAGGTTATTAAGGATATTAAGATACAGGAATTAGAACGCAGATAAGAAAAATATCACATAGAAAATCCGTGAAGATCTGTAAAATCTGCGTTATCTGCGTTCAATTAAATCTTTCTATTAATGTCAAAAACAAAAGTAATAGTAGGTCTGGGTAGCTGCGGAATTGCAGCAGGAGCAAGCAAAGTTTACGATAAAATTCTTGCCCTAAAAAATGCCGACTCGCTCGATTTTGAGCTGAAAAAAACCAGCTGCGTGGGCATGTGCTTCCGCGAGCCGCTGGTTGAGGTGGTTGACGATAACGGCTCTATCACCTACGGCGATGTTACCGAGGACAAGGTGGTTGAGATAATCCAAAACCACGTGGTGGGGCAAAATCCTGTAAAACCATTTGTGGTTAAAACCGATTTATTTGAGGTACCCGATAAGGTTTTCTTCGAGGGTCAGGTGAAAATTGCCTTACGTAACTGTGGATATATCGACCCCGAAAACCTCGATGAGTATCAGGCTCGTGATGGTTACAAAGCCATTGCCAAAATTGCCGAAGGCAAAATTAGCCCCGAGAAAGTTATTGAAACGGTGCTAGAATCGGGCATTCGTGGTCGTGGAGGTGGAGGCTTCCCAACCGGAATGAAATGGCGCTTTGCCCGTAATAACCAGTCGGACGATAAGTACATAATTTGTAATGCCGATGAGGGCGACCCCGGTGCATTTATGGATCGCTCGCTGCTCGAAGGCGACCCCCATTCGGTTATTGAGGGGATGATTATTGGTGCCTACGCCATTGGCGCCAACCACGGGGTAATATACTGTAGGGCAGAATATCCGCTTGCCATTAAGCGATTAAATATTGCGCTTGAGCAAGCTCGTAAGGCTGGCTTTTTGGGCGATAGTGTTTGTGGTATAAAAGGTTTTAATCTAGATATATACGTAAAAGAGGGTGCAGGTGCCTTTGTTTGTGGCGAGGAAACTGCGCTAATTGCATCCATTGAGGGCGAGCGGGGGATGCCTCGTAAGCGTCCACCTTTCCCTGCCGAGGCTGGCTTGTGGCGTAAGCCATCTAACATCAACAATGTTGAGACTTTTGCTAATATTCCATACATCATTTATAATGGTCCGCAATCGTACAACAAGTATGGAACTGAGAAAAGCAAGGGTACTAAGGTTTTTGCCCTTACGGGAAAAATTAAGCATGGCGGACTGGTTGAGGTGCCAATGGGTATGACTATCCGCGATGTTATTTACAAACTTGGTGGTGGAATTCAGGACGACAAGGAGTTTAAGGCGGTGCAAATGGGTGGCCCATCGGGTGGTTGTATTCCCAAGCATTTAATCGATACCGAGATTGATTACGATAGCATTACTGCTACCGGTGCCATTATGGGATCGGGTGGTATGGTGGTAATGGACGAGACTACTTGTATGGTTGATGTGGCCCGCTTTTTCCTCGATTTTACACAAAAAGAATCTTGCGGAAAGTGTACTTTTTGCCGCATTGGATCAAAGCGAATGCTCGAAATTCTTACTCGTATAACCCAGGGCAAAGGTGAGGATGGCGATATTGAAAAGTTGGAGGAGCTGGCTCATCAGGTAAAGGATAGCTCGCTTTGTGGTTTGGGACAAACAGCACCTAACCCCGTACTTACCACGCTTAAGTATTTCCGCCATGAGTACGAGGCGCATATTTACGATAAGAAATGCCCTGCCCATAGCTGCAAGGAGTTGCTTACCTATGTAATCGATCCCGAGAAGTGTACCGGCTGTCGTGTGTGCGCCATAAAGTGTCCTGTGCAGGCCATAACAGGCGAAAAAAAGATGCCGCATTTTATCAACCAAGAATCCTGTATCCATTGTGGCGATTGCTACAGCAGATGTAAATTTGAAGCGATAAAAGTAAGCTAGTTTGAACACTGATGACACAGAATAAACTGATTTTCACAGATTTTTATTTGTCCTCTGTGTCTCCGTGACTCTGTGTTTAACAATTCTAACAATGACAGAACAAATCAACATAATTCTAAACGGAAAGCCCGTTACAGCAACCAAAGGCGAGTATATCCTTAGCGTTGCTAAGCGAAATGGAATTGAAATACCAACCCTTTGCCACGATCCACGGCTCGAGCCCTTTTCGTCGTGTTACGTATGCGTGGTAGAGATTGACGGGCAGCGCAACTTGCAGCCGTCATGCTCAACCCGTGTGGCCGAAGGTATGAGCATCACAACCGATAATGAGCGTGTGCATAAGGCTCGCAAAACGGCACTCGACTTAATAATGAGTAATCACTATGCCGATTGCGTTGCGCCTTGTCGCGAGCGTTGTCCTGCAGGGGTTGATGTTCAGGGCTATATATCGCTCATTGAAAAGGGTTTGTATAGCGAGGCCATCAGACTAATTAAGGAAACCAATCCGCTACCCGCCATTTGCGGTAGGGTATGCGTGCGCCCCTGCGAGGTGGCCTGTAGGCGAAATCTGCTCGACGAAGAAACAGGTGTTGGAATAGACTATATGAAGCGCTATGCCGCAGATGCCGATTTAAACTCACCCAACCGTTTTGTGCCTGAAGTTGCATCATCAACCGGGAAAAAAGTAGCAATTATTGGAGCTGGTCCTGGTGGATTGTCGGCTGCATATTTTCTTCAGCAAAAGGGGCATCAGTGCGATATTTTTGAGGCGCAGCCCTACGCTGGTGGCTGGTTGCGCTACGGCATTCCAGAGTACAGGCTTCCCAACGATTTGCTGCAGCGCGAGGTTGATGCGGTTACCGAGCTGGGTGTAAATATCTTCTACAATAAGAAGTTAGGCGATAACTTATCGTATAAGGAAATTGCTGAAAAGTACGATGCAACCATACTTACCATTGGCTCGCAGCGTGGTACTTTGCTAGGAACAGATGGTGAGGATGCTGAGAATGTGTTCTCGGGTATCGACTTTTTGCGTAATATGGAGGTAACAGGCCAGCGCTACGATTTTAAGGGTAAAAAAATTGCCGTGGTGGGTGGTGGTAATACGGCTATGGACTGTTGCCGCACTTCAATTCGTTGCGGTAGCACCGATGTTACCGTGGTTTATCGTCGAACCGAGAAGGAGATGCCTGCCAATCCCATCGAGATTCACGAATCGAAGTTGGAAGGGGTGAAATACAAGTTTTTAACTGCTCCCGTTAAGGTGAATAAGGATGATGAGGGTAAGGTTAAATCGATGACCGTTGTTGAGATGGAGCTGGGCGAACCCGATGCGTCGGGTCGTCGTAGGCCTGTGCCAAAGCAGGGTTCCGAGTTCGATATGGAGTTCGATTACATTCTGGCGGCCATTGGCCAAAAAACCGATATCAACTTCCTTGACGATATCAATATCAACATAAAAAGCGGTGAGCTAAAACCCAATAAATGGGGCGATATTGCTGCCAATCCAAATACATTGCAAACCGATATTCCATCGGTATTTGCTGCTGGCGATGGGGTAACCGGCCCTGCCACAATTATTGAGGCCATTGCTCAGGCGAAGTTGGCATCGTATAGCTGTCACCAATATCTTAGCGGGCAAGAGGTTAAACCACCCAAAAAGGAGTTTTTAAGCAAGAAGGATAATTTTAAAAAGCAAGAAACAGACGATTACCTTGGTCGCTACCAAAAGCAGCTGCGCGAGGAAATGCCTGTGCTTGAGGCAAATATTCGTAATAATTTTAACGAGGTTGAGCTTGGTTATACCGAGGAGCAAGCCTTACATGAAACTGGTCGTTGCCTGGAGTGTGGCTGTGTGGCCTACTTCGACTGCGACCTAAAAAAGCACGCCGATACCTACGAGGCAGATCAGCAGCGCTTTGCAGGTGAGCATAATGAGTATCAGGTAAATTTCAACCATCCCTACATCGAAATAGATAATAACAAGTGTATTTTGTGCTCGCGCTGCGTTCGCATTTGTAAGGAGGTGGTGGGAGCCAATGCCCTAACGTTGCTAAAGCGTGGGTTCGATACATTTGTAGCTCCAGCAACAGGCGGAAATCTTTCCGAATCAACCTGCGAGAGCTGTGGATTGTGCCTATCGGCTTGTCCAACCGGTGCGCTAACCGAGAATGTGCCGTTTAAGCCCGGCCCTGTAAAAATGGATACTTTCGATACCATTTGCACATACTGCTCGGTGGGTTGTAAGCTCACATTCCATCATCGTGGGGGGTACATCATGAAGGTAACTGGTGCCGAGGGTATGGTAAATGCCGATGGCAACCTGTGTATGTATGGTAAGTTTGGGTACAAAATATTTAATCGTGCTGATAGGATAACCAAACCCTTGGTTAAGGAGAATGGCGAGTTTAGGGAGATATCGTTTGAGAATGCATACAAAATTATTGAGGCAAAGATTAGGGCTTTTGAACCAGATAAAACTGCGCTGTTTGCAGGGGCAAGGCTAACTAACGAGGAGCAATATCTTATTCAGAAATTTGCCCGTGCTGCGGTTAGTACAAACAACGTGAATAGCTTCCACTACTTGCACGGCGCAAGCGGTTTTGCAAATATATCGGACCAAAACGTACCATTTGAGCAGCTAAAAGATGCTAGCCGAGTGTTTTTGTTTGGAACCGAGTTAGATAGATACAATCCGGTTGTTGGGTATATGGTTAACTCGGCAAAGGTTCCGTACGAGGCCATATCAACCCGACAAATGCCTGGGCTGAAGCGTAAGGCTCAAAAGTATATCCAAATACTATCGTACTACCATTTTGTGCGCGCGGTAAACCATTATCTGCTCTCAAATAATTTGCACAATGGCTTGTTTATAAGCGATAACTGCGAGGGTTTTGACGAGTACAAAAAAAATCTGCTAAAGGAGAATTACTACGACCTTTGCAAAGCCGCTTGCGATTGCAATGGTACTTGTATTGAGGAGTTTGCGCAACGATTTAATGCCGAGATGAATGCCGTGCTTATCTTCTCGGAGCGTGAGGTTAGCCAGCAAACCGCCCTTGAGCTTAAAAATCTTGCGCTTATTACTGGTAAACTCGGAAAAACATCGAGCGGTATTATTGTGCTTAAAGAGAAAAACAATGCACAGGGACTATTCGATATGGGTGTACGCCCCAAAACTGGAGTAGGTATTCAGGATATTGCTAATGCAGATTATGCTAGCGTTGCAAAAGAGTGCTGGGGAGTTAGCACCTTACCTAAGGTTGGTGACAAGTGCTTTACCGACCGTTACTTTAGCAGTGAGTTTAACAATATTTTTATTTTTGGTGAAGACCCTGTGGGCACTTCCGATGCAAATGAAAAAGTTCAAAAACCTCTGAACGATGCTGAGTTTGTAATGGTTCAGGATGCCTTTATGACCGAAACGGCCAAGCAGGCCGATTTAGTTCTACCTGCATCTTTCTGGTTTGAATTGGGAGGTTCATTCACCAATACCCAACGGATGATTCAGGAGTTTGAGCAAGGGCTAAAACCCAAAACCGAGCGAACAAGTATTGACCAGCTGCTCGATTTGCTTAAATCCTTCGGCTTTAATGGTCCTAACGATGTTGATGATGTGCGAAACGAGGCATTCTCGTTGCTACCCCAATCAAATCAAAATAAAAAGCATGCATTTGCCATAACATCAGGCATCATTTCCACATCGATGTTTAACCATGGCTGCGATTACCTTATGGCCGAGTTCGATAGGGAGTTTGGGGAGGCTTTGGGGAAGTAGTGATTGATCCGCCAGTTGGCGGACAGGTTGATTGAATGATTGAATGATTGATTGAATGAATGAATGGTTGTCCCTACCTTTGGCAGGAATGTTCAGTGTTGATATGGATGAGTAGGTTTAGGTCACTGAGCTTGTCGAAGTGACCGTTTAGTGTGATTGAATGAAGTTGCATTATTAGTTCGTTTGAACGATTACTTTTACTGCCTGCTCACATCGACCTTTTTAATCAAGGTATTCGGTTAGAAATTCAAGCAGGGGGCGGGGCGTATAATGTTACCAACTACTTTTAAGGAATTATAATTAGTTGAGAGGAAAATATAGAGAAATAATAACTAAGAAAGACTAGACTAATTTTTATTATGAAGAGAATATTGCAACTTTTAATTCTAATTCTTTTTACTCATTCAATATCTGCGCAAACTAATGTACATATCAATGGTCAATTGGTTAATCATAAACCCAATTATCAATATTATATCGGAACTGGTGAAGTGCTAATACCTATAGACGTTAACATTGATGGCAGTTTTGAAATAGATGTTAATTACAATGCTTTGCCTAACGTGTTTTCTTTGAATGGCTTAACTAGTAAGTATAAATTGCAAAAATTTACTTCAACGTTTTGGTTAATAAACGATAGCATAAATGCCAATATAGATGTTGAAAGAGGAGCAGTTGAACTAAACCATACAGCTGAATACCAAAACTTTTCTGAGCAGTTGGAAAAACTTAGCAAGCGTAAGCGTAAAAAAAAGGTTTTGGCTAATATTAACGCTTTGCCTTCGTTGTATTTTCTCGATAATGATAAGGAGCGATATTCTAGAAATGAGCTAGCTAACGTGTTGAGTAAGATAAATCCTGATATGAAAGAATTGGTTTATGTTAAAAGAATTGAAAATTATCTTGAAGCTAAAAGTAAACCTAAGGTTAAGGTTGGTAGGCAATTAGATTCTTTTAGCCTGCCCGACAAGAATAATCGTTTAACCGATGTAATAGTAAATAATGGTAAGCCAACCCTATTGGTGTTTGTCTCTACTGGTTGTGGGTACTCTATGGCAAGTATCTCTTTTTTAGAAACCTTTTACAAGAAAAACGGTAATTCTGTTAACCTTATTACAATATGGGATGATGCTACTAAAAACACGTGGCTTAACTATAAGGTAGAAGTTAAAAGCAAAATTATTTGGACCGATTTATGGGATGAGTTTGGTTTTGCTTCAACGTATTTTGGCAATAATACATGGCCCACTTTTTACATTGTAAACAAGAATGGCGTTTTACAAAATGAATTTAAGGGTATCAATGAAAAAACAATAGAGAAAATTAAAGTAGCATTTGAACAATGATTATTTTAACCAATCAATTAACTAACCTTACTTCACAAGTTTACCTGCATATTTTCAGAAAAGTTTTGAGTATGCAGGATTACCATAGACAATCAATCTTTAAATCAACCTGTCCGCCCACTGGCGGATCAATCAACTAATAAATTTATAAGCTGACAACCGAAGACCAATCTCGTCATCCGGCTAAAGAACGACTGAATTATGATGCAGCCAACAGACAACAGCCAACAAACAACAAACAACAAACAATAAACAACCGATATGACCCCTTTCACTAACACCAACGATATCCTCGATTTTGCCATTGAGAACGAGCAGAAAGCTGTCGATTTTTATACCCAGCTGGCCAAGTCGGCTCGCACCGACGATATGCGCGAAACCTTTGAGCAGTTTGCCAAGGAGGAGATAGGGCACAAGGCTCGCTTATCTAAAATTAAAGAGGAGGGTATCTTCTCGCTGCCTAGCGAAAAAGTGGCCGATTTAAAAATTGCCGATTATGTGGTGCGTACCGAGTCAACCGACCAGATGACCTATGAGCAGGCGCTGGTTCTGGCTATGAAGCGCGAAAAAGCGGCATTTAAGCTTTACATGAAACTTTCGGAGCAGGCTCCTAGCGGAGAGTATAAACAGCTATTTTTGGGTTTGGCACAAGAAGAGTCGCGTCATAAGCTGCGCTTCGAACTGGAGTACGATGAGTATGTGCTTCGGGAGAATTAGCAAATTATTGCTTATCAATAATTCCCATTTTTTGCATTAGGAATGACGCATTTAGCTTTTGGCTAATACCTTCCTTTAGTTTGTAATCGAACACTAGCTCGTCGTTTTCCAGCTCAACCTCAAAGCATTTGTTCTGCACAATGTTGGGGTAGTTGTTTTCCATTTGTCCAATGGCTAGGTCGTGAGTAGCTATAAGGGTAAAAGCGTTAAGCTTGATAAGCTTTTTAATTAATCCCATCGAGCCGGTTTGTTTGTCGTGCGGATTGGTTCCACGCAGAATTTCATCGAGAATTACCAGCGTGTTGGGGTTGCTGGTAACGTGCTCAATTACCTGCCTAATCCTTAGTAACTCAGCATAAAAGTACGACTCGTTTTGCGCCAGCGAGTCGTGAATATTTATGCTCGAGACAATACTGCAGGGCGTAAACGTAAAATCGTTTGCACAAACCGGAGCCCCGTTGTGAGCTAGTATTAGGTTTGCGGCTATGGTTCGCAAAAAGGTACTTTTCCCAGCCATATTTGCACCGGTAACAACAACAACCTTGGGTTTACCAGTACAATCAAAATTGTTATCAACCCTCTTGCTTGTTGAAATCAAAGGATGCCCCAAGCTGCTAGCTTGTATGCCAAAGGGGTGTGCCTTAACTTTGGGGTAGGTTGCTACAGTGTTGTTAAACGCAAATCGGCCAAAGCCAATAAGAGCGTCCATCTCGGCCAGAGCGTCAAACCATTCAAATGCTTTTTGTTGATGCTGATCTTTCCACCTCTCTAGCTGTTGCAATACTTGTAGTTCGAATAGGGTAGATGTGTTAAACAGGATGTTAACCAAGAAGTTATACCTATAGTCGAACCGATTAAGCAGCAAAAAGAGCCTTTTAATTGAGGTGCTAGCCTTTTGCTCTTCGCCAGCCAACTTACTTTGCAGGCTCTTAAGGTAGGGGCTTTGGAATGGTTCGTTCTCCATAAGTTTCACCAGTGCAGAGTAAACCTCAAATACCTTGGCACTTTTTCCCAGCTTGTCGTGCGCCTCATCCACATACTTTTTATATCTACTTAGTACTAACAAAGCAACTACTATGGGGAAAATGTATACCGATGCGTTTACCAACGATGCTATAACAAGTAGCGTGATTATTGCAAATAGCAAGGGGTATGCTATGAGCAGCATCTTTTCTTTTGATTTTATAGTGTTGGCGGCGCCAAACCATTTCTTTAGATTATCTGCATCATACCCACTGGCTTTGCTAACTAACCCCAACGATTGGAAAGCCTCCATGAACTGATGATGGTTCGATAGCTCTGCAACAGCCTGCTGCTTTTGCTCTATGGTTTTGCTATCCAGATCCCAGTGGCAAAGCTTTTGGGCTAACCTTTTTGCCCCAGCAAAGGTCACCGATCGGTTTAAGTATTGGTATAGAGAGCCCTTGCCAAAAATTTCAAAATCGCTGGCAAACTTGGGATTTAAATCAACAAATCTATCTCCACCATCAAAAGAAAGGTATTGGTGGTCAATGAATTTCTGCTCGTTCTTGTTTATGTCCACCAGGTTTTGTATCCTATTTCGCTTCACGTTTACTGTGTGATTCAACTTTATAACCAGCAGAAAACCTGTTACCAAAGCAGCTCCAAGGTACCATGCTAGCATCCTTTCACCATTAGTATTAATTATCCATATCAAATTGACAATAAGCGATGCGAACAGCACCAATCGGAGTACAAAGAAGTACTGAGATATCCTTGCCAATCGTTTCTGCTCAATATTTAGTTCACTTAATCGTTTTGCGTAGTGAAGAACTGGTTTCTCCATTTAGGTTACATTTTGATTTGTACATGTTGATTATAGGGCATTGCAAACTCCAAAGATAAGCCAATTTGATGGTTGCTGACATGGATAGCAGGCCCATTGAAATCTTTACAACTTTTTAACAGTTGCTGCAACTATGCATACCTCTGGGTATTTCGAATAATTAATGTAATTTTAAGGCAAATTTTTAAGAAAGAATTCTATGCTTCATCAACGATATGGTTACATCAAAATAGTATTCATTGTACTACTTGTGATATTTGGAAGTGGACAAGCAATGGCGCAGGTGGCGTCTCGGCAGCCGTTATTGCCAGCCGATTCGCTTTTTCAGAAACAAAAGTATGCTCAGGCAATCCCACATCTAATGGCTTTGCTCAATCAGTATCCACAGGATCCAAATTACCACTATCAGCTTGGTGTTAGCCATTTATACGGATCAAAAAATATTGATAAGGCAATTGAGCATTTAAGGTTTGCATCTACCCGGGAGGTTTCCAACCTGGTATACTATCACTTGGGGTTTGCTTACCAAATGTCCTACCAGTTCGATGAGGCCATAGGGTACTACCGACGTTTTACCATAAATGGTGGCGATCCAACGGTTCCAAATCAGCAAGTAGAGCAGCTGGTGAGCCAATGCGAGAACGGAAACTTTATGCTCAGCTACATTCACCAACCCGTTGTAATGGATAGTAAGCGGGTCTCTATCGATGATTTTACCAACTACATAATTACAAAACCAGCTCATGGTACGTTTATTCCAACCCCGAAGGATCTCCTTTCGCAGGTCGATTTAAAGCAGAACCATTCATCGTACATATTTTATCCCAATAACCCTAAGCCCGGCGACAGGATTGTTTACTCGAGCTACGGAGCTACTACGCTGTACGGTAAAGATCTTTTTATAATTGAAATGCTTGACGATGGCGTGTGGAGCAAGCCCCAAAATTTGGGCGATGTTGTAAATTCCCGCCTCGATGAGGATTATCCCTACTTACTGCCCGATGGGCAAACTTTGTACTTTTCATCAAAAGGTCATTACTCCATGGGGGGGTACGATATTTACCGAAGCGTGTACAGCCCATCAAGCAGACAGTGGAGCACCCCCGAGAACATAGGGTTTCCCATTAGTTCACCCTATAACGACTTTTTTTATGTTCCTGATGCCGATGACCAGATGGCTATTTTTGCAACCCAACGAAGTGTTTCCGCCGATAGCGTTGATATTATCCTTGTTAGGGTTGATGAAAGCCCAATCCGACGAGCCATTGGTTCCATTGAAACTATCCGTGAAATTGCCCAGCTTACCCCAAATAGCGATGCAGGCGTATTTGCCCCAACACTAACCGATAAACCTAACAGCAGGGCAAAACCTGCGCAGCCCAAGGCAGCATCGTTTAGCGCCGTGGAGAACGACCCAGAGTACACCAGAGAGCTGGCCAATGGCTTTGCACAGCAGATGTTTGCCGATTCGCTTAGGCAACGACTTGAAATTCTACGCGCACGCTTTGATAATATTTATACGGCTGAGGCTCGTCGAAATTTAGAAGCACAGGTTGTTGAGGTGGAGGATAACCTGCTTAAGGCTCAGCGAAATGCCGATGTTCATTTTGCAAATGCAAGCCAAATTGAACAAGAGTACCTAACAGGCAAACGCAAGCCCATTGATAAACCAACCTCTACCTTTACAACCGACCAACCCGATTATCTGTACCAAGCTCAGTTTGCTCCAACCGTTTTTCAGGCCGATGAGCTTCGCCAGCTGGCCAGGCTCGAGCAGGTAAATCCACAGCTTCAACGGCAGCGCGAGGATATTAAGAGCACAATTTCGCGATTAGCGAATATTGAGAAGGAAACATCAGCCGATTCGCCAGAGTACCAAGCCCAGTACCGATTGTATATAGACCAGCTAAGTAAGTTTAATAGCCTAATGGGAAACTACATAGGTGGCAAAAAGAAACTATACAACGATTGCATATCTGTTGCCCTAATCAAGGGTGGTGCAAATAGTAACCTAAGGATAAAAAGCGAGATTGATAGGGCAAATTCTCACTTCAGATCGGCTATGGCAATACGTAACAATGCCACATCGGAAACTAGGGTCGAATCGGAGTACGAAGCCCTACTGCTCGATGAGCTGGCTGTTGCACGACTCGAAATAGCCTTTGCCAAGCTCTGGGAGATGCAGCTTTTCGAGCAGCAGCTGCTAAGCAAGGTTTATCGTATGGAGCAGAGCATTTTTGGCCATACCCTTCCAAACTCAACCCAAGCGGCAAGGCAAAGTGTCGAGAATCAGCCTCAATCGCCACAGCCCCAGCAACAGGTTTCAATTGTTAGGGTCAATGATGTTTCAGTAGATACCGAAGGGTTTGTATTTGAACCCGACAAGGAGCCTCCATTTCAGGTGCTCGATAAAACGCCATACTCCAAGGATAATCCAATACCTCAACACCTTCCTTTGCCTAATGGATTAGTATACAAAATCCAGCTTGCCGCATTTAGCCGTGCCGTGAGTTTCGATACCTTTAAGGATATGGTACCTGTTTCAGCAGAGCCTGTAAACGATGGTAGGGTTACAAAATACTATGCAGGGCTATTTACCAGGCTCGATGAGGCCGAGAGCGCTTTGCCAACAGTTCGGTCATTAGGATTTAAGGATGCATTTGTTGTTGCTTGGCACGATGGACGCTCGGTTACCCTTACCCGAGCCAAAGCACTTGAGGAGTCTACACCTACGTCTGGGATGGTAGTCCGTAGTGATACTACTCGAATCGAAATAGAAAGCGAAGGGAAACTATACGTAATACAGCTTGGATCTTTTGTTGGTAGAATACCTGCCGACATTACTCAAACCATAAGAGCGCTTGCACCGGGAAAGGATATTGTGCGAAAACCCGATAATCAGGGGGGATTTGTGTACTCCATTGGATCATATTCCGACCCTAACGAGGCGAATAGGATAAAGGATAATCTGGTGGCTAGTGGAATTAAATCGGCCTTTGTTGTTGCTGTTGATATGGATAATTAATATCTTAGCAGTTCTATTATAGCCTTTAAATGGATCGAAAATCAACAGTTAAGCCCAACGAAAACAAGAACTTTGACATCAATTATCAGAGTTCTCATTCGCTTATTCTTTTTAACGATGAGGTAAATGAGTACCAATTCGTAATTGATAGCCTTGTGGAGGTATGTAAACATAACCATTTGCAGGCCGAACAATGTACCCTAATTGCACACCACAATGGCAAATGCGATGTAAAAATGGGAACACACAAGCAACTGAAGCCATTGCGTGACGAGCTTCTACGTCGTGGTCTATCGGCAACAATAGTAGCAAACTAAATCAACCTAACTTAGCTGAAAAAATGACGGGGATTGTGATACTAATTCTTTTGGGACTTTTTCTTTTTATAGTTGAGTTCCTTCTTGTTCCGGGAGTTACTGTAGCCGGTATAGGTGGCTTGGCGTGCTTGGTAGGAGGAGTTTTTTGGGCATACTCTAGCCACGGAAATATGGTTGGGCATATTACCCTAATCTCTACCATTGCCCTAACCCTTTTTACCGTGGTTTTGGCCTTGCGCTCCAGAACATGGAAAAGATTTATGCTCGATACCAACGTTGAGGGTAGCGTGGCGTCTGAAGAGGATACAACTCGAATAAAACCTGGTGATGAGGGTCTAACCATTAGCCGTCTTTCGCCAATGGGTAAGGCTCGAATAAACGATTTGGTGGTCGAAGCCCGTTCAACAGGTCAGTATATTGACCCCAAAACCAAGGTGGTTGTTATTCGGTTCGAAGGATCAAAAGTTATTGTTAAACCTAAAATAGACTAAAATGAGCGACATTGGTTTTTATTTAATAATCTTTGCCGTAAGTATTGCGGCGCTATGGATTTTACTGTACTTTGTACCCATAGGGTTGTGGTTCTCGGCATTGGTAAGCGGTGTTAGGGTTTCACTACTGCAACTAATCCTAATGCGTTGGCGTAAGGTTCCCCCAGGGGTAATTGTGCAAGCCCTAATTGAGGGAACAAAAGCAGGCATTCAACTTTTCCGAAACGATCTCGAAGCCCACTACCTTGCGGGTGGACGGGTATCAAAAGTGGTTCACGCCTTGGTTTCGGCTCAAAAGGCTAATATTCCGCTCGACTTTAAAATGGCAACTGCCATTGACCTTGCCGGTAGGGATGTGTTTGAGGCCGTACAAATGTCGGTAAACCCCAAGGTTATTAACACTCCACCCGTTACCGCCGTGGCAAAGGATGGAATTCAGCTTATTGCAAAGGCCAGAGTTACCGTAAGGGCTAACATCAAGCAGCTAGTTGGTGGAGCAGGAGAGGAGACCGTGCTTGCACGTGTTGGCGAGGGTATTGTATCGTCAATTGGTTCGGCCGACTCGCATAAGAAGGTGCTTGAAAATCCAGATTTTATCTCTCGCGTTGTGCTCGAGAAAGGGTTGGATGCAGGTACTGCCTTCGAAATTCTATCCATCGATATTGCTGATATTGATATTGGAAAGAACATTGGTGCTGTGCTGCAGATGGATCAGGCCAATGCCGATAAGAATATTGCTCAGGCCAAAGCTGAGGAACGTCGTGCAATGGCTGTTGCTCTAGAGCAGGAGATGAAAGCTAAAGCGCAAGAGGCTCGTGCCAAGGTAATTCTTGCCGAGGCCGATGTGCCCAAAGCGATGGCCGAAGCATTCCGCAATGGCAACCTTGGAATTATGGATTACTACAAGTTCAAGAATATTGAGGCCGACACCTCAATGCGCGAGAATATTGCCAATAAGGATAAGGGTAAAAAGCAATAGTATTTCCTTAGATATACTTACAAAAAATGCTTTGCAATAGTGCAAAGCATTTTTTGTATGGGTTACAATAAAAAAAGGGCTGATTCATCAGCCCCTTTTAAAATGTAAAAGCTAGGGTTATCCCTTCTTCTGATGTGTCGATTTTTTTGCGCCATCACCCGCTGGCTTTGCCTTGGCTGCAGGAGCCTTTTTCTGTGCAGTCGGTTTTTTCTCCTTTGCTGCAGCGCTTTTGGGTTGAGCCTTTGCTTTGGGTGTTTTCACTTCCTGACCAGCTTCTGTTGCTTCGGTATTTTCTGCGTTCTGCTCAGCAACCTTTTCTTCTTCCTCAAAATCAAGCATACCAAGGTCTTGTAGCTGGTTGTACCATGCTACAACCTTTTTAATGTCTGAGGTGTAAACCCTATCGGTATCGTAGTCGGGCTCAACCTCTAGAAAAAACTTTTTCAGCTCGTCGTTGCTAGATTTATGCGAGATGGTTGGACCTCCATTCTCTTTCGCCTTGATGCTATTCAGAATTTCCCTAAGCGGTTTTTCTCCATCATTGGTGAAGATAGCGATATCCGATAGCGCGCTAACCTTAGCTGATGCTGCAATGTGGCTACGCTTACCATCGGTGAGCGACTCAACAATTATCCCATTTCGCCCTTGCGAAACGTACTTGTACAGGCCTGGGTAACCCGATATTGCCATAATATCCTTCAATGCCATAGTGTGAATGGTATTTTTAAAGTGAACTACAAAAGTATAAAAATGGATTAATTACAGTTATCTCATGGATAAAAAAAACGGATTTATTTTATCAACTTCAGCAGTTGGCTCCTATTTAGAATTGTGATCTCCCTTCGGTTAACATAAATTATTCCCTCTTCCTGCATTTCTGAAAATACTCGGGCTAGCGAAGGCCGAGTAACCCCAAAAAACTCGGCCAGTTCCTGATGCGATTTGGGTAGGATTATGGTGGTGCGGGTTTCGCTTTTACCCAAGGTAAGTAGGTAGTGCGCAACTTTTTCCTTAATGGTTTTAAATGAAAGCAACCATAATTTTGTGGTTAAAAAATGTGCTCTATTGGATACTGCTCTTAGGAAGTTGTTTAGAATAATTACATTGCTTTGAAGCAGCCTTAACACATCGGCTTTGGGGATGAAAAGAATTTTGCAGTCGGTGAGGGCCACCACATCCACAGGAAACTTGTTGGCATCGCTAAATATTACGGCGTGAGCAAGTGGTTGTGGAGCCTGAATTTCTTCTACCTTTAGAATTTTTCCCGAGAAATCGACCATTTCGCCTTTAACAACGCCCTCAACAAGAATACAAAGAAACTTCACTTCCTCATCGCGCTGGGCAACGGTTTGCCCTTTATTAAACGATCTAACCGTGAACGATATCTGCTTAAAAATTGCCTCAAGGTCCTCGCTTTTAAGCCCAACGAAGAAAGGTGATTTTACTAAAACCTCGTACATCTTTTTTTGTGCTAAGATATAAATATTGTTTGCTATTGGTGGGGCTTTCGTCCCCATTTATGGTATGTTTTAATAGATTTTTTACTTTTGCCCCAATTCATCTTCAAAATTAAAAGCATTATGAACACACGAGAATACTACATCGATTTGCTTGGTAAGCATGTTAAGAACCCCAAGATGATTGCTCACTGTCTTGCTTCGGAGGCTGTGCTCCGAGCCTTAGCCAAGCACTTTGGCGAGGATGAGGATGTGTGGGGAATCGCGGGGTTGCTTCATGATATTGATGTGGAGTGGACCGAGGGCGACGCCAAGCGCCATGCCCTTGAGGGAGCAGAGCTGCTCAAGAACGAAGGGCTACCCGGTGAGGCCGTGGATGCCATAATGATGCATAACGAGATGGCAACGGGTAAGGATCGTACTACGCGCTTTCAGCACGCTTTGGCCGCAGGCGAAACTATTACAGGGCTAATCTTTGCCACGGCGCTGGTTTATCCCGATAAAAAGATTGGCAGCGTAAAACCTAAATCAATTGTTAAGCGGATGAAGGAGAAGGCGTTTGCTGCATCGGTTAATCGCGATACCATAATGGAATGCGAGAAGATTGGTTTACCAATCAATGAGTTTGCAGTTCTATCGCTTGATGCTTTAAAACCCATGGCCGAGGAGCTGGGCTTTTAATAAAGAATAACCACTGCTGGATTCACCGGCAGGGGTTGTGGAGAGTATACTGAGACTAGCGGATTAGCCTAGCTCAACAGCAACAGGGGTGATGTTCTGAATATTGTCGCTAACTGGACATCTTGATTCAACTGCGTGCAGCCATTTTTTTAGGGTTACTTTGTCTGCATTACAGGTGGGAATCATCTTAACCACAATGTTTTTGTAACCCGCCCTATCCTCATCGCTTTTTCCAAAAAGTTTGGCAGGGTTTAGGTCTCCGCTGATATCGATTTTAAGGTCTTTCAGCTCAAATCCCATCTCGTTGGCAATTAGGTGTCCCATTACGTTTAGGCAGCCAGCAAATGCAGCTAAAACATACTCTACAGGGTTTGCGGCTGTGTTGGTTCCACCCAACTCCTCTGGTTCATCAACAATAATCTCGAAATTACGTGCCTTTACAATAGTTTTGGCCGCGCTAGCCCTTTGGGCTTGTATTCTAAATTTTAAGTCTGCCATAATATTAGGTTTTTAGTTATACAATCATTTGATATTTTCTCACATTGCAAAGGTATCTGTTAGTGGAATAACAACCTAGCGAAGTAGCATTGGGAATCACCTGAATGAAAATGTAGTTTTATGAAGGAAAAAGTGTAATATTGCTTTTTAATAATCCTGCAATAGCAACTGATATGGAGAGCAAACATAAAGTATGGTACGATTATCTATCGGAAGACCAGCATCAGCAGCTTCTTGACAATTCGCAGCTGGTTACCTTTAAAAAGGATGAAACCATAATAAAGCAGGGCATTGCAGCCGATCATATCCTGTTCCTAGAGCAGGGCATGGTAAAGCTAATAATTGAGGATGAGGAGCGCTCTACCGCATTTAAAATCCTATCCGATAATACATTCATTGGCTTGATGTGCGCCTTTGTAAAGCGTAGCTTCGATTTTTCGGCTGTCGCCATCACACCCTCTAGGGTTCGGTTGATAAACAGAGCGGTATTTGAGGAAGCAATACGAGGCAATGGCGAATTTGCAGTTTACATTGTGCAGCTTATGTCGCTCATGACCAACAAGGTGGTGCATGACTTAATTCAACTATCCCATAAAAATGCCGACGGTGCCATATGTACCGTGCTGCTAGAGCTAGCATCAATATTCAATTGCCATAAATTTCAAATGCCCTTTTCGCGAGTAGAGCTGGCGCATACCATTGGCTACTCCAAGGAGAGCGTAATTAGCTGCCTATCGTCGTTGCAACGTGATGGGGTACTAATTGCTTCGGGCAAAAGTATTGAGATTCTGGATATGAAGCGCTTGGAGACAATTAGTCGCTTTGGCTGATTACTTGCCCCGTACCACATCCAAGGCATTCGTTCGTTTTATAAATACTATCGCATCGTACCTTAGGGGTAATATGGTGGGAACATAATTATAAAGCCTTTCGGTTGATGGATTATAGGTTACCCCTATGGCTCTGTGCCCAATAGGGCTTAGCATATCTTCCGATTTGCGAATTTCGTCATCAAAAATTGTATAAAACGACTCTAGTCCACAATCCTCTAGCAATGCTTCTGCACTGTTTTTCTGTGCTTTAGGTATGCTCATCTTGGTCATTGAGCTGCCCCATTGTGTTCCCGCGTTAACCTTTCCTTTGTAGGTTGTAAAGCCAACTATGGTAACCATTTGGTCACCATAGCTTTGTCGTGCTAGCTGCCCAATATTTACCATTCCTTCGTTTCGCATCGATGTAGCCCTTGCATCGCCAACGTGGGTGTTGTGCGCCCACACAATCCCTTTGGCGTAGGTTCCGTGGCTTTTTAGCAGTTGCAACACGGTGTTGTGCATATGCATCACTCTGCTGTTCCATGATGTGATGTTGTTGCGAACGGCCAAACGGTAGTAGTCCTCCGAGTTTTGCACTACCTTGGCGCTTTGCTTGGCATGCCTAAGTAGCTTAGCTTCGGTAGGGCATTCTATCGATTCCAAATGCTCCCTGAGGATATCAACCACCCACTCCAGTCCTTCGTTGCACGAGGGGTAGCCTTGCGTTACCGCTCTAGCATATTGCCACTCGTCGAAGTTGTAGGCTGTATAGCAGTCGAATTTTTCCTTGATATCATCATGCCTTTCGGGTAGTTTCTGCTCCACAATCCTCAACACCTCTTCCATGGCTTCCCATTGCCCGTAAACATCCATTCCGTATATTCCAATCCGTTTATCATTGGGGAGATCTTTATTGTACTCTCTAAGCCACTCGGCAAGGTTTTCCACCTCAGTGTTGGCCCACATCCATTCGGGCCATCTATCGAATGTTTCTAGCACTTCGCTTGCCGAGGCGTAGGTATTGCAATGGTTCTTAACGTATAGGTTAAGCCTGTAGATTGATGCCCAATCGCCCTCAACTGCAATAAAGTTAAACTCCTTTTCAGCAATAAGCCGTTTACTTATTTCGGCTCGCCAGCGGTAAAACACAGCAGTTCCATGAGTCGACTCGCCTAGCAAAACCAATTGGCTATCACCACCCAATGCAATAAGTTGGCTTAGGTCGTCAGCAGTTTTAAGCTCAACTGCATTTGCGCAGTATGGGTTTTGGGAGTTTCCCCCACAGGCCGGGGTAGTGGCCAGTAATGTAAGAAGCAGAGGTATGGCTAGCATAATCTTTAGCTTTATAAGTATCATAATTATTACGATGGATGAACCCTAAAAATACTGATAATCTATAACATAGCCAAGTGAATGGTGTGCTTTCAAAAGAATGAAAACACATACTGCTGAAAACCTGCTCGATGGGTAGGGTGTAAAAAAGTATTATAAAAGGCCATTTTTTAAAAGGATTTTTCTATTTTTGCAACCCGAAACGCAAACGGTCCGGTAGCTCAGTTGGATAGAGCATCAGCCTTCTAAGCTGAGGGTCATAGGTTCGAATCCTATCCGGATCACATTTAAAAATTATAAAACGCTACTAATTATTATTGGTAGCGTTTTTGTTTTGGGTTATAGCCAGAGTTGCCAAATTCTTTTTATTCCGATTTTACTCTCCGCTTCACCAGATGTACTGGTATGCTTGGCAAACTAAATGTTATTAGGATAATCAGCCACAGGTAGTCTTTTTTTTCATCCATCTTAATGTAATCAACAATACAAATTATCCACGGGATAACCATTACGAAGCTAAAGCTAATAAGGGGAAAGGTGCTAGCCTTGATATATTCATTAAAAACAAAAAGAAGTATTGGTATTAATCCTGTAATGTAGAATATCCAGGCTATGGTTGCAGTGCTTCGCTTCATATTTAGTTGAGATGTGAATATGTAATATGTTTGGGTTTGATATTTTGGGTTAATAAGGGATAAAAAAATCGATTTTGTCAAGTTGCAGATTGATTTCGAATCAATGATTCAATTTTTTCGATAAATTTTTCTGTTGGTTCAAATAGTGGCATTACCTTATTCTCGTTGAAATCAAATAGATCGTCGTAATCACCTTTTTGCCTCCAAGTGAAAAGTTGAGCATACAGAGTTCCCAGTTCTTTTTCAATAATCTCTGTTTTAATGAAATGTTTAGTGAAATTTGTTTTAGCTCCGTTATGAGTTCCAGTTTTTAAACCATTTTTTAAAAGCAAAGCCATTACAGCGTAATAGGTTGCATAGTTAAAGCCTATTAATTGCAGAATTCCATTTATTATTTGCAGCTAATATTCTTGCATCATCTAGAGTATCCCACGCACGCTCAATCCTGTATTTAATATGGTTTTCAAGTGCTTCTTTCATTACAATCTGATTCCGTCAAGAGTAATGTTTTCGAATAGAGGAGTTATATGAAATCGCTCACTCCACTCTTTATTAGTGTATATAACAGGCGAAATTACTTCACCTGTTTCAATTTCCACATCATATAAAACATTAATTAGTTGTTTTTCAAATTCAAAACTGATGCTAGGTATGTTCAATAGGATTAGAATGTCCCAATCGGAGTTCTTCTTTGCTGTCTTTCTTGCTCTTGAGCCGTACAGATAAATTTCTGCATTTGGAGCTATGGAATAAACAGCAACCTTTATCTTATTTAGTATGTTTTCGTATTTGCTCATAACACAAATGTAATTTTTTTCGATGAGTTTGACTAATTTTTTCAACTCAAATAGAGACCTATTTTATGGCTAGTTAGCTAAAGACTCTTCTAAAAAACCTCCATCAAATCCTCCCAGCGGGTGGTGTAATTGGGCGAGAGTTTCTCCTGCTTTAGCTTCCAGTCGCGGCTACCTCCCTGCACGGCCAGCTTAACAGTGCTCTTACCATATCTGGCATTTAAATAATCAGTTACTTGCGAAACGGAGTTTAGTCTTTCGGTATCGTAACTCTCAAACAGGTTGCGCTGTATGGCGCTCTCGGGGCCAATCTCGCTAACAATCACACCTGCCTTTTTGTACAATAGGTTGGGTATGAAAATTTTATGTAGCCCGGCAATGGCGGCCTTGGCCAGCACAAAGTCGGAGTTCGATGCTTCGGGTAGCGTTACCGTGATGCTGCGCGAAACGTATTTTTGTGTTTCCGAAAAGGGGTCGGTATGAATAAAAACGGTAACAAAACGAGCCACCGATTTTTGCCTACGGAGCTTGGCGGCGCAACTGGTTGCGTGCGACGATACCGACTCCTTAATCTGCTCAATATCCGAAAGCTTCTTGCCAAAGGCTCTGGTGGTGGCAATGTTCTTTTTGGGCTGCATCACGGTTTCCAAATCGATGCAGGATTTGCCCTGTAGCTCCTCCTTTAGCCTGTGTCCCTGTACGGTCATGTGCCTACGTATCCAGTCGGTGCTAAGGTTGGTAAAATCCAGCGCTGTGCTTACTCCATGCTTTTTTAGCAGCACGGCATATCGCCGGCCCACGCCCCAAATATCTTCAACAGGAGTATTGGCAAGCGCCCATAGGCGCTGGTTCTCGCTCTCAATGGCAAATATCCCGGAACGTTTTTTGGCTATGCGGTTGGCAATTTTTGCAAGGCTTTTGGTTGGTGCAATGCCCACGCCAATGGGCATTCCAATATTTTTTTGAATTGTTTTTTTGATATTCTGCCCGTAAGCCGTTAGGTTGGAACATATGCCCTTCAGGTCTAGAAATGCCTCATCAATGGAGTAAATCTCTACAAATGGGGAGAAGTCTCTAAGCGTATTCATCACCCTGTGCGAAATATCGCCATATAGGGCGTAGTTCGATGAGAATACCTTTACCTTGTGCTGCTCAATTAGCTCTTTGCGTTTAAATACGGGCTCGCCCATTTTTAGCCCAAGGGCTTTGGCCTCGTTGGAGCGCGAAATGATGCAGCCATCGTTGTTCGAGAGTACCACCACGGGAATGCCCTCGAGCCGAGGGTTAAATATCCGCTCGCACGATACGTAAAAGTTATTGCAATCTACCAGCGCGTACATCGGCCTAAAATTTATGTATACAGTGTGTTACCACGCCCCAAAGTCTAAAGTCTGACCCTTTCTCAATCTTTATGGGCTCAAAATCCTTATTTTCGGGCATTAGGTAAAAATCGCCATTTTGCTTTCTAATTTTTTTCACCGTAAACTCTCCATCAATAAAGCATACCAGCACCGAGTTGTGCTTGGGCTCCAGCGATTTGTCGATGATTAAAATATCGCCATCATGTATTCCCACGTCAATCATGGAGTTGCCCCTAACCCGGGCAAAGAAGGTGGAGCTGGGGTGCTGTATTAGAAGCTTGTTTAGGTCGAGCTTGCTCTCCAGGTAGTCGTCGGCAGGTGAGGGGAAACCTGCGTTGATATAGGCATTAACCATAGGCAAATTTAGTTCCTCCGAAACATCGGGAACAAAGAACTCTAGCGCAGGTCGTATGGAGATTGTTTTTCGGGGCATGTAATGTTTTTTATACTGCAAAGATACGAAGATTTGGGGTGGAACGAAGTATGTTCAGATTGGCTTTTTGCCACAAAAGATGGCATTGCCTAGCCCAACCCATCTTAATTTCATTAGCATTTATGAGTCTAACCTAATGAAGAGTAGCGGGGTGAGAAATCTTTGTAAAAGATGCTGAAACGCAACTAAAAATGCATATATTTGTAAAAATATTAACAGGAATGATTCTTGCAACTAATTATAACCTAAGTGTAAATGCGAATAATAACCAATTCGCTACGGAGGGGTATTGTTAGGCTGCAACCACTAAAAAGAATAAAAGCAAATCTAAGCCCTCCCCAACCGGAGGGTTTTTTTTATAATAATTTATGGTAAGCACATATCAAATAAATAATAACACCAATAATTACCCCTAAACCAGCGGGTTGGTTGTTGCATTTATATAATCGTAGCCCGCCTGTAGCGGGCTTTTTTTATTAACCCAAAATTTATCTTTTAAGATGCAAACTTCAATCGTTAAGACCTCTGCAAAATCGCCTATTATGAGCGGTTTAGAAACCGAGATGGCCATTGATTTGGTAAAAACCACGTTCTCGTCGGCCTTGGTACAAAATCTTAATCTATTTAAAGTAACTGCCCCCATTGCTGTTGAAGCAAATACGGGAATTAACGACGATTTGAATGGTGTGGAACGAGCCGTTTCTTTCCCAATGCCTAGCATGGGGGCAAGCCAGGGGGTTGTGGTTCAGTCGCTTGCCAAATGGAAGCGGATTCGGCTTCAGCAGCTTGGATTGGATGTAGGTCAGGGGATTGTTACCGATATGAAGGCACTACGACCCGACGAAACCCTTTCGCCCATCCATTCAATCTTTGTGGATCAGTGGGACTGGGAAAAGGTAATTGGCTTGGAGCAGCGAAATCTCGACTACCTCATTTCTACAGTTGATTTGATATACAAGGCAATGCTTGAAACGGAAAGGCAGGTTTGTGAGGCCTACTCGCAGCTTCGGCCCATTCTTCCACCACTGATTACCCCAATACATTCGCAGGATCTTCTAGATCGATACCCTTTGCTAACACCTAAGGAGCGCGAGCACAAAATTGCGCAGGAACTTGGTGCTGTTTTTATTATTGGCATTGGCGATAAGTTAAGCAATGGTGAGCCTCACGATGGCCGTGCCCCCGATTACGACGATTGGAGTACAACTACCTCCAATGGCCTTACTGGGCTTAATGGCGATATAATTGTTTGGAATCCTGTGCTTAGCTCGGCTTTCGAAATATCATCCATGGGCATTAGGGTCGATAAACTTTCCATGCTTCGCCAACTTGCTCTATGCGGATGCGAGGAGCGTGTACATCTTCTGTATCATCAAATGTTGCTATCAGAAAAGCTACCACAAACCATTGGCGGGGGCATTGGTCAGTCGCGGCTGTGTATGTTTTTGCTACGTAAGGAGCATATTGGTGAGGTGCAGGTGGGCATATGGCCTCAGCCTATGCGTATGGCCTATGGCGCTCAAGGAGTAAATCTAATTTAGTTTTATTAACCCATTTTAATGCTAAGGTTTCTTCAACTCCTAAAATTTCTGTTAAATTTGCAGGTTATTAATTACAAAAGTAGAGACCAACATTTAAACAGCATAAACCCATGGGTGTAGTAGACAAAATTTTATCGAAACTTTTTGGCGATAAAGCTCAACGTGACCTAAAGGAGCTCGCCCCATATCTTGAGAGAATTAAAGCCGTTTACCCTCGATTAGAATCGCTCAGCAATGATGAGCTAAGGGCCGAAACGGATAAGCTAAAGCTTAAGGTTCGAAACCATATTGCCGAAGATCAGAAATCCATCGAGGAGATGAAGGCCAAGATGGAATCGAGTGAGCTTGGATTCGACGAGAAGGAGAATCTGTCCAACGAGATTGATAAGCTAAAGAAGTTGATTGACGACAAGGTGGAGGAGGTCCTCGACGAGATTCTTCCCGAGGCCTTTGCCATAATGAAGGAAACCGCTCGTCGTTTCAAAGAGAACGATACCATTACCGTTACAGCCACCGAATTCGATCGTAACCTGGGAGCCAACCGCGATTTTGTGACCATCGAAGGCGATAAGGCAATATATAAAAACCGATGGGTAGCGGGTGGAAACGAGATACAGTGGGATATGGTGCACTACGATGTGCAGCTTATTGGTGGTGTAGTTCTGCATCAGGGTAAGATATCGGAGATGGCTACAGGTGAGGGTAAAACCCTTGTGGCAACACTCCCTGTATTCCTCAATGCCATTGCGGGGATGGGGGTACATCTTGTTACCGTTAACGATTATCTAGCCCGTCGTGACTCCGAGTGGATGGGGCCTCTATATCAATTCCACGGCCTTTCTGTCGACTGTATCGATAAGCACCAGCCCAATAGCGAGGAACGTCGCAATGCCTACCTAGCCGATATCACCTTTGGTACTAACAACGAGTTTGGTTTCGACTACCTCCGCGATAATATGGCCATTGCCCCAGCCGACCTGGTTCAGCGTAAGCACCATTATGCTATAGTCGATGAGGTTGACTCGGTTCTTATTGACGATGCCCGTACCCCTCTGATTATTTCGGGTCCAGTGCCCAAGGGCGACGACCAGCTGTTTGAAGAGTACAAGCCCAAGGTCGAAAAACTAGTTGCTGCTCAGCGCAATATGGTTACCCAGCTGCTTGCCGATGCCAAAAGGCTAATTGGTGAGGGCAAGAACGAGGAGGGTGGCAAAATCCTGCTTAGGGCTTTCAAAGGCTTTCCAAAGTATAAACCATTGATTAAATACCTTAGCGAGCAGGGAATAAAGGCACTGCTGCTTAAGACCGAGAACTTTTACATGCAGGAGAACAACAAGAATATGCATATCGTTACCGACGATCTGTTTTTTGTTGTTGATGAGAAGCAGAACTCGGTGGAGCTAACCGACAAAGGTATCGATCTGATTACCTCTGCTGCCGAGGATGCAAAGTTTTTTATTCTGCCAGATATTGGCAGCGAAATAGCCGAGATAGAGAAGAACGACCTCTCGCCTCAGAAAAAGATTGAGGCTAAGGAGGTGCTAATACGTGATTTCTCCATCAAATCCGAAAGGGTACATACCGTGCACCAGCTGCTAAAAGCATACACCATGTTCGAGAAGGACGTGGAGTACGTGGTGATGGACAACAAGGTGAAGATTGTTGATGAGCAAACAGGCCGTATACTCGAGGGGCGTCGCTATTCCGATGGCCTTCATCAGGCTATTGAAGCTAAGGAGCGGGTTAAGATTGAGGCAGCAACCCAAACCTTTGCCACCGTTACGCTACAGAACTACTTCCGTATGTACCACAAGCTTGCTGGTATGACCGGTACTGCCGAAACCGAGGCGGGCGAGCTATGGTCAATCTACAAGTTGGATGTGGTGGTAATCCCCACCAATAGAGCCATAGTGCGTAAGGACATGGAGGACTTGGTGTACAAAACCAAGCGCGAGAAGTACGTGGCAGTAATCGACGAGATTGAAGTACTAGTAAATGCCAATCGACCTGTTTTGGTGGGTACCACATCGGTTGAGATATCGGAGTTGCTAAGCCGAATGCTTAAGATGAAGGGTATTAAGCACAACGTGCTTAACGCCAAGCTACACCAGCGCGAGGCCGATATTGTGGCCGAGGCAGGGCGAGCTAAAACCGTTACCATTGCCACCAACATGGCGGGTAGGGGTACCGACATCAAGCTATCGGCAGAGGTGAAACAAGCGGGTGGTTTGGCCATCATTGGTACCGAACGCCATGAGTCGCGTCGTGTCGACCGCCAGCTGCGCGGTCGTGCCGGTCGTCAGGGCGATCCCGGAACTTCGCAATTCTTTGTTTCGCTCGAGGACGATTTGATGCGTCTATTTGGTTCCGATCGTATTGCCCGTGTAATGGATAGGCTTGGCCTTAAGGAGGGTGAGGTGATTCAGCACTCCATGATTTCCAAATCCATTGAGCGTGCCCAGAAAAAGGTGGAGGAGAACAACTTCGGTATTCGTAAGCGCTTGCTTGAGTACGACGATGTGATGAACTCGCAGCGTGAGGTAATTTATACCCGCCGCCGAAACGCCCTATATGGCGAGCGCATTGATGTGGATGTGGCCAACATGCTGTACGATGTGAGCACGGCCATTATAAACGATACCCATGGAAATGTTGAGTTCGAAGACCTTAAGATGGAGCTTATCCGTAATTTATCCATCGAGGCTCCTTTCAGCGAGAAGGAGTTTATGCAGGATTCGCCCGATGTGCTTACCGAAAAGGTTTACCGTGCAGCGCTCGAATCGTACGAGCGAAAGGTCGAAGGTATTGCCCGCCAGGCTTATCCCGTAATTAAGGATGTTTTTGAGAAACAATCGGCCATCTACGAGAATATTGTTGTTCCAATTTCCGATGGGCAAAAGGTTTTCCAAATTGTTACCAACCTCAAGAAAGCTTACGAGTCGGGTGCAAAGGAGTTAGCCCGCTCATTTAGCAAAACCATTATCCTTTATATTATTGATGATTACTGGAAGGAGCACCTGCGCGAGATGGACGAGCTCAAGCAGAGCGTGCAGAATGCGGCATATGAGCAGAAGGATCCTCTGTTAATATACAAGTTTGAGGCCTATGAGCTTTTCAAGAATATGATTGATAAGATTAACCGCGATGTAATTTCCATATTGCTTAAAGCTCATATTCCACTCCGCGATCCTAGCCAAGTTCAGGAAGCCAAGGAGCGTCGCAAGCTCGATATGAGCAAGTACGAAACTAGCCGTACCGATGCCCTTCAAGCATCAGCAAATACTCAGGAAAAGAGTCGCGAACCGGTTAGGGTAGAGAAGAAGGTTGGAAGGAACGACCCTTGCCCATGTGGCAGCGGAAAGAAATACAAGTCGTGCCACGGAAAGAATATGAGTTAAGTAAGCTTATCTAAAAATAACCTTAAGGGGTTGCTCAAAGGGGTAACCCCTTGTTTTTGTATTAAGCTTCATGTGTAGTATGCTTAAAAAATTACATCGTTTTTACATCGCAACTTCCAACTTTTTTTAAACTTATGCTGGTTTGAGTTGTCAAAGCAATTGAAATTACAAAAAAGTTAAACGGTAAGCTTTTCAGTATAAAAAATTTAGAGATGAGATTGAGAGCACTTCCATTACTAATTATTTTAATAGTAGCCTTTGCTGGCTGCGGAAAAATTGGTCAACCACCCCTTATTGATAGGGAGTTGTTCTTTGGCGACCCGGAGATCTCCAGCGGCAAGCTATCGCCCGATGGTGAGTATATAGCCTTTTTAAAGCCCTACAACGATACACGTAATATATGGGTTAAACCCAGGAATGCTTCATTCGACAAGGCCTTGCCAATTACTGCTAAGGTCGATAGACCAATCCGTAGCTATTTTTGGTCGGGCGATGGTAAGTACATCCTTTTTATACAGGATAATGCAGGAGATGAAAACTTTAATGTTTATGCCATAAACCCCAAGGTGGCTACCGAAGGGGAAATCCCTGCTGCCCGTAACCTTACAAATCTTCAGGATGTTAGGGTGCAGATTTACCACATATCGCGCAAGGATCATGATTTGATGTTTATTGGTCTTAACGATCGCGACAAGGTGTGGCATGATTTGTATAGCCTTAAAATTTCGACGGGTGAACTTAAGCTACTAAAGGAGAACAATAATAGGTACACCGATTGGGTGTTCGACCATGATGATAACCTACGACTAGCAAAGCGCTCGCGCGTTGATGGAACCAATGAACTTTGGCGAATGGATTCTAAGGGACAAACCTTACTCTTCTCATCTACAATGTTCGAAACAGCCTACCCTATAGCTTTTACTAAGGATAACAAGCACTTTTATATGGTTTCGAACGTGGGCGAGGACTTAGATCTCACCCAGCTGTACCTAATGAATATTGAAACGGCAAAGCTTCAGTTGGTTGAGGGCGATCCCGATGGTAAGGCCGATTTTGGGAGGTTAGTCCTTTCCGACAAAACTTTTGAGCCCCTCTATACAACCTACACCGATGCCTACACCCGAAGATATTTTAAGAATAGTGATTTTGAGAGACACTTTAGGAGTTTGCAAAGCAAATTCGAGGGCTTTGAGGTAAACCTATACGGAGCAACAAGCAATGAGCGATATTGGCTAGTGAGCGTTTGGTCCGATACCAATCCGAGCGATATCTACATCTACGATATGACCACAGAGGAGTTAACATTTCAGTATAATCCTCGCTCAACCTTACCAACAGAGCATCTCTCAAAGATGAAGAGCATAACCTATCCTTCGTCCGATGGGCTAGAGATACAGGCATATTTAACCATCCCCAAAGGATTTGGTGAAGAACAGCTACCCCTTGTTGTGCTGCCTCATGGGGGGCCTTGGGCTCGCGACAGGTGGACTTACAATTCGTACGTGCAATTCTTGGCCAATAGGGGCTATGCTGTGCTACAACCTAATTTCAGAGGATCGAGAGGGTTTGGTAAGCAATTCCTTAATGCGGGTAATGGCCAATGGGGCGATATGATGCAGGATGATATTACCTGGGGTGTTAAGTACTTGATTGAGCAGGGGGTAGTTGATAAAGATAGGATCGGTATCTTTGGTACCTCTTACGGAGGCTACGCAACCCTGGCTGGCCTTGCCTTTACCCCCGATTTGTATGCATGCGGCGTTTCGTTCGTTGGCCCATCAAATCTATTAACCCTATTGAATTCGATACCACCCTACTGGGAATCAATTCGTACCAGTTTTTACGAGCGTATAGGTAACCCTAATAGCGATGAGGGTGTTGCCAGGCTTAAGCAGCAGTCACCATTATTCTCGGCCGATAAGATAGCAGCTCCCTTGCTGGTTGTTCAGGGCGAGAATGACCCTCGTGTTCGGAAGGCCGAATCGGATCAGATTGTAATAGCTCTACGCGACAGGGGATTTCCTGTGGAGTATATCAGTGCTCCCGACGAGGGGCATGGCTTTGTTCGCCCGGTTAACAATATGGCCTTTATTGCTGCCATGGAGAAGTTTCTTGCAACACACCTGGGAGGCAGATATCAAAAGGGAATACCTCAGGAGGTGGCTCAGCGCCTGCAGGAAATTACTGTTGATGTGAATTCAGTTTCTATGCCTGCTGAGTAGCAGAATAATAATGTTATAACTGGGGAGGCGCATCTTTTGCCCTCCCTTTTTTCGTTGTGCTTCACTATCTCGCTCAGAGTTTATTATCTTTGCAAGCCAAAATAATTATATAATGAATATTGAGAAATACCTTGCCGATGCCGTTAGGCAATCCCTCCAAACGCTTTATGGAGTAACACCCAGCGAAGAACAGTTACAAATAGCCAAAACCAAACGCGAATTTGATGGCGATTTTACCCTTGTGGTTTTCCCACTTCTGAAAATTTCAAAAAAGAAACCAGAGGATACCGCTCATGAGATAGGTGAACACCTTCAAAAATCGGTTGAAACAGTCGACTCGTACAATGTTATCAAAGGATTTTTAAATATAAGTTTTAGCCCCGCTTTTTGGTGCGATATGCTGAACACCGCTGCCCAAACACCCAACTTTGGCTTTGCCAAGCCAGAATCATCGGCAACGGTTAAAATGGTGGAGTTCTCCTCCCCAAACACCAATAAGCCCCTTCACCTTGGTCATATTCGTAATAACCTTTTGGGGTACTCCATTTCACGTGTGCTTGAGGCCAACGGGCACAAGGTGCTTAAGGTAAACCTTGTGAACGATAGGGGCATTCATATATGCAAATCGATGATTGCATGGCAACGTTTTGGGAATGGTGAAACCCCAGCGAATAGCGGTAAAAAAGGCGATCATCTGGTGGGCGATTACTACGTAATTTTCGATAGGGAGTATAAAAAGCAGATTGAGGAGCTAAAATGTAAGGGCTTATCGGAAGACGAGGCTAAAGCACAAGCACCCTTGATGATTGAAGCACAGGAGATGCTACGTAAATGGGAGGCTAAGGATCCTGAGGTGTACCAACTTTGGAGCACTATGAATGGCTGGGTTTACGATGGCTTCGATGTGACCTATAAAGCGCTTGGTATTGAGTTCGATAAGATTTATCACGAGTCTGAAACCTATTTGCTGGGTAAAAAGATAGTTGCTGAGGGGTTGGATAAGGGTGTGTTTCACAAGAAAGAGAATGGCTCTGTTTGGTGCGACTTATTGGCCGATGGGCTCGACGAAAAGCTGCTGCTCCGCGCCGATGGAACATCAGTTTATATGACCCAAGATCTAGGTACAGCGGTTCAGCGCTTCTCCGAGTATCATTTAGATGATCATATCTACGTAGTGGGCAATGAGCAGGAGTATCATTTCCAAGTGCTTAGGTTGATTTTATCGAAGCTTGGGTACGACTGGTCCAATCATCTTTACCATCTTTCGTACGGAATGGTTCAGCTGCCCGAGGGCAAGATGAAGTCGCGCGAGGGAACCGTTGTAGATGCCGATGACTTGGTTGACGAGATGAAGGCAACTGCCCGTGAAATGTCGCAGGAGCTGGGCAAACTCGATGAGCTAACCGAGCAGGAGGCCAATGATATTGTTAACATGGTAGGATTGGGTGCACTTAAGTATTTTATTCTAAAGGTCGATCCCAAGAAAAATATGACCTTTAACCCAAAGGAATCCATCGATTTTAACGGGAATACTGGCCCTTTCATACAGTACACCCATGCTCGAATCCAGTCCGTTCTGCGTAAGGCAGCGGATGCTGGTATTGAGGTACCCACCACTGTCGATAAGGTTGATATCGGCGAAAAGGAGCGCGAGCTTATAAAAATGCTGCATATGTTTCCCAGTGTGGTTCAACAGGCGGGCGAGCAACTAAGTCCAGCCCTAGCTGCAAATTTTGCATATGAGCTGGTTAAGGAGTATAATCAGTTTTATCATGACTATACAATTATTAAGGAATCTAACGAATTGGTAAGGGGGTTGAGGCTTGTGCTATCACGTGAGGTAGCCAATGTCATTCGCCAAGCCATGTGGTTATTGGGTATTGATGTGCCCAGTAGAATGTAGTGACACCCATCGATCTGTCGGTTTAGGGTTTAAAAGTCAGAAGTCAGAAGACAGAAGACAGAAGACAGAAGATTGAAGACCAATGAGAAAGTTCATAAATTGCCTAGAGTTTTAAGTGCCTAAAGAGGTTGGTTGCGTCCTTTGTACATTAGGAAATATTATTTTATGTGTTTAACAGATTAGTTATTTGCGCCTTAGTTTCTTTGCGTTGAAAGTAGAAAGACAGAAGACAGAAGACAGAAGATTGAAGACCAATGAGAAAGTTCATAAATTGCCTAGAGTTTTAAGTGCCTAAAGAGGTTGGTTGCGTCCTTTGTACATTAGGAAATATTATTTTATGTGTTTAACAGATTAGTTATTTGCGCCTTAGTGTCTTTGCGTTGACAGTAGAAAGACAGAAGACAGGCTGGTTATCCAACATCACTCGTCAATATTACGGTAGACTAGACAAGTAATATCAAACATAAAAACTATGCTTTAACTCAATCAACCAATCTATTCCAAACTTTATGAACTTTAAACTCATTTTTCAAAGTTGACAAAAAGCAGTTGGCAGTTGGAATAACGTTTACCAATCAATCAATCAAACATATCACTCATCATGACAACAAATAAAAGAGGCTTTGCCAGCGATAATAATTCAGGAGTACATCCTAACATACTAAATGCTATGGCTAGCGTAAATGGCGGTCATACCATAGCTTATGGAGATGATCCTTACACTGAGGAAGCCATCAAACTATTTCGTAAGGAGTTTGGTGAGCATGTGGAGGTATTCTTTGTGTTCATCGGGTCGGCTGCCAATGTGCTCGGAATAAAGGCGGCAACTCAACCATACAACGCTGTTATTTGTGCCGAAACGGCTCATATTAATGTTGATGAGTGTGGAGCACCCGAGCGTTTTTCGGGTTGCAAGTTGCTAACCGTACCAACCCCCGATGGAAAGCTTACGGTTGATTTGGTTAAGAAGCATATGCATGGCTTTGGTTTTCAGCATCACTCGCAGCCAAAGATTATTTCCATTTCGCAGCCCACCGAGCTGGGAACGCTATACACCCCCGATGAGGTGAAGACTCTTGCCGATTATGCCCATGAGCACAATATGTACCTGCATATGGATGGTGCGCGCATAGCCAATGCTGCTGTTGCATTGGGCATGAGCTTTAGGCAGTTTACTACCGATGCAGGTGTAGATATCCTATCGTTTGGAGGCACTAAGAATGGAATGATGTACGGCGAGGCCGTTGTATTCTTTCGTCCCGAGCTGGCCGAGGGATTCATGTACACCCGCAAGCAGGGATTGCAGCTAGCCTCAAAAATGCGTTACATCTCGGCTCAATTTTCGGCCTATATCCAATACAACCAGTGGAGACAAACTGCAGAACACGCTAATAAAATGGCCAAGCTGTTGGCTTCGGAGCTCAAGTCTGTACCGCAGGTTACCATCACCCAATCGGTTGATGTGAATGGCGTGTTTGCAATTATCCCAAAGGAAATAATTGAGAAATTGCAACAGGAGTATTTCTTCTACGTGTGGGATGAGGAACGCTCTGAAGTGCGCTGGATGACCTCATGGGATACAACCGAGGATGACATAAAAGGCTTTGTTAGTACGCTTAAATCGCTGTTGTAGCTTCATCCTTCTCGGTTTTCAACCATTTTAAATTCTGATTGTTGTTTATATGGATTGGCGCTGCTTTGCCATTTGCGAAGCAGCCACTTTGCTTGCTGTTGATATATTAGTCGCCAATTACTTGACTTTCTTGCTTAATATGAGTTACTTTGCAAGCAGATATTTTTAAATTTTTTTAAGTTGTTGTATGATTCGGAAGATTTTTACCCCTATACTAGTTACATTCTTTATTCTATTCGATATAACCTTTAACAATTCGTTAAGGTCGCACCCCTCTGAAGAGAAATTTGACTTTACTCCCTTTTCAAATGAGTACCTATCCAACGATATCCTTATTGAAGAGGATTTAATGTCGTTCGAAAGGTCAATTAATAGGTTTATCAGAAGTTGGGGTGTGGCAGGAGCATCGGTTGCCATTGCCCATGAGGGCAAGTTGGTTTATGCTAAGGGCTTTGGGTTTGCCGATGTGGAGAATGAGATTGAAATGCAGCCATACCACTTGCTTAGGGTGGCCAGCGTATCGAAATTGATTACTGCAGCTGCTGTGATGAAGCTGGTTGAGGACGGTAAGCTGGGCTTGAACCAAAAGGTTTTTGGTGAGGATGGGGTACTCAACAATCCGTTATTTCGTGGCTATATCGATGAGCGGGTTGAGGACATCACCATTAAGC